>JACCDS010822645.1_pt1 | contig 13188 bp, 14 predicted proteins | sample 7446441 | NCBI WGS metagenome assembly JACCDS01 (sample SAMN15323445, study PRJNA562643) | freshwater metagenome | isolation source: river surface water | place: USA:Blue River Watershed | collected 2017-08-17
TCTACCTGGAAGACATGAGCGGCGACGATGGCGACGACGACTACCTGGACCGCCACGTGCTGGACGAGGACGCCAACCCCATCGCCCGGCTGCAGGACCAGCGCATGCGCGAGGCCCTGGTGGACGCCATCAAGAACCTGCCCGAACGCGAGCAGTACGTGATGAGCATGTACTACGAGCACGACATGAACCTGAAGGAAATTGCTGCGGTGCTGGGCGTGACCGAAAGCCGGGTCTGCCAGCTGCACAGCCAGTCCATCGCCCGCCTGCGCACCCGTTTGCGCGAGTGGTGACCTGCCCCTGAACGGCTGCAAGAGCGCTGCAGAAGCGCTGCAGCCGCCTTCTGCCCGGGGCCGCCACGGCGGCCCCTTTGCATTTGACGGAGAACCTCCGATGTTTGGAAGCTTCCGCCGACAACCCGCCGCCGAGCCTGCGTTCGAGCCAGCACCGCCGCCCGCAGTGGACACCGCCACGGTCGTGCGCGGCATCAGCGAACGAGCCTCCAACCTGGGCCGCGAAGCCGCCGAAGTGCGCGGCGTGCTGGACGACACCCAGAAGGTGGCCGCCGCCCAGGCCACGGCCGTGCAGGCCTTGTCCCAGCAACTGCAGCAGGTCAGCAGCGCGCAGGCCGGCATTGCCGAGGAGGTGGGCCAGGCGCTGCGCTCCGTGGCCCAGGTGGGCGACGCGGTGCAGGCCGTGGGCGGCGAGGTCAGCGGCATCGTGGACACGCTGCACCAGGTGTCCGACGCCGCCCTGCAGATCACCCAGGTGGCGCTGCAGACGCGGCTGGTCGCCTTCAACGCTTCGGTGGAAGCCAAGCGCGCCGGCGAGGCGGGCCGTGGCTTTGCGGTCGTGGCCGACGCGGTGAAGGACCTGGCCGGCAAGGTGGAAGCGTCTTCCAAGGCCATCATGGGCACGGTCAGCCAGCTGGACAGCCGCATCGACGCGCTGTCGCGCGAGGTCAGCCGCGAAGGCCCGCCCGAGCGCCACGGCGCCGTGCACCGCGCCCTGGGCGTGGTGCAGGAGGGCGTGCTGCGCATCCAGCGCGCCAGCGAATCCAGCCGCGAGGTCTGCAGCGGGCTGGACGGGCAGATGGGCCTCATCGAAGGCGAGATGCGCCGCACCACCGGCGCACTGGACAACGCGCTCAAGCGCACCGAGACCTTCCTGCGCATCTCCGAAGGCTTGATCGAGTCGGTGGCAGAGTGCGGCATCGAGACCGCCGACACGCCGTTCATCCGCGGCGCGCAGCACGCCGCAGCGCAGATCACCAAGCTGCTGGATGATGCGGTGCGCACGCAGTCCATCAGCCTGCAGGACCTGTTCGACGAGAACTACGTACCCGTTCCGGGCAGCGACCCGGCCCAGCACCTCACGCGTTTCTGCGCCGTGGCCGACCGCCTGTTCCCGCAGGTGCAGGAGAAGGCGTTGACGCTGTCGGACAAGGTTGTGTATTGCATCGCCGTGGACCGCAACGGCTACGTGGCCTGCCACAACCAGAGCTACAACCAGCCGCAGCGCGCGGCTGACCCGGTATGGAACACCGCCCACTGCCGCAACCGCCGCATCTTCAATGACCGCACCGGCCTGGCTTCGGCACGCAACCAGCGGCCCTTCCTGCTGCAGACCTACCGCCGTGACATGGGCGGCGGCCAGTTTGTGCTGATGAAGGAGGCGGCGGCGCCCATCACGGTGAACGGCCGCCACTGGGGTGGCTTGCGCCTGGCCTTCAAGTTCTGAGCGCGGGGCCCGCGCCGGGCCAGCCAGCAAAAAGACCGGCGCGAGCCGGTCTTTGCGTTGGGGGCGGGGCGCTCAGGCCAGCAGCCCGCCGCCGGGGCGGCCTTGCCTGTCGTTGCTGCCGGCAGCGGAGTAGAGGTTGGCCGGCGCCATGCGCGGGATCAGCACGTCGATGGCGCGGTCCAGCGACGCCGTGGCACGGGCCAGGGCTTCGCGCTGCGCGGCCACCTGGCCGCTGGCACGCGCCAGACGCAGGCGCAGGGACTGCGGCACGCCGCCGCTGCGGGCGGCGCGGCTGAAATGATCCACCGCGTGGGCCAGGGCCCGGTGCAGTTCGGATGCGGCCTGGTCGATGGCCGCCACGTCCTGGTGGTGCAGGGCCAGGCCCAAGGCCACCAACTGGTCTTCCACGGCTTTCAGCGGGCGCTCCAGCAGGGCTGCGTTCTGTACAGCCTGGAGTTCCTGCGGCGAATGCATCATGGCGAGCCTGTGTTCAGCTGAACTTGCGGCCGAGCAGTTCTTCGGCGTTGACGATCAACTTGTCGGCAATGGCTTCAGGGTTGACCTTGAACTTGCCGTCCTTGATGGCCTGCGCAATGCGCTCCACCTTGGCGGTGTCAAAAGTGGCGTCCGAAGACATGCCGGACAGCGCAGACGCCTCTGCCGACAGTTCCACCTGGGCGCTGGCTTCTGCCGCTGGCTGCGCAGGGGCGGCAGCGCCCTTGCGTTCGGTGGCCGCTGGCGCGGTGACGGGTTTTGAATCGAGGGGACCGATCTTCATGATTGACTCCTGTCAGGGACATGCAGTGCATGAACACCCAATGACATGAACGCACTATCGGACGGGGTGCGCCGGGACTTTAGGGCCAGGAGACGGATTTTCTTTGAACCCCCACAAATATGGGGGGGCGGGCTTGGGAACGGGGGCTTCACAGCGACAACTCCACCCGTCCCTGGGCCACGGGCAGGGCGGTGAGCACGCGGCCGGCCTCGGTGCGCACGCGCACGGGCTGGCCTTCCAGGCCGGGCGCCAGGGCCTGGCCTTCGGCGCTGACGGAGAAGCCCCGGCCCAGGGCCAGGATCTGCACCGTGTCGCCCTGGGCGAACCACTGGCGCGGGCGCAGGTCGCTGGGCCGGACGGGCGTGCCGGCTGCCAGCGCGCGCACCAGCACGCGGCCGCTCAGTTCGTCGGCCGAAGGGAAGGGCTTGCCGGGTGCGGCCGCCCAGTCGGTTTCAATCACTTGCAACTCGGGGCCTTCCAGCCGTGCACCGGCGGGCAGGGGCGCCACCGGCACGGCCGCGCGCGCCCACACGCGCACGGTCACCGGCAATTGCACCTGCCAGGCCACGGGGCCTTCCAGGCAGCGCAGGGCCACGCGCGTCTTGCCCCAGGGGCTGGCGCCGGCCGGCAGGTAGGGCTGGATGCGCGCACAAGGCGCCAGGCGCAGGCGGCTGTCCAGCGTGCCGGCTTCGGCTTCGATGCGCGCGCCCGCCGGTGCCAGCGCTTGCGCGCCGCTCCTGGCCAGCGCCAGGGCCTGCGACACGGTGGCAGCGGGCAGGTCTGCGGCCTGCGCGGCAACGGCCCACAGCAGCCCGGCCGCCAACGCCAGGGCGTGGCGATCCGAGGCCCGCACGGGTGAGTGCCTGGGCGTCGGCGGCGGTTGCAGGGGCATGTTCACAGCGAGCCACTCTAGGCCGGTGGAGGGCGGTCCAGGGTTTGAATTGAACGGCTACAGGCCTTCTTTTCGCGCTCATCTCCAGGCGGGGTGGCTTTGAGAATCTGCACCAAGCCCATCTCCCCAAGGAGTGCCCATGATCCCCAAACTGACCGACGCGCTGGATTTCCACAGCCAGGCGCTGGTGCTGCGCGCCGAACGGCAGCGGGTGATTGCCGGCAACATCGCCAACGCCGACACCCCCGGCTACAAGGCCCGCGACTTCGACTTCGCCAGCGCCCTGCGTGAAGCCACGGCCGCGCGCGACACGGGCGACGCCAGCAGCAGTGCCGGCCTCCTGTCGTCCCCCATCGCGGCCGGCATTGCGCGCGACGTGATGCAAGGCGGCGGCCAGACGCCCACCGCGCTGCGCTACGTGCAGCCGGTGCAGGCCAACCTGGACAGCAACACCGTGGACATGGACCGCGAGCGCGGCGCCTTCATGGACAACGCCTTGAAGTACGACGCCACGCTGCGTTTCATCAACGCCAGCGTGCGCACGTCGCTGGAAGCGATGAAGAGCCACAACCAGGGCTGAACCGGAGCTGAAACATGAGCATGCTCAAGATCTTCGACGTCGCCAGCAGCGCCATCAGCGCGCAAAGCCAGCGGCTGAACACGGTGGCCTCCAACCTGTCCAACGCCGACACGGTGGCCGGCCCCGATGGCAGTGCCTACAAGGCGCGCCAGGTGGTGTTCCAGAGTGCCTTGATGGGCAGCGGCGCCCAGGCCAACGCCACGGTGGGCGTGCGCGTGTCCACCATCGCCGAGAGCGACGCCCCCGGCCGCCGCGTGCTGGACCCCAAGCACCCGGCCGCCGACACGGAAGGCTACGTGACGTACAGCAACGTCAACCCGGTGGAGGAGATGGTCAACATGATCTCCGCCAGCCGGTCCTACCAGAACAGCGTGGAGGTGATGAACACCGCCCGCAGCCTGCTGCAGAAGACCCTGCAGATGGGGCAAGGCTGATCACCATGGCTGTTTCTGCCGTCAATTCCGCCAACACCTACACCGCCCTCAACGGCAAGGCCACCACGGCCGCCGCCAGCGACACCGCGGCGTCGGACCGTTTCCTCAAGCTCCTGGTCACGCAGATGCAGAACCAGGACCCGCTCAACCCCATGGACAACGCGCAGATCACCAGCCAGATGGCGCAGATCAACACGGTCAACGGGGTGGAGAAGCTCAACACCACGGTGCAGGGCCTGAACACGCAGTTCTCGCAGCTGCAGGCGCTGACCGGCGCGTCGCTGGTGGGCCGCCAGGTCACGCTGGCGGGCAACCAGCTCAACGTGGACGGCAGTGCCAGCAGCGCGTCCTTCGACTTGAGCGGCAACGCCACGGCGGTGAAGGTGGAGGTGCTGTCCTCGGCCGGCCGCGTGGTGGACACGCTGCAGCTGGGCCCCATGGACCCGGGCCGCCAGAGCTTCACCTGGAAGCCCCAGCTGCAGGCCGACGGCAGCCCCTACCGCTTCCAGGTGGTGGCCACGCGCGGCACGGTCGCCGTGCCTGCCACCCCGCTGATGCACGACCGCGTGGACGCCGTCAACACCGACGCCACCGGCCTGGTGCTGGACACACGCAACACCGGCCCCGTCGCCTACAGCGACGTCAAGGCCATCAACTGAACACCGCCCCCACCCTTTTGCGCAGGACACCACCATGAGCTTCCAGCAAGGCCTCTCCGGACTGAACGGCACCAGCAAGAACCTGCAGGTCATCGGCAACAACATCGCCAACGCCAACACCTTTGGCGCCAAGGCCTCGCGCGCCGAGTTCTCCGACATGTACGCCGCGGCGCTCAACGGCGCCGGCGCCAGCCCCATCGGCATCGGCACCAACATGGCCGCCGTGGCGCAGCAGTTCACGCAGGGCAACATCACCACCACGGAGAACCCCATGGACCTGGCCATCAACGGTGCCGGCTTCTTCCAGGTGACCGACGGCAAGAGCCCCGTGACCTTCACCCGCAACGGCCAGTTCAAGGTGGACAAGGACGGCTTCATCGTCAACAACTCGCAGCAGAAGCTCATGGGCTATGCCGCTGACGGCACCGGCCAGATCCAGCCCGGCCTGGCCGTGCCGCTGCAGCTGCCCACCGCGGCCGTGGCGCCCCAGCCCAGCACGCTGGTGACCATGGAGCTGAACCTGAAGTCGGACTCCAACGTCACCGTGCCGGCATCGGGTGCGCAGGTCGACTTCAATGACGCCGACACCTACAACAACGCCACGTCGATGACGGTGTACGACATGCAGGGCCAGCCGGTGGCGCTGACTTACTACTTCCAGAAGGCCGCGGCCGACACCTGGAACGTCTACGTCACGGCCAACGGCGACACCGTCAGCGGCAGCAACGCCTCGCCCACGCCCATCACCACCATGAGCTTTGCGGCCAACGGCAGCGCACCGACCGCGCCCGTGGGCAACGTCACCTTCGACGTGCCGGCCACAGCGGGCACCAACGGCTCCAGCACCATCCCCATCGTGGGCCTGCAGCTGAACCTGGACAAGGCCACGCAGTACGGCAACATGGGTTTTGCCGTCACCTCGCAGGCGCAGGACGGCTTCTCCGCCGGCCAGCTGACGGCGCTGACGGTGGAAGGCAACGGCATCATCATGGCGCGGTATTCCAACGGCCAGTCGCGGCCGGCCGGGCAGATCGAGGTGGCCACCTTCCGCAACCCGCAGGGCCTGGAGCCCATCGGCAACAACGGCTGGGCGCGCACCTTTGCGTCAGGCGAGCCCATCAACGGTGTGCCGGGCGACGGCAACCTGGGCGTGCTGCAGGCCGGCGCGCTGGAAAACAGCAACGTGGACCTCACGGGCGAACTGGTCAACATGATCATGGCCCAGCGCATCTACCAGGCCAACGCGCAGAGCATCAAGACCGAAGACCAGGTGCTGCAGACCCTGGTGAACATTCGCTGAACACGCCGCACTGAGCCATGGACCGTCTCATCTACCTGTCGATGGCCGGTGCCAAGGCCACGCTGCAGCGCCAGGACTCGCTGGCCAACAACCTGGCCAACGCCAGCACGCCGGGCTTCCGCGCCGAGATGCAGGCATTCCGTGCCGTGCCGGTGCGGGGGCAGGGCGCCACCACACGCGCCTACGTGCTGGAGTCCAGCGTGGGCCACGACACCCGCCCCGGCCCGCAGCAGGCCACCGGCCGCTCGCTGGACGTGGCGGCCCAGGGCAACGCCTGGTTTGCCGTGCAGTCACTGGACGGCACCGAGGCCTACACACGCGCCGGCTCGTTCCAGGTCAGCCCGGAGGGCCAGCTGGTCACGCCGTCCGGCCTGCCCGTGTTGGGTGACGGCGGCCCCATCACCGTGGGCGTGAACGCCCAGGTGGAAATTGCCAACGACGGCACCATCACCGCCACCACCGGCAACGGCCGGCCCACCCAGGTGGGCAAGCTCAAGCTGGTGGTGCCGCCCGCGCCCATGAACCGCGGCGCCGACGGCCTGTTCCGCGCCGCCGATGGTGCCGACCTGCCCGCCGAGGCCGGTGCCCGCGTGCAGAGCGGCGCGCTGGAAGGCTCCAACGTGAGCCCGGTGGAGACCCTGGTGTCCATGATCGCCGCGGCGCGCCAGTTCGAGCAGCAGATGAAGATGCTGCAGGGCGCCGAGCAGCGCGAGCAGGGTGCGGCCAAGCTGCTGGCGCCCTCGGCCTGACAGGCCCACACGCTTTTGAAATGGCCGGCTTGCCGGCCTTTTTTTCGCCCCTCGCGGCCCTTCAGTCCGGCGGAAGATGGAGACAGACCCGAAGCGTCTCCATCCCTCACAAGCTCCCGCCTGAAAGCCGCACACCATGCTCCGCTCACTCTGGATCGCCAAGACCGGCATGGAAGGCCAGCAGACCAAGCTGGACACCATCTCCAACAACCTGGCCAACGTGGGCACCAACGGCTACAAGCGCGCCGGCGTGGTGTTCGAGGACCTGATGTACCAGAACCTGCGCAGCGCAGGCTCGGCCACGTCGGAGCAGAGCCAGTTGCCCACCGGCCTGCAGGTGGGCCTGGGCTCGCGCGTGGCGGCCAGCACGCGCAACTTCAGCCAAGGCGCGCTGCAGCAGACCGGCGGCAACCTGGACGTGGCCATCAAGGGCCAGGGCTTCTTCCAGGTGCAGATGCCCGACGGCACCACCGCCTACACGCGCGACGGTGCCTTCCAGGTGGACGCCAACGGCGCCCTGGTCACCGCTGCCGGCTACCCCGTGCAGCCGGGCATCACCATCCCCGCCAACGCGCTGTCCGTCTCCATCAACGCCGATGGCCAGGTCTCGGCCACCATCCCCGGTCAGGTCGCCCCGCAGGTGCTGGGCCAGATGCAACTGGTGAGCTTCATCAACCCGGCCGGCCTGGACCCCAAGGGCGGCAACCTCTACGGCGAAACGGCGGCTTCGGGCACGCCCAACGCCGGCGCCCCCAACACCAACGGCCTGGGCGCCGTGCAGCAGGGCTTTGTGGAAGGCAGCAACGTCAACGTGGTGGAAGAGCTGGTGAACATGATCGCCACGCAGCGCGCCTACGAGCTCAACTCCAAGGCCATACAGACGTCGGACCAGATGCTGCAGAAGCTCGGCCAGCTTTGAAGGGGACTGCGATGTACTACGTTCGCCTGATTGCCCTGGTGTCGCTGGCCTATTGGCTGGCCGGTTGCAGCTTCGTCGGCCCGCGTGTGGAAGTGGCCGACACCAAGCTGGCACCCATGCCCGCCGCTGCGCCGCAGCCCGCGCCGACCAACGGCGCCATTTTCCAGGCCGCCAGCTACCGGCCGCTGTTTGAAGACCACCGCGCGCGCATCGTGGGCGACACGCTCACGGTGCAGATCGTGGAGAAGGTCAGCGCCACGCAGAAGTCCACCAGCTCGGTGGACAAGACCGGCACGCTGTCGGCCGGCATCACCGCGCTGCCCGGCGTGCGCGCCGCGGCCTTTGCGCGTGCCGCGGCCGACGGCACCAGCAGCAACAGCTTTGAAGGCAAGGGCACCACCGAAAACAGCAACGACTTCAGCGGCACCATCACGGTGGTGGTGCGCGGCGTGCTGCCCAACGGCCACCTGCTCATCACCGGCGAGAAGCAGATCGGCGTCAACCAGAACGTGGACGTGCTGCGCTTCTCCGGCCAGGTGGACCCGCGCGCCATCCAGGCGGGCAACAGCATCCCCAGCGCCAACATCGCCAACGTGCGGCTGGAACAGCGCGGACGCGGCGCCCAGGCCGAGGCGCAGGCGGTGGGCTGGCTGTCGCGCGTGTTCCTCAGCGTCATGCCGATCTGAATGCACACCATGAACACCCCTTCTGAACGTCTGATGCGCTGGTTGGTGGCGCTTGCCTTCGTGGCTGCCAGCAGCGCGCTGTGGTGGCCGCACCCGGCCACGGCTGCGGCGGCCGTGCGCATCAAGGAAGTGGCCGCCGTGCAAGGCGTGCGCAGCAACCAGCTGCTGGGCTACGGCCTGGTGGTGGGCCTGGACGGCACGGGTGACCAGGCCACGCAGACCCCCTTCACCACGCAGAGCCTGCAGGCCCTGCTGCAGCAGATGGGCGTGACCCTGCCGCCCGGCGTGCAGCTGCAACCCAAGAACGTGGCCGCGGTGCTGGTGACGGCGCAACTGCCGCCTTTTGCGCAGCCGGGGCAGACGGTGGACGTCAACGTCTCGTCCATGGGCAACAGCAAGAGCCTGCGCGGCGGCACGCTGATCGCCACGCCGCTGAAAGGCGCCGACGGCCAGATCTACGCGCTGGCCCAGGGCAACCTCATCGTGGGCGGCGCAGGCGCGTCGGCCAACGGCTCCAAGGTGCAGATCAACCACCTGTCGGCCGGCCGCATCCCCGACGGCGCCAGCGTGGAACGCGCCGTGGCCACGCCGGCGCTGCAGGGCGACGCCGTGCAGCTGGGCGTGATGGCCAACGACTACGCCACCGCCACCGCCGTGGCGGCGGCCATCAACGGCGCCAAGGGCGAGGGCACGGCCACCGCCCTGGACGGCCGCAGCGTGCGCGTGAAGATGCCGGCCGACGCCAACACCCGCATGGCCTTCCTGGCCGAGATCGAGAACCTGCCGCTGAAGCTGGCCAAGCCGGCGGCGCGCGTGGTGCTCAACGCCCGTACAGGCTCGGTCATCTTCAACGAAGCGGTGCAGATCAGCTCCTGCGCGGTGTCGCACGGGAGCCTGGCGGTCACCATCAGCACCACGCCGGTGGCCAGCCAGCCGGGCCCGCTGTCCAACGGGCAGACGGTGCAGGGCGAGAAGAGCGACATCGCCATCACCCAGGCCGGCGGCGCCATCATCCACATGCCCGCTGGCGCCAACCTGGCCGACGTTGTCCGGGCCCTCTCCACCCTGGGCGCCACGCCCATGGACCTGCTGGCCATCCTGCAGGCCATGAAAAGCGCCGGGGCCTTGCAGGCGGAAATCGAGGTGATCTGATGGCAGGCATCCCCGCCACCGGCGCCAGCTTCGATGTGCGTTCGCTGGACGCGCTGAAGAGCCGCGCCGCCACCGACCCGCGCGCCGCGGTGAAGGAGGCGGCCAAGCAGTTCGAGTCGCTGTTCATGAACGAGCTGATGAAGAGCATGCGCAGCACCACGCTGTCCACCGGCATGCTGGACAACAGCGGCACCAGCATGGGCACCGACATGCTGGACAACCAGTTCGCCACGCAGATGTCGGGCCTCAAGGGCGGCCTGTCCGATGCCATTGCCCGGCAGCTGGAACGGCAGATGGGCCTGAGCCCCGGCCCCTATCCGGTGACGGGCTCGGCCAACAACACGCCCGCGCCGCTGTCGGCCAAGCCGCAGGCCACGGCCATTCCGCAGCAGGGTGCGCTGGGTTTTGTGCAGCAGCACAGCGGCGCGGCGCAGCAGGCCGAGGCCGCCACGGGCATCCCGGCCGCGTTCATGGTGTCGCAGGCCGCGCTGGAAACCGGCTGGGGCCGCAAGGAGATCCGGCATGCCGACGGCGCGCCGTCCTACAACCTGTTCGGCATCAAGGCCGGTGCCAACTGGAAGGGCCCGGTCGCGGAAGTCACGACCACGGAGTACATCAACGGCAAGGCACAGAAGGTGGTGGCCAAGTTCCGCGCCTACGGCAGCTACGCCGAGTCCTTTGCCGACTACGCCCGGCTCATGAAGGACAGCCCGCGCTACCAGGCCGCGGTAGGTGCGGCACGGGGTGCCGGTGCGGCCACCGGTGCTGGCACCGCCAGCACCTCGGTGGCCTTTGCCAACGGCCTGCAGAAGGCCGGCTACGCCACCGACCCGGCCTACGCCGACAAGCTGAGCCGTGTCATCAACACCACGCTGCGCCTGCAGCGTTCCCTGGGGTGAGGATCTGACAGATGGGTGCCTCACCACTGATGTCCCTGGGCATCAAGGCCATGGCGGCCAACTACGCCGCCTTGCAGACCACGGGCCACAACATCGCCAACGCCAACACCGTGGGCTACTCGCGCCAACAGGCGGAGGTGGCCACGTCGGAAGGCCAGTTCACCGGCGCAGGCTTCTTCGGCCGCGGCGTGGACGTGGTGTCCGTCACCCGCGCCCACAACGACTACCTCACACGGGAAGCCGCCAGCGCCAAGTCCCTGGCCGGCATGGACGGCGCCCGGCTGCAGCAGCTGCAGCAGCTGGAGAACATCTTCAAGCCCGGCGAGATGGGCCTGGGCAGCGCCACCAGCGACCTGATGAACGCGCTGACCGACCTCACCAGCCAGCCGGCCGACCTGGCCACGCGCCAGGTGGTGCTGGCCCGTGCGGCCGACCTGGCCTCTCGTTTTTCGGAAGCGGGCTCCGCGCTGGACGAGATGCAGGCCAGCACGGTGTCGCAGCTGCGCACCACGGTGACCACCATCAACGGCCTGGCCAAGTCGATTGCGGAAATCAACCAGCGCATCGCCGGCATGAAGGGCCTGGGCCAGCCGCCCAACGACCTGCTGGACCAGCGCGACCAGCTGATTTCCGAGCTGTCCCAGCACGTGCAGGTCACGCGCATGGAGGCCTCCGACGGCACCGTGGGCGTGTTCGTGGCCGGTGGCCAGCGCCTGGTGCTGGGCAATCAGGCGGCCACCATGGGCGTGGGCGAAGACCCGGCTGACGGTTCCCGGGCGGCCATCACCATCGCCGAAGGGCCCAACCAGCGGCTGCTGTCGTCTGGCGCGTTGGGTGGCGAGCTGGGCGGCCTGCTGACCTTCCAGAACGAGGACCTGGTCATGGCGCGCAACCTGGTGGGCCGTCTGGCCGCCGCGGTGGGTGGGGCCATGAACGACCAGCAGGCGCGCGGCCTGACCCTTCAGACCCCGCTGGGCCAGGTGTCGGGATCCCCGCTGTTCAGCCTGGGGCCCATGCAGGCCCTGCCCAACGCCAGCAATGTGCGCAACGCCAGCAACCAGCCGGTGGGCGTGGTGACGCTGAGCCTGGCCGACCCCAGCGCGCTGCAGGCCAGCGACTACCGCCTGGCCGAGACTGCCGTGGGCTCCGGCAGCTGGGTGCTGACGCGGCTGTCGGACGGCATGGTCACGCCCGTGAACAGCGGCGACGTGGTCGACGGCATGCGCATCGATTTCACGTCGGCACCGCAGTCCGGTGACAGCTTCCTGCTGCAACCCGTGGCCCGCGCGGCCAACGGCATGGGCCGCCTGCTCAACGACCCGCGCGACCTGGCGGCCGCCTCTCCGCTGGTGGCCAGTGCCGCGTCGGCCAACGTGGGCACCGCTGCGGTGGACATGCTCAGCGTCACCACCACGCCCCTGCCCACGCCGGGGGCCACCGCGCGCATCACCTTCACCAGCAACGCCGGCGACTACACCTGGGAGTTGTTCGACAGCAGCAACACCTTGCTCAACACCGGCAACGCCGTCTGGCAGGCCGGCCAGAGCATCCCGCCCGCGGGCACCGACATCAACGGCTTCACCCTGCAGCTGACCGGCGTGCCGCGCAACGGCGACGTGCTGACCGTGGAGCCCACGCCCGCCGGCAGCGTGTCGGCCAACAACGGCAACGCCTCGCAGATGGTGGCCCTGCGCGACGCCGCCCTGGTGGGCGGCCGCACCCTCACCGACGCCTGGAGCTACGCCATGGCCGACGTGGGCGTGCGTGTGCAAAGCGGGCGCAGCTCGTCGGACATTTCCGCCGCGGCGGCCGGCCAGGCCGAGCAGCAGCGCAGCTCGCAGGCCGGTGTCAACCTGGACGAGGAAGCGGCCCGGCTCATCCAGTACCAGCAGAGCTACCAGGCCGCGGCCAAGATCCTGCAGATTGCGCAGTCGCTGTTCGACACGCTGCTGCAGACCGCAGGCCAGTGAGCGCACATCAACGCGCTCCTGATGCCCCTGAACCCGGATTGAAACGCCATGCGAATCGCCTCCAGCAACGCCTTTGAGTCGTCCCTGTCCAACCTGCAGCGCCGCCAGGAGGCGCTGACCAAGGCCCAGGAGCAGCTGACCAGCGGCAAGCGCGTGCTCAAGCCCAGCGACGACCCCTCGGCCGCCGCCACGGCCGAGCGGGCGCTGGCCGCCAGCAAGCGTGCCGATGCGCAGATGCGTGCGCTGGACGCCAGCAAGACCGCCATGCAGCTGACCGAAAGCGCCCTGGGCGACGCGGGCGAGCTGGTGGCGCAGGCCCGTGAGCTGCTGGTCAGCGCCGGCAACGGCAGCTACACCGACAGCGAGCGCAGGACCATCGCCGACGCCATACGCGGCATGCGCCAGGACCTGCTGGCCGTGTCCAACCGCA
>JACCDS010528873.1_pt1 | contig 13187 bp, 12 predicted proteins | sample 7446441 | NCBI WGS metagenome assembly JACCDS01 (sample SAMN15323445, study PRJNA562643) | freshwater metagenome | isolation source: river surface water | place: USA:Blue River Watershed | collected 2017-08-17
ACCCGGCTGCTCGAGGTGATGTTTTTAATGCCCTCGACGCCGCTGATTAAATCTTCCAGCGGCTGAGTGATTTTGGATTCGACGATTTCGGCAGCTGCGCCGGGATAATCGGTACTGATGGTCACCACCGGCGAGTCGATATCCGGATACTCGCGCAGTGGCAGCATGCTGAAACAGACCAGACCAAAAATCACCAGCACCAGGTTGATCACGGTGGCAAACACCGGTCTTTTAACGGACAAATCGGATAACAGCATCGGTTAATCTCCGGCTCTGGTGATCACGACGCCGGTGCGCAGTTTCTGGCTGCCTTCGATGACAATTTCGTCGCCGGCCTTCAGACCAGACACCACTTCCACTGAACCCGGTAAGCGCTGCCCAGGCACAATTTCAATTTGTCTGACTTTATCCTCAGCTTCGACCACAAAGACAAAATGCTTACTTTGCAGCGGCAGCACGGCTTTTTCGGCAATTTGGATCACATCGGCGCTGGCCAGTTGTACTTTGACATTGAGTAGCATGCCCGGGGTAAGTTTTAAATCCTGGTTATCAATCACGCCGTGCACTTTGACGGAGCGGGTGACCGGGTCGATGCGCGGGTCAATCGCTTTGACGTGGCCGGTAAATGCGACGCCCGTCCAGGCGACATTGCTGGCACTGAGCGGCATATCGACTTTAAGCGCGGACAAATAACGCTCGGCGACATTAAATTCCACCCGGATCTTGCTCAAATCATCGAGTGTGGTCAGCACAGTGCCTGCTTGCAGATAAGCGCCCTGACTGACCTGGCGCAGACCCAGCACGCCATTAAATGGCGCGCGGATCACCAGTTCGGCCAGCCGGGATTCAACGGCGGCGATTTGCGCTTCGGTGGCCGTCACTTTGGCTTGCTGTTCATCCTGCAGCGACTGCGCGCTGGCCTGGGTGCGGGTCAGGTTTTTCAGCCGGGCCAACTGGCGCTTTTGCTCGGTCAGCAGCGCTTTGAGCTCGGCCAGTCTGGCGCGCTCTTCGGTGTCGTTCAGACGGGCAATTAAATCGCCTTGGCGGACTTGTTTGCCTTCGGCCAGATGCAATTCGACCAGGTAGGCGCTGCTGGTGCTGACCAGTTGCGCCGAGTTATAAGCCAGCGCAGTGCCCAGCGCATCGACCTGACGGCTCAGTGGCGCCGCTGTCACTTTGCTGGTTCTGACGACCACCTGACTGTCGCCGCGCCGGGCCTGTTCGGGTGGCGTTGCAGTTTGCCAGAACAAATGAACGGCAAATGCCACCAACAATATCAACATGATCCAAATCAGGCGCGAATGCTTAATCAACTTCAGAACTCCGGACGATATAATTAATCAAAAACTGATGTATTGTATGGAAAGGCGGTTGTTTTGGATGTCGGCATTATCGCAAGTGCAGGGGCATTGGTCGTATCAGGAGCATAAATGGCAGACAAACCTTGTGAGCGCTGCAGAATGATTCGGTTTTATCTGGTCTGGACCATTCTGATGGGCATTCTGATGTATTTTTATCTGGCTTCACTTTGATGAAACGACAGTTCTATTCGGCATCAGCTAAAGGCGGCGCAGCATTGTTTGTCAGTGCGGCATTGGTCTTTCTGCTTATCTTATTGTTGGCAGCGGTGCGCGGTGATTTGTTACCCGCTCAGGCCTGGGTATTGTGGCTGCTGCTGACGATGCTGGCGATGTATGTGGGCCTGATGAAGCTGCACGCGCCGGTGGTGCTGGTCGAAGCCACAGCGCAGGGCGTGCGCTATTTTCACCCGCGTGGCAGTTATTTTATTCCCTGGCATGCGCTCAGTCTGGTGCAGCAGGTGGAGCTTGAAGGCAAGCCGCTGGCTTATATCGGTTTTCGGCTGAATAACTATGATGAGGTCTTACCTCATATCCCACTGCGGCTGGCGGTGCGGCTGATGACCGAGCAACGCGGCTTGTTGGCTGCTGCGGTCGGCACCAATTGCCCGGACGGGCGCTGCGCGGCGGATTACATTATGGATATCAGCAATTTCAACAGCGGTCAGCGCGAGTACCGGGGTGTGCAGGCCATGTTTGGTCAGCGCATGCGTCATTTCCGTCAGTTTTTGCAGGCTGAATTGTTGATCCCGGCTGATCTGGCTGGTTGCAGTGTCGACGAGTTTTGCCTGTTTCTCAATCGTCAGCGGCTGATTTTTACTCAGGAAAACAACGGCTAGACACAGTAGGAGTGCTGGTTCATAATGCGAAAAATGTCGAGTGCAGCATTGGTGAATGTCTAAATGAGTACTTATGAAAGACCATTTTTGGTCAGTGGTCGTAATACTATTATCCACAAACAGAAAAAACTGGACCTGGTGATTGTCAATGGCGATTCAGATCCGGTGATTGTCGTGACCCGCAATGGCGTTAAAATTTTTACCGAAGAATTGCCGGCAAACCGCGTCGAAGCGAAAGAGCGTTACATGGAGCTGGTGGATATCGGCAGCTCGGATGTGTTTGGTGAGAGCAAAACATTATTGTTCGTACAGGCACTGAATAACAAAGAATATAAAATTGATTACACCAAAGTGAATACAGATTTATTCATTCGCGTGCATCAGGAAAACTATATCTGACCCCCTTCTCCTGACAAATTTGGGCCTGAATGCCACAACACTTGCTTTCAGGCGCAAATTTTGTTTCATTGACAGTATTCCTCCGTTGTTGAAGATGTGATTCCACTGTGAACACTGTTGCTATGCAGTTTGGCAAAATCGATGACTTCATCGAAGTTCAGGTCGCGGTCGGGTTGTTTGACCTGACGGCTCAGCAGGTACGGGACGCATTGTCAGAAGCGGGTTACAGCCGCTGTTTTCTGCTGACCGAACAAATCAACCAGTTATTGCTGGACTATCAGGCCTTACAACAGGACATCAAGCTCAATAAAGTGCAGGCCGGGGTCCGGCTGCGGCGCAAAATAGCCGAGCGGCGCGATGCCGAATTAAGAGTTCAGATAGCTGCCGATGGTATGACGGCGGTGGCTGAAATCATTGCCGCCTGGGGCGGTCAGCCGGTCTCTGCCAACGAAGTGGTCAAAGCTGCGCAGGAGCAGGGCGTCAGTTTCGGTTTTCAAAAAGAAGCGATAGTGCAGCTGGTCGGCACCGCCAGCCGCGCTGAACCGGGCAGTAAAGTTCAGCACGTCATTGCGCTCGGCCGCCCGATGCAGCCAGGTCAGAATGCCCGCTTCGAGCCTTTGATTGAAGGATTGCAGGCCCGCACCAAGCAACCGATGCAGATCAGTGAGTCCCGTGTTGATTTGCGCGATTTTGGCGTGATCCCGTCCGTCGCCACTGACCAGCCAATTCTGCGCCGCCATCCGCCGACCAAGGGCGTTGACGGGGTTACGGTGCGTGGCGATATTACGCTGGCGCCACCGGGCCAGCAGGTTGAATGGCAAGCTGGCGAAGGCACTGTGGTCAGTCCGTCCAATCCGGATCTGTTGCTGGCCTGTCGTGATGGCATGCCGCGTTTGCAAGATGCCGGTGCGGTGGTCGATGAAGTGTATGCCGTGAAAAAAGTCGACCTGTCGACCGGCCATGTGCTGTTCAAAGGCTCTGTCATTATCAATGGCGATGTCACGGAAAGCATGAAAGTGGTAGCCGGTGGCAATATCTTCGTCAAAGGACTGGTGGAAGGGTCACTGCTCGAAGCCGGTGGAGACATACAAATAGGCGGCTCTATCATCGGGCATCAACTCGCGGGGGCCGACGCCGTGCAGTACAGCACTGTGGTGCGGGCCGGCGGTCATGTTCGCTGCAGCCTGGCCCAGTATGTCAAAGTAGAATGTGGCGGCGATTTTCAGGCCAGTAAACAAATCAATCACTGTGAAGTGTCAGCCCGCACTGTGCTGGCCGGCAGTGAAGACAAGCTCAGCGGCAAAATTGTCGGTGGCCGCTTTTATCTCGACTGCGGACTCAAAGCCGGCATGTTGGGGTCGCCATCGGAAAGTAACCTGCTGATCAGCCTGAACCGGCGTGTCGACCCTGTTGTTGAGCAACAACAGGCGCTGAAGAACAATGTGGCGCTGGTCAAGCAGGAGATGGAGCAGATCCGCGCCAGCCTCGAACAAATGAAGCAGCTGGAAAAATCCGAAGCGGTGCTCGAGCAGATGAAATATCTGGTGGATGACTTCGAAGCGCAAAAAGCGATTGCACTGGCGCTGATTGATGACATCAAACTGCTCGAGCTGGAGCGCCAGAGCCGGTTAACCGAAGCCTTGGTGCTGGTGAAGCAACAATTGTTTGCCGGCGTCGAGTTCAGACTTGGCACTGAGGTGTTGCCCGTCAAGCGCGAATATGGTCCGAGCAAAATTCTGCTCAAAGACAATAAACTGCAAGTCGACCCCTGGGTGAACTGAGCATGGCAAAAACCGACCAACAGCAGCTGCCTTGAGACTTCTGTGGCTGCAGCGTCAGCGTGCTCCTGCTATGCTCCCCGCCATAATCATGATGTTGCGGAGTCTCAGGGCTGTGAACTGTAAAGCCTGCTGTGTCCTGTTTGGACTGCTGACCTTTCCTGCGCTGGCCAGCGAATGCCCGATGGCGTTTGGCCATGGTATTTTGATATCCCCCGAACAAATCCGCGTGCAGACCGCCGACCGAACTCAGTATCAGATCAACAATGACGTCCAGTTGTTTATTCAGGGCGAATTACAGCAATTGTCGGCCGAAGATATCCGGGTGCTGCGCAAGTACAGCCATGGCATGCGTAAACTGGTGCCGCAGGTGGTTGGCATCGCGGTCGACAGTATGGAACTTGGCTTGTCAGCGATTGAAAACATGCTGGTCGGCGTGGGCAATTCGGCGCAGCAGGAAGAATGGCAGGCGCTGGTGCGGGAAACCACGTACCAGATCATGCGCCGTTTTGTCCGAAGCGGTGAGCATTTCTACCTGGCACCGCAAAGCCTGAACGAAATGGATGCGTTTTTGCACGGCGAACTGAAAGACAATCTGAACAAACTGGCGAAAAACACTGTGGGTGCGGTGTGGCAGGCGCTGCGTGATGCGCTGCAGCATACCGACGATAACTTTGAGCTCAATGACAGCCGCGACTGGCAGCCGGTCGAGCAGCTGGTCAATAAAATCAACTCGGGGCTGGATGCCAAAGCAGAAGAACTGGAAGCTAAATCCGTCCAGTTTTGTCAGCGACTGACCGAACTGGACCAGATTGAAACCGAGCTGCAACAGCGGGTGCCTGGCCTCGCCAGTTATGATGTGGTGGTTTCCAAATAGACGAACGTGTCGGCGTCAGTCTGGGATTGGCATCATGGCATCGCAGCGCCGGTCAGCGGCGCAGGCTCAGACGACCCCGTAGTCATTGGCCAATACCGCCGGCATCGCGCTGTCGACTTCATCGCTGATGGCATCCAGTGTTTTTTCTGCTTCGGCCAGTTCGCTGACCTCGGCGATATGAAACAGCGCTTCCCCTTCATTGACCAGCGGCAGATTGTTACGGCCAATAATGATGCCGCTCATTTTTGAGCGCACTTCCACTTCAAAGTCGGAATAAGGCGAATAGATATGCGCCAGCAAATCGCCGGCGGTGACGATTTGGCCGAGCCCCAGGTAATAGCGGGCAATGCCGTCGTGTTCGGCTCTGAGCCAACTGCTTTTTTTGGAAAATAACGAACCGGTTTTGGGCTGTTTTTTCAGCGTGCGTAACATGCCGAGGCTGTGCATCACGTTCAAAATGCCGCGTACGCCAATTTTGATGGCCTGCTCATCAAAACGCAGCGCTTCGCCGGCTTCGTACAGAATAATCGGGATGCCGAGGTTGTTAGCGGTACCACGCATGGTACCGTCGCGGCTGGCGGCTTTAATCACAATAGGCGCGTTGAAACTTTCCGCCATACTGAGCGACACCTGATCTTTGGAGGTGGCCCTGACTTGCGGATAATTGCTGCGATGGATAGCGCCGGTATGCAAGTCAATCACATGGGTGCATTTTTTCAAAATGCGTTCAGTGAACTGCCAGGCCATCCGGCTGCCGAGCGAACCTTTTTCACTGCCGGGAAAACTGCGGTTTAAATCGCGCCGGTCCGGCAGGTAGCGGCTTTGCTGAACAAAACCATAGGTATTGACGATAGGCACCACCACTAAAGTGCCTTTGATGCTGTTCAGCCGCGGCAGACGCAGCAAGCGCCGGCAAATTTCCACCCCGTTAATTTCGTCCCCGTGCAGTGCGGCGGTGATAAGCAGCACGGGACCGGGTTTTTTGCCATGGATCACATGAGCGCCGATGTTCAGCTCAGTGTGGGTGTACAGCTTCCCAAACGGGATATCAACGATAGTGCGCTGGCCGGGCTGGATCAGACTGTCGCCGAGCTGAAAGGGCGCAGGCAGCAAATTGAGTGCCGCCGACGGGGTGATGCCGGTCTGCTGGCTGGTTGGTTCGGACTCGCTCATTGGCGTTCCTTGTTGAGTTATGGTTGGTGACGACGCTGTTGTTGTTCCAGATATGCCAGAATTTCGCCGGCGACGTCAACCTTTGTGGCTTCTTCGATGCCTTCGAGGCCGGGCGAGCTGTTGACTTCCATCACGACCGGGCCGTCTTTGGACTGCAGAATATCAACGCCCGCCACTGAAAGCCCCATACAACGCGCCGCTTTGAGCGCAATTTTGCGCTCCGCCGCAGATAAACGAATGGCCTGTGCGGTGCCACCGCGGTGCAGGTTGGAGCGAAACTCACCGGCTTTGGCCTGGCGTTTCATCGCCGCCACCACTTTATTGCCGACGACAAAACAGCGGATGTCGGCGCCTTTGGCTTCGCTGATGTACTGCTGCACCAGAATATTGGCATTGAGTCCCATAAAGGCTTCAATCACGCTCTCCGCGGCGGTGCGGGTTTCGGCCAGTACCACGCCGATGCCTTGGGTGCCTTCGAGCAGTTTGATCACCAGCGGGGCGCCACCGACCATGTCAATCAGGTCCGGAATATCACCTGGCTTGTCGGCAAAGCCGGTCACCGGCAGCGCTATCCCATCGCGGGCCAGCAGCTGCATCGAGCGTAGTTTGTCACGCGCGCGTGCAATGGCGTCGGCGCTATTGAGGCAATACAGCCCCATCAGTTCAAACTGGCGCAGCACCGCATTGCCGTAAAAGGTGATGGAGGCGCCAATGCGTGGGATCACGGCGTCAAAACCTTCCAGCGCCTGGCCACGGTAATGGATAGACAAGGCGTTGTGATTGATATTCATGTAGCACAGCGTAGGGTCTATCACTTCCACCTGATGGCCGCGCGCTTGCGCGCTCTCCACCAGACGCCGGGTGGAATACAGCTCGGCGTTACGGGACAAAATGGCGATTTTCATGCGGACTCCGATGCTCGCAAACTGGCAGGAAATGCTCTGATATTAGACGCTTTTTTCAGGCACTGATTATGGGAGCAACAATAAAGAACCCAAGCCCAGGAACACAAAAAAACCGACCACATCGGTCACAGTGGTCAGGATCACCGAGCCTGACAGCGCCGGGTCGATGCGGGCTTTTTCCAGCCAGATCGGGATCACCACACCGGAAAAGGCCGCGACCAGAATGTTAATCACAATCGCGAGTGCGATCACAGTGCCGATGATGAGATCACCAAACCAGAGATAAGTCACGCCGCAAATCACCAAGGCCCACAAAATGCCATTCAGCAGGCCGACGCCCAGTTCTTTACGCAGCAGCGCCCAGTATGTTTGTGGCGTGATTTGGCCAAGCGCCAGGCCGCGGATGATGAGAGTCAGTGTCTGACTGCCAGCGATGCCGCCCATGCTGGCGACAATCGGCATCAGCACCGCCAGCGCCACTTGTTGTTGCAAGGTGGCTTCAAACAAGCCGATGGTCCAGGCGGCCAGAAAGGCGGTCAGCAGGTTAATGCCAAGCCACACAGCGCGGTTTTTGCTGCTTTGCATCACAGGGGCAAATAAATCTTCACTTTCGTTCAGGCCGGCGGTGTGCATAAACTGATCTTCCAGGCTGCGCCGCACCTGATCGAGCGCTTCACCAATCGAATAGCGGCCGAGCAATTTGCCTTCTTCATCGACCACCGCGAGCGCACTGTAACCGGAGCGGGCGACCCGCTCTGAGCCTTCGCTGAGGTCGAGCTCACCTTCGACCACCGGGGCGTTTTCATCAATAAATTCAACAATCGGCAGGTGAGAGGGGCAGCCGAGCAGCCGGGTGCCATGCAACTGGCCAACATAACGGCCGGTGCGGTCTACCACCATCAGTGCGTCCTGATATTCGGCTTCTTCATTGAGTTTACGAAACAGCCGGACTGCATCACGCACTTTGGTGTTGTTGCGGATGGTCAGCACGTCGTGGTCGGCATAACGGCCGCATTGTTCGTCGGAATAAGCCAGCGCCGTGGCCAGCCAGAGTTTGTCGTTGGCGTCGAGCTTAGAGCAGGCCGCCTGATAAACCGCCGCCGGCAGTTCATCGAGCAGTTCAATCAGGTCATCGACATCCATCCGCTCGACGAGTGCGGTAAGCTCTGCATCCGGTAACTGGCGAAAGATATTCTCTCGCGCATCTTCGCGCATATAACCCAGCGCGCTGATTTGTTCATCCGGCAGCAGCCCGAGCCAGGTGGCCAGCCGCTGTTCCAGTGGCATCGCTTCGAGCGCCACGGCGATTTCTTCCGGTTCCAGCTGACTGAGTTTTTCACCGAGCACCGGCGCTTCCTGCTCGTCAAAGCTGTCGCGGACAATCTCTTCAATATCCAGCAGTTGATTGTCAGCCATCGCAGCGCCTGCCTGATTAAAGGACTTAAGTTAAAGGGCTTAAAAAAGTGCTGCGGATAATACCGCAGCCCACCGTCATTTTGACAGACTGAATTTCAGAATTTATAGCCAATTCAAAGCTGTTTTGCGAAAAAGCAGCTTACCACCAACGTTTGATTTTAAAGCCCAGCAGCATACCGCCGGCGATACCCGCCATCAGACCCAGCACCCAGAAATAGCCGGTTTTGATCTGCAGCTCTGGCATATAGTCAAAATTCATCCCATAAACGCCGACGATAAAGGTCAGCGGGATAAACACGGTGGACACCATGGTCAGCAGTTTCATCCGTTCGTTGATTTGATGGGAGGACGTTGACATGTAGCTGCTGACCAAATCGCCCAACTGGTCATAATACATCTGCGTCATCGAATGCAGACGCTCAAATTTTTCATAAAAATCACGCAGTTCCACAGTTTCAAACTGCGACATGATGCCGCTGGCACCGTCGTCCGGCGTCAGCAAATCGGCAAACATGTCTTTTTGATAAGCGAGGTTGCGGTCGAGCTTACGAAACACTGAGCGAAAACGCATGATGCGCGACATTTTGTGGTCGTCGCCATGGGTCAGCATGCCATCTTCAAAATCGCCCAGCTCGTCTTCAAAGTTAATCAGTTTTTGCAAATAGCTGGCCGACACCGCATGGATATAGTGTTTCACCCAGTCTTTGATTGGGGAGACTGGCTGGCTGACATCAAAACGCGGCAGTTCGTAGTGGCTGGCGTCAGCCGGCATCTGGCATTTATAAAGCAGCACCTGATTGGAGAACAGCAGGCTGAGCTGGGCATGGCCGGGATAATCGTGAAAACCAAGGCCGGCAAAAGCGCGCAGGATCAGCAAAGTGAAGCCGTCAAAGGCTTCCAGTTTGGGCGGATGGCGCTCACGCAGATAATCCTCGGCAATTACCGGGTGGATGGCAAACAGGTTGAGTACTTGCAGCTGTTCGGCCGGATTGGCGGCGGACAGGTCAATCCAGACTTTCTGATCGCCATGCAGCGGCAGTGTCAGCAGTTCAAGGCCGCCGGTTTGCCAGCCAGCCAGTTCCGGGTTGTATAAATGCAGTGTCAACATAGCGATCCTTTGTGGTTGATGACCTGAAACAGGTGGAGTCTGAAGGCCAGTCAGGCGGGTTCAGCATAATGATTTGCAGAGCGTCGGACAACCGCCGCACGGTCTGCGGGAGGGCAGAAAAAAAAGACCACCGCCGCGGGTGGTCTTCGTTATTGGGCGGCTAAGCGGCTCAGGCGCTTTGTTTGTCTTTGATATAAGCGTCGACCAACGACTCGAGCACATCCAGCGGCACCGCGCCGTTTTTCAGCACCACATCGTGGAATTCGCGGATATCAAATTTGTCGCCCAGTGCGGTTTTGGCCTTGTCGCGCAGTTGCACCAGTTTGATCATGCCGATTTTGTAGGCGGTGGCCTGCGATGGCATCACGATGTAACGCTCGATGGCATTGACCGCTTCGGTCGGCGCATTCGGCGTGTTGTCGGTCAGGTAGCTAATCGCCTGTTCGCGCGTCCATTTTTTGGCGTGAATACCGGTGTCGACCACCAGCCGGCAGGCGCGCCACAACTCCATCGCCAGTCGGCCAAAATCGGAGTACGGGTCCTGATACAAGCCAATTTCTTTAGGCAACAGCTCGGTGTACAACCCCCAGCCCTCGACATAGGCGGTGTAACGGCCAAATTTGCGGAATTTCGGAATATTCTCCAGCTCCTGCGCAATAGCGATTTGCATATGGTGACCCGGAATACCTTCATGGTAAGCCAGCGCCTCCATCTGGTACTTCGGCATATCTTTCATGTTGTAAAGGTTGGCGTAGTAAGTGCCTGGTCTTTTGCCATCCATCGACGGCTGCTGATAAAAAGCTTTGCCGGCTGAGCGCTCCCGGAATGGTTCAACCGCTTTGACGATGAGGTCGGCTTTCGGTTTGACCAGAAACAGCGAGTCGAGCTGCGATTTCATATGGTCGATGAGCCGGGTGGCTTCGGCCAGATAAGCGGCTTTCCCTTCGGCGGTATCCGGATAATAGAATTGCGGATCGTCGCGCATAAAGGCGAAGAATGCCGGCAAATCGCCTTTAAAACCAACTTTTTGCATGATGGCTTTCATTTCGCCATGAATGCGGGCGACTTCAGCCAGCCCGAGCTGGTGGATCTCTTCGGCGGACATTTTGGTGGTGGTGGTGCGCTCCAGCGCCATGTTGTAAAACTCGGCACCGTCTTTGAAGCGCCAGACGCCATCATCGGTGCCGGCTTTGGTTTCAAGCGTGGTCAGGTATGCAATCAAGCCTTCGTAGGCCGGTTTGACGCTGCTGGTCAGCGCCACTTCGGCTTCTTTGATCAGCAATTGTTTGCTGGCGTCATCAAGGGCTAATTTGCTGACTTTGGTTTTAAAGTCTGCCAACAAGGTGCTGTCGGGGCCTTCGGTAAAAGGTGCGCCTTTGATGATGTTCTGACTGGCGCCAATCACCCGTGGAAACACAAATTTCGGCGGGATAATGCCAAGTTCAGCGCGTTTGTCCAGTTGCTGTTGTAACTGGCTGAACAATTGAGGAATGCCATTCAGGCGACTGATATAGGCCTTGGCATCGCTTTCGCTTTCAATCAGATGCTGGTTAATCAGCAGCGATGGCACGCCAGTGTGCATACCAAACATCGGATTGACCGGATAGTTGTAATAACGCCATTTGTCGTTGGCAAGGTCTTGTTCCAGTTGCTGCTTAAACAGCTGATAGCTGAGCGCAGTCTGGGTATCAAGTTTGCTGACATCGAAGCTGGCCAGAGTTTCCAGCGCCTGGCGGGTCAGTGCCAGTTCTTTGTCGTTCTGTTCATCGGTGAGCTGATCCCACTTGTCATAATCCTGTTTGATGCCAAGGTGAGTCAGGGCCATCGGGCTTAACCGCGCCGAATCCATAAAAAACTGGTCAAAAAATGCATTGGCTTTGTCGGATTCTGACTGGGTTGTGTTGCTTTCTTGCGCCGCACTGGCGACAGCTGCAGTGCTGGCGGCGGGTTCGGTCGGTGCCTTGCCGCAGGCGGCCAGCAGGGCCAGCGATACCGCCAGCGTGATTGATTTAACCGGAAAATGCATGAGGATCCCTTGTAAAGTTGGTACAAACTGGCCGGACAGTGCGCCATTTGCGGCGCCAGTCCTGTTATAAAAAGAGTTGCAACAGCTCGTTCAGATAACGCACGCCATGCGCCGTGATCTGCCAGCTGTCTGCGGTCTGGTTAACTAATCCCAATTGTTGAGCGCGTGCAAGCGCAGGTTCGACCGTTGCGACGGCAAGCCCGGTATACGCGGTAAAGTCGCGGACAGGGCAGGGTTCCAGCAAGCGGAATCTGTTCATAAAAAACTCAAAAGGCAAATCTTCCGGTGCCACCAGCTGTTGTTGGTCCAGATAACCGCGGGTTAAGTCCATGTAACCTTTCGGATGCTTGATTTTGACGGTGCGCAGGATGTCGCCATGGCCGGGCCTGGTGATTTTGCCGTGGGCGCCACAGCCGATCCCCAGATAATCGCCAAAGCGCCAGTAGTTCAGATTATGCCGGCACTGAAAGCCGGCTTTGCTGTAAGCCGAGGTTTCATATTGCTGGTAGCCGGCGGCGCAAAGCAGCTGATGGCCTTGTTCCTGAATGTCCCACAACGCGTCGTCCTGCGGCAGCTCTGGCGGCCGGCTGGCAAAGGCGGTGTTCGGCTCTATGGTCAGCTGATACCAGGACAGATGGGGCGGCTGCAGCGCGATTGCTTCCTGCAGGTCGGCCAGGGCGCCGGCGACGTCCTGCTGCGGCAGCCCGTGCATCAGGTCGAGGTTAAAGCTGTGAAGCCCCTGCTTCAGCAAGACCGTAGCAAGCTCAGCCGCGCGCCTTGCCTGCGCCGGGTTATGAATGCGGCCAAGCGCCTGCAGCTGCGCAGTCTGAAAGCTCTGCACACCGATAGAAAACCGGTTGACGCCCGCTTGCACATACCCGGCAAAACGGGCCGCTTCGACGGTGCCGGGATTGGCTTCCATGGTGATTTCAATATCATCGGCAAAGGCCAGCTGCTGCCTGACACCTTGTAAAATCGCGGCGATGCCTTCGCTGCTGAAGGTGCTGGGCGTACCGCCGCCGATAAAAATACTGTGCAGGGGGCGGCCTTGCACCAGTGGCAGGTCCTGCTGTAAGTCGGCCAGCAGATGGGCGATATACTCCTGTTCCGGAATGCCCTGACGTACCGCGTGCGAGTTGAAATCACAGTAAGGGCATTTTTGTACACACCAGGGAATGTGGATGTACAGCGACAGCGGCGGCAGGCTTAACAAGAGGCTGCCTGCTGTTGTAACTGGCTGACTAAGGCCCGCAGCGCCTGGCCGCGGTGGCTTTGGGCGGCTTTTTCAGCTTTGCTGAGTTCGGCGGC
>JACCDS010076448.1_pt1 | contig 13184 bp, 16 predicted proteins | sample 7446441 | NCBI WGS metagenome assembly JACCDS01 (sample SAMN15323445, study PRJNA562643) | freshwater metagenome | isolation source: river surface water | place: USA:Blue River Watershed | collected 2017-08-17
CAAGTGGCGATTGTGAGCCAAGGCTGTGCGTAACCACACTCTGATCACACCGGGGAGAGATCAAAACAGGAAACGTGCAAGGAACCATCCTCGCGGAATGCAAGGCGGCCCGAAAGGCGATTGGCGGCTGGCGGGGATCTAAAAATCATTCTCAAACCCCACAAAACAACGTTTTACCACCTCATACTCTTAAATATGCCAACAAAAATACCAACAAATTGAAAAGTGTCCCATTTCGGAGACGCTAAGAGGCGATGATCCACCAGGCGCCGGGACCGCCCAAAGTTAAGCGCCTTTAGGGACTATAAACTCCACGAGCCTGACAACGAGCCAGCCACCTCAAGTCAGGCTCAGTGAACCGCGCGTCAACCTGCCCCGTTCCACAAGCAGTGCTTGCTGTCCGTGGTCACCACGAACTTCCTGCGCCCGTTGGCACGGATGCCGTGGTGCTGCATCAACTGCCTCACCCGCTCGTTGCCCACCCGATAGCCTCGGGCCAGCAGTTCCTTGGCATGCACGACCACCTATACTCGCCACGCAGTTGCTCGTGGATGGCCCGGATGTGCACTGGTACGGCCTCATCACTGAGACTGCGCCTCGGACCTTGTGCAGGCATGCGACCAGATGCATGCCTGCTGAAGCACCGGCTTGGGCTGAGCTCCAGCGCCTCTTCATCGAGCGGATCCAGGCGCACCTTGCAACACGTCCTGCGCAATGCCGTGCGAGCGAGTCAAGGCGAGCGAAGCGAATTTATTGCATATTGGTGATGGACTATCGGCCCGGGGCATTTCTTCAGGATTTCGAAGTATGACAAGATGAATATTTTCAAATCGAAAATCGCCACCTTCGTTTTACGCTCGTCGCCACGCCGTTTGCCCTGAACTTAAAGCAGCCCAAAACACGAAAAGCACCATCGCTCAGGGAATGGGACATTCATCAGAGCAAAATCAGAAAAATTACGGGGCCAGGTCGCAAGGGTCAGGAAAATACCAGCTTGTGGCAACTGCAAAAAATCTGACCAGAAAAATATCTAGCGATTCATTCAGCATAACTAGCATCAAGCATACTAAGAAATCCCAAGCCTAACCTTTATCTTCCCGACGATAAAGTCATCGCATACACGAAGTAGCCTTTCAACATGCCCTTCGCATGAGATTTTACAGCCACGATAATGCAAAATCATACGAAGGACTTTGGATCACTTGCGCAAACCTGATAGTCATCAATCCTCAGCCTGTCAATTGCAGATTCAATTACTTTAATCGCATCATCGACGTTGGCTTCACGCCTATTTGCTCTACTAGTCATTTTTTCAGATACCCTTTTGAAACTAGCAGTTGATGGAAAAGTGGATCGTATCCGACTAGTAGCCCGAGTGATCTGGCCTCATCATCATTCAAGACCTTCAATGATGCAGAGGGTGTCTGAATCGCTTGTTCAAGAATCCCCGAGGGCATGCGCATTCTTTGCAGATAGTCGCGAATATCCTTCTCAACCTTTTGATATTTCGTATTCTCCACATCGTAATCAAAGTTTGGATTTCTTGTCGCCGATGTGTAGAACGAGTGTAGTCCAATGTTTGAACCAATTCGCATCACCGCACCAGCCAATGCAAATACACACGCTGAGTAGCATGGGGAATCCATCGGGACAATGACTTGCACTTTGTTTCGTCTAAACCATTCACCGAGCATCATAGCTTCATATACATCCCCACCGACGGATGAGAATTGAATCAGGCCGAGGCGTACTCGTGAGGGCAGTCCCTTTTCTTTTAAAGCTGCATTTCTTCCAGAAATTTGCGCCTCGATCCTTTCAGTATCGCCTCTCTGGATGACCCCTTGAAGAACACCAGATAAGCACATTGCGCCATCCAACCATGGGCAGCTAGGGCCGTCATTCTCGATATCTCGAATCGAAAAATCGGCAGCAAACGCATTGGTAACGAACAAGCAAAAAATCCAAGTTGATAGTTTATTCATAGATCAATCCAAAATCAGCTCCAACTCATTTCACCCGCGATGCGACGGCTTTCGAAACACGCTAGGCAAGATCTTTAACATTCCAAAATTCACTCCGGGATAGTCAATCCTGTTAATAGCCTTACGCATGCTGTCCAACGTCAACTCTTCGATGTGGATATAGTCATCATGAGCACTTTCGAACGTTTCGGCGTCATGGCCCACTATCGATTTTTTCAGGCCATCACTAACCCCTTTGTCAGTAAGCTTGGTAATGACGGTGTACCTGAATGAATGAAACACCTGCAAATGGATCAAAAATATTGACCTCTGGCAACTCAAGGTAACCGCCGAACATGCGGCACATATTCTTCTTGAAGCCATTCTTTCCAGGCACAAGATGTGGGAAAAGCTGCGTATATCCAGCCTTTTGAACCCAGTTAACGTAATCAATCAACCCCTGTATGATCAATTGATCATACAGGGGATCCCGCTTTGCAGCATTAACCGTTTTGCCATCTCCGATATTGTTAAGCCAGACACCGAATTCAGTTGCAACATGATTCATTCTCAGGCTGGGGATTTCCTCCGCCCTCATTCCTGTAAATAGGGCGATCAACGGGCCCTAAGAAAAATCAGGAAGCCGCATTTTTGATATACAACGTGGGCTGAAAAATTCTTTTTAAGTCATTGATCGAAAACGGCTTGTACGCGCAGTCGTATTATTTACATCTTTGATGAAAAGGCCGGTCGTCGGGTTTTCCATCCGAACCAGCTTGTTCCCGATGCAGTAGCTGAAAAAATTATTCAGAATTGAATCTTGTCATTGATCGTGGTTGACCTCTTCTTCACTTGAAGCTGGGAGTCCTTGTATCTCTTGACCGTGGACGATTCGATCAAGGCCAGATCAATATTACCCGTCTGGGCCATGAAATCGTTGAGAACATGAATCGTCCCGGTTTTTGAGGAGGCTCCGTCCTTAGAGAGAATGGAGCCATGAACAAGACAACCAAGTTTTCCCTGGAAGTTCGGGAGCGTGCGGTGCGACTGATTCAGGAACACCGGGGCGACTATCCGTCGCTGTGGGCGACCGTGGAATCGATCGCACCAAAGATCGGCCGTATTCCGCAGACTTTGCTCGAATGGATCAAGCGAGAAGAGGTCGACAGCGGTCAACGCGACGGCCTGACCACGTCCGAGCGTGACCGGCTCAAGCAACTCGAGCGCGAGAACAAGGAGCTGCGTCGCGCCCACGAGATCTTGAAGACTGCCAGCGCGTTTTTCGCCCAGGCGGAACTCGACCGCCGTTTCAAGAGCTAAAGCGCTTTATCGATCAGTACCGACAGCATTACGGGGTCGAGCCGATTTGCAAGGTCATGCAGATGCCCCGTCGTGTTATCGGCGCCATGCAGCCTGTCTGCGTGAGCCAGCACGGCGCTGTGAACTTGCCAAGCGCGACGATGCGTTGAGCGCGCATATCCAGCGCGGCTGGGATGCAAATTGGCAGGTTTATGGTGCCGACAAGGTCTGGCGGCAGATGAACCGTGAAGGCATCAGCGTGGCCCGGTGAACAGTGGAGCGTCTGATGCGGCGACTGGGTTTGCACGGCGTACAACGCGGCAAAGTCGTACGCACAACGATCCATGACACCCAAGCGCCTTGTCCATTCAATCGCGTTAATCGGGCGTTCAAGGCCCATCGTCCGAATCAATTGTGGGTGTCGGACTTCACATATGTCTCGACTTGGCGAGGCTGGCTGTATGTGGCGTTCGTCGTGGATGTGTATGCCCGTCGTATCGTGGGCTGGCGGGTCAGCAGCCACATGCAGACGGACTTCGTCCTCGATGCGTTGGAGCAGGCGCTCTATGACCGACAACCCGAGCGCTCGGAGACCTTAATGCACCATTCGGATCGAGGCTCGCAGGGCAGATTCAACCGGCTGAAGCTGAGGCAAACTACTGGCGGCAACTTGCCAGTGAAATCACTCCGGTGGCTTTAACTTAAACCAACCAGCCTCCGCGATTCCAGGGGCGATTCAACACCCTTGGCTTTCAAGAGTCTGGCCGGCTTAAGGGTGGACGCCTTTTCGGCCAAATACGAAGATATGGCAGTTTCCAACGTCGTGCCACTGCGGGAATTGGGCAGCACTGCCGAAACCGCCAGTTGGATGGCATGGATAACGCGGCATTGGCTCCCGGCTATGAGAGGCCTATGGCATAAACACCGAAAACTGCTCTTTATGTCTGGTCCGGTCTATGCAGTTTTTGAGAAAGACGTGTTGCGGTTATTCAACCGGATGGCGAGAACAACAGCTTTGCGGCGAAAGCCACCGCTGGCGATCAGCGTTTGCATAGACCGCTTTCAGTCAGTTAGCGATCGGCTTTCGACAGACCAATAGCTCGCGGATCAAAGACACGATGCCCTCGCCGGCACAGATTCAGAGACCGTCCGGCAATCAACGTGCGCCGTAACTTCCGGTCTAGCCAAGCGCTTATCCTGGAAATTGGTGGAGAATCGTTTGGTATGATATTCTTACACAATATTGTCTGAATATGAAACATAAAACGAGGTCTTGTATGGCAGACGAATGCGAAGTCAGGCAGATCAAAGAAGCGCTTTTGAGCTTCTGGAAGGAGCAATCCGTTAGCATTGATGGTAGCTCTGAATCTATAGATGACTTGGTTGCGGCCATGGACTCTATGACGGCTGTAGAAGCACTAATAGTCGTTGAGAAGATTGTCGGGATAGATCTGCCGTCGGGGCATGTGATTAGGCGAGGTGGCTACAACGATCAAGAGCACTTCATCAATGACCTCACCAATTGTGTTCTCACTTACGTCGAGGAGCACTCATGAGCACTGAAGATCCCTCAGTACAACGAGCCGCCATGGCGGCTCGTTTGCGTGACGCCCGAGAGTATCTAGGGCTTTCACAAGATGAAGTTGCGGCAGCCTTGAAGTTGTCCAGGCCGGCTGTTACCAATATCGAATCTGGAACCCGCAAGGTCGAAGCCATCGAGCTGGAGCAGTTGGCGCGGCTGTACGGCAAGCCAGCAAGCTTCTTCCTTAACGGCGAGCAAACAAAAGTTGACAGCAAGGTAGCCTTCGCGGCTCGCGCGCTTCAAGGACTCTCTAGCAAGGACCTTGAGGAAGTGGCTCGCTTTGCAGAGTTTTTGCGCACCTCGGGAGGCAGTAAAGGAACACGGAGCAGGAGATGAATTTGCGCGACCAGCTTCTACAGGCAGCCAAGCGGGCTGGTGAGGTGCTTGAGGAAACCGCAGCAAAGCGCCGGATTCTGGAAGATGGCTATACCAGAATCGACCCCATTGCCATCGCAGAGAGTGACGGAGTGCCGGTAATGGTGCGGCCATTGGAGAAGCTGCTTGGTGCATTCCTTAAAGAGGAGGAGTCACCCGGTATCCTGGTGAACTCGCAACGCCCCATCGGCATGGTGCATATGACTTGTGCTCATGAGCTGGGACATTTCTTTCTGGGTCATGGCACCAAGACCGACGAGGATTTGGACTATGGAAACAAGGCCGCACCGGAGGAGCTCGCGGCAAACGAGTTCGCCTACAAATTGCTCATGCCAAAGTGGCTGGTAGCCCATATGATGCGGCGAAAGGGTTGGGGGCGTGGGCATCTCCAACAAGCTGGCGTCGTGTACCAGCTCTCGTTGCGGCTTGGAGTCAGCTACATGGCCATGGTTTGGTCGCTCAATCGCCTAGCATTGCTGGATATGAACGCTGCCCAGGCTATGAGCCGTATCAGTCCTAAGTCGCTCAAAGAAGCGTTCCCCAGCGGACTCGAGGTACCGCGGGGAGGTGATGTCTGGCTTCTTGATCCGCGCGATCAGGACTTCGTGATTGAGCCGCGTGTCAGTGATCGTTTCGTCATTGAGTTGCCAAACCACGTCGGCGCGGGTTACGTGTGGACGGCCGAGGAAGCATCGGCCGTCGGCTTCACTATCAGGCCTGTGCTTATCGATGCTACCACCGCGGCTAGTCCCAGCACTCCAGTGATGGTCGGCGGTACCCCTAACTCGGCCTACCTAATTGAACCAAGTCCCGAGGCCGTGAACACCGATGCCGTGCTGCCCGTGCAGCTTGCAGAGAGACAACCGTGGATAAGCGGCGAGCCGCGCGACAAGTTCGTGTTGCGAGCCCAGTACGAAACTCTGCCCGAAGGACTGAGCCGTGGCACTAGACGGCGTATTGTTGAAGGGATTGTATGACTGTGGTCATACAACCCGTTATTGATTTTTCGGCAACGCTTGGGCCGGCACGCGATCAAGGTCAGCGCAGCACCTGCATGGCGTTTGCTATGTCGGATTTGAATCGCGTTATGGCCGATGCACCCGATGTCCTGAGCGCTGAATTCCTGTACCAAGCGGCAGGCGCCCTTATTCCCGGCTGGCAGCCTGGACTGGGTCTTTTCACGGCGGCTGCGATTCAAGCAGTCTTATCACCGGGCCAGCCTACTGAGACGGCGTTCCCTTATCAACCTAACGAGCCGACCAGCGTGGGTCCACCGACTGCACCGCCTGGCGCACGCCTTTTCCGCAGCCAAGTTCGCGTACGCCACACTGCAATGCAGCTCGTAATTGACGGTCTCGCGCAAGGTGCGCCTGTTGGCCTTGTGACTCGGGTAACGCCAGGGCTATTTAATCCTATTGGCGGAATTGTGGCCCACGAGACGCTGGTTATCCCGGACAACTATCACGCGATCCTCGCAGTGGGGTGGGGGATAGATCCGAGATCGGGCTCTCGATACCTGTTGATTCGTAACAGCTGGGGCTCAGCCTGGGCTCTTGCCGGTCACGCCTGGTTCCCGGAGCCGTTCATTAACCTACATGTCCTGGAAGTCTTTGGGGGATAAACATGAGCGCTGTCATCGCCGAAGATCGAATTTTGCCGACGTGGCTGGCTGCTGTTAAGCACCTAGAAAATCATAGTAGACGCGACCAGAATGTACTTTTGGAGATTGCCAATCCAACGAAGCTCACCGCAGGAGACCGGGCCGCAATTGCTGTCGTCGATGAGATGCTACGTAGACACTGCAATCTGAGCGTGCAGACTGTTGCTGGGACGATCTTCCCGTACCGGCTGTATCTGAAGGTGGGCGCGGAAGAACTACCGAGCCGATTCCTGGCCATAATGGCGCGAGCCCAGGAGTCCGGTACATGGGGAACCTACGCCATGCGATTAATGCAGCGTCCTGGGAAAAAATTGGGCACCTTTATCAACCCTCTACAGCTCGTTATTGCAAAACTGCGCAAAGCAGCTGGAAGCGGTACCGGGTACCAATCGAACTACGAGCTCGGCGTTCATGCACCATCCGACCTCGTTGATGAAAACGATTTTGGGGAAGTGCCGCTTTATTGCCCGACGCGTGATGGCCGCATGGTATCGAACTACCCCTGCCTGAGTCATCTGACGTTCAAGCTGGTGGATAAGCGCACGCTCAATCTCACGGCAATCTACCGTTCCCATTATTACTTGCAGCGGGCGCTGGGTAATCTGATTGGGCTGAGCCACCTGATGCAGTTTGTGGCAAAGGAGGCTGGCGTGCAGGTAGGCCAGTTAACCTGTATTTCGACGGACGCGCATCTGGATTACGAGAGCTGGGGCAGGGTGACTCCAGGCAGAGCCGCGATTTCCAGGATTATCCAAGCCAGTAATTTGGATACCGGCGAGATCCCAGGACAGAGGTCATCTTAGAGCAACGAGGTCTGTATTGCTGCCTGAGGGATGAGCGGTTGCTTGAGCCCGTAGAGGCGACGAATGCCGTCTCGGAACTCTGTGACTCCGCCATAGCTCGGATGCCGCACGCATTCGATTTTGACGCCGAACTGGCCAGCGTAGCGCGCCGCGTCCTGTCCGATAGCGATGATGCGGCGAATGCCCAGCCATGACAGCAGTTGCCGATTGAGCGCGTCAGCGACCCTCAGTTCTGCTGCCGTGAACTTGCGGTTGGTAAATGGCTGACTTGGCTCATGCGGATGGAACGGGAAGACGTTCCAAAGCAGTGGTGGCAGATCCAACTGCGCCAAGACAGCCCAGATCTCGGTCGCAGTTCGTTCAGCTACAGCCGGGCCGAGCGTTGACTTTGCCGCGGTTGCTCCGGGATAGACGTCTGAGAACCTCGGGAGGCGCACCTCGTCAGTCAAAGCCAGGCCAGTGCGTCGCCCACCGCGGTAGCCGAGATCGCGCCCCATCCAGATCGTGTCAATGCCCAGTTCCTGAGCCGCGGTCAGCAATGTCTTAAGGCTTCGGCGCCGTACCACCACCGCATCTGCCCGATCATGAATAGGGCAGGTGTCGGCGTAGGGGTTAAATACATTAGGAAGTTGAATGGCGGCAAGCGCCTGGACAAAGCTAGTAGGGGTCATTCCGCCACCCGTGTTTCACTGGTAGGTCTGAAAGTCAGCGTTCGATTCACCATGTCCACGGACACGATGCCGCGCTTATGCTTCCGCAGTTCGCGGAAAACCTCGAAGCCGCGTAAGATCGCGAGTTCCCATTGCCACCAAGGGCATTCGTGGACCTCATACCCTTGGACCATAGCGCGAACCTGCTTCAACAGGCCGAACTCCAACTTACCGTCCTGGACGCCCTCAAAGTCACCGCGCGCATGTCCGTAATTGAAGATCCAGGTTGCGATGCCCTCTTCGATAATGATTGCTCGCGCACCATCTTCGTTCTCATCAACGTGCGAGCTAGACTTGCGCTTGAGCTTCAGCAAAGCTCGGATGACTGGCGACCAACCCAAGTAGGCAACGTACGAGAGATGGAACACGTCGTGGTAGCTGTACCCGTCGGGTACGTGACTGTTGTCAGTCAGCGGATCGCCGATGTTGACGCCATTAAGCTGTTGCACAACGAACGTCCGATTGCCTACCTTGCGGGTGATGAACTCGATTTCAAACTGGCGCGGCAGCTTCTCATGATCTTCGCAGCCTGAGGCATCGAAGAGTCGACCGAACTTCGGGCTATCTCCCGGCCACCGGTCCTTTATTTTATTCAGATTCTCCCGGGCGGCGTTCGCTAGCCCGAACTGAAAACATCGGGCCACCAAGGCTAGCTGAGCCATCAAGTCACCCAACGTGTCGGCGACCATCTCGGGCGCCAAGCTCTTGAGGTCTTGCTGCGAATACCCGGTAAGCGCGCCAGCGGCTGCAGCCAGTTCGCGCAACAACTTCTCTCGTTGTCCTTCAAATTCAGTCCGGTGCAACTCCCCTAGGCTGTCAATTTCCTCGAAGGAGACACCTCCCGCAGGCTCGATTTCGGCTTCCTTTAGTCTCTTGCGCAAGCTAAGCATGCAGGTCGCAGCTAGTACGGCAGGCTCTACGTTGCAGTGGTGGGCCAAACTCACCAAGTACCAGAGTGCATCGCCAATTTCTTCCCCTGCGAAATGCGTCTCCGACTCCAACAGCTTGTCACGGCTGACCTTCTTCACCGCCGCCAACAAGCTGCCGATCTCGCCGAACAGGCCGAAGCACAGTTGGGTGACGCCGTCAGGGTCGTTGCGAAACCTGTCCGTACCACCTGCCTTGGCGAAGTAATCAGTGACCGACAGCGGCGTCTCTTTCACACACAGCGCTGCCATCTTAGGTCGCTCTCTGTAGCAGGATTTCATCGCTTATGTGGAAGGCTGGTCTTTGGCGCAGCTCCTCGCGAAGGCGCTTGGCACTTGCGATTATCTGCACCTTGGAACCTGGCGTGGCACCCAGCTGCAATGCTCGGTCGCGCACGGTCGTCGTCACGTCGTAGTGAGGATACGAGGCCTGACTCTGGAACCAACTTCTGCGCAAGCCGAGAGCGGCGGCGAAATCGTGCAGCTCGTCGAGCGAGTCCCCAACGAGATGGCACCACAACCTTCCGCGCCACTTAATGCGCTCGTCGTCCACGTAGATCGTCATAGTGTATTTCTTTCAACTGTTTGATGAATGTACAGAATTCGGTTAGTCCATGACAAGATCACACCAGTCAAAGCGCTTGCTAAAGGTAGGCATATTTAGGCTTCCTGACTTCGCTTGAGTTGAAAAATCCCATGGCAGTGCAAGCGGCTGTAGCGATTGTCCTTCAAAAGGATCAGCAAAATGAGCGAAATCTTTACGAGTATTCTGACATCACAGATCTTTAATTGGCTATGTGCGATCACTTAGTCGCCGAAAGTCTGGAGCGCTAACGACTCAGATCAGCCTTGACGCGACTCGGCTCCGCACCGTCCGCAGGGAGCACCGATTAGTGTCGTTGGCGTTTGAGCGGATATTGCTTAACCTTGGCAGATTCCGAATTGAACCGGCCACTGACTGAACGTGAGCCTTGGAAATTTGCTTACATCCGCCATCCATCGGACGGGCTCTAAAAAGCAAAAAGCCCGGCGAGCAGGTCTAAGTACTTGATATATATGGGGTGGCCGATGGGACTCGAACCCACGACGACCGGAATCACAATAATAGTGAAAGCTGAAAAACACCCTGCGTGCCATCTTCGTCTCAGTTCAGATTACCAAACCTCGCGCGACAAAATCCTCACGAAGCAGCTCCGGTTCAAGCGTCAGTTCGTGGAGTGCATAAAGGGCACCAGTACCTGTCGATAACCTGTTACGCAAGAGGGCAGCTCCCCTTCCTGCTTGTTGTCTGCCTGTGTGGCATTGATTTTAGCGACGCGATCCGGCGCGTGAACCGGTGATTGTGCCAGCCGCATCGTTCTGTCCTGAAGTATCTCCCCTTTACTCCTCCGGTTTGTCGAACACCAAGCGCAGTGCATACGGAATGGACTGAGGTCGGGTCACGCCAGCAAACATCACAAGCAGCCGCTGCACCTCGTGGCGGGCAAATCCCGCGGTGGGCACGTGTAGCTCCAGGCGCGCAGAGAGCACTGCGGTATCGCTCGCACGTTTCCTCACCCGCTCGACCTTGCCGCGCGCTTGGCGAATCTGCTTGGCTAGCTTGGTCGGAGCGGGCCCGCGTCCTTGGGCCGAGACCGATTCGGCCAGCCGACGCAGTAACGACCGGATCGGCGGACGGTCGCCGCTAGCAATACGGTTTGCCACCCGGTGCGAGTTGAGGTCTACAGGAAACGAGATTTCCCTCAAGGCCTGTCGCACGGGCGCCCACGGGCACTCCGATGACGCGCCAACTGGCTGAGCGTCCTTCAGAAGCTGCGCCCAGTGCGCCTCGGTGTCGACATGAATGATCGAGCCAGTCAGCAATGCCACATACAGCGCCGCTTCAAGGCTCAGCCCCTTAAAGATCTGGTTCTGCGCGGCGTCCTTGCCCTCGGGAAGCGGCTGCAGCAGCGTATACGGATCGGCCTCAGCCCGGCGCTTGAAATACGCAATGATGTGATCTGTCATGATGGCGTCGGCGTCTGGCATATGCTCGGCGATGAAACGCCGTTGTGAAGCCTCTGGCAGCATCCAGACGATGCGTTGTGTTTCCTCTTCCGCGAGTTTCAGGAAGCTGTGTAGGCCGCTGGCCTTAGGGGGCTTCCATCCATTGGTACGCCGCGTTAGGACTTCCCTGACATGATGGCCGAGTGGGGCACTGACCTCACCGGGATCTGGCACCAGATGCACGAGGCCGGCGCGGATAAACGGCTCCAGCACGAGGAGCAGCATGACGTTCTTCAGCGTCTGCATCTTGTGGCCGGTGGGTGACTCGATGGGGCTGAACTCGGGCTTCATGCGCGTGCCTAGGAAGAATGGGTTTACGAGCACGATCTCATCGACAAAAGGCAGCCAGCCCAGCACCGTCGCCTCGACAGTGCGCGGATCGCTGAAGCCCATGTAGACCGAACGCAGGACTTTCGGGTTGGGCCGCGGCAGCAGGGAGGCCAGATCAGTGTCTTCGGGCCACAAACTCGCAAACGCTAGATGTATACGCTTGACGTGCTCGTCGCTAAGGTTGCGGCGCACGTCATTCCAGGACGCTCCGTCAGACAGGCCCAGGATGCCCTGAATTGCGTTGCAGAACATCAGGTTGCGCTCGCGCAGGCCGTAGACCTCCCACGATGGGCGCTCTTGGGCGGGCAGCAGCTGGCAGCAGTCCTTAAACGCGTAGGCGCTGCCGCAGCCGCAGAAATCGTTGACCCCGATGTTCTTGCGTGAGGACTTGCGGGCCAGGAACTCGTGGGCATTGGACGTACGACCATGCTCGTCCCAATAGCCAGCCGTTCCATCCTTGTAGCCGACGTATATCTCCCCGCCGAAGCGCCACAAATCGCCCCTCGGCTGCAGCACCTTGGCTATCTGAGCCCATGACCCGTTGAACTCCAACTCTGGGTAAAGCCAGGTCTTGTCGGCGGCTGCGATGTAGCGTTTCGCCCGCGACTTAAGCAGGTAGTTGATCGCAATCACCTCGTCCCGCCTCAGTCGCCGGTCTCGGATGAAGTTGTCGGTACGCGTCATGCCGACGCCCAGGTGCCGGGCGTTCGTGCGTAGGCGCATCAGGTCTGGTTGATTCGGGTCCTTTACATATTCCAGGTGAGTGAGAATCAGGCAGGTGTTGGCGTCCAATGCGAACACAGTCTGAGAACCCATGGCCGCTACAAGCGGATCCTGCGGGTAGGCGCACTGCTCTGAGGTGGGACACACTGCCGCGTTATAGACCGTCACCGGATGATCCGTTAGGATGAACTTTACGTCTGAGTCGTGCGCCGAGACGACCTCCCGCACGCCCTCTACCCACATGGTGCAATGCATCAAGCGCAGAGCCTGCATCTCGACCATCAGATCAACCTGGCCCAGAGGACCGTAGCACGAACGGATCCAGTCGAGGCCCTTGGGCGTGCGCAGCTTTTGCGCTGCCATGTAAACGAAGAAGTCCTCAAACGACTGATGCACATCAACTTGGTTGCCGTGTGCGAAGGCGCGGACTGCTTTTGCCCCGTGATCGTCGATAACGCCAAATAGGCACTTCTCCACATCGTCGTTGACGATCGGACCGAAACGCGTGGTGTACAGGTCGTACTCGACGAAGCAGTTCTTCGTGCCCCATTCGTGAAGCGCCGTACGCAGCACTTGCCGGCCATCGGGAAGCGTTTTGCGATCCGGGTCCAAGTTGAGATGAAAGAGGCGAGACTGACCAGTAGCGAGGAAGCCGCGCTGGTACCACTGCGGGACGTAGTGGTTGTTCCGGGTCTGTTTGTCGATCATCGGTTCACGTGGCTAATTTGGCGCACGGATTGTGCCTTCGCCGGTGCGGCCCTTGATGGAA
>JACCDS010837692.1_pt1 | contig 13182 bp, 9 predicted proteins | sample 7446441 | NCBI WGS metagenome assembly JACCDS01 (sample SAMN15323445, study PRJNA562643) | freshwater metagenome | isolation source: river surface water | place: USA:Blue River Watershed | collected 2017-08-17
AACGCCGGCTGGCAGCAGCGCGGACATGTTAAATACCGCGTCAATCCCAAGGTGCGCCGCAATGGGTGAATGGCTGGCCCGTGCTGCACAAATCGAAAAAGGCGACAAGCAGGCCGCGCTGTCCTGTCAGTGCCAAATCGGCACTGTGTCCAGTGTGTCAGTTCCAGCAATCACACAACCGGAAATTTCAAATAGATTGTTGAGTGCCAAAGAGGAAACGGCAATCCGGGCATGGCTGGCACTGATCCTGGAAACCGACCCGGCAACCATTGCCGAAGTAATCAGCCAGTGCCAGCAGGACGCGGATGTGCGGGACAACTTCATCGGACGAGCGGCCGCGGATCTGCCTAGGCCTGACCCCATCCCTGATGACCGGCGCATCTGCGACCAATGCGCAAACCTGATAGCCCGGCGATGCCAGTCGGCGAAGCGCGGCGAGATTGTGGCGAGTAGGAACTTCGAACCGATCAGCGATCTGCTCCACCGTTGCGAAGCCTACATACCAAACGCGGATGACCCCGATCGTCGAATCGGCAACGAACGATGGCCCGGACTAGGACGGAATCGCGAACGAAAAGATCGCCAACATCAGGCCTTAGATTCTTCTGGCAATGCCAACAAACTTTGAAGAAAAACATGAGTGGACATCGTAGTAGTCGATCTGGATTTCGCGGCGGCGTGGAAATGATTCGCGCTCCCCTGCGCATTATGATTAGTGACCTTGTACATGGTCGGTTGCCTCCTGGCGTTCAATTCATCAATCTGCCTGATGGCCTAGTCATGTTCAATGTATGGGGTTGCATAGCTGAGGCCCGTACTACAACGACATGGCGAAGGATACGGACTAAGTATCATTGGTTTGTCTGCCCTTATTGCGGCCGGCGATGCCGGGGGCTATTTTTTTACTTTAAGCGAATCGCATGCAGACAGTGCCACGGACTGGCCTATCCTCGCAAACCATTGGAACCTTGGTGGTAAGCAGAAATCCAATTTCGGTCTGAGGCGAGTTCACTTTGCTGGACTGCTACTTGTTTGTTTTTCCCTGGGTCGGCTTCAAGACAATTGGGCCAAATTTATCGCACAGGACTGCCAATGCGAATTGCTTCCGAAGTGATAAAACTTAATCATTTCGACAAAACTTAGGGGTTCATCATGGGGGGCTGGGGCAGTGGGCGACGGGAGAAAAACGTTATCAGGACGTATGTCGAACAATGTCCCCGGCTGACCTTAGCTCAACTGCTTGCGGCTTGGGGTAAACCCATCAATGGCCAAATTGTCGGCGACCGCCTTGTGGTCAATGCTTTCCATCAGTCTTGGTTCGTCGACCTCAACGAGACGAGGCATCGATGCGGTGGCCACCGGCGCTGGATGCTATGCCCCCAATGCGGAGCGCGCTGCTCGGTTTTGTACCTGCGAAGCGCCCCTGCGTGCCGGCGCTGCCATGAACTGGCCTATTACAGCAAAACCCGCAATACACGCTCCCGGCTACTAGCGCGGTGGTCGAAGTCGTGGTCGGCTGATGGGTGAACGTATGTTAAATTCTGAAGCCTCTGGCCTGATGCGTTCGTGGCCTTCTCGCCGTCTTGCCGGGAAGGTGCAGCAAACGGGGCTTTCTCTGCGGCAGAGGGCGATTCAGATGCGCGCGAATCCCAGAGCCGTTTTCGCCCAGCGCCAAAATTCGGCAACCAATTTGGGGCGCCATGCCGATTTAAAGACGCCGTATGGCCGTTGCGGCGATCGGGTGAGACCAACCTACTGCCCGTCGCCAAAACGGCCCTAAACGCGTTTAAAGGTGCTTTGGGGCGGGAGCGAACCCGGGCCTTCTGTCGCCGGACAACAGACCCTATACGCTGGCACGCCTGAAAACGATTCCGGCCAGGATGCCCCCATCGCTCAGGGCCAAAGCAGAAATTGTTAGACGCCCCCCCCGAACGGCAATTTGAATGCATGCCATGGATTAGCCTCGTGAACTGTTTGTTCAGGGCAGCGTTACTTTAATTCCCGTATTTCATCAAATTTCTATTTTCGCTCCTAATTCTACAACCCTACCCATCGGGATCTTGAAGAAATCAGATGGCTTGGCAGCGTTCTGATACAACCATGCAAATAGCTTTTGACGCCATAGTGCCATGCCCGGGATTTCGTGTGGCACCACAGTGTCCCTGGCCAAGAAAAATGACGTCTCCATTACATCACAACAAATTCCGTGTCGCTCATTCAGCAATTCCATAACGCGGACGACATCTGGCGTTTCTTTAAAACCAAAAATTGCTCGCACCAAATAAAATCCTTCGCCCATATCTTTCACGCTCAATCTATTTTCATCTGTTACATACGGCACGTCCCAAACGCTGATCTTCAAAAAAATAACTCTTTTATGAAGAACTTGGTTATGTTTTAAGTTATGAAGCATAGCCACAGGAACATAGTCCACGTGAGCAGTAAGGAAAATAGCGTTGCCATTGACTCGATGCGGTGGATTCTGAATAAGAGAATTTACAAATCCTTGAAGTGGCAAACCATCGTTTATTGCACGTTCCCTTAGTAACTGCCGTCCCCTGTACCAAGTCATCAGCAGTAAAAAACTCAGGCCGCCCAGAGCAAGTGGGAACCAGCCGCCGTCTGCAATTTTTAAGACATTGGCTGCAAGAAAAGCCGAATCTACAAACATGAATAGGCTGATGATGGCAGTAACAATCAGCGGATTCCACTTCCACACCACTCGCATAACGATAGCGGCGATGAACGTTGTGATAACCATTGTGGTTGTCACTGCAATGCCGTATGCAGAGGCCAAATTGCTCGACTCTTTGAACCCCAGTACGACTGCTATGACGATGAATAACAGTATCCAGTTGATGGTCGGCATATAGATTTGGCCAACCTCATCTTCGGACGTATAGAGAATCTTCATCCGGGGAATGAATCCAAGCAAGATCGCCTGACTTGTCATTGAATACGCACCTGAGATAACTGCCTGCGACGCAATTACGGTGGCCAATGTTGCAAGGATAACCAGCGTCAATGTAAATATTCCCGGCACCATCAAGAAAAATGGGTTTGCAATACTTTCAGGATTTCCGATAAGCATGGCCCCTTGGCCAAAATAATTAAGAAGTAGACATGGCATTGTTAGGTAAAACCAAGCATACTGAATCGGCTTCATTCCGAAATGCCCCATATCTGCATACAATGCTTCGGCGCCGGTCAGGACAAGGAATACCGCGCCCAGAACAATGAATGCTTCAAGGCGATGTTTCATCAAAAATCCAAGGCCATACATCGGATTCGCCGCCCATAAAATTTCGGGATGCGAAGTCAAGTTGTAAACGCCCATTGCGGCCAGCGTCAGGAACCAAATCAGCATGATCGGCCCAAACATGACGCCCACAACTTTTGTTCCTTTCTGTTGAATCAGGAACAACGCTATTAGGATCGCAATCGTAATTGGCAGGACATATCGCTTGAAATCTGGCGACACAATTTCGAGTCCTTCAACAGCAGAGAGAACGGAAATTGCCGGTGTAATAACAGCATCACCGTAAAACATACAAGCACCAAACACACCCAACATCATGATGCCCAGTGCTCGCTTCGATCCCGTGGGGGCCGTGCGAAGTGCCATTGCCATTAGCGCAAGGATGCCGCCTTCTCCATGGTTGTTGGCACGCATGACAAACAGCACATACTTGAGCGATACGACGAGCAAGAAGGCCCAGAAGACAAGCGATATGACTCCGTAAACAGCCTCGACCGAAAACGGTATTCCGTGATCCGGACTAAAGCATTCTTTCAGGGCGTAGAGGGGACTGGTTCCAATATCACCAAACACAACGCCAATCGCCGCCAGCATCAGTGCCTTTAAGTTTCCGTTTGCGTGATGGCTACCTCCACCGATTTCGATCGGCCGAAGGATCTTCGATTGTGAAAACTCAGGATTGCTAAGTGACATTTCATACCCTCAGATTTTTGGTGGATTTTACGTTATACGAACTAGTCGCGAAGTGGCTAAACCTGCCTAACAGTCAAGAAGTGAACTCTGGCGACAAATAGCGTAATGGCATGATGTTCAATGCAGCACGACCTGCTGCTTCGCGATTCATCGGGTATGGCGGCTGATCGTCATCGTCCAGTAAAGGACTTTTAGTAGAATTCGGCCTCCCGCGCCGATCAGAATTGAGCTTATGAACCTTTCCCTGCGACAGCTTGCGCTGGCGCTGACTTTCACCTTGGCCGCGTTCGGTTCGCGTGCGGATGACGCCGCGAGCGAGCAAACGACCGCGCGCTACCAGACGACCTACAACTGGCAGTGGCATCCGTCGTTCGCGAACGGGCAAGGGAGTACAGCGAAGAGCATTTCGCCGACCTCGGAACGGATGTACACCTTCTCCGCGACGGCGCACTGGGGCATGCGTGCGTGGGACGGCGGCGAGTTGTACATCAACCCCGAGATTGCTTCCGGCATACCGTTTTCAGGCAATCTGGTCGGCCTGGGCGGTTTTACCAACGGCGAGATCACGCGCGCAGCCGGCAGTGCGCCAAAGCTCTATTTGCAGCGATTATTTCTGCGCCAGACGTGGAACCGTGGCGGCGGCGAAGAGCGTATTGATGCGGGCTTCAACCGCTTGGCCGGTACGGTCGACAAAAATCGCTTCGTGCTGACCGTCGGTAATTTCTCCACGCTCGATGTCTTTGACGGCAATGCCTATGCGAAGGATCCGCGGACCCAGTTCATGAACTGGGGTGGCTGGACTTATGCAGCCTACGATTACGCGGCGGATGCGCGCGGATTCGGCTGGGGTTTTGCAGCCGAGTGGTATCAGGACGACTGGGTATTACGCATTGGCCGGATGACACCGCCAAAGCAGCCGAACGGGCTGCCGCTGGATTTCGCTTTTTTCAGGCACTACGGCGATCAGGTCGAGGTGGAGAAGTCATACACGCTCGGAGGCCGGACCGGCACCGTGCGCGTGCTCGGCTGGCGCAATCGCGGCGTGCTTGCGCGTTTCGATGCTGCTCGCGCGGCGCTCACCGGCTCCGGGCAGGAGACCATTCTTGATGTGCGGGACACCGAGCAGATCAAATACGGGCTCGGGCTCAATATCGAGCAAGCACTGTCCGATGACACTGGCGTGTTCCTTCGGATGATGAAGGCCGACGGTCGCACCGAGACCCAGGCGTTTACGGAGGTCGATGATTCGTTCGCGGCCGGCTGGCTGACCAAGGGGAGCGCATGGGGCAGGGCGAACGACAGTGTAGGCGTGGCGCTGATGGTCAACGGCCTGTCGAAAGATCGCCGTCAATACCTGAAAGCGGGCGGGCTGTCGTACTTCATCGGTGACGGATATCTGAAATACCGCCCGGAGACGATCGTCGAGGCTTTTTACAGTGCCCGGGTCTGGAAGGAAACGTGGGTGACGGCGGATTACCAGCACATTCAGAACCCAGCCTACAACGCCGCCCGTGGCCCGATGGACGTGATCGCGATTCGCCTGCATGCCGAATTCTAGGCGGCGGAATCTGTCGCCGTTGCACTCACATAGCGCATCAATCGCGCAAATTAAGAAGCCGCCGCGAGTTTGTCAGCGAGGTCGCCTGCATCAATCGAGACGTAACGCTGAAGCATATTCGCGGTCGTATGTCCCGAAATGGCCGCAGAGTCTGTTCGTATTCGCCATTCCGAATCAGCAAGTTAGCCACACCGCCCTGTGTAATTCTTGTGTAATCCGGCATGGAAAATTACACAAAACGCCGGATCAGGCCAGAAGGTCGCAGCGATCATGACCGTCATAAAAGCGCAGTAAATCAAACAGTTGCGAACTTTTTGGAATCTTCCGGAACTCGCTAGATGTCATGAGTCGAAGACTGTTAATCCGCAGGTCCCTGGTTCGAGTCCAGGTCGGGGAGCCAGAATACAGAAAAGCCCAGCCTTCACCGGTTGGGCTTTTTGCTTCCCGGGGTGGTTCGGTATTGGATCAGCCTGCCCTCACCTCTCGCTTGCGATCAAAAAGCCCATCAATTAGCACTTCTGACTTTACGCAGCAGTTGAAACAATCGACGAGTGCCCATCGCTAGGCTTGCCGATTTGTGGATGTAACGCAGCTCGATGCCCTGCCTTGGGACGATGAACGCGCTAATCAAGAAATTCCGCAAGCAATTATGAAGGTATAAGTTTCTAATCGGTCCGCGGTGCCGGTGTCTCTACGTTTCACACCTCTGCTTCGCTGGAAAGCCGACGCATTTCAGAATCGCGCATCCGACTATCTTGAATAGCCTCAGGCAGTGAGCGCCGGTAAAGCGCCTCGACCTACGGACTCCTCCGGGCGATTGACCTTGAATACCTGAACAGCTTCCATGAGATGCACCGCTTGACACCTCAAACTCTCTGCGGCCGCAGCACTCTCCTCCACCAAGGCTGCATTGCGCTGGGTCATGCTGTCGAGCGTCGTCAGCGCCTGTCCGATTTGCTGAATACCGGCATTCTGGCTTGTGCTGGCCAAGGCGATATCGTCAACCAATTGCGATAGCACTTGAACCTGCTCGACGACATTCGCCACACTTTGGCCTGCATCGCGCACCAACTGCCCGCCGTTTTCTACCCGTTCTACACTCTCGCCAATCAAGCCCTTGATCTGTTTGGCAGCTGTCGCACTGCGTTGCGCCAACTGGCGAACCTCGGCGGCCACGACCGCAAAGCCGCGGCCCTGCTCACCGGCACGCGCCGCTTCCACGGCAGCATTCAATGCCAGGATATTGGTCTGAAACGCGATGCTGTCGATAACCGTCGTGATTTCCGAAATCTTATGACTGCTCTGGCTGATCTGATTCATCGTATCTACCACCTGCGATACCAGATGCCCGCCTTGGGTTGCGGCAGCCCGGGTCTGTTGCGATAGTTCGGCAGCTTTTCTGGCGGCGCCGGTATTCCGATTCACCGTGCCGCTCAAATCGGCCATGGAGGCAGCAGTCTCCTGCAGATTGGCCGCCTGTTCCTCCGTTCGTTGAGACAAGTCAGCGCTGCCACTCGCGACCTCCACTGAGCTCGCTGAAATCTGCTGACTAGCCATTCGTACCTCATTAACCACGGTTGCCAGTTCATTATTCATACGCTTGATGGTCTCCATCAGCTCGCCCGTCTCGTCATGCGAGCGGACTTGAATATCAGCCGTGAGGTCTCCCGAGGCCACCTTTTTTGCGACCACGACTGCGGCCCGCAAGGGGACGATGATGGACTGGGTAATCGTGTACGACATCACAATACCCGCGACCAAAGCCACGCAAGCGAGTGCGATCAATCCCCAATTGACGCTTCGCGTTTTTAACTGGACCTCGTCATAGTCCGTCTCTGCCCGCGCCAGCGACAAGGCGAGCAGACTATCCATTCTTTCTTGTACCGGCGGCGCCAGCACACTCAGCTTATTCAGGTACAGCTCCTGAGCATCGTCATATCGATTTTCTGCCATGGCGTCGTTCGTCATGACCAAACCATGTCGCATGTATTCATCGTACGCGATGCGCAGCGCCTTGAATTCTTGCGGTGCACTTGTTGACAGTACAGGCGCGACACGCCGCCAAAGATTATCAAGCTGGGTGGCATTCCCACGAAACTCCTTAACGCGCTTGTCGACGTTAGCGGTCCCGGGGTCGATCAACATATCCATGACCAGTACGCGATTGCGCTGGATCAGATAATTGATCTGCGATAACTGCTGAATAGGCTGAACGCGTTCCATGTAGAGCGCTCTGGACACATCGCCGATCTGATTCACGAATAGCAGTCCAATGCTTGCGCTGGCCACCATCAACAAAAGCAGCAGCCCGAACGCTCCTGCAAGACGCTGCCCGATTTTGAAATTCGTAAACACTGGTTGTCGATGCCAAAATATTTCCCCATGGCATTCTAGAAATGGATTGTGACAGCTCGACGACGATATGAGCCATAGGGGCAAACTTCGGGGGAAGGCGGCTTAGACGCGGCCTGATCTCGTGCGGATGGCCTGGAGAAGCCATGTCAAATGCATGCGAACTAATGCAAAAGGGCGTAGCACTTTGCTAAATTGCGGTGCCGTCTGTCGTCGTTGAACGATGAGATTGAAACGGTCGGGGGTCTGAATCAACCGCCTTTCAAACCCGATAACCGTTCACATCGGGCTGATTTTTCAGTTTCGTCCGCACGCTGTTTATGCGGGCCGTTTTTATCCATCGCCTCAACAGCGATGCCCTACGCCATCACTCGCGGCAGACCCAAGATCAGGTATCGGATTTACTTATTTTTCCACCGGTGCAATTGAGTCTGCTACCCATTTGGACTCAAAATCTTGCGACGTCATCGGCCGGCCATAGAAATATCCCTGGCCATAATCGCATCCCATGGCTGCCAATTTTTCTGCGACGGCCTGGCTTTCGATACCTTCGGCAAGCGTCTTCAACTTCAGGCCTTTCGCGAGCTGAATAATGGCACCAACTAAAATTTCTGTCTCAGAGTTCTCCAACAGGTTGGCAATGAAAGATTTGTCAATCTTTATCGTATCAACATTAAAACGTCGCAAATACGAGAGGCTTGAGTAGCCCGTACCAAAATCATCAATTGCAATTTTTAAATCATTTGAGTGAAGCAATTCGAAGCAGGCCTGCACCTCTTTTGTATCATCCAACAACACGGATTCTGTAATCTCAAATTCAAGCGAACCAGGAGACAGCTCTGTTTCGTTGAGAGCTCGCGAAATCATTGACTGTAAATATTCCAATCTGAACTGAATAGGCGAGATATTGATCGCCATTGTCAAATCTGACAAACCTTGTTGCTGCCACTTTTCAAGTTTTTTGCACGCGTCGCCTAATACGAACTCCCCTATCGACAAAATCAATCCGCTTTCTTCGGCGACATTAATAAAATCACCAGGCAAGATCGAACCCTCGGTCGGATGATTCCATCGGATCAAAGCCTCAACCCCAATAAGCGCACCATTATCCAGTCTGACTTGCGGTTGAAAATAAACTTCAAATTCATGACGCGCCAATGCCAGTTGCAATTGATCGCGTGTGCGCGTGTATCGGTTCAGTGAATCCATCATATTCTGGTCAAAGAACTGATAGGTATTTCGCCCCTTCCGTTTGGCTTCAAAGAGAGCAACATCGGCCTGACGCAACAACGTGTCGATATCTTCTCCATCTTCAGGGAATACCGAGATGCCAATCGAGAACGATGTTCTGATCTGAAGACCATCAATATCAAAAGGCTGCGACAGACTTTTGAGTATCTTTTCGCAAACCGTCGCAATCGCCTGCTGGTTACTGACCTGGCTCAGAACAATCATGAATTCATCGCCTGATAATCGACTGAGGCTGTCAGACTCGCGCAAACAAAGTTGCAACCTGCTGGCGACATCCTTGAGCAGTAAATCACCAACAGCATGGCCGTAGTTGTCGTTGATTTGCTTGAATTTATCGAGATCCAGGAACAGGGTCGCACACATACCACTGGTACGTGCCGCGAGCTTAACTGCCTGTTCGCCCAACTCCCTGCCCAGAACTCTGTTGGGAAGTCCAGTCAGGAAGTCAGTGTTGGCCTGCCGCTTCAGGATCTCGTTCTCTTGAATATGTAGCTCTTCTTGCAGGCGGGACTCCAGAATTTGTTCGGAACGATTGGATAACTCCGCAATCATCTTATTAAAATTCTTTAAAAGCGCATCAATCTCAAAAATGCCAATTCCGCTTATTTTTTCAACCTCTTTTTCGATACCAACGTCGCTAGTCAATTTTGTAAGTCGCTGAATCGGATTGGCAATGCGCGCTGCCAACATGCGTGCCTTGGCTAAAAGATAGAAGAAAAATATAATATAAAAAATCACCATCAACGCAATTGCAGCCCAACCGATGCGCTTACTCAAATCATTAAGCCGTTCAATATCGGCATAAATTGCCTGCTGATCAATCAGCATCATCAGTCGCCAATCTGTCTCGCCGATCAATTCTCTGTGCAAGAGATATTTTTTCTCGTGAATCGTCAGCGAAGGCATATCAATTTTTGATTTATTATTCAATGCCCCCACAAGTTGCCGCCGCAAGACTTCATCCTTGAGCTTGTTGATATTATATTCACTTGGTTTGATAACCGTAGTTGAAATGGTTGTGTTGTAAACGTGATCTTTCAGCTCTTTCAAATCGAGAATCTTCTCGATCTCAGGTGACATGGCGATAATCATGCCGCTACTATCAACCAAGAACGCGCCGGTCGCCCAGGAAAGCTTCATATCCAGAACGTTCTTAATCAAAGCATCGATAGTGACATCCAAACCGCTGACACCTTCGAGTACATTTTTATAATAGATCGGAACAATGGCAGAAATCATCCAGCCTTGACCTGCCGGATCCAGGTAAGCCTCTGTCCATTTCACATCACGTTCGGGATTATTTTTTTCGTCTGCCAAATAATAAAAGTTATAATCTTTCATTACCAGTGTCGGACCATACTGACCTGGCGCATCAACCATAAACGGATACAAGCGATTCATGTTATCGCTCGTGTTGAGATAGGCCTGGCTGACAATCGGATTGCTATCGACAATCGACTTTAGGAGGGTATCGAGACTCTCACTACAAATAGCTTTACGTGATTCAGCAGAACCGATACGGGTCGCTGATGAGTAGTAGAGACTGGCGCCACCATTATCGATGAGTTTGTAATAGACGCCGTTCGAGTGCACACCATATTTGGCATCGAAATTCGACAAAATACAGTTGGGCAATTCTTTGAAAAACCGCTCATGATCACGTTGCATAACACGCGCTGAACGTGACACCTCTTTCATTTGCTGGTCGATTTTCCAGGCCTCACCCGATAAAATCTTCTGAGCATTATCTTTTGCAATATGCAATAGCGTCTGCTCGATTTCTCCAGCAGCATATGAATTTATCCCGAAATACAATACCAGCAAAATGATTTCAATAAAAAATATTGGAATCAGAGCGCTTCTGAAAAACTTCTTGAATATCAGGCGATCAAGTTTTACTGGCGGGATCTTAGACACGGTATTAATATCGTTATGCAGTTATTTTCGGCAGTATTTTTCGCAAGACGACTTTCTGCCTTAAACCATTATTGTTGCCGGAATTTTTTCTTCGCCAGTTTTTAGTTTAGCTAGTTAACTGGGTGTGCTTTAGCTTTCCAAAGCTCTCGAGCATGGCGTCTTTCATATTCTCTTGTCAAGAATTTTGAAGCTGATTGCGTCCAACTTTCTTAGTCGGTAGTTTTTTATCTATGCGCAACAAGAGGGTCGGTGTGAGCCATCGATACTTATTTTTAATAAATTTCAAGTTGAACCATACGTTATTTCTAAGCCGCCAAACGAACGTTCATCGGGATTAATCGCTTCAACAACTGAGTAAGCACCTGTCTCAGTCGTCTGAAAGCTGCTGAAATCGTCGATCCGAACGTGGGACAGCTCACTCACTGGCGCTGCGTACCCATTTGATACAGAGCCGCACCTCCATCAAGCTAAGCACTACCCCTCTTTTACAAGGTTCTGCTATCCAATCAAGCCTGATCTGATCGCCATTACCCTCAACATCATCCACTCACGAGCCTAAACAACAGCATCGTGGGTCCTCATCGTAAAGTTATCGAACTCGATGCAGGTTACCGGCGCAACCACTCTATCAGCTGCTCATTCACCCGCATCGGCTGCTCCCGGTGAAGAAAATGCCCGGCCCCCTCGACCAGGCGAAACTCATACGCTGCCTCGAAGTAGCCCGACTGGTTCAGCATCAACTCGGCGCGCAGGTCCTGCGCCCCGCACAATGCCAGCGTTGGAACCCGGATGGGACGGTCCATCGCTTCACGCAATGCCGATAGCTTTGGATCTGCACGCGCTGGATCAAACATGGCGCGGTAATAGGCCAGCGTGGCGCTCAATACGCCGGGCTGCGCAAGCATCTGTTTAATTGACCTGATGTGCTCAGCGTCCTGATATCCCGGTACGGTCCAGTAGTCCCACAGATAATCGATGAACGCGAAGTCTTCGTTCTGAATGGCTTTTTCGGGCAACTCAGCCTGCTGGAAAAACCACCAGTGAAACGATCGGTGAATATGCTTTGGATTGAGCAGGCTTTTCGCGACTTCGCCCGGATGCGGTACCGCCATTAACACGGCACGCTGAACCAGGTCGGGATACGCGGCGATCAAGCCGTATCCGATGATGGCTCCCCAGTCCTGACCGACAAAATGACAGGGCTGCCCCTTGCCCAACGCACGAATGATGGACGCGATGTCCTGCACCAGCGTTGCCTTGTCATAGTATCCGGCAGCCGGCACCTCGGTCGGGGCGTAGCCGCGCAAGAACGGCGCGATAACCCGAAATCCGGCGGCGACCAATGCCGGTATCTGGTGACTCCAAGTGCCTGCATGGTCAGGAAATCCATGCAGCATCAGCACCAGTGGCCCTTGCCCTTCGTCGATATACGCGTACTCAAGACCAGAAACATTGATAGTTTTCATTGTCGGCTCACCGGAGAGTACTTATTAAATTCATCTGGATCTGGACCTGGATCTCGACTGCCATCCTAGCTCTTCACCCGGGGGCGTCAAGCCAATGCCGCAGCGTTCAGGCCGATTGTTGACCTACCCCGCATAACCACCGTCAGCGTGCCAGAGGACGCCGCTACCCGCGGCACGAAATCCGATTTTAAAAAGTGCTTCGCACGCCAGCGGCGCCTTGCATGGTCTGACGAACCGGCGAGGATCGAACCAAGCTGCAGCCAGCGGACGGCTGTTGGAGAGGCAAGGAAGCGAAGCGCAAAGGGGTGACGAGTCTTCTCACGCCGGCGGCGGTTGACTACGAGCGCAGATGCACTTCCCGCTGCGGCAGCGGAATCTCGATGCCCTTGCCGCGGAAAGTCTCCAGCAGCAAGCGATTGATGTCACTGGTGGCAGCCATGTAGTCAGGCACATGAACCCATGGATTCACGCCGATCTCGACGCTGAAGTCGCCGAACTGATTGATGCCATAGACCGGCGTTGGCTCTTGCAGCACCAGCGGATGGCGGCGTAGCAGCGCTTCGATCTCAGCGAAGATCGCTTCCATGTCGCTGCCATAGGCAACGCCTACCCGCAGATCGAGCTGCCGGATCTTGCCGTAGTTATGCATGATCTCGCCAACGATTTTTCGGTTGGGGATGATCACC
>JACCDS010529839.1_pt1 | contig 13181 bp, 15 predicted proteins | sample 7446441 | NCBI WGS metagenome assembly JACCDS01 (sample SAMN15323445, study PRJNA562643) | freshwater metagenome | isolation source: river surface water | place: USA:Blue River Watershed | collected 2017-08-17
GCACGGTGGCCGGCGCCACCGACCCGCGCCTGGGCAAGATCGACATCATCCTGGTCAGCCACATGCACGGCGACCACGTGGGCAATGCGCACAACAAGGCGCCCAACTCGGGCAGCTGCGACAAGCCCGATGTGTCGGTGTCGGCGCTGCCCAATTCGAACACGGTGAACATCGCGCTGGCCAAGAAGGCCAAGATCGTGACGGGCAGCGAGATGCCGCCTTTCTTCGCCGGCAAGCTCCGGGCCAATGGCGGCAACCCGGCGGACTCCATCCTCGCGCGCTTTGGCGGCAGCGTGACGATCGGCGGTGTGAAGATCGCCACGGTGCCGGCCATCCACAGCAACGGCCTGGACCCGGACTACATCGGTGGTGATCTGGGCAAGCACATGAAGGACGCGGGCATCGCCGGTTACGTGGGCGAGGCCACCGGCTACGTGCTGACCTTCAGCAACGGCCTGGTGGTGTATCTCTCGGGCGACACGGGCATCACGGCGGCGCAGGACAAGGTGGTGCGCGGGTATTACAAGGCCCGCCTGGCCGTGATGAACATCGGCGACGGCTTCTCCACCGGCCCCTTGGAAGCGGCCTATGTGATCAACGACCTGGTCCAGCCCGCGGCGGTGATCGCCTCGCACGTGAACGAGGTGGCCACCAAGGGCGGCCAGGTGGTGCCGGGCAGCAAGACCGACCGTTTCATGAAGGCCAGCAAGGTGCCGGTGCACATTCCGCTCAGCGGCAAGCTGATGGAGTTCGACAGCGGCGGCAAGTGCGCTGCCGGCTGCTGAAGCTCCCGCACGCTGAAACAACCAAGGCCCTCGACGAGGGCCTTTTGTCTAGCCCGTTCGCCTTGAGCTTGTCGAAACGCTCTCCCTGAAATCAACTGCTTGCAGAGGACTTCGACCCCTTCGGCGCGCTCAGGACAGGCCACTCAGTCCGAACGGAGGCGCGTGTTCAGCATGACTCTAGGCCGTTTTCCGCCAGTTGTCGGGAAAGAGGCTGCGCTCGGCCAGCGTGAACGCGCCTTCGATCAACAGGGCCAGCAGCGCCACGGGGATGGCGCCGGCCAGCAGGGTGGCGTTGTCGTTCAGGGCCAGGCCGGTGACGATGCGTTCGCCGAAACCGCCGGCGCCGATGAAGGCGGCGATGGTGGCGGTGCCGACATTGATGACGGCCGAGGTCTTGATGCCGGCCAGGATGGTGCTGCGCGCCAGCGGCAGTTCGATCAGGCGCAGCGTCTGCGCGGGGCCCAGGCCCAGGGCCTGGGCGGCCTGTTTCAAACCGCCGGGGATCTGGCTGAGGCCGGCGTGGGTGTTGCGCACGATGGGCAGCAGCGCATACACGGCCAGGGCGATGAAGGCCGGCAGCAGGCCGATGCTGCCGGTGAGGGGGATCAGCATGGCCAGCAGGGCGAGCGAGGGGATGGTCTGCAGCACGCCGGTTGCGCCGAGGATGATGGCCCGGGCCGGCGCAAGGCGGGCCGCCAGGATGCCCAGCGGGATGCCCACCAGCACGCTGGCCCCCAGCGAGAGAAAGACCAGGGCCAGATGCTCCAGCGTGAGGCGCGGCAGATCGGGGCCGAAGAGCTTGGCCAGCCAGCCGGGGGCCGCAGGGCGCTCATCTGCCGTCTGCGCCGGCGCGGCCAGTTCGCCCGCCAGAAAGGCCTGGGCCACACGCTGGAAGCTCTGGCCTTGCAGCTCCGCCCCGGCGTTCAAACGGCGCATGGTGCTGTCGTCGATGCGGTCTTCCAGACTGGACAGGGCCGCCCAGCTTCGGGGCAGGCGCGTGGGCAGATCGGCCTGGTGCAGCAGCACCGCGTCGTAGCGCGGGAAGTAGCGCGCATCGTCCACCAGCACCCGCAGCTGATAGGGGCCGATCTTGGCGTCGGTGGCATAGATGTCGATGAGGTCGACCTGCCCCTGGGCCAGCGCCTCGTAGGCCAGGCCGTGGTCCAGGCCGCGCGGCCTGGCCTGCGACAGGGCGTAGGCCGACTGCAGGCCCGGCCAGCCGTCGGCACGGCCGATGAATTCCTGGGACAGGCCGTAGCGCAGATCCGGGTGCTGTTTCAGGTCCGACAGGCGCGAGATGTTGCGCGCGGCGGCCACGGACTCACGCATGGCCAGGGCATAGCTGTTGTTGAAACCCAGCGGCACCGAAGCGCGCAGGCCGAGCGTGGCGAGTCGCGTATTGAGTTCGGGCAGGGGCGGCACATGGTCCAGCCGCAGGATTTCGCGCGCGATGGTGCCGGTGTATTCCGGGTATACATCGATGCGGCCGGCCCGCAGGGCGCCCAGCAGGATGGCCGTGTTGCCCAGGCCCTGGCGGTGCGTCACCTCGGCCTCGTCGGCGGTCTGGGCCGTTTGCCTGACGATCTCGGCCAGGATGTAGGCCTCGGTGAAGCGCTTGGAGCCGACCTGCAGGGTCACGCCCGCTGCCGGCAGCGCGCTGGCCAGCAGGAGGAGGAGGGCTGTGGTGGTTTTCAGGAGAAGCATGCGCAGAGGGCAGGGTGGGGCACCAAGGCATTGTCACCCCGCGCGCGCTGTAAAACAAAAGGCCCTCGATGAGGGCCTTTGTCGGGGCTGCGGCTGGCGTGAGCCCGCGCGGGATCAGCCGCCCTTCGAGGGGCGCTTGCCCGGGTTCTTCTTGCTGCGGGTGGCGACGCCACGCTCCAGGCTGACGCGTTGGCCGCGGCCGCCGGTGGGCAGGGTGAAGCCATTGAGCGGCTTGGGACGGGGGGTGGCCTTGCGGTCTGCTTCGGTGACGATCTTGTTGCCCATCTGGGGCTCCTTCTGACGAACGATAAAACCGTAATGTTAGCCCATCCGGCCCACAAGCCCGGCCAGGCCGGGGTTGCCAGGATGACAGCGCAGGCCCGGGACCCGGGCCTATCATCGCGGCACCCTCTGCCCGTCCATAAAACCACACCATGACAAAGCCCACTGCCAACCTGCCCGGTCAGACCCTCTATCCCCATCTGCTGGCCCCGCTGGACCTGGGATTCACGCAGATCAAGAACCGCGTGCTCATGGGCTCCATGCACACCGGCCTGGAAGACGGGCGCGACCTGAGCAAGCTGGCGGCCTATTTCCGCGAGCGGGCCGAGGGCGATGTGGGGCTCATGGTGACCGGCGGTTTTGCGCCGAACATCGCGGGCTGGGCCAAGCCTTTTGCGGGCACGCTGTCCACCTCGGGCGCGGCCAAACGCCACCAGGTGGTGACCCGCGCGGTGCACGAGGCCGGCGGCAAGATCGCGCTGCAGATCCTGCACACGGGGCGTTACGCCTACCACCCGCTGGCGGTGGCGCCCTCGGCCATCAAGTCGCCGATCTCGCCTTTCAAACCCTTCGAACTCTCGGCGCGCGGGGTGGAGCGGCAGATCCGCGCCTTCGTGAACTGCGCGGTCAAGGCGCGCGAGGCCGGTTACGACGGCGTGGAGATCATGGGCAGCGAGGGTTATTTCATCAACCAGTTTCTGGCCCAGCACACCAACCACCGCGACGACCAATGGGGCGGGGACTACAGCCAGCGCATGCGATTGCCGCTGGAGATCGTGGCGCGCACGCGCGAGGCCGTGGGGCAGGACTTCATCATCATCTACCGCCTGTCCATGATCGACCTGGTGCCCGGCGGCAGCAGCTGGGACGAGGTGGTGACGCTGGGCAAGGCCGTGGCGCAGGGCGGGGCCAGCATCATCAACACCGGCATAGGCTGGCACGAGGCCCGGGTGCCGACGATTGCCACCAGCGTGCCGCGCGCGGCTTTCGCCTGGGTGACCCAGAAGATGAAGGCCGAGTTCGCGGCCGCGGGCCTCCGCACGCCGCTGGTCACCTCCAACCGCATCAACACGCCCGAGGTGGCTGAAGCCCTGCTGGCCGAGGGCCATGCCGACATGGTGTCCATGGCCCGTCCCCTGCTGGCCGATGCGGACTTCGTGAAGCAGGCGGCGCAGGGCCGAAGCGACGAGATCAACACCTGCATCGCCTGCAACCAGGCCTGCCTGGACCACATCTTCAAGAACAAGCTCACGAGCTGCCTGGTGAACCCGCGGGCCTGCCACGAAACCGAACTGGTCTACCGCCCCACGGTGCAGCGCAAACGCATCGCCGTGGTGGGCGCCGGCCCGGCCGGCCTGACGGCGGCCACACTGGCCGCCGAGCGCGGGCACGAGGTGCATCTGTTCGACGCGGCCCCCGAGATCGGCGGCCAGCTGAACATGGCCAAGGTGGTGCCGGGCAAGGAGGAGTTCCACGAGATGCTGCGTTACCTGGCCCGCCGTGTGGAGACCACGGGCGTGCAGTTGCACCTGAACCGCACCGTGTTGGCGGCGGACCTGCAGGGTTTTGACGAGGTGATCGTGGCCACGGGTGTGACGCCACGCGACCCGAAGATCGAAGGGCAGGACCACCCCAAGGTGCTGAGTTACATCGACGTGCTGCGGCACAAAAAGCCCGTGGGCCAGCGCGTGGCCATCATCGGCGCGGGCGGCATCGGTTTCGACGTGGCCGAGTTCCTGGTGAGTGAAGGTCACTCCACCACGGTGGACCTGCCGGCCTGGTTGGCCGAGTGGGGCGTGACGGATCCGGCGCAGCAGCGCGGCGGCCTGAGCGCGGAAGGCCCGCAGGTCAGCCCGCCCGGGCGCCAGGTGACCCTGCTGCAGCGCAAGGCCGGCAAGCTCGGTGATGGCCTGGGCAAGACCACGGGCTGGATCCACCGCGCTGCGCTCAAGATGAAGCAGGTGAAGATGATCGGCGGCGTGAACTACGAGCGCATCGGCGCGTTCACCGAAGGGACCACTCAAGGTTGGGGCCTGCTGGTCTCCTACGGTGAGCAGCGCGAGAACCCCACCTGGATACCGTGCGACACGGTGGTGCTCTGCGCGGGACAGCTGCCGCTGCGCACGCTGGCGGATGAACTGCAGGCGCAGGGAAAGAAGACGCACCTGATCGGCGGCGCGCTGGAAGCCGGCGAGCTGGATGCCAAGCGCGCCATTGACCAGGCCGCACGCCTGGCGGCGCGACTCTGAAAGACCAGGGCGCAGAATGGGGGCATGAAAGTACCTGAAAGACTGCAGTCCCTGGTGGAAGAAGGCCTGATCGACACGGTGGTGCGCCAGCTCATGAGCGGCAAGGAGGCACTGGTCTACGTGGTGCGCAGCGGTGAGGAGACACGCTGTGCCAAGGTCTACAAGGAAGCCACGCAGCGCAGCTTTCGCCAGGCGGTGGACTACACCGAGAACCGCAAGGTCAAGAACACACGCCAGGCGCGGGCCATGGCCAAGGGCTCACGCTTTGGCCGTCAGGCCATCGAGGCGGCCTGGCAGAGTGCCGAGGTGGATGCGCTCTACCGCCTGGCCGCCGCTGGCGTGCGCGTGCCCAAGCCCTACAACTTCCATGAAGGTGTGCTGCTCATGGAGCTGGTGACCGACGAACACGGTGACGCGGCCCCGCGCCTGAACGACGTGATGTTCAGCGCCGAAGAGGCGCGCGGGCACCACGCCACGCTGCTGACCGAGGTGGTACGCATGCTGTGCGCGGGCATCGTGCACGGTGACCTGTCGGAATTCAATATCCTGCTGGCGGCGGACGGCCCGGTGATCATCGACCTGCCGCAGGCGGTGGACGCGGCAGGCAACAACCACGCCGCGCGCATGCTGCTGCGTGACGTGGCCAATCTGCGTGGTTTCTTCGGACAGTTCGCGCCCGAGCTGCTCTTGACCGACTACGGCCCCGAGATCTGGGAGCTGTACCAGCGCGGCGTGTTGAACACCGAGACAGCGCTGAGCGGCAAGTTCGAGAAACCGGTGGGCACGGTGGATGTGGGGGGTGTGATCCGTGTGATCGACGACGCACGGGCCGAGGAAGCCGCGCGGCTGCTGCGCATGCAGACAGCCCGCTGACAACTGCGCCGGCTCTTCAGTCGGCCGAGGGCCAGTCGCTGAAGGGGAAGGGCGCTTCCTCGCTGGCGAAACTCAGAAAGTCGGTGAGCTGGCGGAAGTAGCGACCCAGGCCGCGGCCCAGATGTTGCAGGCGCTCGTTGGGACCGCCGGCGACGATGGCCAGCACGAACTGGACGATGGCCAGCACCCCCAGCAGCGTGGCGGCGATGTGGAAAGCCATGGCCATCAGGACCATCAGCAGCACGCGGACCCAGAGGCTGCGGTGGTCGGGGGTGTCGCTCATGGTGTCTCCAGTTCTTGTTTACGGCGAGCGGTGCAGACGCGGGGCGGCCAGCAGGGCCAGGTTTTCCTCGATGGCCAGGTCCACGTTGCGCCAGCGGCCCTTGAGCTGGGCCTTGTCCATGGCGGCCTGCAGCTGCTGCAGGTCCTTCACGGTGGGCGCCACCTTGATCTGGGCAATGGCCGCTGCCGCGTTGCCGCCCTTGACCAGCGTGAGCACCTTGCCCGGCCATTCACTTTGTTTACTCATCCGTCCACCTGTTGCTTCGTCAGGCTCCACTGTACACACTGTCAGCGGGTATGCTCGCCTGCTCATGAACTACACCGTGAAACTGTTCGACGCCGAGGGCGTGTCCGAGGCCCAGCACCGCGAGGCCGTGCGGCGCTTTCGCCGTGCGCTGGAAGAGACGCTGGGCGACGCCAGCCTGGTGCTGCCCGTGTACCTGGCCTACCAGCGCATCGCCGCCGCCTATGGTGAGCAGCCCGACACCGCGGCGCTGACCGACGCCGAGCGCGAGATCGTCGAACAATGGCAGGCGGCCGAGACGGCCGCCATCACGGCCGTCTTCGGCCCGCTGCGCAGCATGGGCGACGGCATGTACGAGATCCGGCCGGCTTAAGAACTCTTTCCCAGCCCCAGCGCGTGGAACACGCGGATGGCGGCCCAGGCGTCGTTGGCGGCGTAGACCAGCTGCGCTTCCGTGAGGCGCGGGTTGGCCCAGTTGGAGGTGGCGGCCTTCTTGGACTTGATGAACCGGCGTTTGAAGAGGATGGCCACCGCGGCTTTCACACCCATGTCCTTGCGGTAGCCGCGCTCGCGGAACACGGTGTTGAGCTCCAGCACGCCGGCCGGCTCCACGCCCAGCTTGGACGTGATGCGCTTGCGGTCGTCCCCCAGGCCAAACCCGGCCTTGACCACGCTGGACAGCGCCAGCAGTTCGGCCACGCAGGCGCGGCAGCCGCTGTCCTGCAGCTGGAAGACCCAGGCCTGCTCCGCTGTGGCCAGCTGCACGGTGTGCGGGCCGTCGGACAGCTCGCCGACCTGGAAGGTGGGCTTGGATTCGGTGTCGAAGCCCAGGTGCGCCACGGCGGCCAGTTCGGCGCAGGCTTTTTCGGCCTGCGCGGCGGTGGCGATCAGGCGGATGCGGTCCAGTCCCAGGCGTTCGAAGGGTTCGAGCAGGTTGATCTCTTCCTTGCTGGGGGTGGGCTGGTGTTCAGGCATGGGAGAGTTGATTCCTGTAAATGGGCTATGGGCATGACAAACGCGGGTGAGGCGAGTATGCTGGAAACGCTGCCATGCATGCAGCGGTTGCCAAGAACGCGGCCAGATCACTTCAGGGGTGGATCATGACGACAGAATTCGACGCACGGGCTGATTACATCAGGCAGCTGAGCACGCTGCTCACCGAGATGCAGAGCCTGGCCAGCAAGCTGGCCAACCAGTCCCATGGACGCGCCTACGACAAGGTGCGGGAACTCAACGAGCTGCTGCATCTCGTGCGGCAGGAACTCGGCGCCATCGAGACCGACGAAAGTTCGGGGGCGCCCCTGGGGATCGAACGCCGCAAGACACCACGCAGCCAGTTCGGCGAACTGACCTGAGCTGATAATCGGTGTGTTCTGTTAGCGAGCCCATGACGATCCGCCTACCCCTCACGACCGACGAGTACCAGCTCTACCCCTCGCCACGCAACGCCCATCGTGTCATCTTCGAGCACCGGGTCTTCGTGCCCTATCCCTATGCCCTGATCGACCTGCCGGCCATGGGCCTCAAGGGCCGCTACAGCCTGTTTGCCGCCAGCCGCCTGGCCGACAGCAAGCAGGGGCAGCTGGTGAGTTTCGAGAACGAGGCCGACGTGACCACCTTCAACGCCAAGTTCGAGCCGTGAAGAGCAGCGGGGGCCTGGTCTATTCCACCGAGGGCGGGCGCATGTGTCCGGTCTGCCGCCATCCCTTGGCACAGTGCGTCTGCAAGCAACAGCAGGCCGCCCAGCCGCTGGGCGACGGCAAGGTGCGTGTTTCGCGCGAAACCAGCGGGCGCGGCGGCAAGGCCGTGACGGTGGTGCGTGGCCTGCCGCTGGATGCGGCGGCGCTGACCCAGCTGGGCAAGCAGCTCAAGGCGGCCTGCGGCAGCGGCGGCACGGTGAAGGACGGTGTGATCGAGATCCAGGGCGACCATGCCGACAAGGTGCTGGCCCTGCTGCAGGCCCGGGGTTACGCGGTGAAAAGGGCGGGCGGATGATCCCGGACGCAGAGCAATTGCAGCGCCTGCTGACGGTGGAAATGCCTTACGGCAAGCACAAGGGCTGCCTTATTGCGGACCTGCCGGGCAATTATCTGAACTGGTTTGCGCGCGAAGGGTTTCCGCCCGGGGACCTGGGCCGCCTGCTGGCCCTGATGCACGAGATCGACCATAACGGCCTCTCGGGTCTGCTCACGCCGCTGCGTCGCAGCGCCAGACGCCAGGGACCCTAGGCCTTTTTCTTCGCCACCGGCGCCTTGCCGGGAAAACGTGTCTGCTCGTGCCCCGAGGGGCGGTAGAGCTGCACTTCCTGCTCATAGCCCAGCTTGCTCTTGAGCACGCTGTTGCACTGCTTGACCACGTCCTCCAGCGTCTTGCGCCCGGCGGTGGCGCGCAGCTGCTGGATCAGCATGAAGGTCATGGCGCCATAGGGCACGGCGCCGTGCGTGTATTCGTAGGCGTACTGGTCTTCGCGGCAGGCGGCCAGCAGCACGGGGTTGTAGGGGCCGTGGTGGCCCAGGCGCTGGGTGGCGGCCTTGAAGGCGGCGGGGTTGTCGCTCCAGCGGCTCACGGCGCGGCCCATTTTCTGGGTGGCGCCATCCATCCCCAGGTAGCGGCGCACGACCTCGGCCGGCGCCTTGTTCATGCGGCTGCGCAGATCGAGCTTTTTGCGCGTGAACCACATCTCCTTGTCAGCGTCCCATTCGATGCCGCGGTGGCGCACGTCGTCGGGCGGGTTGATGCCGCGCACCGCCACGCCGCCGGCGCGCGCGATGCCGCCCGAGTGGCAGCAGTCCAGGATGATGGAGAAGCGCGCCTCGTAGGGCAGGTTGGCGTAGTACTGGGCCAGCATGTCGTCGGTGATGCCGGTATTGCCGCTCCAGTCGAAGTCGTGGGTGACCAGGGCCTCGTCCTTGTGGTCGGGCTCGCCATCGCTGTCCAGGGCGGCCACCTGGGCGCCGTGGCCCGAATAGAAGAGCAGGCGCTCGTCACCGGCGCGCACGTCCTCCAGCAGCCACTGCAGGCGCTCGTTGACACCGCGGGTGGTGGCGCGTGCGTCCAGCACCACGCGGATCTCCTCGGGCTGGTAACCGCGCTCCTGCAGCATGGCGCTCATCTGGAAGACGTCGTTGACGCAGCCGCTGAGGCGGTTTTCCGGCTGCGGGTAGTCGTTGATGCCGATCAGCAGGGCCCGGCGCTTGCGCGGGCTGCGGCGCTGGATCGTGGGGGCCTTGAACCAGGGGCCACCCACGGTCGGGGCCGGCTTGGGCTTGGCCGGCTGGGTGGTGCTGCGCGGCAGGGCGGCGGCCAAACCGGCCCAGACATTGCTGGCCGTGACCTCGTGCGCCAGGTACTGCTCGGCGCTGTGGTCCAGCGGGCCCCACTCGTCGAAAAAGGTGTCGAGCTGGGTGTAGGGCGCCTCGGGGAAGTCCAGCTCGCAGGTCAGCACCGCGTCTTCGGAGTTGAAGAGGTGGTACCAGTGGCGCACGGTGCTCAGGGGCTTGAGGTAGCCGCCGAAGGTCTCGGCCAGGGCCGGGTGGCCGATCTGCGAGCCCAGGGTGACCAGAAGGCGGTCCTGGGCCAGGGTCTGCTGGGCGGCCAGGGTGTCGTAGGTGATGAGGGAGCCCAGGCTGTGCGCGCAGATCAGGTGCGGGTTGACGTTCTTGATGCGCTGGGCCAGCTCGGTGGAAAGCTGCTGGCGCAGCTGGGGCAGGGCGGTCCACTTGGCGACCATGCCGATGGTGTTGTCGATCAGCGTTCCCAGACCTTTTTCCGTGGAGCGCCCGAGCGCGCGACGGTGCGCCCAGTAGCTGTTCCACAGGCGTTTGACGGCCTCGGCGTAGACCGCACCGTCGGCATGGACGGCATCGAAATGCGCGTTGTAGCGCAGCTCATGGAACTCGAAGGCGTCGGCGGCCACGCCGGCGCTGGCCGCCGCGCTGCGGATGGACTGCTGCCACTTGGTCAGCCAGTCGCCGTTCTCGTTGGTGTTGACACCGTGGATGCACAGGATGCGGATGCTCATCGAAGCCCCCTTGCGTATGCTTGGATGGCTTCGTTATAGGCACAAATGCGGCGCTTGTCTTCCCCTGTTTGTGGGAGCCGGCGATAATCGGCGCGCACACTGGACACGCAAACCCATGGCCCTTTTCATCGATTCCGGTACCGTCACCCACGGCATCCAGCTGGCCGTGGCGCCGGTGTTCCTGCTGACCGCCGTCTCCGGCATGATCGGCGCCGTGGCCGGGCGGCTCTCGCGCCTCATCGACCGCGGGCGCATGCTGGAGGAAAAGCTGCGCCTCAATGTCGAGCCCATGCTGGCGCCGCAGTGGGAGGCCGAACTCATCATGCTGCGCAAACGCGGCCTGCTGGCCAACAGCACCATCGGTCTGCTGACGCTGTGCGCCTTCATGATCGGCCTGACCATCGTGGTGCTCTTCCTGGGCGAGACCACGATCTTCCAGATCGAACGGCTGGCGATCTACGCCTTCCTGGCCGGCGTGAGCTGTTTCATGGCCGCGCTGTGCTGTTTCTTCGCGGAGACCCTGCTGGCCACGCGAGTGCTGAAGTTCGGCCAGCCCGGGGATTGAGGCGGGCGGGCCGGGTGGCTCAGCGGCGCAGCAGGTTCTTGAGCTTGTCGCCGGCCTTGTCCTGCAGGCGCTCCTTGGCCTGGTCCTTCTTCGCGTCGAGCTTCTGCTGGGTTTCCTGCTGGAGCTCGGTCTTGCGCTGGCCGGCCACGCTGCCGAAATCGATCTTCCAGCCGATGGCGCTGTAGGGGCCGCTCAGGCGCACGGGGATGGTCAGGCCCTTGAGCTGTTCGAGTTCGGGGCCGGCCTGGCCTTGCAGGGTGGGCACCACGGTGGCGCGCACGGTGTAGTCCAGCCGGTCTTCGGCCAGGTAGATGTTGCCGGCCCCGCCCAGGCGCAGCAGCGGGGTCTTGGCCGCCAGGTCTTCGTTGCGTGCCACGCCGTTGACGATCTTGAAGCTGGCGCCGAACTCGGTGAAATCGGTCTTTTGCTGGGCCGTGGCCTGACCCTGCTGGGTACCACCGCCGAGCTTGCTCTTGAGATTGCGCAGGGCGCCGGCGATGTCGATGCCGTTGATGGCGCCGTCGCTCAACTGCACGCCGGCCGTGCCGTTGAGGTTCTGCTTGAACAGGCCCACGGTGTTGCCGCTGGTGCCGACATCCAGCGCCACGTTGCCGCGGCCGTCCAGGGGCTGCTGGCCCAGCGCGTCCTTCATGAGCGGGCCGATCTGGATGCCGCGCAGGTCCAGCTTGGCGGCCAGGCGCTGGCCCCCGGCTGCGTCGGCGGACATGAGGCCGTTGACACCGCCGCCATAGAGGGTGGCGGTGATGGGGTTGAGTTCGGCCCGGCCGCCCTGGGCCTTGAGCTGCAGGCGGATGCTGGCCGCGCGCAGGTTCATGATCTTGAGCGAGCTGATCTTGAGCGCACCGCGCAGGTCGATGCCGCGCAGCGGTGCGAGGTCGATGACGGGCTCCGGGCCGGTGACCGGCGCGCTGGCTGCCGGGCTGGCGCCGGCGGGAGCCTTGGGCAGGTAGCGGTCGGCATCGAGTTCGCCCAGGCTCAGGTCGACGCTGATGGCTGGTTGCGCGAACTTCTGAACCCCGGCCTTGAGTGCCAGCGTGGTGCTGTCGAACTGCCCGTCCAGCGCAAGCTGCACGGCCTCGCGCGTCAGATCCACCGAGGCCTGGCCCTGGGCCTTGAGGCTGAGCGTGCCACCGGCGGGGTTGGGCATCGAGGTTTCGATGTTCAGGCCCGTGGCCTCGATGCGTTGGGCCGAGGCGTCCACGCCGGCCAGCCCCAGCTTGAACTGCAGTTCACGCAGGCCGGCGGCGGAGCCGCCCAGGCTGAAGCCGAGTTTCTCGAAGCGGATCTTCTGCTCGGCCAGCGCGGGCCGGAAGTCGCTGCGCAGGGCCACTTGCAGGGCCAGCTGGGGTTGTACACCCCGCACTTCGGCGCGGAAATCCAGCTCGCTTTTCTTGCCTTCGGCGATGGGCCCGGTGGTGAAGTTCAGCTGGGTGACGCTGAGGCGCTGGCCGCTGGCGCTGTCGTGATAGTCCAGGCTGGCGTTGCTGATGGCGATGCCGCCGATGTCCAGCCGGGGCAGGGCGGCGGGTGCTGCGGGCGGGGTCGGCCCGGCCGGGGCGGCGGGCTTGTCGCCCCGGGACAGCAGGTCGTCGAAGTTGAAACGGCCCTGGCGGTCGCGCTGCAGCTTGACGCTCAGGCCGTCGACCAGCACGCGGTCGACCTGCACCTCCTTGCGCAGCAGCGGCAGCAGCGCCACCGAGACCTTCACCTGCTGGGCCGCGGCGAAGATCTGCTCGCTGCGCGGCTCGGACAGGGAGAGCTGGCCCAGGTCGGCGCCGATGCGCGGGAAGAATGTCAGCCGGATCTCGCCGGGAATGCTCAGGGTGCGGCCGGTCTGCTCCTTGACCAGCTTGACGAGTTCGGGTTTGTAGTCGTTGGGATTGAAGGTGGCGGCGATGTAGGCCACGGCGGCCACCAGCAGCGCGACGATGGCTGCGAAGGCGATGAGCAGGCGCTTGAGGGCTTTTTTCATGGCAGACGGGTGATGAAGACCTTTTCGAGGATAACGCAGCACCCCGTGGGCAGGGGTGACAAAAGGTATTCAGAGCTGGCTGTCGCGCGCCAGCCGCTGCGCCAGTGCGCTGAGCGCGGCGTAGGCGGCCCCGGCCTGGGCGTCCCAGGCCGCCACCGCCTGGCTCTGGCGCTGCACCAGGGC
>JACCDS012505224.1_pt1 | contig 13180 bp, 15 predicted proteins | sample 7446441 | NCBI WGS metagenome assembly JACCDS01 (sample SAMN15323445, study PRJNA562643) | freshwater metagenome | isolation source: river surface water | place: USA:Blue River Watershed | collected 2017-08-17
CGGGGCAACGACACCAACTGGTTGGGAGAACGCTATGGCGGTTGACGACAAACCCGAAGACGACGGCATGGCCGACTGGGCCGAGGCGCTGCAGGAGCAGAAGAGCGGCGACAAGGGGCCGGAGGCCGAACCCGGCGGCGTGTTGAGCGGGGCCGCGCGTTCCTTCTCGGCTGGCGACGCGCCAGCCAGCGACATCAACATGGTGCTGGACATCCCGGTCCAGCTTTCGGTCGAGCTGGGGCGCACCAAGGTGCCGATCAAGCACATCCTGCAACTGGGCCAGGGCTCGGTGGTCGAGCTCGATGCGCTGGCGGGCGAGCCCATGGACGTGCTGGTCAATGGCTACCTGATCGCCCAGGGCGAGGTGGTGGTGGTCAACGACAAGTTCGGCATCCGCCTCACCGACGTTGTCACCCCGTCTGAACGCTTGCGCCGCGTCAGCAGGGGGTAAACTGGAAACATGACGCAAACCATTGTTTCTGTCGTCCTTTTCCTTGTCATCCTGGCCCTGCTGCCACCGGCCGTGCGGTGGTTCCAGCAGCGCGCCCCGGGCGGTGCATCGAATGCCGCCGCTTCCCGCATCGTCTCCACGCTGGCTGTCGGCCCGCAACAGAGGGTGGTGACCGTCGAGGTCGGCCCGGAAGGCGCGCGCACCTGGCTGGTACTGGGCGTGACGGCGCAGAACATCAGCTGCCTGCACAGCATGCCGGTGGGACTGGCGCCCGTGCGCAGCAGCGTTTTTGCGCCAGCCGCCACGAAGGCTCCCGGCAGCGGGGATTCCGCCTGATGCGCCAGTTCGCGCTCCGGCCCTCCCTGCGTACGGTGTCGGGGCTGGTCGCCATGCTGCTCTTCCTGCTGGTCGCGCCGGTGCTGGCGCAGGAGAACGCGCCCCTGGCCACGGCCCAGGTCAACGCCACCCAACTGCCCCTGATCGTGGGCAGCGGTGCGTCGGGCACGAGCTACTCGGTGCCGATCCAGACCCTGCTGTTTTTCACGGCGCTGTCCTTCCTGCCGGCCGTCCTGCTGATGATGACGGGCTTCACCCGCATCGTCATCGTGCTGTCCCTGCTGCGCCAGGCGCTGGGCACGCAGTCCTCCCCGCCCAACCAGGTCGTCATCGGCCTGTCCCTGTTCCTGACCTTCTTCGTCATGGGTCCGACCTTCGACCGCATCTACGCCGATGCCTACCAGCCCTACACGCAGAACGTCATCAGCTTCGAGCAGGCGCTGGAGCGCGGGGAGGCGCCGATCCGCCAGTTCATGACCAAGCAGACACGGCAGTCCGACTACGTCCTGTTTGCCAAGCTTGCCAAACTCGATCCCGCAACCAAGATCGAGACCGCGCCCATGCGCGTGCTGATCCCGGCCTTCGTCACCAGCGAACTCAAGACCGCCTTCCAGATCGGCTTCCTGATCTTCATCCCCTTCCTGGTGATCGACATCGTGGTGGCCAGCGTGCTCATGTCCCTGGGCATGATGATGCTGTCGCCCGTGCTGGTGGCGCTGCCCTTCAAGCTCATGCTCTTTGTGCTGGCGGATGGCTGGAACCTGCTGATCGGCTCGCTGGCGGCCAGCTTTGTGACCTAGGAGGCATGGCATGAATGCACAGATGGTCTTGACCATAGGACAGGAGGCGCTGTTGACGCTGCTGCTGGTCTCGGCGCCGCTGCTGGGTGTGGTGCTGCTGGTGGGCCTGCTGGTCAGCCTGTTCCAGGCCATCACCCAGATCCACGAGGCCACGCTGTCCTTCGTGCCCAAGCTGGTGGCGGCCATGGCGGTGTTCGCCTGGGCCGGTCCCTGGATGCTCAACATCCTGGTCGAGTACATCCGTCGCACCATCGAGGCGATTCCCGGCATTGTCCTCTGAGCGGGGCAGCGCGCGCGGCCATGATCACCTTCAGCGAAGCCCAGATCATGGCCTGGCTGTCGCCGCTGCTGTGGCCTTTTCTGCGTGTGCTGGCCGTGTTCACGTCCGCGCCCATCTTTTCTTCGCGCGCTTTTCCCGTGCGCGCGCGCATCGGCCTGGCCCTGCTGGTCACCCTGGCCGCCCAGGCCACCTTGCCGCCCATGCCGGTGATCGATCTCAACAGCCCGGCGGCGCTGGGCGTGGTGATCCAGCAGATTGGCATCGGCCTGGCCATCGGTTTTGTCGTGCGCCTGGTGTTTGCCGCCTTCGAGTTGGCCGGCGAGGTGGTGGGTTTCCAGATGGGTCTGAATTTCGCGGCCTTTTTCGATCCCTCGCTGAACAGCCAGGCCAGCGCCGTGGCGCGCTTTTTCGGCTACATGGCCTCGTTGCTCTTCGTGGTCCTCAACGGCCACCTGATGGTGCTGATGGCCGTCACGCGCAGCTTCGAGGTCTTTCCGGTCACGCAGAATTTCCTCGAAGCCTTGCGCCTGATGCAGCTCTACACCCTGGGCGGCGAGCTGTTTGCCAGTGCCTTGTGGATTGCCTTGCCCATGCTGGCCCTGCTGCTGTTCACCAATCTGGCGCTGGGCATCATCTCGCGCGTGGCGCCGCAGATGAACATCTATGCCGTCGGTTTTCCCATCACGCTGAGCGTGGGCCTGGTCGGCATGGCGGCCACCCTGCCCATGCTGGACCAGCCCTTCCAGTCGCTGCTGGAGCGGGCCATCGAGATCTTCACCGGGCGGTAAGCGCCCGGTCTCTTACACCAGTCCGTTGCGGATGGCGTAGACGGTGAGTTCGGCGTTGTTCGAGAGCTTGAGCTTTTCCAGCACGCGTGAGCGGTAGACGCTGACGGTCTTGGGGCTGAGCATCAACTCCTCGGCGATGTCGGAGAGGCGCTTGCCCGAGGCGATCTTCAGCAGCGTCTGCAGTTCGCGTTCCGAGAGCGCGTCGTGCAGCGCCTCGCTGGTCGGCGTGGCCAGGTTGTCGACCAGCATCTGGGCCACATCCGGCGTGACGTATTTGCGACCCTGGGCGATGGTGCGCACCGCCGTGATCAGGTCGGCCGGATTGCCGGCCTTGTTGAGATAACCCTGGGCACCGGCGCGCAGGCAGCGGATGGCGTACTGATCTTCCGGAAACATGGAAACAACCAGGACTTTCGTGGGTGTATCCGCTTCACGCAGGGAGGCCAGCACCTCCAGGCCGCCGCGGCCGGGCAGGTTCAGATCGAGGACCAGGATGTCGCAGGAGGTGGCGCGCAGCAGCTCCCGCACTTCCGAATAGCTGCCAGCCTCGCCCACGACCTTGATGTCGACGGCCTCGGACAGGGTGTCGCGGATGCCGCGCCGCACGACGGCATGGTCATCACAAAGTATCACTCGAATCATCGGACCTAACCTTTCGCCTCGCTGGTGAGGGGAATCGACAGCGTGATGGATGTTCCCGCGCCCTCGCGGCTGCTCACATCCAGCCAGCCACCCGCGGTGCGTGCCCGCTCCTGCAGGCCCTTGAGTCCGAAAGCCTTGGTCTTGTTGCGCTCCGTCGGCTGGATGCCCTGTCCATTGTCGGTGATCTCCAGGGTCAGTACGTTCTCGGCGTCCGATAGTTCAAGACGGACCTCGCTGCAGCGGGCGTGCTTGGAGATGTTGGTCAGTGCTTCCTGGGCCGTGCGGTAGGCGGTCAGCTGGATGGTTTTGGACAAGGCGGCCTGTCGCAGATGGGTGCGCACCAGGGTGCGGATGCCGGTGCGGCGCTCGAATTCACCGGCAAGCCAGTCGACGGCGGCCTCCAGTCCCTGGTCGAGGATGGCCGGGCGCAGATTCATCATGATGCGCTGGCTGGCGCCCACGGCATGCTGCAGCATGCCGGTGGCGGCCTGCACATGACCCTGCGTGTCGGTGTCGGCATGGTGGCGGCCGATCCAGGAGAGGTCGAACTGAATGGCGGCCAGCGAGCCACCGATGTCGTCATGGATCTCGCGCGCAATCGCCGCGCGTTCCTGCTCGATGGAGCTCTGCAGATGTTCGGCGAAACGCGCCAGGCGCTGCTCGGAGGCGGCCAGCTCCTCGACGGCGCGCTCGCGCTCGCGCTTGGCCTGCTGGACCTCGATGGCTCGCTGGATCACGTGGGCCAGCTTGCCCAGATCGTCCTTGAGCAGGTAGTCGCTCATGCCGAGCTTGATGGCGTCGACCGCGGCGGTCTCGCCGATGGCGCCGGACAGCAGGATGAAGGGCGGGTGCTGCGGGATCGCCTGCAAGGCCTGCCAGGCATCCAGGGCGGTGAAGCCGGGCAGGCGGTAGTCGGCGAGAACGGCGTCGAAGCGGCGGCCGTGCAGCTGGTGCACGAAGTCGTCCAGGCTTTCGACCCGCTCCAGGTCGCAGAGCAAACCGGCGCGGCGCAGTGTCTGTCGCACGATCTCGTGATCTAGTTCCGAATCTTCGAGGTGCAGGATGCGTAGGGGGGCAGGATTGGCTTCTGGTTGCATACGATGGACGATAGGATGAAAACCCCTCGCGGGAGGGCTCGGGAGTCGGCCCGAGCGCCCTGAAATAGTGAGGAATTCCCTCCCATTTCTGCGGAATCCTGCTACTCTATATCCAGGAAAATTCTAATGCTGGACTGACTGGAGCGGTGAATCATCTAGCGTCCTGATGTCTGACCGGAATGACCATGCAAGCCCCCCACGCCCTGCCTGCGCAACAGCCCTCCGTGCAATTGCCGGTGATGCTGGTGGCCGAAGTGCAGGATTCCTTGCTGGTCGTGGTGCATGACCTGGCCCGGCTCGACGGCTTGCTGGCGCACACCATGGAGAATCTCATGGAGCGTTTCACCCGGGCCATTGATGGTCTGGACGGTCCGACGACCGCCGATCTGGCCGCGCTCGACGAGGTGCGCCATGCCTTGCGCTCGGCCGTGACTGAATTGCAATTCCAGGACATGGCCTCGCAACTCATCGTCCATACTTCCAAGGTGCTGCAGGGCTGCGCCTATCGACTGGCGTCCGAGTCCATGGGGCAGGAGGATGGCGAGGCCGTGCCCTTTGTCGAGGAAGTCCCGGAACGTCCCAACCCGGTGACCCAGGACGAGATGGACGCCGGCTCGATCGAACTGTTTTGAAACCCTGAACGTGTATATGCACAGACCTCATTTCCCCGGAGCCCGGACATGCCCCTGATACTCGCTGTTGACGATTCGCCCTCGATGCGCAAGATGGTCTCCTTCACGCTGTCGGGAGCCGGCTACCAGGTGGTCGAGGCTGTCGATGGACAGGATGCCTACGAGAAGGCCCTGGCCCAGACCTTCGATCTGGTGCTGACCGACCAGAACATGCCCCGGCTCGACGGCCTGGGCCTGACGCGCAAGCTGCGCGAACACCCCAATTTCAAGACCACCCCCATCCTGATGCTCACCACCGAATCGAGCGACCTGATGAAGCAGGCCGGTCGCGCCGCGGGCGCCACCGGCTGGCTGGTCAAGCCCTTCGATCCGGCGCGGCTGCTCGAGGTCATCAAGAAGGTCATCAAGTAATCCGGTCCGCCCGTGCGCAGGCGAGATCACAACAGGAGAGAGGCATGACCGAGGGACATCAGGAAAGCGGCGGCGACGCATTCGATCTGAGTCAGTTCTACCAGATCTTTTTCGAGGAAGCGGGCGAGAATCTGGACCTGATGGAGCAGATGCTGCTCAATCTGAACCTGGAAACTGCGGACGACGAAGAGCTCAACGGCATCTTCCGCTGCGCGCACTCCGTCAAGGGCGGCGCCGCCACCTTCGGTTTCAGCGACGTGGCCGAACTGACGCACCAGATGGAGTCTCTCCTGGACCGTCTGCGTCGCCATGAGCTGCAGCCCAACCCCATGATGGTGGACGTGCTGCTCGAATCGGCCGATGCCTCGCGCGTGCTGCTGGCGCGGCATCAGGCCGGCGAAACCGGTGAGCCGCCTTCCAACGCCGATCTGGTGCGCCGCATCAGCGAGCTGGCGGCCGGTGGCCTGCCGGCGCCCGCTGCGGCCCCGGCGCCGCAAGTGGCCGCGCCGGTTCCCACCCCTGTGAAGCTTGCGCCGCCCCCGGCTGCCGCGCGCCAGCTGGAAATACGCATGGGCCCGCTGGATCGGCCCGATCAGGTCGATGGGATCAAAGACCTGTTTCGCGACATCGTCGGTCTGGGCTCGGTGACCGAAGTGGCCAGCGACAAGGCCGATACGCGTGTGTTTCATGCGACGACCTCCTCCAGCAATGACGATTTGCTCGATCTGTTCGCCTTCCACGTGTCACGCGAGCAGGTGAATATCCGCGAAATGGAGGCTGCGGCGATGTCCTGGGTGGATCGGGAGGATCCGCCACCCGGCGCGCCCGTGGCGCCGGCGCCGGGTTTTGGTTTTTTCGAGGGGGCGCCCGGCGTTCCCCAGGACGATGCAAGCGTTTCGGTGGAGGCGGCCGAGCTCAAGCCTGCCGCTGGCAAGGCGGGCGCAGCCAAGCCCGCCCCCAGCAGCACGGTCGTGGCCCAGCCGGAGGCGGCGACCATACGCGTGGCCATCAACAAGGTGGACCAGCTGATCAATCTGGTGGGCGAACTGGTCATCACCCAGGCCATGCTGGCGCAGAACAGCCGGGCGCTGGACCCGGCCGCCAATCAGCAACTGATGGCCGGGCTGGCCGATCTGGACCGCAACACACGCGATCTGCAGGAATCGGTGATGTCGATCCGCATGATCCCCATGTCCATCGTCTTCAGCCGCTTTCCGCGCATGCTGCGCGACCTCGCCAGCAAGCTGGGCAAGAAGGTGGAATTCGTGACCCAGGGCGAGGCGACCGAGCTCGACAAGGGCCTGGTCGAGAAGATCACCGACCCGTTGACCCATCTGGTGCGCAACAGCTGTGATCACGGCATCGAGCTGCCGGCCGACCGTATCGCGGCCGGCAAGCCCGAGACCGGTACCATCACCCTGTCGGCCGCCCATCAGGGCGGCTCCATCGTGATCGAGGTGCGTGACGATGGCCGCGGCCTGTCGCGCGAGAAGATCCTGAAGAAGGCGCGCGAACGCGGCCTGGATGTCTCCGACCAGATGTCGGACGCCGATGTCTGGCAGCTGATCTTCGCGCCCGGCTTTTCCACGGCGGAGGTCGTCACCGACGTGTCCGGCCGTGGCGTGGGCATGGACGTGGTCAAGAAGAACATCGCCGCGCTCAACGGCACGGTCGAGATCGATTCGTCTTTCGGGTATGGCATGCGGGTTTCGGTCCGCCTGCCGCTGACCTTGGCCATCATGGACGGCATGTCGGTCGGCGTGGGCGACGAGGTCTACATCCTGCCCCTGTCCTCGGTGGTCGAGTCCTTCCAGGTCAAGGACGAGGCCGTCAACACCGTGGCCCAGGGCTCGCGCCTGGTCAAGGTGCGTGACGAATACATGCCCGTGATCGAGCTGGAGAAGGTGTTCCAGGTGCCGCGTTACGACGGCGGCAAGTCGAGCGACATCATGGTCGTCGTGGAGGCCGAGGGCAGCCGCGTGGCCTTGCTCGTTGACGAGCTGCTGGGCCAGCAGCAGGTGGTGGTGAAGAACCTCGAAAGCAACTACCGCAAAGTTCCGAATGTATCGGGCGCCACCATCCTCGGTGATGGCAAGGTGGCCTTGATCCTGGACACCAGCGCCCTGGTGCGGCGCTCGCGTCATTGAATCATCGCAAGGAGTAGACAGGCATGAATCAGGCAGCAGAAGACGGGCGGGCGGCGGCGGGGCCGCGCGAGTACCTGACGTTCCGGCTGGATCAGGAGGAATACGGCATCGACATCCTGAAGGTGCAGGAAATCCGGGGGTATGAGAAGCCGACGCGCATCGCCAATGCCCCCGTGTTCATCAAGGGCGTGGTCAATCTGCGCGGCACCATCGTGCCCATCATCGACATGCGTCTGAAGTTCAACTGCGCGCAGGCCGAGTACAACAGCTTCACGGTGGTCATCATCCTGAACCTGCGCAACCGCATCGTCGGCATCGTGGTGGACTCGGTCAGTGATGTGATGGAACTGGCCCCTGAAAACCTGAAGGCGGCACCGGACATCGAGAGTTCGATCGACAGCGCGGCCGTGGTGGGTCTGGGTTCGGTCGGGGACCGCATGCTGATCCTGCTCGACATCGAAAAACTCATGTCCAGCGTCGACATGGGCCTGGTTTCCGTCGAAGCCTGATTTTTGCTGTTGCCACGCTGCCGCAGAACCCATATGCCCGGCCTATGCTGACCACGGACAAAGCAGCCAGGGGTTCAGGGACGGGCGCAGACAGGGCGGGCGCGGCAGAGATCGCCGGGGGCGACCTGCAGGCCAGGGAGTTCAGCTGGACACAGGCCGACTTCGCCCGGGTCCAGGCGCTGATCTACCAGCGCGCCGGCATCAGCCTGCACGATGGCAAGCACGCCATGGTGTACAGCCGTCTGTCACGCCGCTTGCGCGATACCGGCCACCAGAGTTTCCGCGACTACCTCGGCTGGCTGGAGTCACACGACGGGCCTGAGTGGCAGGAGTTCGTCAACGCGCTGACCACCAATCTGACCTCCTTCTTCCGCGAGCAGCATCACTTCGAGATTCTGTCCGGGCATTTGCAGTCCCGCCCCGCGACCACGCCCTGGCGTGTCTGGTGCAACGCGGCGTCCACCGGCGAGGAGCCCTACTCCATCATCATGACGGCGCTGGATGCGCTGGGGCCCCAGGCCAACTTCAAGCTCTGGGCCAGCGATATCGATTCCAAGGTGTTGGCCACCGCCGCGCGGGGGGTTTACCGACAGGATTCCATCAAGGGTGTCGACACGGCCCGTTTGCAGCGGTTTTTTCTGCGCGGCAAAGGCAATAACGAAGGCTTTCTGCGCGTCAAGCCCGAGCTCCAGCGCCTGGTGGAGTTTCTGAGCGTGAATCTGATACGCGAGGACTGGCCCTTCCGTGAGCCCTTCGATATCGTGTTTTGCCGCAACGTCATGATCTATTTCGATGCCCCGACCCAGCGCAGTGTGCTGGAGCGTATCCACCGGGTCATGAAGCCGGGGGGGCTGCTGTTTGTCGGGCATTCCGAGAATTTCAATGAGTCGCGAGACCTTTTTGTCCTGCGTGGGAAGACGGTGTATGAGCGTCGCTGAAAGATGCATTGCTCACGCCGGGCTGTGCATGTCCTGTCCTTGGCTGGGGTGGCATGGGCCCGTCTGATCTCTCTGTGGGTTCTGCGTCGCTGCGCCCCGTCACCTCGGGGGCGCCCAAGATCCTGGCGGGTGGTCGGGTGTCCCGCGTCGATGAACTCCGGGCCCAGGTGCGCAAGCCCGGTGAGGCCTCCTTTTTTTACGCCGACCATCATTTCCAGTACGACGCCGTCAAGGTGCTGCCCGGCGAGTACTTCGTGTCCGGTGACGACGTGCTCATCATGACCGTGCTGGGTTCCTGCATCGCGGCCTGCGTGTGGGATGGCAAGGCGCGTGTGGGGGGGATGAACCACTTCATGCTGCCCGAGGGGGAGGATGGCTCTGGGCGTTATGGCTCCTACGCCATGGAACTGTTGCTCAACGAGATGATCAAGATGGGCGCCCGCCGCGAAACCATGCAGGCCAAGGTGTTCGGCGGTGGGGCTGTCATGGCCGGCTTCACGACCATGAACGTCGGAGAGCGCAATACCAGGTTCGTGCTTGACTATCTGTCCACCGAGCGCATCCCGGTGGTGTCACAGGACGTGCTGGACATCCATCCGCGCAAGGTGTGCTTCTTCCCGGTCACGGGCAAGGCGCTGGTCAAGCGACTGGCGCATGCGCATCCCGAAGCGCTCGCCGTGGAGGAGCGCAAGGGCAATGCAGCCCAGGTGGCCAAGACCACCTCTGGCGGCTCTGTGGACCTGTTCTAGGAGGGTTGAGCTTGAAGAAGATTCGAGTGGTGGTGGTCGACGATTCGGCGCTGGTGCGCAGCTTGCTGGCCGAGATCATCAACCGGCAGCGTGACATGGAGTGCGTCGGCACAGCCAACGACCCCCTGATCGCCCGGGAGATGATCCGTGAGCTCAATCCCGACGTGATCACGCTGGACGTGGAAATGCCGCGCATGGACGGTATTGATTTTCTCGGGCGGCTGATGCGTTTGCGCCCCATGCCTGTGCTCATGATCTCCACGCTGACCGAGCGCGGTGCCGAGGTCACCATGCGGGCCCTGGAGCTCGGCGCGGTCGATTTTGTCGCCAAGCCCCGTATCGGTCTGGCCGACGGCATCAAGGACCTGTCGGATCAGATTGTCGAGAAGATCCGTGTAGCCGCCTCGGCACATATCCGGCGCGTATCGACCCCGGCTCCCGGGGGGAAGGCTGTAGCCAGCGCAGCGGGCGTTGCGGGGCCGGCGATCAAGCTGCTGGGACGTCTGTCAACCGAGAAGCTGATCTGCATCGGCTCTTCCACCGGTGGCACCGAAGCGGTCAGGGAGGTCCTGACGCACATGCCGGCCGATTCGCCTGGCATCGTCATCACCCAGCACATGCCGCCGGGATTCACCACCAGTTTTGCTGCGCGCCTGGATGGGCTGTGCCAGATCACGGTAAAAGAGGCGGCCCACGGCGAACGTATCCTGCCGGGGCACGCCTACATCGCACCGGGTGGCAAGCAGTTTCGCATCGATCGCAGTGGCGCCAACTACGTGGCCGTGGTCGAGGACGGCCAGCCGGTCAACCGGCACATGCCGTCGGTCGAGGTGCTGTTCCACTCCTGCGCCCAGGTCGTCGGCCCGAACGCCTTCGGCATCATGCTCACGGGCATGGGCAACGACGGGGCCAAGGCCATGCGGGAGATGAAGGATGCCGGCAGCTACAACTATGTGCAGGACGAGGCCAGCTGCGTGGTGTTCGGCATGCCGCGTGAAGCCATCCTGCACGGTGCGGCTGACGAGGTGTTGCCCTTGACCTCCATTGCCCCGGCCTTGCTGGCCCGACTCAGCAGCAGTGGCAGCGATCGCTACCGCGTTTGACTTCCTCTCGCCCTCATGGGCGCGCCGACAGCTCTTCCCATCGACCCAGGGCGAGCATCAGCTCCTCCTCGATTGCCGTATCGCGTTGCTGCAGGGTGCTGGCGCGTGGTGCGTCCTGGGTGTAGAGACTGCCGTCCGCAAGCGCCTGGCGGATCTGGCCCTGCTCCCGTTCCAGCGCCTCAATCAAATCGGGTAGCGTTTCCAGCTCGCGACGCTCCTTGTAGCTGAGCTTGTTGCCGCTCTTGGTGCGCGGCTGGCCGGCAGATCCTGTGGATGCCGTCGCCTCGACGCTTGCGGGCTTGCTGGCAGCCGATGCGGCGGCCGACTTGATCGCCTGGCTGCGGCGCGACTGTGTCAGCCAGTCTTCAACCCCGCCCTCGTATTCCCGCCAGAGTCCATCACCTTCATGTGCGATGGTGCTGGTGACCACATTGTCCAGGAACGTCCGGTCATGGCTGACGAGAAAAACCGTGCCGGGATAGTCCTGCAGCAACTCCTCCAGCAGGTCCAGCGTGTCGATGTCCAGGTCATTGGTGGGCTCGTCCAGCACCAGCACATTGGCCGGCCGGGCGAACAGGCGCGCCAGCAAGAGCCGGTTCCGCTCTCCGCCGGAGAGGGATCGCACGGGGGAGTTGGCCCGTGCCGGAGAGAACAGGAAATCGCCGAGGTAGCTCTTCACGTGCTGGCGTTTATTGCCGATCTCGATCCATTCGCTGCCAGGGCTGATGAAGTCTTCCAGCGTCGCATCCAGATCGAGTGCGTTGCGCATCTGGTCGAAGTAGGCCACTTGAAGGTTGGCGCCCTGGCGCACCTGGCCGCTGTCGGGCGTCAATTCGCCCAGGATCAGTTTCAGCAGCGTGGTTTTGCCCGCGCCATTGGGGCCGATGAGGCCGATCTTGTCGCCGCGCAAGATGGTGGCGCTGAAGTTCTGGACAATCTTGCGCTGACCAAAAGACTTGCTCACCTCGGTCAACTCGGCCACCAGTTTCCCGCTCGGAACACCGGAAGAGATATCCATCCGAACGCTACCCACGGCCTCGCGTCTGGCGGCCCGTTGCGTGCGCAACGCCTGCAGGCGGGTGATGCGGCTCTGGCTGCGTGTGCGCCGGGCTTCGACGCCCTTGCGCACCCAGACCTCTTCTTGGGCGAGCAGTTTGTCGGCTTTGGCGCTGATCACGGCCTCCTGCGCCAACTGCTCTTCCTTGAGTGCCAGATAGGCCGTGAAATTACCCGGATAGGAGTTCAGTCGCCCGCGGTCGAGTTCGACGATGCGCGTGGCCACGCGGTCGAGGAAGGTGCGGTCGTGGGTGATCGTGACAAGACTGCCCTTGAATTCAAGCAGCAGCGTTTCCAGCCACATGATCGAATCCAGGTCGAGGTGATTGGTCGGCTCGTCCAGCAGCAGCACGTCGGGCTGGGTCACCAGCGCCTGTGCCAGCGCGACCCGCTTGCGCGTGCCCCCTGAAAGCGCCTTGATCCGGGCTTCCGGCTCCAGATGCAGGCGGTGCAGCGTTTCATTCACGCGCTGCTCCCAGTTCCAGCCATCCTGCGACTCGATGGCATCCTGCAGTTGGCTCAGATTGCCTTCGCCGTGCGTATAGCGCTCGATCAGGTCGATCACGACGTTCAAGCCGGCGCGCACCGCCTCAAAGACCGTACTTTCTGGTTCGAGAACAGGCTCCTGGGCAACGTAAGCCAGCCGGAGGTTTTGTTGCAGCTGCAGGCTGCCGTCGTCGGGCTTCTCCATGCCCGCGAGGATTTTGAGCAGCGAGGATTTGCCGGTGCCATTGCGGCCGATGAGACCGATGCGTTCGTTGGACTCGAGCGCAAAATCTGTGTGATCGAGCAGGGCGACGTGGCCGAAAGCCAGTTGGGCATTGAGGAGTGTGAGCAGGGCCATATGTGCTGGCGATTATCCCCGCCTGGCGCAACCGTCGTGAGTCTGATCCCGGCTTCGGACGACGGTTGTGGAGGGGCCAAAAAGATTGTGCTATAGTCAAGGGCTTCGCTGCTGTGAAGTGGCGGATTTGAGATGAAGCACCAGTCGAAAGGCTGCGCGAGGAAACAAGCGGATCGTCTTAAAAAATTTCGCCACTCTATTGACGGAGTGGAAAAAATAGTGCTAGAATTCGAGGCTCAGCTGATCGCAGCTAAGCAGACGCAAGACGGTGAGTTTTGCGGTGGTTCCTTAAAAATATACAGCCGATAAGCGTGGGCGTTTGAAGGCGATTGCCAAGTTCTTCGGAACTAAGTGCAAGTCACTTAAAAACGCTCATGAGAATAGAAGTGAAGTTCAC
>JACCDS012248364.1_pt1 | contig 13179 bp, 12 predicted proteins | sample 7446441 | NCBI WGS metagenome assembly JACCDS01 (sample SAMN15323445, study PRJNA562643) | freshwater metagenome | isolation source: river surface water | place: USA:Blue River Watershed | collected 2017-08-17
CTCTTGATCGATTTCAGCTGTGATCTCTTGTGCAAGAGCAGCCATGATTTCTGCTTCGATGTCAATGCCTTGTTGGGCTTGTGCATCTTGTGCAGCTTCAAATGTCCAGCGAGCAGACAATTTACGTGTCTTAGCTTCAACTGTTTGTTTCAAGATTTGAATGCTTAGTCTGTTACCAGCAACACCTTCTAGAGCTGCTGTTGAAGCAGGCTTACCTGGGGATGCTCCTGAATAACCTTCAGCAATCTTGAATGGGCTTAGTGCCTCATCTCCAGCTGTTGTAGAACCACCTGTGCTGCCGCTGAATGTATCAGCATAGCGAACACGTAGAGTATGGATCTGACCAACTGGACCAGTCATTGGCTGAACGCCAACTAATTCATTAGCGATGACCGTAGGCATCACACGTCTGATCACTGGAAGGATCACACGATTTAGGGTTGCAACGTTACCGGCGGATGTAGCACCAGCAGTAGCACTCTCTGCCAAATACTTGCGGGTATTTTCTAGAGTAGTTGCCATTACTGAACGCTTGTTACCTTGTAGGCCTTCAAGTAGTGCCTCTTTGGTTTCCGACCAGCGTGACTCGAGTAGTTGTGACATTATAGTTCTCCTTAAACTTTAAGTCCCGCAAGCCTGCGGATGTCAAATATTTCAGCGGTTTTTTCCTCTCCGCCGATGGGTTGTGCCTGTACTTTATCGCCTGTAATTTCTTTAGCCTCGGATAGTACTTTCTTCGCCGGTGTTCCACCATTCATTACTGCTGGTAGGTACTTGTCGAAAGCTGTACGTAGCTTTTCAGTTTGAACTGATTCTAGTAGATTTCCCATAACTTCGCGTTTTTCGCCGCTTAAGGGACCAAGTAATTCGCTCATAACTTCTTTACGAACACTTATGTCTTTGGCAATACGTAGTTCTGATTCTTTGTTCTCTACTAGTTTTTGTGTTTCTGCAACAATTTTAGCTGCTTCTTCTAACTCTGCTTCTTTTTGTTTTACAACTTTTAGAAGTTTAGCTGTTTCAGATTTCTCATTGAGATGACTTGCAGCATATTCGCTGGCAAAACTTTCAAAGATTCTGCGACCAAAGTCATTTTTGCGAGCTGCTTCAATGTCTTCACGTAGCTGAGTCATTTCTGACTTTAGACCTTTGGCTACAGTTTCTGCAACCATTAGTGAGGACTTAGTGATAAAATCTTTCTTGAGTGCTTCAAATTTTGATTTACTCTCACGGACTAGACGTACCTTAGTTTCTGCTAAGTCTTTCTTGTCTGTATGGAATTCTGCGATTTCTTTCGCTAGTGCATCCACGATAAAAGATTCTAGTTTAGCAACATTTGCCGCAACTGCTTTGCGATCTTCGCGTAGTTCAGAAATTTCTTTTTGTAGATTGTTAAGAACAAATGATTCCATTGCTTTGGAATCGTCCTTCATCTTCTTAGCATATTTTGCACGAGCTTCAATTAGTCCTTGACGATCTTCTGCAAGTTCGCCTAGTTCTGATTGTAGTCTGTCTGCTAGCATGGCTTCTACAGCCTCTACCATTGCGGACTTATCGTGCTCATATTTCTGAGCAAATTCTTCACGTAGTTCAGCAGTGACTTGATCACGGTTTTCTTGAATTCTTGTTTGCCAAGCGGATTCAATTTCCGATTTGATCTCTTCGGAAATCACATTGTTCTCAAACAGTTGTTTTACGATATCTAACATGTGATTCTCCTCTGTTATTTGAGCCTAGAGATAATTCTCTTGAGACTCTCTGCTAGGTATTTTTGTGCCTGTGCGTCGCCTTTGACTTCTTGTGCAATTCTAAATGCCTGATAGCCACCTGTATTATTCATCAAGTGTTCATAAACTGGTGTTGGGTATGCTCCCGGGGCAGATGGTTGAGCTACTACGTCAACAGTGATAATTTCAAAACCTTGAACATTACCGCTGCCATCTACTTCGCCTGAGCCTCTACTACTTACTCCCAACTTGACTCCCGACTCCAACATAGTCTGTACTAATTGACCCATTGGAGTAGGGAGGATTTTAAGTTTTCCGTAGCCGTTAGGACCGTCCATCCACATCTTGGTTATCATGTGTGAAACACGATCAAGATTGATTTTTAAATCCTGAGGATGATCAACTTCTCCAAGAACGGAGTATCCGCCAGAGATCTGTTCATTGAGCGTCTTGACAGCCCTGCCAATCTCTTGAGAAGAATAAACACGCTGATTTGCATTACGGATGTCACCTTGTATGCAAATGCCGTTTAAATGCAGCGACTTTTTACCGTCGCTGCTCTCATCTCGCTCCAAGACAATCTTAGCCTGGTCAAAACTCAAATGTTCTGATAGAGTAGTTTTCACCTATGCGTCCTATTATCTACGACCACGGAAAAGGCTTTGCTTGTTATCAGCTTGTTCAGCTGCGCCTTTCTTTTCAGCGCCATGTCCTGGCTCTTTGGTATTAAATGCGTTGCCTGCTTTGCCGCCTGGGACATTGATATTTCCAGCATTATCTTCTTTTGCTGTTCCTTTTAACAGACCAGAACCTTTTAATTGTCCTTGGTTAGCTAAAGTAACTGAATCTTCTTTGCTGCTTAGAATGTTAGCAGTTGTTCCGCCCATGTCATTTTTCATATTGTCAATAGTAGACTTTGTGCTGTCAGCTTTTTCTGCTGCACCTTTCTTTTCAGCACCGTGACCTGCTGGAACTTTTTCAACATACTCGCGTACTGTTTCTAATTCAGGATCAAAAGCGTCTTTCATTTCTCCGCCTTCTTCACCGCCCATTTCTCCGCCCATGGCGTCAAACTTAGCTTGTAATTCATCTACAATAGCGTCTAGATCTTGAAATAGCTCTTCTGGCTCTTTGTCAGATAAATCTTCCTCATCGCCTTCGCTGTCTAATTCTGATTCTAAATCATCAGTTGGATCTCCGCCCATTGCACCCATATCGCCTTCTTCGTCGTCGGCTTCAATAGCAACGTCTTCAAATCCTTCTTCCATATCGTCTTCATCAGACGCTTCTTTTACTTCTTCGTCTTCTTTATCTTCATCTTCATCAGACGCTTCTTTTACTTCTTCGTCGTCTTTTTCTTCGTCTTCATCTTTTTCTTCTTCTAATTCGTCTTCGATTAGACTTTCGTAGATTTCACGTGATTTTGTAACCACGTATTCGTGAAATAGCTCTTCGGCTTTTTCTTTTTCGTCGTTGACCAAATGCTCAAGCATCTGCTCTAGAATCTTATTATCGGCCATGTTATGTTCTCCTTAAAGATGGTTAGGCTGTCGTTTTATTTACTACAAATAGATTAAATTGAGGTTAAATGGTAGTTTTTTGATCGTTTTCTAAGGAATATATAGTCACTGGTATTTTTTTAGCTAAGTCTTCATATGTTATGTGTGATAGGTTAGCTAACGTAGGACCAAGTTTATCAGGCATAAAATCTCCCTGATTTATAACTCTATAAAATTTTATAGTTTTAAATTCTTTTATAACTTTTTCTGTTTGGCTTAGCCAATTACCATAGAATGTGGCGGTATCGTTGCTTTTTTTGTAGTTGTAAGTGTCTGCGTAGATATTATTGAATTTGCCGTTTATTCCTAAATAATCAAATCCAAAAATGTATATTTCTCTATGACCCTGTGTGCAGGCTAGCCATAATGCTGTAGGACCCGAACTCCAACCTTTGTGTGGGTTGAAAAAATTCACATGATGTTTACTGCTTACGCCTTTGTTAGGATTAGTCCAGAGTTGATTAGTTTTATGATAGCCCGAAGCAATGATCTCGTTGACCATTTTTACATCTACAGCTACTAAAAAATGGGGATTAAACTCTCGATATTGGGCATTGCATCCGTATACTGTGCCTAATGGCAACAAAGAAGTAGCGTCTAGAGACTGTCTACTTTTACCGTTTCCTAATACGAAAGCTATATTATTCGGACTGTGCTGCTTCAACTGGTGTTCCGTACATTTGTCTAATAAAATCTAGCTCAGATTGTTTTTCAACTTCGTGTGCTTCTGCAGCTAGTCTTAATTGATTAATTTGGCGGAGTGTCAGCCTTATTTTTCTTGTGTCTGAACGCTTAACAACAGAACTATCTCTGCTAGAATCGTATCTACGATCATTAGCAAAGTCATTGTTTTTATCACTGAAATAGAAAAATTCGTTTAGAAGCATACTGTATTTATTATTGAGCAGGTTGTTCAGCTGACACTGCTTCTTCTCCAGCAGCACCTTGTTCAGCTGCTGCGGCCATATCGGCGGGTGCTTCGGCTGCTTGTTCTGCGTTATCTGATGCTATTCCCGCTGGAGTAATTCCCGCAGATCTCATTTGACTCTGTGCATCTTCTGTGGGAGGTTTGAGATTAGAACTGTTTTCTTCTCTCCATAGCTGTTCATTTTCTTTGATTTCTTCTTCAGTTAAACCTAAGAATCTCTTTAGAGCAAAACGTTTGCTGAGATGAGGAATTTGCACAACTTGGCTAAATGTTGCTGCACGAGCAGTATCAAGTTCTGATTGTCGATAAGCAGCAAAGTTCTGTGGTTGATTAAACTTTAATTCAAAGAGACTAGAATCAATGTTGACACCCTGCCACTGCAACCACATTTTAAATTCTTGATCAAAAGTTTCTACAATGTTAGATTGAAGTCTTTTACAGTATTCGTTGAATCTTAATTCTTGAATATAAGCAGTTCCTACTTTGCCGTCTGCTACAGTATTTGGTTGCTCGTCAATAGCTGTTGGCAAGTAACTAGCAGGTATGCGTAGGGCGCGGAACAGCTTGTTGGTAAAATATCGTAAATCTGTAATTTCGCCTAGATTAGTACCGCCGGGTAGTGTTTCAACTTTTGATCCGCGACCTTCTGCTGTTTGCGGGAAGAAATAGTCTTCGTTGGTTGATAACGGATTGTAGCTGGCATCAATCACTGATGTGCCGCCGCCTGTTGAGCTAGGAATACGACGTTGTTGGATTTCGTTTTTAACACGCTCAACAAAGCTCATAGCCATATGCGCTGGCATATTTCCAACGTCTACATAGAAAATACGTCTTTCTGGAGCACGTTGTATACGATAGATAATAATAGCATCTTCAAGCAATTCCTTCTGCTTGTAGACTTTGAATACTGATTCTAACAATGAATTACCAAAAGGATAATTGTTATCTAGTCCTTCACTTAAAGAAATGTGAATGATATTTTTAGCATCTACAGTAACTTCGTTGGTTTGATTTGAGAAACGTGTGCCTGGAGGTTGTGCTGCTGAGCCAACCATACCTCTACCAAAACCACCACCGCTTGTATAAGAGCTTGTGCCGCTAGGTGCTGTATTTGTAGTACCGTGCGGTGTTACTGCAATTAAATCTTTGAAATTAAAGTTTATATCACGAACAACATATTGTTCTGGAATTTTGCCTTCGCTTTCATTTACAATAATTTTAGAAACTTTAGCTGCATCAACAAACAACCACTTTTTAGTTTCTGGATCTCTGATAAAGAAACAGTCTCCGTACTTAAATGTATTACGGACTATGCGGAAAATTCTATTTTCAAATTGCTGTTGTTTGCTCCATTTTTGTAGACTATCTTTAATAATCTTTACTTCTGTTGAAGTGGGTTTACCTTTAAACGAAACATGAAAAGGTGTTGTGTTTTCTTTATCTTTCTGTGTGCAAAACTCTGCCAAAATGTCTAAGGCAGCATTGACTTCTGAATCCATGTCCATGGTATCGTACTGCATATAACGCTCAACGCGATTCGGAGCACCAGCATAGACATCAGGTAAAAATGATGAGTAATGTGCTCGGGCAGGTCCAGGGCGGCCCTGTCTACCGTTTATTGCACTTGACATTCCGGACTGATTGTCTATATTAACAGGAGTGAAATATTTTTTCCAACTCATTTATGTTTCCAATTTATGCTCTGAAAAGATCGCCAGTGAGACCTTGTTGTACTGTTAACTGTCTATCAGCAGTATCTGTCATTTTTATATTCAAATTGATAAGTCTATCCATCTTAGTATTTAAGCTAGCCAGCAGACTCTCGGCAGTTTCTTGAGTAGCAGGTGATCTCTGTCCGGCGGCGGTTGTTGGTTTACCTGCTTCCTGTTGTCTTCTTTCTTGTTCAGATAGTCCTGCTTTTCTTGCTGCTTCCTCTGCTTGTTTTTGCCTTTCGGCTTCTGTTTCTATATTTTTTCTATTTTGGCTTGCGGCTGCCATAGCTTCGGTAGTTTTAGAAGTCTGTGGACTTGCTTTAGGAATAAGATCACTTTTCTGCTGTTTGGCTTGATCTTTTAACAGTTGCAGTGGATCTTTGTAATTTTTATTGATCTGTTCTTCTTGTCTCTGTTGATCTTTTTTAGCGTCTAATCCTTTTTGTTCCAGCGCAGATTTTTCAGAAAATTTTCGAGAATCTTCTCGCATTTCTTTTTTGTGTTGATCAGTTTTTTCTTTTCTCTGCTGCACATCAGCTTCTACTTTCTTTTCTGCAGCTTGAATATCTTTTTTCCTAGCAGCAGCAGCTTCTTCTCGGGCTTTTTTTCTTTCTTCTCTAGCTTCGTCTCGTTTTTTCTTTTCTTCGTCGCTGATACCGCCAAGTGCATTTGGTATTATATTGAGTATAGTATCTATTAAATTTCCAAACCAATCGCTGAGATTTCCAAACACGTCTGAAATGTTAGACATTAGAAAATCTTTCACTCCGGCTTTGATGAGCTCCCAACCTGCAGGACTCATTATTTTTCTTACGTAATCAAATGCATCGCCCAGTCCTCGGGCTATTCTAGATAAAAACTCTGAACTGTTGACTATTTCCTTGAACCATTTCACTATGTCTATAACAACACCGATAACGTCTTTTAGAACTGCTCCTAGAAATTCAAATATTCCGCCAATTAAACTGCCTGCATCTATTAGGATATCTGCAAACGAAGATACTTCTGAAGAGGTTCCGAATACTGCTTCCCAAAGATCTTTTAAAGGTTGTAATAATCCTGTTACTCCTTTAAACAATCCGTCAAAGGCCAGTATGCCTCCCCTGACTAATCCATTAAGTATAGTAAAGGTTGTGTTTAAAATTGTGTCAATAAAACTAACTGTGCCGCCAAACTGTTTGAATGCATTTGAAATATAAGTTACTACAGGTTTTAATAACATTTCAAATCCAAACCAAACTTTTTCTATTACACCTCCGATAATTTGAAACGCCGGAACTAGAACATTCATTGCAAATGTTGCTAGTTTAGTAAATGCACTCATTAGTACACCTAGAAGACCCGAGCTGGCCAAGGCCTGAGTAAATGCGTTGCTAAATTCAGCTAATGCAGCTTTAGATTCTTCTATGGTTTTTAATTGTCCATCTGTAGATTTTGCTGCTTTGTCTTGTTCTTTAGAAGCATTAAGCAAAGCATCTTTATTCATAGTAGCTGCAGAAGCCATAGCACCCGTGGCAGCATCCATTTCTCTATTAGCAGCTAACGCACCTTTTGAAGACTGTAATTGTTTTTTGCCAGCTTCAATCATGATATTGTTTAATCTATTTCTTTCTGCCAGCGTTAATTCTTCACCTCTTTGTAATTTTTGATGGAATCTGGTTAATTCTGCTGCTACACCCGGGCCCATCATGGCCATAATTTTTTGATTTTCTTCAGATGTTGCTGTTCCTGTAGCTAATACATCTTTAACGAAACCTTGTAAAGGACCAGGAACACCTGCTACAGTTGCTTGAAACGAAGCTCTGGCTTTTTCATCTAGGCCAGCCATAGCTGCCTGAAACTGTGCATCCCTAGCTAGATCAGCCATTTGTTTTTCTTTGGCAGACCTTTCTTCTCCTGTGACCTTAGCCAATAGATCCATTTCTTTAAGATAACTCTTTGCACCTTTGGCTAATTCAGCATTGTTTTTTGTTCCTTGGAGACCTTGAGCTCTCAGCAAGGCGCTGTAATTAGCCAGACCTTCGTTGATTTCTTTGGTACCAAAACCTAAAGCATATAGGTCATTGCTGGTTGATCTTAGAGCTTTAGAAACCTGTCCAAATCTTTTAGCACCTTCTTCTGTGGTCGTACCTAGACCTAACATTGCTGCACCATTTTTGCCAATAAATTGGCCAAATTGATCCATGGTCATGCCTGCTTCGGAAGCGGCTCGAGAAAAGTTACCAATACTGCCGCCAAAGGTGGCTCCGGAGGCTGTGGCTGCTTTAAACGATGCAGCACTTTTTTCTGCCGCGGCTGCTACAGCTCCTAGCACTCCGGCCAGCAGCCCTCCTACCACAGGAATATTTCTTAGAGCGCCAGCAGCAGCAGTTAGACTATCTCCTACGTTGGCAAGATCGTTTATGATATCTGTGGCTTTAAGTGCCAATGCTGAAAAACCTTGAGCCACAGCTATCGCAGCCCCTGGCAACTTAAACAGACTACCTGTAGCTAGTCCTAGACCTTTGCCTAGCAGTCCAGCAGCACTGGTTACCATGCCTAGGCCTTTACCAGCAGCACCTAGGGCTTTGTTAGCACCTGCTGCTGATTTTTGTAAACCGCCCATAACTCCACCACCGGCTCCGCCTGTTGTAGCGGCAGCGCCGCCTTTGGAGCCTGCTCCTCCACTACCTAGAGCTCCGCCTCTAAGAGCTTTGAGTATTTCTTTTAATGTAGCTTCGGTAGCAGCATTTTTAGCTTCGACGTTGCCAACACCTGGAATATCAATTGTTACACCGGCCATTAGTTATTTTTTCCCAGAAATGTGCGCATATAAATATATTATGCCATATAGTATTTATTGGAGAAAATAATGAGTGATCAACAAGCAGTATCGGCGCCAAAAAAGAATGTTTTAAGTGGTTGGTTTAGACAACCAAAAATTTATATTAGATTACCCAGTGAGGGGAAATTTTATCCTTCTGGATCGTTAGATACCAGTTCCACCGGAGACTATCCTGTATATGCCATGACTGCCAAAGACGAACTGATGTTTAAAACTCCAGACGCTCTGTTAAATGGTCAGAGCACTGTAGAAGTTATCAAAAGTTGTGTACCTGCAATTTTAGATCCTTGGAAGATGCCCAGTCTAGATCTAGATGCTGTACTGATTGCTATTCGTATTGCTACCTATGGCGAAACCATGGAATTAGATACAAATTGTCCTAGCTGTGGCGCTGAAAATAACTATGGCGTAAAATTAACTCAATATCTAGAAAAAATCAGTAGCTTTAAGTATGTTCCAAACTTCCAATGTGAGAATCTAACCATTCATGTCAGACCTTACAGTTATCAAGAAGTTACCAAAGCAGGAATTAAAACATTTGAACAACAGCGTCTGTTCAGTGTGATCAATGATGATACAATTTCCGATGAGCAGAAATTAGAAATGTTTGGTAAAAGTTTTGTCAAACTCACAGAACTCACAGTGGACATTATCGCAGGCTGTATCAGCAAAATTGAAACTCCCGATGGCAGCACTGAAGATCTTAATGATATCAAAGAATTCATTAATAACTGTTCTAAATCTGTTTTTGATCAGATATCAAATCACATCACTAGCATGAAAGAACAGATTGATTTTAAACCCTTGGATGCAAAATGTCAAAGTTGTGGTCACGAATTTGAATTGCCTGTGACCATGGACCACGCAAATTTTTTCGCAGTAAGATCTTAAATTTATCCGTGCCGGAGATCTTACAGTTAGGCGAGGATTTAGACCGAGAGGCTCGGATGATAAAGAAAGACTGTCTTAAAATCAGTTGGTATATGAGAGGTCTTTCCTATGCTGAAGTCATGAATATGAGTTGGGAAGATCGAGAACTCTGTGGCGAAATCATCAAAGAAAATCTAGAAACTACTAAGAAAACTGGACTGCCGTTCTTTTAAAGACGTTTGTATAGTTTCTGCAATACTGCCTCTTGTTGCGGATCAAGGGGCTTTTTATTCAGCACTGCGTCAATGATCATTTTCATATCTTGAGGATGAACGATGTCATAGGGGCTGCTTTTCTTAAAATGTTTGGCAATGCTGCCTTTAGCTGGAGCTTGTTTGCTGAATCCCTGTTTGAATCCAGAAACAAAATCTCCCGCAGCACCTTCTGTGATAATGTCTCGCAGTTTCATCTTCTGTACAATGTAAAACTTTCAGCAACTACTCGACCAGTTCTGATCACAGAATCACTGGTTGGTCCCATTATTCTAGCACGATCAGCATCAATTTCAGCTTGACTTGGTGCTACTTTCTTTTTGGGTGCTGGTTTCTTTTTGCCCGCAGCGGCCGCAGGTTGCTCACCGGCTGGTGCATTTAGGTCGGGTTCTGTTCTTGTGGCTGCGCCCGGACCTGCAGGTGCTGTCTGAGAACCTGGACCAGTTGCAGGTGCTGGTTGTGCAGCAGGTTGTTGCGCAGGTGCTGCCTTGGCTGGTGCCTGTTGCATGCTCTTTTGCAACAATTGTAGAATACGCTGCTTGCCTTTTTTGTCTAATTGATCAATCTGTGATTTAACCTGAGCATACACAGTTTGATTGGCTTTTTGTGTGTCGCCACCCACGGCCTGTGCAGTTTTAGCCACTGCCTGCTGTTGAGCACCACCTCCTACTGTAGCTGGTGCAGTGCCTGCAGGACCTTGTTTGTTGATCGCTGCTGTGGTCTGTGGTGCTGCACTTTTGCCTTTTAATCCCTGTTTAAAATTCTGTACAAACCCCTGAGGTTTTTCTGCTGCAGGCTCAGCGGCTGCAGGTGCACCACCTCCAGCTGCGGGTGCAGTCTGTTGTGCTGGAGCTGCTGCGCTGCTGCCAGCATCGGCTGCGGGTTCCTCTTTACCGCCTATGACATCTGTGGCTGCCTGTTTGCCTTTTTGAAATGCTTTTTTAATACCGCCTGGAACGCCTGCCAATGCGCCAACACCTTTGGCCACTCCGCCTATGACTTTGCCAGCACCACGAGCCACTGCTCCTGCTGCTGATCCCAGCGGACCTTCGTTGACCTGTTGGCTTTCAGTTAGTATTTCAGTGATTTTCATATCAAGCAGTTCCCAGTTGTTTTTGTAGATAGGCTGCGATCCTACCGCGTTCTTTAGTATTTAACTTCATTACACTGTCTTTGATGGCTTTATAATCTACCTTGCTGTTAGACTCGCTGCCACTGGTGTCTATTTTCATGTCTGCGTACACAGTGTCTATGACTGTGGGATCTATGCCGCCGTAGGCCTGTAGAAATTTCTTTAGCTCAGCAGAGTCAGTGGGACTGCCTTCCAGTTTCCATGCTGCCATTAGTTTAGCTGAAGTTACTCGTTCTGTGGCCTGCTTGCCTGCCCAGTCTAAGCCTTTGCCCACGGCGCCCGCAACTTTGCCAGCACCTGCTTTGATCTTGTCCATGAAGCCTGCTTCTGCTAGCACACGATCAAATACCAAATAGACCTGTCCTTCACTGAGTGGGCGAGTCTGTAGATAGTAACTTTCTTTTTTAGATTTTTCACCTGCGGCAGCCACAGCACCTTGACTCAGTGCCTGACCAGCGCCAGCTACACCTTTGATCCACTGTGTGAGGCTGTCGTTGGCCAATTGATCTGCGCGAGCATTGATTATGATGTCTTTGAGTGCGGCCTTATACTCAGGAGATTGTATTTCTCTAGCGATACGCTGTAGAGAATCAAAGCCTCCAGCTTCACCATTTCTAATCATAGTCATGGCTGCGTTGATGCCTTCGGCCTCCTGCGGAAATGCCACAACATTAAATCCCTGTAGAGTTTGAGAAGATGTCATTCCTGGTGCTGTCAGTGTTCTAGTTGCACCGTATGACACCTGTTCCAAGCCTGCGTCTTTGGGACCAAAAGGTATGCTGTCTGCTCGCATACCTGCCACATACTTGCCAATGACTTCAAAGGCCTTGCCGGATAGATAACCCAGTGCTGCTGTTTTAATACCTTTGCCCACAGCGGTAGATAATTTTTCACCTTTGAGCAGTTCTGAAGCACCGCGTAGAACTTGACCAGCTATGGCACCACCTACAGGACCTCCTGCTAGAGATGCTAGAGCAGTTAACACACCTATAACTGCTGCTGATTTACCGGGATTGGCTTTGACCCATTCTCCTAACTTGGCTGTCTGTTGAGCGAGATCAGGAAATTTTTCTGCGACTTTGCCTTTGAGCTGTTCAAACTTTTGATCAAAGGCCTTTACCGGAGCAGTGTCTTGTAGATACTTGCCAACGTTGTTGATGATTTCGTTGGCTTTTTTGGCCACATCAACACCTTTACCAGCTAGGGTACGACTCTGACCACTGTCTATGCTGGCTTTTTCTACAGCACCAAATATCTGTTTGATTTGATCAGCGGTAAGGCTAGCTTCAATCAGCGGTTGGAATTGTTTGACAATGTTTTCAACAATCTGCTGTTGCTGTGGTGTCAGTCCTTGACAACTCTCTTTGAGAATTATTCGAGAATTCTGTATATGCTGTTCTAATAATAGAGTATTATCTGATAATGTTGTGAGTCGCATTTAGATGTCCAATGATTACTTATTTATTGTAAAAACGAGCTTACGCTCGTTTGCGTTTTCGCTTACGCTCAACGCAATTTTTTCTTTTTTAAAATTTTAGAGATGTTCTAAAATTTTTTTGCGCGAAGCGCAAATTTAGCATTATCCAGATTGTTCAGTCACACTTTGCCCTAGCCGGGCAAAGAAATAAACATTATCCGAGTTGCACAATGTCACACAGCAGTAGAGCATTACAGTGGCGGTTGACCGGTACCACGAGCTCCGTCTTTATTCAACGGCGGTATGCATTAATCTGCTATCACTAACGCATACGTGGGGTTTTTCTCCCCTCATTTTACCTTTGCTTATCCTTTTCAAACAGCAAAATCGCAGGTTTTAAGCGATCTTCATCCATATATGGGTAGTTGCTGAGTACCACTGCGGCGTGGATTTCCGTCCCTGTGACCACGATTGACCAGGTATAGAGCGCAAGAAATTAAGGCCTGCGCTAGCCAAAAAACCGCCTTATTTTGCCTTTTTATGTTCTTCAAGACGCTGCCTAAGTATGTTTGATCCGCCTACTCTGACGTTTATAATGCCATTATAATAGTCGTCAGACTCCAAAACTCTGCGTTCAAACTGCTCTCTTGCCTCTAAATATGACATTTCTGCCTTGGATTTGCAAAGATAAAGTATTTCTCTTGTGAAATTTTCCGGACCTAGTGCTTGGACATCTGC
>JACCDS012400747.1_pt1 | contig 13178 bp, 11 predicted proteins | sample 7446441 | NCBI WGS metagenome assembly JACCDS01 (sample SAMN15323445, study PRJNA562643) | freshwater metagenome | isolation source: river surface water | place: USA:Blue River Watershed | collected 2017-08-17
CTGAAAAGCGCCGGGTTCTCTATAATTTGGCGGGTTTGGGTGCCGCTGCCAACAATTACCGCGTCGGCTTGGCAGGCTTCGGCCAGGGTGGACTGGGCCTGAATCGTTACGCCGTTCATGGAAGTAACGGTGGGGCTTGGGCAGGCCAGCGTGACACGCCAGTTTGGTTTTTTGATGCGGTTCAGGATGCCCAATGCGATCATGGAATCGAGTTCGTTGAAACCTTCAAACGTGAGGATGGCGATGTGCATGGGGTTTGGCCTTAATATTTCCGTTCAGCATCATTGATGAATTGGGGGATTATAGCGTGAGATGGCGAAATTCTTGATTTCCGAATTTAACGTAAGCAAAGTAACCATTGAAGGGTGTAATACGCAGCCAAGCTTACATCCCGTTCCCTTGGCCGGTTTTTTCTACTTCCAGTTTTTATTTCGTTCAATGCTTGTGCAGGCACAATCAACGCTGCTACAATAGGCACAACCGCAAGCAAACACAGCGAGCACATCATGGAAACCAAAGCCGACGTAAGAAAATTTCGCACCAATCTTCCCACCTATCTGGTTTCGCCCTCAACCGTTACCATCACGCGTAGTGGCGAAGCCATCGGCAATTACATCCCGACCCGCCGCGAGCACAACCAGCCAGAATTGGGCGCGCTAAGTCTAGCCAAAGAACGACTGAACACCATGATGGATGAGCGTGGCGTGTCAGAAGAAGACGTTGTCGCAGACTTCAAGGCAAGCCGTCTGGCTGTGGCTGCATGATTCGACAGGCATTGGTATTGGATGCCAATATTTTGATCCGTGCAGTTTTGGGGCGGCGTGTGTTCCCCCTGCTTAACCAATATCACAATACGACGACCTTCTTTGCGCCCGATGTGGCATTTGCTGATGCAGAGAAATATCTACCTGCCATTTTTGAAAAACGTAAGCTGGACTGGGCCATCGGACAAGAAGTTTTGACCCACCTACCGGCCTTGGTGCAATGCATTGATGCAGAAACTTACCGTGGGTTTGAAGCCGTCGCACGCCAGCGCATTCGGGATGTGCGCGACTGGCAGGTGTTGGCGACGGCCTTGACCTTTTCATGCCCGGTTTGGACCGAGGATCAGGACTTTTTTGGCAGTGGGGTTGCAACTTGGACCACCGAAACAGTGGCGATGTACTTGATACCCTGAACCACACCCACGCCCTCCGTTACAGCAAAAAAAACATGGCCAAGTTTGCCAGTGAGGACGCAGCCCCCCCCCCATTGGCGTGCCAAGCATGAAGTTCACCCCTCATTTTTCCTGATTGAACGCAAGCAAAATGAACATTGAAGAGCTGAAGCATTTTTGTGAAAATTTCCCTGCTGGCTCGGCACAACGGCATAAGCCACCGAGCAATGTGCTGACCTATTCTGTTGGTGACAAACAATTCGCGTATTTCAAAACCAGCGAACCGGGTTTGGCTTGATTGGATTACGATATACTACTGTTTTTCTTCAATGGCCCCACATGGAACGTTCGACACGCCAGCGGACAGCGATTCGTACTGCCATCGATGTGGCGGCCCGCCCGCTAACACCGCAGGAAATACTCACCGCAGTACGGGCAAGCGTGCCCGAGATCGGCATCGCGACCATTTACCGCAATCTCAAGTTGCTGCTCGACGAGGGCACGATTGAGGCGGTGAACCTGCCCGGCGAAAGTCCGCGCTACGAAATGCACCACTCGGCGCATCATCACCATCACCACTTCCACTGTTCGCGCTGCGACCGGGTATTTGATGTCAAAGGCTGTCCCGGTAGCATGGACAACCTGGCACCGGACGGCTTTCTCATCGAACGCCACGAGATCACGTTGTATGGCCTCTGCGCCGATTGCGCGAAGCTGGCAGCGCTGCCCAAGCACGAGCGGCATAAGCCGGAGTCGAACTAGCTGCGAATACCCCTGCCGCGCCACAGCAGCAGCAGCAACATCAGCCCGCACGCCAGCAGCTACCGATGCAAGGCCGTGCGCGGGCCAAAACAGTACCTGCCCTGGTTTGTTTTAAGAGCAGATTTGATTGCCCCCTTGAAGATTCACAAAGAAAAGATTGCGGGCGCGTCGACATTATATGATAATGCATTCTCATTATCGGAAATCAAGTGTCATGACATTGAAAAAACTGCCTTGGCCCTGATGGTTCTGGCTGCCGATTCCCCCTAATCCTGATGGATCTTAAATGAAAAAATTAATCAAACTTGGCGACTACTCAGGCATGCTGCTTGCCGCCATCTGCATGGTGCATTGCGCGCTGACGCCGCTGGCGCTGTTGCTGCCGTTTCTGGTTCACATACCACATAGCGATAGCTTTCATTTGTGGATGATTGCCATCGTCACGCTGCCGATTATTTTTTCGCTGCTGCCCGGCTTTGCGCTGCATCGGAAGGCGACTGTGTTGCTGTTTGGCTTGAGCGGTTTTGTCTGCTTCTTGCTGGCGGTTTTTGTGGTCGGGCCGGAATACGGCGAAACGGCAGAAATGATACTGGCCAGTATCGCCGGGTTCAATCTCATCATCGCCCATGTCAAGAATCGCGGCTATTGCCGTAGTTGCGAACGCAACCAGTTTGCGCAGTGCCACAGCACGCCGGTTTAAGCATTCATTGAACAACCGGACAGCCGGGGAACCACGCGGGTTGCATATGGGGCGGTTTCATTGCGGCGCGATGCTTGATCAGGGCGGGGGCGCGAGCTGCTGGGTAAGAAAGTCGATCAGTGCCCGCACCTTGGGCGCGACGTGTTTGCGGGTCGGATACAGGGCATAAATGCCGACTTCGCGCGGACGATATTCGGGCATCAGCTCAACCAAAGTACCGGCGGCCAGATCGGCACCGACCAAAAAATCGGGTTGCAACACGATGCCCTGATGCGCCAGCGCGGTGGCGCAGCAGGTGTCGCCGTTGTTGGAAGACATCCATGGCCGGGTCTTGACGCTAACCCGCCCTTCCGGGCCATCGAAGTGCCACTCATTGCCGCTGGCCGCGTGGCTGTAGGCGATGACCGCGTGTGCGGCCAGTTCATGCGGGTGGCGCGGCACGCCGTGCTGCGCAAGATATTGCGGTGAGGCGCACAGCAGTATGCGCGTGCTGGCCAGCCTTCTGCTGATTAGGGTTGAACTGCTCAGGGTAGAGATTCGGATTGTCAGGTCGTAGCCTTCTTCGACCATATCGACGATCCGATCCGACAAGATCACATCCAGCTCGACTTGCGGGTGCAACGCGTGGAACGCGCCCCACAACGGTGCCAGATTCTTGATACCGAAGCTGACCGGCACGTTCACGCGCAGCAAGCCACGGGCCTTTGCATTGCGCGAGTTGAGTTCGGCCTCGGCCTCCTCAACCCCGGCCAGCAGTTCCTTGCTGCGGGCGTAAAACAGCTCGCCCTCCTCCGTCAGCGCCAGCTTGCGCGTGGTTCGGTGCAATAGCCGCACACCGAGTCGGGTTTCCAAGTCCCCAAGGTAGCGCGACACCGCCGCCTTGGATAAGCCCAGCGCATCCGCCGCGCCGACAAAACTGCCCGCATCAACCACGGCACTGAAGGTGCGCATTTCAAGAAATCGATCCATTGTCTCACCAGCGTGAACAGTTCAACTCAATTTACCCAGTTTATCTCAGATTATAGCTGGTGTAGAGTTCAGTCCATGCACTTTGAACCGCAACAAACCTCATTCATCTTGGGAGAAACCACATGAACCATCCTCTGATTCAACGTTTTATCGCTACCGACGCCAACTGGGGCCCGCTGGCCCTGCGGATTCCGGCAGGTATTATTTTTGTGGCCCATGGCGCGCAAAAGCTGTTTGGCTGGTTTGGTGGCTACGGGCTGGACGGCACGGGGCAGTGGATGGCTTCAATCGGCCTGAATCCGGGTTATCTGATGGCGCTGCTGGCTGGCAGTGCGGAGTTTTTTGGCGGGCTGGCGTTGCTGCTCGGCCTGCTGGTGCGCCCGGCCAGCGCGCTACTGGCGTTCGCGATGCTGGTTGCGATCTTCAGCGTCCATATCGGCAACGGCCTGTTCATGAGTAACAATGGCTTTGAATTTGGGCTTGCGCTGTTGGCGGTTGCGCTATCGCTGATGTTTAGCGGTGCCGGGCGGGTGTCGCTTGATGCGGCGCTGGTGCGGTCGGCCAACGGTTAAGCCTCTGTCTGGGTTGGCTGATTTACTCAACAGCAGCTCGGTGAAGCAGCGCTAACATAGCGCGCAAAGGTGGCGCTGCTTACCAAGCGCCACCTGCTTACACTCAACTCTCTTTCATCGGCTGGTGCAGCCGCACTGGCCGAACCTCCAATTGCGTGGATTTTGTGCAAATTTGTGAAAAAATCACAAATTTATGGATTTTGCGGTATAGTACGTGGCTGAGAATGAAGATTGATGCATATGATTCACAATCTTCCTGTTCCGCTCACGCCCCCATCTTGAAGCCACAGCCATGTTGATCCAATTTACCACAGAAAATTTTCTCTCATTTAAAGACCCGGCAACATTGTCGATGGTGGCCGGGAAAATCCGTTCAAAAAATAAGGTTCTGGATGAAGATGCGACCTTTTCCTTGTCTGACGAGTTAAAGTTGCTCAAGTGCGCCCTGGTGTATGGTGCCAATGCCAGCGGGAAAAGCAATCTTTTTGCGGCCATGCGCTTCATGCGGGCCTTTGTGCTGGATTCATCCAAGGAATCGCAAGCTGGGGAAATGATCAATACCAAGCCGTTCAGGTTAATGGCGGGTTTTGAGGCAAAACCATCTACGTTTGAAATCACCTTTGCCATTGCTGACGTGCTCTATCAGTACGCGTTTTCTGCGGATCAGGAAGCAGTGCATGCCGAAAGCTTGATTGCGGTCACCAATCACAAGGAAGAGACCTTATTTGAACGCACTGCCGAAAAGATTACGTTGCATAAGAAGTTTGCGGAAGGTAAGCTGCTGGCCGAAAAAACGCGGAAAAATGCCTTGTTTCTGTCGGTGTGCGCCAATTTTGATGGTGCAATATCGGGCAAAATATTGCATTGGTTCCGCATGCTGACCATCATTTCCGGGATAGAAGATGGAAACCTGATGGCGATTACCCGCCAATGTTTGGCTGGGGACAAGCAAGCGCAGATTTCAGCGTTCCTGAAGAATTTTGATTTGGGTATTGAGCGCATTGGTTTGGGCGATGGGGTTGAAGATGATGTTTTATTCGCGAATGCGAGCAAGGAAGTGAAGGAAATTTTTGATAAATCAAAGCAACTCGCACAAAAGGCGGGGTTGCCTGTTCGTCGAGTTATCAACAGCTACCACAGGGCGTTTGACAGCCAAGGCGTGGCGCAGAATGACATTGCTTTTGATTTGCGTGATGAATCCGAGGGGAGTAAAAAACTGCTCGCCTTGTCCGGTCTTCTGGTTGAGACACTGGAAAAGGGGGCGGTGCTTTTTATCGATGAATTTGATGCGCGCCTGCACCCTATCATCAGCAAGAAAATCGTGACATTATTTAATTCATCAAATCTGAATCCGAAAAATGCCCAATTAATCGTGGCCACGCATGACACCAATTTACTCGATAAGGATATTTTGCGGCGCGACCAAGTTTGGTTTGCGGAAAAAGATCAATTTGGCGCGTCACACCTTTCTTCTCTGGTTGAATTCCGGGTTCGCAATGATGCGTCGTTTGAAAAAGACTACATCTTGGGGAAATATGGGGCAGTTCCCACCCTGGGAAACATGAACCAAATTAGTACCCCTTAGCTCTAAATTTTCAATTGAACGCTTCTTTTATAAGCGTTGGGGTAATTTCAAGAATAGCTTTATGCTTAATTACGCAACAATTCCAAACATAAACTACATTATCTAAATTCAAAGGTAATCTCGGCTTCAATTCGGCAAATTCACGGAAAACAACAGCACGATCAATTCGGAAAAATTCTTTCGCACAATCAAGATCATCATCAAATAATCCCTTCAATGCCGTAGATAATGTAGGTGAAAGGCGCATTCTAAGTTTGCTGTGAAGCATAGCATCCCATTTTTTTTCTTTATAATGCCTGTAGGCAAGCTCATCAAAAACCCGCCGCATACTCCATTCAGATGTTTCTATGGTTGCCATAATTCCGTTCAATGCACGACTTAGATCGCTTTGCCCTTCCCAGTGCTCTTTGGATTTATATCGTAAATCATGCTCCACCTCGTGCCACCCTTCTGATAGCATACTTCTTAGTTGAACTTCGAACGTCTTATCTATAGGCCTATTTCCTATGCTCCGGTTCATAACCGATAAATATTCAGCCGGAATTGCGTAAATTAAATTAAATCGACTCACCGAAAATTGATCCGTAGTCGGCATGTCAATCGTAGATGATTGCTCATCAAATTGATATTTACTGCACAGCAAATTCTTTACAATTTCAATATCTTCTGAAAAATACAGAACGACTCTAATTCCAACAATGTCCTGTATCATTTTTGAACCAATCGAATATTTCCCCGGGGCACCGGATAATTTCCTTGCTAATGAATACTCATCTTTCCCTCTTGAAAATACTCGACACAGCAAACCAAGCCCAAAGAGGAAATTTTCAATTTCTCGCCGTAGTTCCTCGGCTATATATTTGTATTCACTCATTCAAATAACCACTTTCCAAAATTCGTTTTATATCATTTCGTCTTTCAAAATTTATCTCTACAAATTGTGTGCTTTTTGTTTCCAAGAGTAGTCCATCTTTCCTAAGCGCCTCAATAGCTGCATATAATTCGTCCGGTTTAAACTCAGAACTATTCGTGCATAGTACCTTTATTGGCCTGTGTTTATGCAAAATTGCTAGTCGACCAACTGGCCAAAATTTTTCCAAGATAAACCGCTTCAATAAAGTTTGCCGATCGAATTCATCACATTCTTCATCGCCTACATTAATTTTTGATAATTCAGCAATAAAATCCTCGTCCCCCAAGGCACCGAGAACATAAACTGTTTTTGGTGATACAGGTTTAGTTATTAAATTGCCGTAAAAACGACAATTTAAAAAAGTTACACTGTTAAATTTATCGACATCAAAAATGCAACTCTTAAAAACACATTCATTAAACTGAAAATTTCTAATTTCCGCTTCACCGATTAATATATCATCAATACTCAACCCCACGGCATCTCCGTCAAGGAGAGGAAACGCTATTCTTCGTTCCAGTTTTATAGCAATGCTTATTTTATCCGTTACCGATAAAAAATCAGTAGAAGGATATAAGTGATCCCATAATGCATTCCTTGTTTTTTTATCGCGAGGTTGGTATGAAAGGACAGCGGGTTCTATAAACCTCAAGTCATCACTCAGCCAATCTTTTTTCTTCATTATTGAGAGCGCAATGTAATGGCCAAGAACAAAGTCGTTTATAAACCCTATCTTATTTGGCTCTCGTGCACTCCTATCTAAGAGCGCATGGCTAGCCAACTTGTTCGCAAGTTCCTCTTTTGTTGGTCGTTCACCAGTCGAATATCCAATCAATGCCTCATCAAGATACTTCGACATCGTTGATAAAATAAAATCAACAATGCGATCCCGGTGTTCAGATGTATAACCAACTTCAAGCATATCTGACGCGATATTTTGTAAAATTTCATGCTGCCTAAAAACGGTAATACGCAAATCCTGCCGCTCTTGCTCACGATCCAGCATAAATTCAAAATAACTATCAACAAGACGATCTGGATCTGAAACAGCTTTATAAAAGTCTGGCGTTGATATACATCTCAAATAGGAAAGCAAAACGGGATTAGAAATATTTTCAACGTTCAATCCCGATATTTGGATCGCAGAAATTTGAGCGCTCGACAGCCAATCGGTTATTTTTGGCTCACTAATTTTTATGGTTACAAGATCAAAATCATTTGAATGTTTCTCAACCCAGTCATGAAATGCGTCCCCTTCAAATAGTACGGTTCTTCTAGTAGTGAGAATAATCTTTGCACTACCAGTTAAAAATTCGCCGATCGTTTCGAGCATTGGTTCACTTTTTTCAAAATCCGTACCGTCTTCTGCTTTTCGCAACAATTCATCAAAACCGTCAAGAATCGTTACAACTCGGCCGTTTTTCATTTCAGTTTGAACTAGTCGAGATCCCAGAAGTGGGAACGAACGATCAATTTCATATAATAGTATGTGCCTAAAAATTCGCGCTTCACGGTTTCTCGATAATTCGGAGAATAATGGTAGATAGTCGCCAAGTTCAATGAGCATATGAACCAATTCATAAGCAGTGCACGTTTTACCAAAACCCGCAGCAGCCTCAATTAAAAACAAGATTGGCTTAGCCCGATCAAGGCGTGATACAACTTCACTTGCGGGAGACGAAACTCCAGCCTTTCCGTTTATCGTATATGGTGCATTTATATACTTATATGTAGCATCCACTGAAAATGGTCGCACGATCGAAGTTGTAAATCTTTCATAATCCAAACGTAGGCGATCTCGAATTGATTCGACCGAAAAGAAGCCTTTAAATAGTAACTTCTCCGCATCATCAACTGTCTGCACAGCACGAGTTGTACACGCAAATCCTAGCTTTGAAAAATCATCGAAAGCCTTTGCTGTATCTGCACCGGTACATAGCGGAACAATATCTGCATTATCAAAGTAGCCAGTCTTTAACGTGAATACTTGGACACTTTCCGCCTCGTAGGATCTGGCAAAGGCAAAACCATAACGTAGATAAATTTCACGTAATTTCTGAATTTCTTTCTGGTTCAAAAAATTTCTCCTATTAAAATTAAAAAGTCCAACAGAAATACAAGAAAAATCAACCTGCACAAACAACCACAACCTTCCAAGTCAATTTTCTGGCGCAAGCAATTCTATATTTACCTATTTAATTATCACTTCCATGAAATAATTTTTATCCCAGCCAAATCCAATGACATAGACCCATTTCACCACAATACGCCACTCAATCCTTTAATCACGAACACAGAAACCGTAAGCTTACACGAAATTGTGTGGCACTTAGAAGACGTAGTAATGAGAAATTTTTTTATATGATACCCACCACACTCCGGCCACCAGCCCCTCTCACCACCATCACCTTGGTCGCAAGCCGTTCCGTCATCTCCTGCACATGCGAAATCACGCCAACTTTTCTGCCCAAGGCTTGTAGCCCGTCCAGGGCATCCATCGCAACGCGCAACGTGTCAGCATCCAAGCTGCCAAAGCCTTCGTCAATGAAGAGCGATTCCACGCGCACCCGTTTGCTGGAAAGTGAAGCCAAGCCAAGTGCCAAAGCAAGCGAAACCAAGAACGATTCCCCGCCAGAGAGTGAGTGAACCGAGCGAGCTTCATCGCCCATATCTTGATCAATCACCATCAAGGCCAGGCTGTCATTAATCCGTTGCAGGCGATAGCGGCGAGCCAGTTCGTGTAAGTGGCGATTGGCGTAGCCGATCAAAACATCAAGCGTATATTGCTGGGCGTAGTTGCGGAATTTCTTGCCATCGGCTGCACCAATCAATTGGTTCAGCGTGTCCCATATCTTGCTTTGGGCGGTTTGGGTTTCCAGTTGTTTTAAGATGTCTGCCGCTTGCGTGCGCCGTGCCTGGTCTTGGGCGATGGCAGCTTGTAGCTGGCTGGCCTGCGCTTGTATGCTACTGCGTTCTTTTGTCAGGCTTTGCAGTGCCTGCGCTAGTTGCGTGGGCAACGGTGCTGCTACATTTTCATCTACACCTTGATCCAAGTTCGATTCTACATTTTCAGCAATCTCTGCCTCGTCCCGCCTCAAAATCGTTTCCACATCAGGCCGCAAAGCTTGATGCTCCGCACACAACCGCTGCCGTTCTTGGCTAAGGGTTTGTGCTTGCTGGCTAGCGTTGGCGATGGCAAGCAAGGCATTGCGCTCACTGTTGATCCATGCTGCATCGTGGCTTAATAATTGCCGTAATTGTTGCAATTGCGCTTCCGGGTCTGCCAGCGCCCCCGCCACCGGCAACAAGCTTGCCCCATGCTCAGCCAACCAGCTTGCCAAAGCCGCTGCGGCACCCGCATGCAAACTTTGCTCACTGGCCAGCCGCCCAGTCGCTTGCGCCAATGCTTCAGCGCATCGGCTGTGCTCTTGCACTGCGGCATTATGGTTTTGCGTCGCCAAATCCAACGCTTGTTTAGCCGCGTTAATCGCCAGCGTGAACTGTGCTTCGATTTGTTTTAGGCTGAGAATCGTGCCCTGTGCCAGCAGCCCATTACGCTGAATCACTTCATTAAGCGCATGCAACAACCCTGCCCGCTCGCCCACCTTTTCTTGCAAAACTTGCCCACTGGCAGCCAAGTTTTTCGCGCTGGTTTGTTGGTCTTGCTCTGCCTGTTGCAAATTAATGTTAAGGTTATCCAACTCCAGCGCAAAAGCCACTGCGCGTTTTTCGCAAGCTTCCCGTTGCTTGCTAACTCTGATCCATTCTTTGGCATGTGCCGCACATTGCTGGGTAAATTGCTCCGGCGCGTTTTGCCATTGCTCTTTCCAATTGCTCGCCGCATCACCCAAGCCGCCATCCAAGCCGCTAGCCAAACCATTGAGTACCGGCGTCAGTTCTGCCAAACAAGCTTTCTGTCTGGCCGCACTCTGCACGCCCTGTTCTTGCGCATGCAGTTGCGCCGCCTTGCTGCGCTCTACCGCGCTGCTGGCTGCTTGTTGCGCTTCTTTATTGGCGTTATGGCTGTGCGTGGCTTGTTCATGCGCGGCTTGCGCTTTATCCTTGCTTTGCAAAAGATTCCGGTTGCTATTTTCCAAAGCGGCAATTTCCGCCAGCGCCAATTGCACTTGCAAGGCTTGTTCAGCTATCCACCCGCTCAACCCCTGCCCTGCCAGCCCAAGCCCGCCAACCTCCTGCGCCAAAGGATGCGCTTGCCATGCGTTTTCCGTTAGCTGGTAGTGCGCCTGTTGTTGCGCCTGTTCTTGCTGCACTTGCAGCAACTGCGCCTGCCAGCTAGCCGCCAGCGCATTGTTGCTATTCAATTCTTGCTGGGCAGTTTGGGTACTTTGGCGGCACTGCTGCACTTGCGCCCGCAATTGTTCCAGCATGGCGTGTAACTGCGGCAATTGCGGCGAACCAGCGCGATACGGGTGTTCATGCGAACCACAAACCGGGCAGGCTTGCTCCGGCTCCAGGGTGGCGCGTAGCTCTTCCGCGCTTTGCAGGCAAGCGTTTTCGGCTATTTTTAAACCGTGCTCAGCTTGCGCCTGTGCCGCCATCAGCGCCGGTAATTGCTCTTGCGCTTGCTTGGCTTGCTGCGTGGTTTGCGCAATGCTGTGTTGCAGCGTCTCGCTTTGCTGCTGGGTTTTATGCAAGCGCGCTTGCTGCTCGTCCCGGCTATTGGCCAATTGTTCCAGCTTGCCCAACTGAGCGCGCCGTTCTTCCAGCGCGCTCTTGCGCAAAAGCTGGGCACCAAGCTTGGTGTTTGACTCCAGATAAGCCGCTGCGCTGTGCTGCCGCGCCTGTTCGGCAGCGTCCAATTGCGCCAGACTTACGCCCAGTTGCTGCGCCAGCCGTTCGACCTGCGCTTGTTGCGCTTGCTGCTCGCTGGCATGCTGCGCTTGTTTTTGCGCCACCTGTGTCAATTCATCTTGCGCCTGCTTGGCTTGGCGCAACAACACTTCCCACTTCGCCCAATCATCGGCCAAGGCTTGCAAGCCGCTGTGCGCGCTTAGCCATGTGCTGCACGTTTGAAGCTGGCTTTGGTTGCTATTGATTTCCGCTTGTTTTTGCTGTTGCTGCTCACGCGTTTGGCCATATCGCAATTCCAGCTTGGCGTGCGCCTCGTGCAGCGTTTGGTGCGCCGGTTGCATGGTGGCAATGGCGGCATCCAATGCTTTGGCGGCGTCAAGTTGCGCTGTGGCTTGCGCTTGAATCTGCTCGGCGTTGTGCAACTGCTGTTTGGCTAATTGCTGCTGTTGTTCTTGTTGCTGGCTAACCGTTTGCGCGCTTTGCGCTTGGGTTTGCGCGCTGCTGATTTGCTGCTGGCATTGCGCCACGCTGTTTTTTAGCCGATCCGTTTCCGTCAGCAACGGCCTGGCCACTTGCACGTTTTCTATTTGTTGCAGTTGCGCCCCGCGCACGGCAGACAGCGCCAAGGCTTGCTGCGCCTGCTCGACTTGTTGCTCGGCAATCTGGCTATCGTGTTGCAGCTTTTGATCTTGTTCAAACCAGCGCAGCGCCTGCTCCAGCACACTTTTGCGCGCATCCAATAGCCCAAGTTGGGCTTGCGCGTTTTGTTGATCGTTCAAGAGTTGCGCGGCTTCTTCCTCGGACAGCGGTTTTTGATCCGCCAATCGATCCAGAATCCTTTGCAAATCTTGTTGTTCGCGCTTGGCGCGTTCAAAGGCTCGTTTCGATAATTGGCTGTAGATCGCGCTGCCGGTCAGGGTTTCCAGCAGTTCGCCGCGTTCATTGTCTTCGGCTTTTAAAAAGCTGGAAAATTCATTTTGCGCCAGTAACACCGCACGGGTGAATTGTTCAAATTTCAGGCCGATGCGTTTTTCAATTTCGGCTTTGACTTCGGTTTTTTTGCCGCCAATCGGGGTCAAGTCGGGCAATTGATGCAGCGTCATGCTGGTCGGTTGCAAGCCGCCGCTGGCTTTGTTGCGCGAGCGGCGCACACTCCAGCGCGCACGATAGTTGAGGTGATCGCACCCGACAAAATCAACTTCAGCGTAGCCCTCGCCCGTGCCACGGCGCAGTAAATTACCGGTGTCTTGCTGTGAAATCAGCTCGTTGCCGTCCGGTAGCGTCTTGCTGCCACCAGCTTTGATTAAGCGTGGCGTGTTTTCATACAGCGCCATGCACAGCGCATCAAGCAAGGTGCTTTTACCGGCCCCGGTTGCGCCGCAAATGGCGAACAAGCCAGCCGATTTAAGCGGTTCCTGGCCAAAATCAACTTCAAATTCGCCAGCCAGTGAAGCGAGATTTTTGCCGCGCAGCGCGAGAATTTTCATGCTGGCACCTCGCCACTGGTTTCATTGGACAACATCAGTTCGGTAAAGGCGCTGCGTAGTTCTGCCGGTGCCTCGCTTTGGTATTTGTTTTGATACAGCCGTTCAAAAATATCTTCCGGTTGCAGATTTTCCAGTTCGGTCAGCGCCACGGTTTCCGCTTCACTGATTTTTTTCGCGGCAAAGCTGGTGTCGATTTTGGCCAAGCGCAGCGGCTTGCCTTCA
>JACCDS012187867.1_pt1 | contig 13177 bp, 11 predicted proteins | sample 7446441 | NCBI WGS metagenome assembly JACCDS01 (sample SAMN15323445, study PRJNA562643) | freshwater metagenome | isolation source: river surface water | place: USA:Blue River Watershed | collected 2017-08-17
ACAGAACTGCGTGATTTTTTTATTAAAAAATGCCAAATAGGCATGAATCCGGGCACAGTATTTGGTGAAGGTGGCAGTGGCTTTATGCGCATGAATATTGGTACACGCCGTGCTGTAATTGTCGATGCGTTACAGCGTATTAAAATAGCACTGGGTGATTAATGCTTGTGCAAATTTGGCTGCCGAGCTTTGTGGTTGAATGGGCACAAAACGGCTGTATAACCCATTCGTGTCGTAGACGGCGATTTCAAATATCACATTGCCTTCCAAGTGATTAAAGTAATAGGAATTAACATAGCCGCCTTCAATAATTACTGAGGTAAAATCGGCTTCGTTCTCCGTTTTGTAACGCAGTTCGTAACCACCAATTTCTTCCACAACTAGCGTTTCTCCATTCTCCCTTGCTGATGGCACCGACCAGACCAACAGGGCTGGCCCTGCAAGGTTTACTGATGATAAAGAGGAGGATGATTGCGACGAGAGTGCAATCGAGGAGGATGAGCTGGATAAATATTGATTCGTGAGCGAGCTGGAGCTGAATGAAACTGGTGAAGACGATTGTTCGGTGATTACAGAGGAAGCCACCGCACTGTTGTCCGTTTTATTACCGCCGGAGGTGCTGGGTGTTCCTCCTCCGCCACCACCACAGGCGGTAGTGAGTAAAGGTGCAACAAATGACATGACCAGGGTGGCTTTACGCAAGCGGCTTTGCCAACCCAAACTTTGCACCAGTTGTTGGCGAGAGATAAAGCCAAGTTCGATTAATATTTCCCCTATGGGTGCCGCCGTTCCAGGATAGGTTCCTTCTTTTTCCCGCAGTAATTGTCGCGCCTGTTGAATCTCAATGGCTTCACGGAGTTGTTGCCGCGTGATTACACCGCGATCCAGCAATATCTCGCCTAAACGGGTCGGCTTATTCTGATTGAGCATATTGGCGATCCTGTTAAGTTTTAATGTTTGAAAAACGCGAATTATTACCAGGGTTTGGGCGTTAATTATCATATCGGCGCCAGTGTTCAGCTACACTTTTTTTCGCATTACGCTAAATCGTGATTAAGAATGGAGTCCTTGGGGTATTTTATGTCGATTACCAAAAAATTCATGTTTGCGTTAGTGGGAATACTGTTTATTGGAATATTGCTCGCGGCGATTAGTATTTATATGGCTGAGCGGCGATCCATCCAACAGCAGGCGGAATTGGAAAGCCAGCGAATCAGCGATGATGCCTTGCGCTTGCTCGGCGTTATTGACTCAATCATGTCGGAACGCGTTAAAAATAGCATGTCGCTGTTGCGCGATTTAAGTCAAAGCCTCGGACCTGCCAGTCAATCTACACCAATAAGTGTCAATGCGCGCAGCGTTCCCGATTTATTGCTGGGAGAGGTGCCCATTGGTAATCAGTTTGATCTGGTAGATAAAGTCACCGCTATTATGGGCGGAACCGCCACCATTTTTTCCCGTGACGGTAACGATTTTGTCCGCATATCTACTAATGTCATGACTCCTACCGGCAGGGCAACGGGCACCTTGCTTGCGCCACAAGGTGCGGCCATCAAACAAATCTTGCAAGGCAAACCTTTTTACGGGCTAGTCGATATTCTGGGCACTCCCTACTTGACCGGTTATGAACCCATTCGCGATAGCAGTGGTGCGGTGATTGGTATTTTATATGTCGGCTATAAGGCTGATTTGCAGGAATTGTTCAGCGCCATTGAAAAAAGTCGCTTATTAGAGCAAGGGTTTGTTGCTATTCACGATAATCTGGGCGCAACCCGCGTGCATTCAACTCACCTTGATACTGCCGAGGTTGATCGCATTATTCGCGATAAAGATCCCGCATGGGAACTTAATACTCGTCATTTTGCAGCCTGGGATTACGACATTGTTACCGCTTATTCTCGGGACGAAGTAGCAGCACGTGTTAAGTCATCATCGACCTTTTTGACCATGGTGCTCGTTGTTGCCGCATTAATTATTGTTGCGATTGTTTACACCCTGATCCAATGGGTTGTGGTGAAGCCCCTGCATCAAACTATTGCGCGTTTGCACGATATCGCCCGTGGCGAAGGGGATTTAACCTTGCGCTTCAACTCCGCTGCAAAAGATGAACTGGCGCAGTTGGCCAATGGCTTTGATGACCTGATGGATAAGCTGCAACACACAATTAACTCTGTTACCCAATCGACACAGCAATTATTTTCATCGGCCTCACAACTGGAAATGATCGCGACTGACTCTACGCGCTCGGTGACGGCACAGAGCCGTGATATCAACGGTATTGCCTCCGCTATTTCTGCAATGACCAGTCAATCCCGCGAAGTGGCGCAGAACGCCGATCGTGTGATGGCGGCAGCGACGCAAGCCAAGCGGGATGCGGAGCAGGGCTTTCATAATTTGCGCAATACCATTAACTCCACACAAGCACTGGCGGGCGATATCGAGCAAGCGGCTGAAGGAATTAATGCATTGGCATCGGCCAGTAATGAAATTGGCGCGGTACTGAATGTGATTCGCTCCATTGCAGAACAAACCAACCTGCTGGCCCTTAATGCGGCGATAGAAGCGGCAAGGGCAGGTGAGCAAGGGCGAGGTTTTGCTGTGGTGGCTGATGAGGTGCGCTCATTGGCCAGCCGTACCCAGGCATCGACAGAAGAAGTCGATAAAATGGTGCAGCGCTTTCAATCCAACTCCATTAAAGCCTTTGAAAAAATGCGTGCGGCTGAAAACCAGGTGCAAACCAATGTGGGAGCGGCGGCTAGCTCCGGGGAGTTTATCCAGCAGGTGTTGCTGGCTGTTTCCGAGTTGAGTCGTCTCAATAATGAGATTTCCCACGCGGTGCATGAGCAAAGCAAGGTGGCTGAGGATATTCAGAGCAATATCAATCGCATTAGTAGCAATAGCGAGGAAAATCACCAGCGAGTGCAAAGTACGCTGCAGGCATCGGAGGTGGTGGCTGGGATTACGCGGGAAATCCAACAGCATTTGGCGAGCTATAAAACGTGAATGAGCATGCAAAATGATCATCAAAGGCCTACAATAGCCGCCTTTTTTGACTGACTGCTCCTTGAGATTCTATGACCGTAAATACCTTCGACCCTTCACAAACCACCACATTGGATACCCCGGCCAAGACATTGGCCAGCCAGGTACAGGCTAGCGGTAACAAGGGGAATACCATTGGCTTTGTGTCGCTTGGCTGCCCCAAAAACCTGGTGGACTCCGAGCGTATCCTCACCCAATTGCGTACAGAGGGTTACAACATTGTCCCCACCTATAACGACGCTGATATGGTGATCGTTAATACCTGTGGTTTTATCGATAGTGCGGTACAAGAGTCATTGGGGGCTATTGGTGAAGCCTTGGCGGAAAATGGCAAAGTGTTGGTGACTGGGTGTTTGGGAGCCAAGAAAGACGAAATTATCCAGGTTCACCCCAATGTATTGGGTATAACCGGTGCACATGCCTACGAAGAAGTCTTGTCGCAAGTGCACGAGCACCTGCCGCCCAACCCCACACACAACCCCTTTACCGATCTGGTGCCGCCACAAGGTATCAAATTAACCCCGCGCCACTATGCGTATTTGAAAATCTCTGAAGGCTGCAATCACTCTTGCAGTTTCTGCATTATTCCCGATATGCGCGGCAAATTGGTTAGTCGTCCAATCGGGCAGGTAATGGGCGAAGCTGAGCGACTGGTCAAAGCCGGTGTGAAAGAACTGCTGGTGATTTCACAGGACACCTCAGCCTATGGTGTGGATATCAAGCACCGCACAGATTTCTGGGATGGTCGCCCGCTAAAAACCGATATGTATCAACTGGCCGCTGCATTGGGCGAGTTAGGGGTATGGGTGCGTTTGCATTACGTCTATCCCTACCTGCACGTAGACAATGTGATCCCACTGATGGCTCAGGGCAAGGTTTTGCCGTATCTGGATATTCCATTCCAGCATGCCAGCCCAACACTGCTGCGTAAAATGCGCCGCCCGGGCCAGGTAGAGCAAACCTTGGAGCGTATTAAAAGCTGGCGCGAGCAAGTGCCCAACCTGACCATTCGCTCGACCTTTATTGTGGGATTCCCCGGTGAAACTGAAGAGGATTTCCAGCAATTGCTCGACTTCTTGCAAGAAGCGCAGTTGGATCGCGTTGGCTGCTTCCAGTATTCCCCGGTCGAAGGCGCCAAGGCTAATGATCTGCCAGATCATGTTCCGGATGAAATCAAACAGGAGCGCTATGATCGGTTTATGCAACTGCAACAACAAATCTCTACCGAGCGATTAAAACAAAAGGTGGGGCAGGTATTGCAAGTGCTTATCGATGAAGTTGATGAGGAAGGCGCAATTGGCCGCAGTTTTGCTGATGCGCCAGAGATCGATGGTTGCGTATACCTGAACGGCGAAGAAAATGTAAAAGCCGGTGATCTGGTCAATGTATTGATCGAACATTCTGATGAATATGATCTGTGGGGTACCAAGGTCTAAACACAGGTTTGTTCTGTTGCTAAAAATCCTCCAGCTGTGAAAACACTGGGGGATTTTTTTATAGTTTGTGTTTTACACTGGAGCCTGTTTAGGGAGCACTTATTAATGAGCGACGTACAACACCAGCCCAACCAACAGCGATTTGTTATTCACCATGAAGGCGCTGAAGCCCTATTGGCTTACCGGTTATTTTCCAACGGCGGAATACCGGCTATCGACTTTACCAGTACTTACGTGCCACCTGAGTTTCGCGGCCAGGGACTTGCAGAAAAACTGGTGCGCACCGGTCTGAAATGGGCAAAAGCGCAAGGCTATGAGTTGCATGCCAGTTGTTGGTATGTGGCGAAATTTATCCGCTAGGGTCTATGATGAGTGCCTGTGTGGTAGCCAGGCAAAGGAACTAATGTGAAAAAATTTAACGGGTTTACTTTAATTGAAATGATGGTGGTTGTGGCCATTATTGCCATACTGGCATTGATGGCGATCCCCAAAGCCGACCCCACTATTGCGCGCCGGCAAGTACTGGAGTCTCTGGACTTGATTGAGGATTACAAAAAGCTGGTTGCCTATTATCAAAAAAGCGAGTTGGTTTTTTTAAAGGATAATAAGGAAGCAGGTATTCCTGAGCCTGATAAATTGCTGGGCAATTATGTGGATGCGATTGAACTAAAAGACGGTGCTTTTCATTTACATTTTGGCAATAAGGCTCACCCATCCATCAAGGGTAAAACACTCAGTGTGCAGCCTATTGTTGTAAAGGATTCACCGCAAAGCCCTATGTCCTGGATCTGTGGTAAAGCAGATGTGCCAACGGGAATGCAGGCAGTAGGCGAGAATCGCACCGATCTGGAAATAAAAGACTTACCCATTAATTGTCGAATCTGACTACTAACCTGATAACTGGATTAAGTGACCCCATGATTAGCTTACAAAAAGACCAAACCGGTATCTATCGCCAACGAATTAGCGTCAACAGTCATGAATTTTTTGCTGATGTTGACACCGATGTCGGTGGTGAAAACTCAGCACCAGATCCTCACGATTTACTGGATTCATCGCTTGCAGCATGCACTGCCATTACCTTAACCATGTTTGCCAAACGCCGCGGCATTCCCCTTGAATCGATTAATATCGATGTGGCGCGCGATAGCAGCAAAGAAAAAAGTGGTGAGTATAATCTCGCGCTTAACATCCATTTTGTGGGTAGTTTAAGTGATGAGCAAAAACAACAATTATTGGGCATTATTGAAAAATGCCCAATCCATAAATTGTTGTCTCATGCCACTATCAATATCACTACACAGCATCAGTCTTGATGCTGATGCAAGGTTCAGCGTTTTCCAGTGCTGAACCTATTGCCATTTTTCCAATACTATTTTGCCGATAGTGGTTCCACTTTCTATTTGCGCATGTACCTGGCGTAAATTGCTGGCATTAATTGGGCTGAGCACCTGATTTAAGGTGGTGATAATTTTTCCGCTATCAATTAAATCGGCCACACGATTTAATAAATGGTGCTGCTCAATCATGTCATCCGTCTCAAATAACGAGCGGGTAAACATCAGCTCCCAGGTAAAGGTGACGGATTTATTTTTTAAGAGATTCAAATCCACTTGGCCACGTAATTCCACAATCGAACAAATATGGCCTTGGGGTTTAATGACTTCGCTCATGGCAACCCAATGTTGGTCGGTGTTGTTCAGGCAAAAAATATAATCCACCGCGTTGATGCCTTGTGCCGTTAATTGCTCCTGTAATGACTTGCGGTGATCGATAACCACATCTGCGCCCAGCGAGCGACACCATTGTGCTGATTCGGCGCGCGATGCAGTGGCAATCACCGTGACATTTGTGAGTGTTTTTGCCAGTTGGATCGCAATAGAACCCACACCACCTGCACCGCCGATAATTAACAGCGTTTTTGGTTTGGACTTGCTGGCTTGTGTACTTTGCGGAATCAATATGCGATCAAACAAGCCTTCCCATGCCGTAATGGCGGTGAGGGGTAGGGCAGCGGCCTGGGCATTAGACAAGGTGGTTGGTTTGTGTCCGACAATGCGTTCATCCACCAACTGAAACTCACTATTACTGCCCGCGCGCGCAATACTACCGGCGTAATACACCTCATCTCCCACCTTAAAAAGTGTTGCCTCTGGGCCGGTGGCTACCACACGGCCAACGGCATCCCACCCCAGTACGCGATACTCACTTTCCACTTTGTCCTTTGGAGAACGTACTTTGGTATCCACCGGGTTCACTGAAATTGCATCTACAGCAACCAGTAAATCACGTCCGCCAGGGACTGGTTTGTCGAGCGTTACATCCAGTAATGAGTCGGGGTTATTAATGGGCAAATAGGTTTTTAAGGCGACAGCTTTCATAAAAGGCTCCTTGATAAGAGTGATTGCCATGAATTTTTCAGGATAGATTCAGTCTAAACTCTGGCTATAATTTTGATAATCGCTATATTGCTTGAATTACTATTAACTAAATTTTGATAATTGGACGCCATATGAGCAAACCCTACTCATTGCAGGACCTTGAATTATTTCTGCGGGTAGTGGAATGCGGCAATATGAGTGAAGTAGCGCGACAACTGAACGTGACCAATGCGGCAGTGTCCGCCAGTATTAAACGGTTGGAGTTGGCGCTGGATGTGAGCTTGCTGGAACGCACCACACGCAGCCTGCGTTTAAGTGCCGCTGGGCAGAGCCTGATTCCCTACTTGCAGCAGGCATTGGGCGCGCTGGATGATGCCGAATCTGAGTTGCGCAATTTGCAAACGGCGGTTGTCGGTGAAATCAGTATTGGGCTACCCTCCGATTTAGGTCGACATTTGTTGCTAGGCATATTGGATGCGTTTCAACAGCAATACCCGGGCATTCGGTTGCGATTGGATTTTTCGGACTTGATGCAGGATTTGTATCGCGACAATCTGGATCTGGTGATCCGCTACGGCGACTTGCGCGACTCCTCGCTGGTCGCACGCAAGCTTTGTGATAATCGACGTGTGCTTGCGGCAGCGCCCGGCTATATCGCACAGATGCCACCTTTAAATACCCTGGAAGATTTAGCGAACCACAACTGTTTGTATTTTTACCGCAATGACCGCCCCTACAATCAATGGATTTTTTACCGCGATGGCGACAGGGTAGAAGTACCTATACAGGGAAATCGTCACACCAATGATGGTGAGGTCGTGCGGCGATGGGGCTTGGCAGGGCATGGTATTGTGTACAAATCTGCATTGGATTTAGCGCCGGATATTAAACAGGGCTCCTTGGTTGCATTGCTCGATGGCAAATATCAGGGCCAGTCCACACCGCTTTATGCGGTCTATAAACAACGAAAATACCAGCCTTATCGATTAACGGCTTTGATCGATCACCTTGAGCATCAGGTTACGCAATTTATTAACCCTTCATAACCCGAGGACAGCACCGTGACACTCATTATCCAACCCCGCCTTCAAGACATAGGTTTTACGGTAAAACGTTTATTGCCATCACGCTTAAAACAGCGTGTGGGCCCCTTTATTTTTGTAGATCACATGGGGCCAGCTCACTTTGAGCTTGGCACTACAGCGGACGATGTGCGCCAACATCCGCACATTGGTTTGGCTACGGTGACCTACTTATTTTCCGGCGCCATGATGCACCGCGACAGCTTGGGCATAGTGCAGCGTATTGAGCCGGGCGCCATTAATTTAATGACAGCTGGCAAAGGCATTGTTCACTCCGAACGCCTACCGGAGGATATTCGCGCTGGCAGTATTCCGGTTGAAGGCATTCAAATCTGGTTGGCATTACCCACGGACGTGGAAGATTGTGAGCCATCATTTGTGCACTATCCGGCGGATGCCATACCCTCTGTGAATTTGCCCACCATGAGCGCCCAAATACTGATTGGCAGTGCATTTGGGGTTGAATCGCCGGTTAAAACAGCCAGTAAAACAACCTATCTGGATTTAGCCCTGGGTGCTGATACGCGCTATGTGCCGGATTTCCCGCAACAGGAATTGGCGATTTATGTTGCCTGGGGGAATGTCAGGGTTAACGGTGAAGAGGTACAAGAATTTCACATGGCCTTGCTGGATGAAAATGCGGTTATCGAAACCGATCACGATGCGCGTGTATTGTTATTGGGTGGTGAGCCGTTGGCGGGTGAGCGATTTATTTTATGGAATTTTGTGGCGTCATCACGTGAAAAATTACGTGCAGCCGGTGAGCGCTGGGAAAATAAAGAGTTTGCTATGGTGCCAGGTGAAAGTGATTTTATTCCTTTGCCTAAAAACTAGTTAAGATAAATCGTTTGGTTATCTTTAGCTCCCCCCCTTTTTTTCAAAGGGGGGGAGCGTCGAGTGCGAGTAGTGAATAAAGTTACGAAATAGCTTTATTCACAATCACTTGGGCTTCTGCAATTAATTGCTGCAAATGTTCTTTGCCTTTGAAGCTTTCGGCGTAAATTTTATAAATTTCCTCTGTGCCTGATGGGCGCGCCGCAAACCAGCCATTTTTACTCATCACCTTAATACCGCCAAAGCTGGCATTGTTACCCGGTGCGTGCGTTAAAATATTTTCAATCTTATCGCCTGCTAATTCGGTGGATGTAATTTGCTCGGGTGATAATTTTGACAAGGCTTTTTTCTGCGCACTGTTTGCCGGTGCTTCTACTCGCGCTTCGGCGGCATGGCCAAATTCATCGGCAAGCAGCTTGTAGCATTCGCCAGGATCGCGGCCAGTATTGGCTTTAATTTCTGCCGCTAACAGGGATGGAATAATGCCGTCTTTATCGGTTGTCCATACACTGCCATCGATGCGTAAGAAGGAGGCTCCAGCACTTTCTTCACCGCCAAAGCCCAGCGAGCCATCAAATAAACCCGGCGCGAACCATTTAAAACCAACCGGTACTTCATACAACCGACGACCAATTTTGTGGGCGACCTTATCGATCATAGCGCTGCTGACGACTGTTTTACCTATGGCTGTATCGGCGCGCCATTGCGGGCGATGCTGAAATAAATATTCAATCGCAACAGCAAGGTAATGATTCGGTGGCAACAGGCCGCAGCTTGGGGCAACAATTCCGTGGCGATCATGGTCTGCGTCGCACGCGAACGCCACATCAAATAAATTGCGTCGCTCAACCATGCCTTGCATGGTGTAGGCAGAGGATGGGTCCATGCGAATTTTGCCATCCCAATCGGCGGTCATGAATGAAAAGGTTTTATCGATGGTTGTATTAAGTACTTTTAAATTCAGTTGATAGTGATCGGCAATGGCACTCCAATAATTAACGCCGGCGCCACCAAGCGGGTCTGCACCCATGTGCACATTGGCTCCGCGAATCGCTTCCATATCGATCACATTGATCAGGTCTTTGACATAGTTGTGCACATAATCGTGGTGATGGGTTGTTGCCGATTTTATCGCCTGGTGATAGTCCATGCGTTTTACATCACGCAGATTATTTTCCAGTAATTCATTGGCGCGAGCTTGCATCCAGTTGGTGATGTCGCTGTCGGCGGGCCCGCCATTGGGCGGGTTGTATTTAAAACCGCCATTATCGGGTGGGTTGTGTGATGGGGTAATAACAATACCATCGGCCAGGCCCGTGGTGCGACCACGGTTGTAGGTCAAAATCGCATGAGAGATCGCTGGGGTAGGGGTGTATTCACCGCCTTGCGCGAGCATGATTTCAATCCCATTGGCCGCAAGCACTTCCACGGCGCTGATCTGCGCAGGTTCAGACAAGGCGTGAGTGTCTATACCCATATACAAGGGGCCGGTGATGCCTGCTTGCTGGCGGTAATCGCAAATGGCCTGACTGATCGCCAACACGTGATTCTCGTTAAAACTGTAGGCTAAAGACGATCCACGGTGCCCGGATGTCCCAAAACTAACGCGTTGTTCGGCGATGGAAACATCCGGTTTATTGGTGTAGTAGGCATCGATCAGTGCGGGCAGATCTACAAGCAATTCCTGGGGTAGCAGCTTGCCGGCCAAAGGGCTGGTAGACATAAAAACTCCTGAAGTTAACAGATGTGCGGATTGATAAATGTTGTTTTGATTATGAATGCTATTTGCCAACACTGGCCGTTAGGGAAAGGGCTGGTACAAACAGAGGTTGAGATGGCCATATGGTAGCGCGGTTTGATGGCGGATGCACTGGGATACAGGGCTGTTGCACCAGCCCTGTGCAATATTTATTACGCGAGCTTATCGTAAATGGCGACATATTGTTGCGCACTCAGGTCCCATGAAAAATCCTTGCTCATCGCATTCAATTGCAACTGCTTCCAGCGAGCGGGATGTTCATAGGTGGCCAGTGCACGTTCTATTGCGGCAAACAATAATTCGGGAGTGGGGTGCTCAAATACAAAGCCATTGGCGTGCTCATCAACGACTTCGCCTTGTTGTTCAAACACGGTATCGCGCAAGCCTCCCACCGCATGGACCACCGGTAAGGTGCCATAGCGCAAGCTGTAGAGCTGGTTTAATCCGCAGGGTTCAAACAGCGATGGCATGAGAAAAATATCGCTGCTCGCCTCAATGCGGTGTGCAAAACTTTCGTTGTAGCCAATAGTGACTGAGACGCGCCCGGGGTGCGTATTGGCGATCTCTGTGAGTGCGGCCTCGTAGTGAGGGAAACCACTACCGAGAATAACCAACTGACAAGGCGTCGATAAGAGTTGCGGCATTTGCGCCAGAATCAAATCAATTCCTTTTTGATCGACCAGACGCCCGACAAATCCTAACAGCGGCAGGCGTTCATCAAGGGTAAGGCCGAGTTCTTCTTGCAGCGCCAGCTTGTTTTTTACTTTGTTGCCCAGTGTGCGGCGATTAAAATTAACACTGATGTGTGCATCGCTGCCGGGGTTCCACTCATCCATATCAATGCCGTTTAAAATCCCGGCAAGTGAGTCGCTGCGATAGCGCATCAACCCATCCAAGCCACAGCCGAATTCAGGCTGCTGTATTTCATTGGCATAACTGGGGCTGACGGTGGTTATAAAATCCGCAAATGCCAAACCGCCTTTCATAAAGGACATTTGTCCGTAGAACTCGATGCGTTCGTGATGCCAAAACCCCGAAGGCAGCTGCAACTCCTCAAATGCTTGATAGGGAAAAAGACCGCGATAGGCGAGATTATGAATAGTAAAAACTGTGGCAGGCCGTTCCGGGTGCAGCGATAGAAGCGCAGGAATTAAACCGGTTTGCCAATCATTGCAGTGCACAATTGTCGGTCGCCATTCCAGCTTTGCTTGATCCAATGCAATCAACTCAGCGGCTTTGGCAAATAAATAAAACCGCTTGTGGTTATCAAACCAATCCGCACCGTCCGGGCCGCAATAGGGATTGCCGTCGCGTGCGGAAAACTCGGGAATATCCACCAGAAGTACGGTGACACGCGATCCTGGCAGACGAGTTTGTTTAATGGATAAGATGCGACCATCAACATGTAACTGTGCGACTTCTTTCACGCCAGTCGTTAATTTTTGCATCACGCTTGCATAGGCTGGCAGGATAATTTTTACATCATGCCCCAGCTTGAGTAATGCACGTGGCAAGCTTGCCGCTACATCGGCAAGCCCGCCGGTTTTGATGAGCGGATGTACTTCACTGGTTGCAAAGAGAATTTTCTGCATGAGTGATCCTTGTCGTTAACGGTTACGCGAGTTTTAAAATTAGCGCCCCCAAGGGTGGCAAATTAATTTCCAGCGATTGTTGATGATTCATCCAGGCAACAGGTTGTGAGTAAATAGGGTTGCTATTGCCCCAATTACTACCACCATAGAAGCTTGAATCTGAATTCAACAATTCGTTGTAGCTCCCTGCAACAGGTACGCCAATTCGATAATTGCTGCGCGGTACTGGCGTGCAATTCAAAATAACAATACAAAAGTCCGTATCACTTTTGCGAATGTAACTCACAATAGACTGTGTGCTGTCGTGGCAATCAATCCATTCAAAACCATCACCACGAAAACTGCGCTGATAAAGTGACGGCATTTGGGTGTAGCACTTATTCAGGTCACTGACGAGTGCATGAATTCCCTGATGCGGTGCAAAATCCATTAAGTGCCAATCGAGCGTGCGGCTCTGCGCCCATTCGCTCCATTGAGCAAATTCACTGCCCATAAATAAAAGCTTGGTGCCAGGGTAGGTAAATAAATAGGTATAGAGCAGGCGAAGGTTGGCAAATTTTTGCCAATCATCGCCGGGCATTTTATTGATCATACTGCCTTTGCCGTGCACAACTTCGTCGTGTGAAAAAGGCAATTGAAAATTTTCAGTGAAGGCGTACATCATGCCAAAGGTTAATTGGTTGTGATGGTACTGGCGATGGATTGGATCTTTGCTGAAATAATCCAGCGTGTCGTGCATCCATCCCATATTCCATTTCATCGAGAAGCCCAAACCACCCACCCAGGTTGGGCGCGTTACTTGTGGCCAGGCAGTTGATTCTTCGGCAATCACTAATGTGCCCGGGTGTTGTCCGTGACAAATAGCATTTAATTGTTGCAAAAAGCCCATGGCTTCCAGATTCTCATTGCCGCCATGGATGTTGGGAATCCACTCACCGGGTTCCCGTGAGTAATCCAGATGCAGCATGGAGGCTACCGCATCCACCCGCAGGCCATCCAGGTGATACTCCTTCAACCAGAAAAGCGCATTGGCCAGCAAAAAGTTGCGCAC
>JACCDS010431412.1_pt1 | contig 13176 bp, 12 predicted proteins | sample 7446441 | NCBI WGS metagenome assembly JACCDS01 (sample SAMN15323445, study PRJNA562643) | freshwater metagenome | isolation source: river surface water | place: USA:Blue River Watershed | collected 2017-08-17
AAAATGTTCCCATAACTTTTCTTATTAACTCTAGTACAACTCTTTTCAAATCAAAAATCGAACAAAAAATTGACGAATCGATTGCCAAATCAATGGATTTTAAATCCAATGTAGTACATGCTTTGGAAAAAATAAGTATTCCTTTCCAAATGAGTGAACAATACGAAAGTTGGCTACGAATTACCCCTACTGAAATTTACAGTACTAATGCCATCCTAAAAAACCAAACAATCCTTTTAGATATGGGGATTAGATGTATCATGGAAACACTAATAGGTAAGAAACCCGAAACAAAATTCAACGCAAATACTATTGTTTTAAAACCTGTAGCCAAAATTCCAAATCAAATCACTGCCAATATCACTGCTGTTTCAAATTATGATGAAGCTTCAAAAATCCTAACGAAGAATTTTTCAGGTCAAGAATTTAGTTCAGGCAAAAAGAAAATCAAAGTTCACAATGTAAGTATTTGGCATAAAAACAGTAAAATGGTAATTGGTTTAGATGTTCTTGGGAGCCTCAATGGAACTGTTTATTTAACAGGTGTACCTAAATACAATGAAACTACCAAGGAAATTTATTTTGATCAAATGGATTATGCCTTAGATACTAAAAACAAATTACTCCAAACCGCTAATTGGTTAGCACAAGGCTATATTTTAAATAAAATTCAGGCCAATTGCCACTATTCTATTCAAACTAATTTAGACGAAGGCAAGAAAAGCATAATGGCTTATTTGAAAAATTATTCCCCCATGGCAGGGGTTTTTGTTAATGGCAAAATTGAAGATATTCAATTCAAAAGAATACAATTGACTAATCAAGCCATTATTGCATTTTTAAAGATAAGCGGTGAAGTCAATATTACAGTTGATGGATTGAAATAAACTATTTCTTTTTCATCCTATAAATAGCATATCCTATTCCTCCCACCAATAAGTAGGGAATTACCATCAGATAGACAATTCCGTCGTTTACCGCTTCGGCTTTAGTTGTATTGCCCTCACTGGTTAGAGCAGCTCTACACATCGCACATTGTGCATTCGAAGTAGAAAAAACAAAAAAGAAAACTAGATAGAGACAGACTCTAAAAATCAACCTTATTTTCTTATTTTTAATATTAAGATGTGTATTAATGAACATAATATGGAGCTATCATTATATACACAATTACTCCCGTAACAGCAACATACAACCAAATTGGAAAAGTAATTTTAGCTATTTTTTTATGTGGATCAAATTTAGCCGCCAAAGCTCGAACATACGTAATCAAAACTAATGGTATCACTGCAATAGACAACAGAATATGCGATATCAACAAAAAGAAGTACACCAATCGAATTACTCCTTCTCCTCCAAACTTTGTTGAATCAGAAGTCATATGATAAGCAACATACATTACTAAGAAAGCCAAAGACAAAACAATAGCAAATGTCATTAGACGTTCGTGTAATTTCTTATTTCCTTTTTTAATAGCTAATACAGCACTAACTAAGACTACAGCTGTAATTCCATTAATTGTTGCGTAAATTGGTGGTAAAAAAGATAACGGCTCCACATTATACCCCAAATCATTTAATTTAACATTAAACAAAACTGCTACCACCACAGGTATCAATACAGATACGAATACGATGAGTTTATTATATTTTTGATCTACTGTTGAATTGTCTTTCATTTTTATTCTTTTAATAGTAATTTAATATCTTCTTGAATGTCTTTTACTCCTTCTGGATCTAAACCATCATAGTACAAAATTGGATTTCCAAATTTGTCTTTTCTACAACGAATATTCCCATTTTTATCAATCAATGCAAATAATCCAGAATGTTCAAATCCGCCGTTCACCTTTTCATTTTCTCCCGCATACAAGTTAAACCCTTTATTGGCTAAATCGAAAATATAGGCCTTCTCACCTGTAAGAAAATGCCAATTTGATGATGTTGCTCCTAATAATTTAGCATGATTTTTTAATACCTGAGGCGAATCTTTTTCTGGATCAATACTAATCGAAGCGATACCAAAGTTTGGATTCCCAAAAAATTGTTTTTCAATAGCCAACATACTTTGATTCATCTTTGGGCAAATCGTAGGACAGCTTGTAAAGAAAAATTCAATTACAAATACTTTCCCCCTATAAGTAGCATTCGAAATTTTTTGATTATCCTGATTGATAAGTTCAAATTTCGGTGCTGGACCAATCTTTATCAAACTCTCATTTTCAGAAAGTCTACTTTCTACTTTATCTAGCCTATCTGCTGAAGTAACAGCGCCATCTTGTATTCGATCTATAATTTTTGGAACAACAAGTATTCCAAAAACTAAAATAATAAAAGATATTCCAATATAAGACTTATTCTTCATAGTATATACTCTTAAATCTGTCTTGATGCATTATGATTCTTTTTCAAGGCAGCACGATATTCATACAAAATCACCTTAAAATCATCTAACATTTCGTTACTTAATTCCGAAGGATGAAATGTGTCATAACCCTCTTTATATTCTTTATCCGCTTTTCTTCCTCTAAGATTTCTCTCTTTATCAATAATAAAAACATTAGAAGTCCCCATTACACTATCTAAAGGACTTATTAAATTTAATTGCTTATAATATTGTTGTATTTCTGATGGTGTTGCAAAAATAAATTGCCATTGGGACATGTCAGTAAACGCTTCAAAAGCTTCGTGAATTTTTTTTGCATCCTTTTCTGTCCCTACTGGACAAATATAGACAAACTGCAAATCTTTGAACCCATGATAACGCTGATATATTTTCTGATTGAGATTAAATAAGTTACCTCTATTCTTTACCAAATTATTTCCTGCAAAACCTAGAATAGTAATTTTGCCATTTAAACTTACTCTTTTACCTTGTAATGACTTCCAATTACCAAAATCAGCAGTTTTCGACTTTAGCACAGGCAGTTTAGTATAACTATTTACCCCTGAAGCAAAAAAAAGATAAGCGACTATTGGTAAAACAAAAAGTATAAAAAGGACTATTTTTTTTTTCATTTGAAAAGGGTATGTTATTTAAGTACAAAAATAAAAAAAGGCACGCAAAGCGTACCTTTTTTTTGAATTAATATCGTGTTAAAAATTCCATTTAATTGTAGAATTTCTAAAAACCTCAAAAACATAGTCTCCTTCTGTTAATAAAATAAACAGAATATATATAACTAAAAACACTACTGGATAAACTACTGAATTTCGTAAAGAAGCTTTTTCTCCTTCTATATGCATGAAAGCCCATACAATATAATACGCCTTAAAAATCGTTAATCCATAAAATATCCAATTCAACAAATTCAATCCTAATAGATTGGTCATATGAAGCGATTCAGGTTTAATAATTCCTAGTATAACTTCTATAATTGTTACTATTGAAAGAATCCCAAAAACTTTCCAGATTCTGCTAGTATTTGATACGTGTTCGTGTGACATGATAATTACTTTTTTTGAAAATTAAACAAGATAGAATACTGTAAAAACAAATACCCATACTAAATCTACAAAGTGCCAGTATAACCCCACTTTTTCAACCATTTCATAACTCTTTCTTTTTTCATAAGTTCCTAAAAGAACATTAAAAAAGATAATGATATTAATGATAACTCCTGAAAAAACGTGGAAACCGTGGAATCCTGTTATAAAAAAGAAGAAATCAGCAAATAACTTATTACCATATTCGTTTCTGATTAAATTAGCTCCTTCCACCACAATTTTTGCCTCTTTTAATCTTGCTTCAGACTCTTCTCTGGACAAAACTGTTTTCTTTTTGTCTTTAGTTATTGTCTCTGTTCTTATTAACAAGTCTGGATGAGCAGCAAAACCAGCTTGAACCTCTGCAACTGAATACGTTGGTAAGGTTGGTTCATCCATAAACCATTTAGCTTTATTTCTTGACAACTGTTCTCTCTCTTCAGGTAAGGTTGCAGCAAAATCAGCTAAGGCCACTCTATGTCCTTCTTTATCAACAAACTGAAGCAAACTACCTCCTTTTGTTTCGATAGCACCGTATTCTCCTTTAATAAAATTTTTCCATTCCCATGCTTGAGAACCAACGAAAATTAAACCTCCGATGATCGTCAAAAACATATAAATAGTTACTTTCTTTTTGTTTAACTGATGTCCTGCATCAACTGCCAAAACCATTGTAACTGATGAAAAAATCAAGATAAATGTCATCAATGCCACATAGTACATTGGAGCAGATACTCCATGCATAAATGGAAAGTGTGTAAACACTTCATCAGCCAAAGGCCATGTTTCAATAAATTTAAATCTAGAAAAACCGTAAGCAGCTAAAAATCCAGAGAATGTTAAGGCATCTGATACGATAAAAAACCACATCATTAATTTACCATAACTTGCTCCCATTGGCTCATTTCCGCCTCCCCAAGTTTTTTCTTCACTATTTGCAGTAGTAACTGTCGCTCCCATAAAAAGTTATTCGTTAAAAAGTTCCCAAATTTACGTTTTTTTCTTATTTAAAGAAAAATAAAAATAAAAATAAATAAACCCAAAGAATATCAAGAAAGTGCCAATACATCGCACCCAGCTCAATTCCAAGAGTTTGTGTTGAATTGTATTTTTGTTTAAAATGATTATAAATTATAATTAAAAGTGAAATTATCCCTCCCGCCAAGTGCAACAGGTGCATTAACGTAACAATGTAAAGAAAGGTAGTTGTAATAGAACTCGCTTGACCCGTAAAATAATACCCTTCAGAAATTATCTGCCCAAAACCAACAAATTGCAAAACGACAAATAGCACTCCTAAAGCTAATGTAGTTAAAAGAAATGCAGTAGTTTTAGAGCGATCATCCCTTTGTATTGCTTTTTTAGCCAAATGAAATGTTACACTACACCCTATAATTGCAACTGTACTTAAGTAAAAAGCTGATGGTAATTGAAAATCTTTCAACCAATCGGCCCTTGATTTACTCACCACAAAAGCACTTGTAAGACCTGCAAACATCATGGTCATACTAACCATCGCAAACAATAAAATCAACTTAGCCGACCTTGATTTTTTGGCTTTTTCTTCGTCTTGTATCATTGTCATATTCATAACTATCTTAAAAATTTGTCAAATATATAAACTAATTGCAACAAAGTAATATACGAAACACTTACTAACATTAAAGTTCTTGCCGCTTTAGCGGTGCGTAATTGATACAATCTCACAGCATAAAACAACATCCAGAGGCCTAACAAAAACACAATAATCGCAGCAATTGGTGTAATATATAATTGCCCTGTATATCCTAAAACTGGCAAAAGCGACGCAACAATCAACCAAACCGTATATAAAATTACTTGAAGTGCCGTTCCTTTATCTTTTTTTCCTGTTGGCAACATAAAGAAACCCGCCTTTTCATAGTCTTCATATAAAAACCATCCAATTGCCCAAAAATGAGGGAATTGCCAAAAAAACTGAATCAAAAATAAAGTCCCAGCCTCAATACCAAAATTACCTGTTGCCGCCACCCATCCTAACATAAATGGAATAGCTCCTGGAAAAGCCCCCACGAATACCGATAAAGAGGTAACTGTTTTTAATGGGGTATAAACACTGGTGTATAGAAAAATGGAAATCGCACCAAACATAGCTGTTTTAGGATTGATTGTATATAATAGAAAAATCCCGATTATAGTCAACAAACTTGCAATAGTCAAAGCAACATTTGATTGCATTCTGCCAGCAGGAATGGGTCTATTTTTAGTCCGATCCATCAAAGCATCTAAATCTTTCTCAATCACTTGATTAAAAGCATTAGAAGCCCCCACCATACAATACCCGCCAATGGCTAATTTGAGTAATACAAGCCAATGAAATGAATGGAAATCGGTCTCACCTAACACGAAACCCGCAATAGATGAAAATACAACACTGACAGCCAAACCGGCTTTAGTGATTGCTTTAAAATCGATATAAATGGATTTAAGAGAAATAGTACTCAATGTATTTAGCATAAAACTGGCGCGAAGATACAAATAAGATTATAGAAAGTAGCGCCTGAATTTTAGATTTTTTACACCTAAAATCAATCTTTTGCTTTATCAAAAGTTAGATACAAATACAAACTCAAAAACAGGATTACAATTTCAAAAGTCAATAATGAAGTTACTATTCCTACCGCATCTGCTAAAAATCCTAATACTACAGCTGGAATACCAAACCCAACATAACCAAAAAACATATAGCCCGAAACAGCACGTGCTTTTTGACTGCCTCCTAAATCAGCAATTATAGCTAATCCTCCTTGATAACTAAATCCATAGGCTGCAGAACCAATAAAAGCGGTCCCTAACAAAACAACCGGTAACATTCCCAAATAGGACCCTAAAATCACTAATCCGAAACCAAAAGGAATAATCGCAAATCCTAATTTAAGACTTGTTTTAGGCTGAAATCTTTTACGGATAAATGGCTGCATGAATCCACCTGTCCAATTAATTAGCACCAAACAAAATCCCGCATAAGCTGTTAAATGGAATGTGGCCAATTGAGTAGGGATGATTGCAATAACCACTCCTGTAGTAGCCCAGCAAATTGCAATTGACAAATTAACCGGAAATGACCCTTTAGGAAAATACGGTAATCGAACTAGGTTTCCTCCAATAGGAGGCAATTTGGGAAGAAAAAAAGCCAATACAATTCCCAATAGCGTAATGACAATAGCTACAAAATAAGTGATAGGTAAATAAGTAAAATGGATCAATAAAGCAATACTTGTCATAAAGGCGCCTCCACTAAAGCCAATTGCTGTTGCCATTGAAGTAGCATTAGCAGCACGAACAGACGCATTCACATTTGAAGCAAGAATCTCTGAAATATAAGCCGTACCTGTTCCCATGCTTAATGCCAAAGCCACACCTTGAAAAAACCGAGCAAAAATCAACGCGTAAACTGTTGGAAACACCGTTATCGTAAGATTCGAAGCTAAAGCCAAAAATAAACTAAAAAGCAGGACTGGCTTCCTACCTATTCGATCTGAAATACCACCTAGGAATACATAACAAGGTAGCATACCTAAAATATAAGTCGCTAATACCAAAGCCGTCTGACCGTTATTGAATCCCGCCACCTCAGCATACGGTCTAAAAAGCGGCATTGATATGTTAACCGCTAAAGTTATCAAGAAAAGAGCAAACGATATAACAGAAGTAGGTTGTATTTTCATAACTTATCAAGGTATAAAAAATCCCACCGAAGTGGGACTTATCTATTCATTTGTATTCTGATTTTTCTTTATTTGCTTAGCAAAAAGCACAAAACTAAACGCGATAATTGTACCTATTAAATTTGCCAATACATCAAAACAATCTCCGCTTCTTGTTGTGGTCAATTTGTCTTGCAAAATTTCAATTCCTATTCCAAATAATAAAGAAAAACAAACAGCAACTACAAGAAACTTAAACTGATTCTTTTTTTTAACTTGTTTTTTGAAAAACAAAAACCAAAGTATGGTAAAAACAAAATAAAAAAAAGCGTGAACAAATTTATCTAAATTTGGAATGTTAACCGTTGGAATATCATTAGAAGAAGTCAAACAAAAAAAGCTTACCACTCCTGTCCAGCACAATGCAATCCAAAAAAAGATATTTTTAAGCACCAATCAATTCTTTGTAGGCCTCACTTGAAAGTAATGTATCTACTTCTCCCAAATCAGAAACCTTTACTTTTATCATCCAACCTGCTCCATAAGGATCTGAATTCACACTTTCTGGAGTACTTTCCAATTCTTCGTTGAATTCAATAATTTCGCCAGACAAAGGCAAAAACAAATCAGAAACTGTTTTAACTGCCTCTACTGTTCCAAAAACTTCGTCTTTATCCAAAGTTTGATCTAAAGTTTCAACCTCTACATAAACAATGTCTCCCAATTCTTTTTGAGCAAAATCGGTAATTCCAACGGTAGCAACATCTCCATCAATGCTTACCCATTCGTGATCTTTTGTGTACTTTAAATTTGCAGGTATATTCATAGTATTTGAAATATTTTAATTATGACAAAGGTACTATCTTCATTTGAAATTTAGATTAGAATTAAAAATTAATTTCCAAAATTATACCTCAAAGTAAAACCTGAACGAATATTCGTTAAAGGAAAAGTAGTAGAAATAACTGCTTTTGAAAAAGAATGGTCATAATAAAATATCGCTGTAAGATTCTTACTTAACGAATAATCCGCAGTTACTTTTAAAGTCCAAATGTTTTGTCCTGCTGCTAATTGATTTTTATTATAATCCAAATATCGTACAATTGTCTTGTTATCTCTTAATGACAAATCTGCTTTGACATTAATATCACTTTTGATAATTCCAGTAGGACTATCTGCTAATCGCGAAGAAAAAATAACATCTTTGAAACGATATCCTAGTCCAACTACATATTCAATCCCTTTTACTTCGGTCAATAAATTATTATCAAAACTCATCGACAAAGCGCGATCTTTTTTGATTTCTGTTAAAACCTTTAACGAATTTTTCAATTCCATATCCATACGAACCAATGGACTAAATTGCTCTACTAAATTAACATTTGACATAATAATGGAATTATAATAATTCCCATTTTTATCAACTCCATTTGGATCTTTATCAAATTCAAAATTAGATCGAAAAGCGTTAATTGTATACGAAGCCCTATAATTGTGTTGTAACGAAACACGCTTAAAATTTTTCTTAAAAAATTCATAACGCATAAATCCATTATATCGCAAAGACCAATTAGGTAAAGGAAGGCTTCTAAAAATTCCCAAGGAAGCACTTGCTGCATTACTTCCTGAATAAGCCGCTAAGAAAGCTGGTAACAAAACCGCCTGATTGTTTTTTCCAAAACCTACTGGAAAACCATCCCCATCAATATTCGCCGGATTAGTTATATCTATACCTCGCTGAAGAGCTAATCTATTAGCCACAACTAGTCTATTTTGTCTGAAATCATCAAATGCAACAGACGAGTTTGCATTACTAGACAAAAATGAGGTTTTAATTAAAACGGTAGAAATAGAAAAAATTCCTGATGAATAAGGTGATCTAGAATTATAAACTCCATTAGCAACATCGTACTGTTCCGAAAAATTTTCAGAGTATGATCGGTCTAAATTCAAATCAATTTTTAAATCTGGAAATACATCTAGATTAGCCGATGCTTTAAATATCTTGTTTTTTACTTGGGTAAAATTTTGATTAAATTCTGGATAATTAGTCAACCAACCCTGCTTTGCCGCTTCATACCTCACGTCATCTTGACTTCCAAAAATAAATCCTAAAGTAGGCTTAGAGGTTCCTAAAAAACCTATACTCGGCGTATACCCCGGCAAAACTGTTCCGCTATTATACGTATAATTCATTTGGATATTCTTTACACTTGTTAAAACCCCCACAACACCATCTAAAAACAAATTAGATTGATTTTGTTGCATGTTCGTTTTTACCACTTTTTCTCCTGGTTTTGGAACTACACTCTTGCTTGGTTTAAAATTATTTTGTTGCTTTGATTTAGTCAAACCCAAATAGCGATATAGTGTTTCCATATTCAATGTAGCATTTACATTATTGGAATTTGCATTTTGGATAGTGTTCCCTAAGTTGTAGGTAGTGCCTCCTATATCAATCTTTGATAATGCCTCTGAGGCACGTTGCCAACTATAATCGGCAGTATAGGAGTAATTCGCTTTTACAAAACTAAAGAGAGGAATTTTGTTAATTGGAAGTTCGTAATTAAGAACAACTTGTTGTTGATGTTGGTTTGGGGTTCCAATATTCCAATAATCATCCCAAACCGTCAATCCTTCTTTTGAAGTATTATCAGGATTCAAATAACTTTTCACAATATTCCCAGAAGAGGCTGCATAATTTAATTTTAAAGATTTGGATAAATTATAATTAAATCCATACTGATAATTAAAGGCATAATTTCGTCTATATAATGCGTCTAAACCTATTCCTTCTACACCATCTACTTGTCTAAACTGTTGACGATTGTACTGTCTAACTATATCTGTATTAAAGGTAACCGAAGCAGGTAAAAAATTAAAATTAAAGTCTTGAAGTAATTTCCAATAATTACTTTTTTTCATAAAACTTACTTTCTTAAACGGCTCAATTGCTTTAGAATTAAAAGTATAAGCAAAATCTACAGAAGAACTTACTTTTTGATCTGAATAATCTTCAATTTCAAAATCATGTCGTTTTACCTCATTAATTGATTGAGAAAATGTAAAATTTTCGATATCATAAATGTGCGGTTTTTGCTGAGGGGCCCTTTCTTTTCGAACTCCTATAAAATTGATGCTCGTACGTTTTGTGTAATCAATCGCTCTATTACGAATATTTGCTTTTTTTGAAGCATCTGTAGTATTATCTAAAAGCTGATTTAACCTAATATCTTGATTGAAAGGATCGTATTCAGGAGTAATGACTTCTTCTGCAACACCGTAATTAAAAGGTAAGTTAACTCCCCATTTCTTTGGTAATAACTTTCCTAAACTAAAATTAGTTACAATATTGTATTGTTGAATATCCTCTCTGCTTCTCTCGTTTGGACCCTGTTCTAAAGCCCCAAACCCGATAGTACTTTTTTTACCTGAGGCCGAAACTGTAGCAAAATCAGCCATATTTGAATCTACGTTCAAAATAGCAGCCATACCTCCTTTATTATCCATATCTGCCAGTCGAAGCTCATTAAACCAAACTTCTCCTTTAATTCGCCTTGAAGCTTCATTACTTTTTACCCCCACCATCAAGGTTCTTACTAACCCAAAATTAGGATTTCCCTTTATTCCTAATCGCAACTTATTGGTCTTATTAGCCAACTTTGGATTTAATTCATCTTCGTTTTGATAATAAATCCCATCTATAGGAAGTGTTGTAGGATCAACGCCCATTGACTTAATTTTTAATTGAGTTAGCAATTCTAAAGCTAAATCTATCTGATTCTCTTCAGGCCAAACTATTTCTGGGCTTAATGGCGAACAACCTGAATTAGCCGAAGAGGAAGGTAAAGTAACCTTTAAAGGAATTTCTATTTGATAAAAATTCTGAGTAAAATCATTTCCAAAACGAATAAATCCTATCATTTGATTATCGCGAATAGCAATTTCGTTAGGTAAAGACTCTGCATGCAAAAACATCTTCAATTTATTAAATTGACGCATGTCTACACTCACATTTTTAAACACTGCTCTTGAATCTCCTGACTCTAATCCATCACCTGAAACTCTTAAAGAAAGTGATTGTTCATCTTGATTTATTACAGTATTGTTATTATATAACTGCTCACGAACCACTCCTGGAGGTGTAATATAGTTGATAGGGCATCTTTCATTGTTTTGTTGAATGTTTACTGCCAAAACATCCAAATCCGTTCTATCATCATCACTATTTGTATCTCTAAAATCCAATGTGTTAGCATACCTTCTCCATTCTCCTCTAACTAAATCCAATGATCCGAAACGAAGTGTTACAGGACTAGAAAAGCCAGTCATGAACATTCTCATAAAACGAATAGAACGAAAATCCGTAATAGAACCTATCGTGTTTTGAGGTTGAGATACAGGTATTTTAAACTGTATCCAACGTGCCTCGGTAGTTGATCCATTTGGCAACTCCACTTGAGTATTTCGAATATCAGTGATGTAATTTTGTCCTATTGCCATATTAGGCATCATATCAATACTGTACTCATAATACGCATTAATGGTATTCATTGTGTTATCTCTATTGATATCTTCAACATCTGGCATTGTAGTAGATCCTCTATTAGGTGTATCTACTGAAACTGCTGAGTTCCCATCTGTTCCATTATAATTTTTATATCTATCTAATACACTTCCTGTTGTATTAAGATAAAACATATAATCATCTGCCGCCGGGTCAGTTTCTGTAGAAAAATTAGAGTAGGTTGCTGCTTCATCATCGTTTTTTAAACCATCTAAACCAACGTCTTGATTGTTTCTATTAGTAGCATTCCCATCAAAAGTATAAATAAGCGATTGAGAGGCTGGAACATTACCCCAAATAGGTCTTGGATTTACTAAAATTTGATCTGTTCCTAATCCATTTTCATATTGTTTTCTACCATCCTTTAATACATCTTCTGAAATTTCTCCAAGATTGAAATAGATTTTTCCTGAATTAGACAATGGAGCCGCTCCTTGACCAACATAGGGATCCAATACCCAAAACTGAATGTATTCAACGTTTCCTTGTTCAAAATTAGTAGCATTAATAGCACGCATGATGCCCCCAAAATTCCCTCTCGGATTAGAAGAAAAAGTAGGATTGTTGTTATAGGGACCTCTTTCGGAAGGATAATAACTTAAATCTAAGGTGTTTACTACTTGAGATTGTCCTTGTGCAATATCTGTCAAAGGGTATAATTCTTTACTAAAAATTCTTCGAGTAGCATTTAGAGAAAGATCATCCGAAGTAATTCCGCCTGGTTTTTGAGTATAAAATACAGGATCTATAGAATACCAAGCTAACTTCGCTCTTTTAAATCCATAGGCCAAATCATTTGAACTTTCATTAAAATCATACCTGCTTTCTGTATCATTAACAGGAGTAGAAGACAAACTCCAAGCCAAGGGAGATCGCATATCAATAGTTGATTGTGAACCTTCAAAATCATCTACATAAATTGTTGATTCACCTTGAAATTGATCTGCTTTTGGAGTACCTGGTTTTAAAAATGCAATCTCACCTTTTACTGAAAGATTAGAGGCAACATCGGTATCTATATTAGGTAATTTATTTGCTAAACGAGTCAAAAAAGGCACTTCAGATGAGAAAGCGGTATTGAATCCAAAAATTGTATTATTCACAGACTCTTGTCCAAAACTTGACTTTTGAGTAAAAGGCCTTTCGGTCATTTTTAAGAATGTAGCTCCAATTAAAAATTTATCCGAAATTTTATGTTCTACATTTACTCCCATAAACCTTCTGGTTTGCTGTCCAAAGATGGAATTATTTTCCAATGAAACTTCTATAGGAGTGTTAGAGGCTTGTAATGAAGGATCTAAAATTTGAACTCGTCCTAATTGATAATTCACACTATAATCAATGCCCTCAACCAATACTCTGCCTGCCGCAGTAACTCTAACAGAACCTTGAGGTACATTAAAGGCTCCTATAGGAATTCCATCGCCAGTAGATGATT
>JACCDS011132850.1_pt1 | contig 13171 bp, 10 predicted proteins | sample 7446441 | NCBI WGS metagenome assembly JACCDS01 (sample SAMN15323445, study PRJNA562643) | freshwater metagenome | isolation source: river surface water | place: USA:Blue River Watershed | collected 2017-08-17
CCTGCCCTCGGGCCAGGCCGTGGCCAACGTCAGCGTGGCCACCTCCAGCCGCCGCAAGGACAAGAACTCGGGCGAGATGATCGAAGACACCCAGTGGCACCGCGTCACCTTCTACGACCGCCTGGCCGAGATCGCCGGCGAGTACGTCAAGAAGGGCCGCCCCATCTATGTCGAAGGCCGCCTGAAGTACGGCAAGTACACCGACAAGGACGGCATCGAGAAAAACACCGTGGACATCATCGCCACCGAGATGCAGCTGCTCGGCGGCCGTGAAGGCATGGGCGGCCCGGACGAAGACGGCGGTGGCGGTGCCCCGCGTCGCAGCGCCCCCCCGGCCCAGCGCCAGGCACCCGCTGCCGCGCCGCGCCAGGCGCCGGCCAAGGCCTCGAGTGGCTTCGACGACATGGACGACGACATCCCGTTCTGAGCGCGGTGATTTCCAGCGTCAAAAAGGGCTGCTCCGGCAGCCCTTTTTGTTGGGTCGGGGTGTCATGCATGCCGCCCCGGGGCGGTTGCGGCCCCTAGGGCCCCGTGTCGCCGGAGGGCTGGTGGAAGAGCTCAAACGTCAGCTTGCGCAGCCAGGCGTGGGCCGAGTCCTTGTGCGAACGCTGGTGCCAGAAGAGGTGCACATCGATCACGGGGGATCCCATCGGTGTGTCGAGGTAGCGCACCTTGCCGTGCTGCGTGAAGAAGTCCGCGAGGTCGCGGGGGACGGTGGCGATGAGGTCGGAGGTTTCGATGATGGGCAGCAGGCTCATGAAGTGGGACAGCTCGACGACCACCCGCCTTTTCAGGCCCTTCTGCTGCAGGAACTGCTCAAAGACGTGTTCCCGACCGTCGGGTTTGACCACGGCGTGGGAGGCGGCAAGAAACTGCTTGAGTGAAAGTGTCGTGCCGATGCTGGTGTGCCCCTGCCGCAGCAGGCACACATGCGTGCTGCGGATGAGGCGCTGCTGGAAAAAGCCGGCCTTCTGCAGGTCGGGGAAGTAGCCGATCGCGAGTTCCGCGGAGCCGGACTCCAGTGCCGTGGCGGCCGCATGCCGGGGCATGGCCAGCGTGTGGAGGCTCACCCCCGGCGCCTGTTCCGCCAGACGGGCCAGCAGGCGGGGCAGAAAGTTGACCTCGGCGATGTCCGGCGTGAGCAAGGTGAAGGTCCGACGGCTGGTTCCGGGATCGAAGCTTGCCGGTTGCAGGATCTCCGACTCGATGAGCCGGATCACCGAGCGCACCGGTTCGCAGAGGTCTTCCGATCGTTGGGTCGGTCGCATCTCGGCACCCAGCCGCACGAAAAGAGGATCGCCGAAGACCTTGCGCAGGCGTGCCAGCGCCGCGCTCATGGCGGGCTGGCTGAGGTGCAGGGCCTCGCCGGCCTTGGTCACGCTGCGGTACTTGACCATGGCGTCAAACACCACGAGCAGGTTGAGGTCGATCGATCTGATATCCATGGCATGGATTCTATGTATTTGCACAATTGACTAGATCGATGGAGCCTGTGTTCCTAGACTCGCGCCATTCCAATGAATTGACCCACATCAAGATGGGCCATCCCGACGAGGAGACAGGCATGGGGCAGACGCTCACGCTCGAGCAGGCGCAGCAGATCGTGGCTGGCGCGCTGGCGCATTCCAGGACCGCCGGCTACAGGCCGATGGGCATCGCCGTGCTCGACGAGGCCGGCCACCTCAAGGCCTTTGCGCGTGAGGACGGCGCCAGCATGTTCCGTTTCAACGTGGCCCGGGCCAAGGCCTGGGGCGCCGTGGGCATGGGGGTGTCCAGCCGTGTCCTGGCCCAGCGTGCCAAGGACAACCCCAACTTCTTCGTGTCGCTGGCGGCCACGGCCGAGGGCCGCCTGCTGCCGCAGACGGGCGCCGTGCTCATCCGGAATGCGGCCGGGGAGACGCTGGGGGCCGTGGGGGCCAGCGGCGGTACCGGCGACGAAGACGAAGCCATTTGCATCGCCGGCGTCCAGGCCGCCGGTCTGGTGGCGGCCTGAGGCGGTGGGCATGCGCGCTTGCTGCGGCGTGGATGTGCACGCCCATGTCATCCCTGGCGAGTTCCCGGCCTATCTCGGCGGCGCTACGCCGGCCGGCTGGCCCTCCATGGCGCCGGCGCAGGACTGCCATCACCGCAGCGTGATGATCGATGGCAAGAACTACCGCACGGTGTCCGACAAGAGCTGGACCACCGCGCGCCGCCTCGCGGACTTCGCCGACATGGGCCTGGAGCTGCAGGCCATCTCGCCCATGCCCGAGCTGCTGTCCTACTGGCTGGCACCGGCGGCCGGCGTGCAGCTGGTGCGCTACCTCAACGAACAGATCGCCGGCATGGTGGCCGAGTCCGACGGCAAGTTGATCGGCCTCGGTGCCGTACCCCTGCAGGACCTGGACCTCGCCATCGCCGAGCTGCACCACCTGAAAGACAAGCTGGGTCTCCAGGGCGTGGAGATCGGCAGCAACATCAACGGCGTGGTCATGGGCGATGCGCGCTGGCTGCCCTTCTTCGAAGCCTGCGCTGCGCTGGATCTCCCGGTTTTCGTGCACGCGCTGCGCCCGGTGGGCATGGACCGCCTGGTCGGCCCGGCCCCGCTGCAGCAGGTGCTGGCCTATCCCAGCGATGTGGGCCTGGCGGCGGCCTCCGTGCTCACGGGCAATCTGCTGGCCCGTGTGCCCGGCCTGCGTCTGGCCTTCAGCCACGGCGGCGGCACCCTCGCCCTGCTGCTGCCGCGCCTGCAGCAGGCCATGAGCGTGTTCCCGGCGCTCAAGGACAGCGTGCTGAAGTCACCCGCCGAGCAGGCGCGTGAACTCTTCTACGACACCCTGGTCTTCGACACGCCCACGCTGCAGCACCTGGTGCGCACCTTCGGTGCCTCGCAGCTCATGGTGGGCACCGACTACCCCTTCAACTTCCACGACGCCCGGCCGCTCGATCGCATCCGCGCTGCCGGTTTTGACGACAGCGTCGTGGACCAGCTCACCCAGGCCAACGCCCGCCGTTACTTGGGCCTCTCCACAGGAAAACAAGCATGACCCATGCCTCCTCACGCGTGGCCGCGCTGCGCAGCGTGGCCTTGAACGTCCCCGATCTGCAAGAGGCCGAGAAGTTCTACACGCAGATCTGGCACCTCGATGTGGCCGCCCGCACGAGTGATGCCCTCTACCTGCGTGGCACCGGTGCCGATCACCACCTGCTGGCCCTGCACCAGGCGCCGGGTCCTGCGCGCATCCGCAACGTCACGCTGCGCGCGCGCAGCCGTGCGGCGCTGGACGAAGTGGCACAGCTGGCGCCGCAGCACGGCGGGCGGGTGCTGAGCCCGGTGGGCCCGGTGAACGAGCCCGGTGGTGGTACGGCCGTGACCGTGAGCGATGCCGATGGCCGTGTCTTCCGCCTGGTCTGGGACGACACCCGCCATGCCGATGCGCACGAGAAGAAAGACCACCCCGTGCGTCTGGCCCATGCGGTGCTCAACAGCCATGCGGTGGAGGCTACGCGGGCCTACATGGAGCAGGTCTTCGACTTCTCGCTCTCGGACCGCACCCGCATCATGGCTTTCCTGCGCTGCAACAGCGACCACCACAGCCTGGCCCTGGGCGATACCGACAACGACGCGCTTAACCACATCGCCTTCCTCATGCCCGATCTCGATTCCGTCATGCGCGGCGGGGGTCGCATGAAGGACGCGGGTTACGGCATCCAGTGGGGACCGGGCCGCCATGGCCCCGGCGACAACGCCTTCAATTACTTCGTCGGTCCCTTCGATGTGGTCATCGAGTACACGGCCGAGGTCGAGCAGGTCGACGACAGCTACCAGGCCGGCCAGCCCACCGACTGGACCTGGCCGCCTGGCCGTATCGACCAGTGGGGTATCGGTATCCCGCCCACGACCGAACTCAAGCAGGCCCAGAAGGCCATCCTGTTTGTCTCCTGAATCTCTCCATCTTTTTCCAAGGAAGCTGCATGCGCTACACCACCTACATCGAGAACGGCCAGCCACGCCTGGGCGTGGTCCACAACAACGAGGTCATCGACCTGAACCGCGCGCAGTCGCAGATCAGCGCCGACCTGCGCACCGCGCTCAAGGCCGGCCAGGACCTGGCCGCGGCGGCCAGGGCTGCCATCGCCTCGAACGCGCCCCGCCGCAAGCTTGCCGACCTGGAGCTCGCGCCCCTGCTGCCCGAGCCGGGCAAGATCGTCTGCCTGGGCCTGAACTACTACGACCACGCCAAGGAAGGCGGGCGCGACAAGCCGGTCTATCCCTGGTTCTTCCTGCGCTGCGCCACCTCGCTCCTCGCTCACGACAAGGCCGCCCTGCGCCCCAAGGTCTCGGAGCGCCTGGACTGGGAGGCCGAACTGGCGGTGGTGATCGGCAAGACCGTCAAGCACCGGACGATGGACAACGCACTCGACGCGGTCTTCGGCTACACCGTCTTCAATGACATCTCGGTGCGCGACTACCAGAAGAAGACGCCGCAGTGGAGCATCGGCAAGAACTTCGACCGCACCGGCCCGCTGGGTCCCGTGCTGGTCACGGCCGACGAGCTGCCGGCGGGTGCCACCGACCTGCGCATCCAGGCCCGCCTCAACGGCCAGGTCATGCAGGATGCCAACACGCGCGACATGATCTGGGGCGTGGCCGAGACCATCATGCTGCTCAGCGAGTGCATGACGCTGGAGCCCGGCGACCTCATCGTCATGGGCACGCCCGCCGGCGTGGGCCAGGCGCGCACTCCGCCGGTCTGGATGAAACACGGCGACACGGTCGAGATCGAGATCGAGAACATCGGCGTGCTGCGCAACCGCATCGAGGACGAGGCCTGAGCATGGCGAACGCGAAAGCGGCGGCTCCTGGCAACGTGTATGACGTGGCCGTGGTCGGTTTCGGTCCCTCGGGGGCCGTGGCGGCAGGCCTGCTCGGCGCACAGGGCATCCGCACCTATGTCTGCGACAAGTCGCACGAGGTCTATGACAAGCCCCGCGCCATCTCGCTGGACCACGAGATCATCCGCCTGTTCCAGCAGATGGGGGTGGCGAAAAAGATCAAGCCCTACCTCGAGCCCTTTACGGACTCGGTTTATTACGGCGTGGACGGCCAGGTCATCAAGCGCATGTCCACCGTCGCACCACCGTACCCGCTGGGCCACACGCCCTCGGTGGTCTTCACCCAGCCGCCGGCCGAACGCATCCTGCGCGAGCATGCAATGTCCTTCCCCTCGGTCACCGTGGCCCTGGGCCAGACGCTGACACGGATCACGCAGGACGCGACGCAGGCGACCCTCACGCTGCAGGGCGAGGATGGCCGTGTCTCCACCGTGCAGGCACGTTATGTCATCGCCTGTGACGGGGCGTCCAGCACCGTGCGCTCCCAGGTCGGCATCACCCTCGAAGACCTGGACTTCGACGAGGCCTGGCTGGTGGTGGACGTGCTGGTGAATGAAGAGGGCCTCGCCAAGCTGCCGGACACCAGCGTGCAGTACTGCAACCCGGCGCGCCCCAGCACCTACCTGATCTGCCCCGGCAATCATCGCCGCTGGGAGATCGCCATCAACCCCGGCGAAGACCCCAGACAGGTGGCCACGCCCGAAGGTACCTGGAAGCTGCTGGCCCCCTGGCTCACGCCGGCCGACGCCACGCTCTGGCGCCAGGCCAGCTACCGCTTCCACGCCCTGGTGGCCAGTGAGTGGCGCAAGGGCCGCGTCTTCGTGGCCGGGGATGCCGCCCACCAGCAGCCGCCCTTCCTGGGCCAGGGCATGTGCCAGGGCCTGCGCGATGTGGCCAACCTCTGCTGGAAGCTGCAGGCCGTGCTGCAGGCGGGCGCCCCGGAACGCCTGCTCGACAGTTATGGCGCGGAGCGCAAGGCCCATGTGATCGACCTCACCACCCGCATCAAGGCCATCGGCCAGATCATCGGCGAACGCGATCCCGAGCGCGCCCGTGCGCGTGACGCGAAGCTGCTGGCCGACTGCGGCGGTGTGGTGCAGCCCACGCCGCGCCAGGACGTGCAGCCCGCCCTGCGCGCCGGTCTGCTGGCGGCCCAGGCCCATCCCGCACGCGGCACCATCTTCCCGCAACCGTGGTTGATGGTCGACGGCGAGAAACAGCGCATGGATGACGTGCTGGGCAGTGGCTGGCGGCTGGTGCTGGACCAGCACGCGGATGCCGCCTTGCGCCAGCAGGCGCGCGTGCACGCGCGCCCCGGTCTCACGGTCGTGCAGCTGGGCACGCCCGGGTTCAGCGAGGCCGAGGGCGTGCTCGCGCGCTGGTTTGAACGCCATGCCTGCCGTGCCGCCCTGGTGCGGCCCGATCACTACGTCCATGGCGTGGCGTCCGATGCGCAAGAGCTGTCAGCCCAGCTGGCAGCGCTGGCCGCTTTTTGAGGTCCCCAGAGTTCCACCACGACAACCTACGAGGAGACAGACATGCAACGCAGACATTTCATCCAGGCCGGCCTGCTGGCCACGGCCGCACCCGCAGCCTGGGCCCAGGCCTGGCCGGCCCGGCCCGTCAAGCTCATCCTCTCGCAGCCCGCAGGCTCGGGCCCCGACATCATTGCCCGCTACATCGCGGACCAGCTGGTCAAGACCTGGAACCAGCCTGTGGTGGTGGAAAACCGCCCTGGCGGCCAGAACCTCATCGGGGCGCAGGCGGCAGCCCGTTCGCCGGCTGATGGCTACGCCTTCTACTTCGGCACCACGGCGGCCATGGTCACCAATCTCTACACCTTCAAGACCCTGCCCTACGATCCGGTGAAGGACTTCGTCCCCGTGCGCCTCGTGGGTCGCAGCCCCTTTGTGATCGCGGCCGCCGCGAACTACAGCGCCAAGGACCTGGGCGAGGCCTTTGCCGCCGCCAGGGCCCAGCCCGGCGCCGTGGCCATTGCCACCGAGGGGCCCAAGACCTTCTCGGGCATGCTGGCCGACTATGCGGCCAACACGGCCGGCGTGAAGTTCAACCACGTGCCCTACACCAAGGCGACGGATGCGCTGCAGGACGTGATCGGCGGCCGGGTGCCCCTGATCTGCCTGCCCAATGCGGCGCTCGCCAGCTACATCAAGTCGGGTCAGCTGCGTGCCCTGGCCGTCAGCACCTCGGAGCGCCTGGCCGAGATGCCCAACGTGCCGACACTGGCCGAGTCCTTCCCCGGCTTCGAGTACACGGGCTGGAATGGCATCTTCGCCCCGGCCGGCACACCGGCGGAGGTCGTGAGCCGCGTGAACCGCGACCTCGAGACCATCCTCAAGCAGCCCGAGGTGGTGCAGAAGATGGCCTCCCTGGGCTCGATCGCCGTACAGGGCATGTCGGTGGCCGACTTCGACGGCTTCATGCGCAAGGAGCGCGAGCGCTGGGGTGCCGTGGTCAAGACCATCGGCGTGTTGCCCGAGTGAGTTCGCTCGCTGCTGCGCCCTGTCCCGTGCCCCCGGTTTGGTCCTTTCCTCAGGAGACATCATGAACCACTCGCAGATCGCTCGTGCATCCCGCCGGGGTTTCCTCGGCACCCTGTCCGCCATCGCGGCCACGCAGGTCCTGCCTGCAGCCGCGCAGGAGGCTTACCCGAACCGCAGCATCCAGCTCATCATTCCCAATGCGCCGGGCAGTTCGGTGGACACCATGGGCCGCGCCGTGGGCGCCCGCATGGCGCCGCTGCTGCAACAGTCCCTGGTGATGGACAACCGCGCCGGTGCAGCCGGCGCGATCGGCGTGGAAGCCGGCCGCCGGGCGGCACCCGATGGCTACACCCTCATCATCGGCTCCACCAGCGCCATCACGACGGCACCGCTTTTGCAGAAAGCCGTACCCTACGACCCCCTGCGTGACCTGGACCTGCTGGCGATCTTTGCCCTGCTGCCCAACGTGCTGGTGGTCAACCCGGCCCTGCCCGTGCAGACCACGGCAGAGCTCATCGCCTATGCCCGCTCCAAGGGCGACAAGACCAATATGGCCTCGGCGGGACCGGGTTCGGCCAGCCATCTGGCCGGGGTGGCTTTCCAGAATGCGGCGGGTTTCCAGTCGCTGCATGTGCCCTACAAGGGGGGCAGCCAGGGGGTGGCCTCGGTGGCGGCTGGCGAAACCGACTGGGTGCTCACGCCGGCACCGGCCGCCATGTCCCTGGTCAAGGCCGGGCGCCTGCGCCTGCTGGGCCACAGCATGGGTCCCAACCACAAGCCGGTGGGCGAGACGCCTTCCCTGGCCTCCACGGTGCCCGGTTTCGAGTTCTCCGGCTGGATCGGCCTGCTCGCACCCAAGGGGCTGCCGCAGGCCGCGACCCGCAAGCTGCTGGAGGTGGTCGAGAAGACGGTCAGGCTGCCCGAGTTGCAGACGGCCTTCGAGGCCAATGGTGCGGTGCCGACTTTCATCCCCGCCCAGGAGTTCCAGGCCTTCCTGGTGAAGGACATCGAGCTCAACCGCAAGGCCATCCAGACCGCCGGCCTCAAACCGGAGTGAAGAGCTGACATGTCCACGACCGTCCACCGACACCCGGCCGCCAGCATCCTGCCCCTGTTCCCGCAGCGCTGGTCCCCCCGTTCCTTTCAGCCGCGCCCCATGGACCGCGAGGTGCTCCTGGCGCTGCTGGAGGCGGCGCGCTGGGCGCCCTCGCGCAACAACTCGCAGCCCTGGCGCCTGGTCTATGCGCTCAAGGGCGATGCGCACTGGGACACGTTCAGGGGTTTTCTGAACGAAAGAAATGCCCGCTGGGCGGGAGAGGCGTCGGCCCTGGTGCTGATGGCGTCCTGCGACCAGTTCACCAATGCGCGCACCGGCGAGCACGAGCACACCGCCAGCCACGAATTTGATGCAGGCTGTGCCTGGGGTTTCATGGCCTTGCAGGCCGCCAGCCTGGGCTGGGCCTGCCACGCCATGGCCGGTTTTGACGCCGACAAGGCCCGGGTCGCCACCCGCCTTCCGGCCGACTGCAAGCCCCATGTCCTGATCGCCATCGGGGTGCCCGGGGACCCGTCGACCTTACCTGACGATCTGCGCGCCCGCGAAAAGCCCTCCGACCGCGAACCGGTCGCCTGGTTCAGCCGGTACGGGCATTTCTGACTGCCGGGCGGCCCGGCCGGACCCCGTCCAGCCTGGTGGTGGACGGGGTTTTTTGCGGAAATCTCTTGTACTGGTGGGGGTATGTTGTATATACTACCGCCAGTATATGGAGCAACCCATGAAAACCATCCACACCCTGGCTTTTGCCGTCAGTCTGGCCGTGCTGGCCGGCGCCCCCGTGCTGGCGCGTGCGCAGGCCGGTGTGGCCGTGCCCACCGTTCAGATCGGGGCCCGTGCCGTGAGCACCGGCTACGAGATCGATGGGGTGATCGAGCCGGTCCGGCAGAGCACCATCGCCGCTCAGGCGGCGGGGCGGGTCGTGAAACTGCTCGTGAAGATGGGCGACCAGGTCCGGGCCGGCCAGCTGCTGGCCACCATCGACGACAGCGAGACCACCGTCGGTGTGCAGCGCAGCGCCGCCCAGCTGAGCCAGGCCGAGGCCGAGCTGCGCAACGCGAAAGCCCATTACGAGCGCACGCGCGAGCTCCGCGCCCAGGGTTTCGTGAGCCAGGCCGCACTGGATATGGCCGAGACCCAGTACAAGGCCGCCCAGGCCGGCCAGTCGCAGGCCACGGCCGGCGCGCGCGCCTCGGCCCTGAGCCAGGGCTACACCCGCGTGACCGCGCCCTACGACGGCTGGGTGCTGCAGACCCATGTGGACGCTGGCGACCTGGCCGTGCCGGGCAAGCCCGTGGTCACGGTCTACGCGCCCCAGCCGCTGCGGGCTGTGGTGCAGGTGCCGGCCTCCCAGGCCGACAGCGCCCGCGCCGCGCAGGACGTGCAGGTGCAGCTGACGGAGGCCAACGGTGCCAGCCACTGGGTGCAGCCTGTCAAGCGCAGCACCATGCCCGCGGCCGACCCGGTCTCGCAGACCGTGGTCTGGCGCCTTGACCTGGCCCCGAACGCTGCACAGAAGCTGCTGCCGGGCCAGCAGGTTCGCGTGCGTTTCGTCGGTGGCCAGGCCCAGCGCACCGTGGTGCCGGCCCAGGCCGTGCTGCGCCGCGGTGAGCTGACGGCCGTCTACGTGGCCAGCGAGCGCGGTTTCGTGTTGCGCGCCGTGCGCCTGGGGGCCGACCATGGCGCCGAAGGCGTGGAGATCGTGGCGGGTCTGGCCACCGGTGAGCGCGTGGCGCTCGACCCGGTACGTGCCGGTCTCGCCGGTGCGGTAGCTGCCGCCAGCCGCTGAGGACTGCCATGAACACGCAGGAACGCATGGGTATCTCAGGTCGCATCGCCGCAGCTTTCCAGGCCAACGCGCTCACGCCGCTGCTGGCGCTGGTGGCGCTGCTGCTGGGCCTCTTTGCCGTGCTGGTCACGCCGCGCGAGGAGGAGCCCCAGATCAACGTCACCATGGCCAATGTGCTGATCCCCTTCCCCGGGGCCAGCAGCGCCGACGTGCAGAACATGGTGGCGCGTCCGGCCGAGCAGGTGCTGAGCCAGATCGCTGGCATCGAGCACACCTACTCCGTCGCCCGGCCCGGCCTGGCGGTGCTGACCGTGCAGTTCCAGGTCGGCGTGCCGCGCACCGAGGCCCTGGTGCGTCTCTACGACGTGCTCAACGCCAACCAGGACTGGCTGCCGCGCGAGCTGGGCACGCTGGCCCCCATCGTCAAGCCCAAGGGCATCGACGACGTGCCCGTGCTGGCTGTCACGCTCTGGAGCAAAGACGGCGCGCCCGCCCAGGAGCTCGAGCGCGTGGCCCACGCGCTGGAGACCGAACTCAAGCGCGTGAAGGGCACACGCGAGGTCGACACGCTGGGCGGACCCGGCCGCGCCGTGCACGTCTGGCTGGACCCGACCCGCCTGCGCGCACGCGGTATCGACGTGCTCTCGCTGCGTCAGACCCTGGCGGCGGCCAACTTCGGCATGCCCGCCGGGGCCGTGCTCGACAGCCGTGCGAAAAACAGTGGCGCGCCGCAGATGCTCAGCGTGGAGACGGGCGAGTTCCTGCGTTCCCCCGACGACGTGGGCAGCATCGTGGTTGGTGTCAGCAAGGGGGCGCCGGTCTATCTGCGCGAGGTGGCCCGCATCGAGGCCGGCGCGCAGCAGCCGCAGCGTTACGTCTGGTTCACGCCGGGCGCGGCCATGGCCCAGGCCACCGGCGACGCCGCCACTGCGGCTGGCCAGGTCTACCCGGCCGTGACGCTGACGGTCACCAAAAAGCCCGGCGAAAACGCCGTCGATGTGGCACGCGCCGCGAACGAGCGGGTTCAGACCCTGCGCAACACCGTCATCCCGTCCAACATCGAGGCCACGGTCACGCGCAACTACGGCGAGACCGCGGCCGAGAAGGCCAACCAGCTGATCGCCAAGCTGGCCTTCGCCACCGGCTCGGTCATCCTGCTGGTGGGCCTGGCCCTGGGCCGGCGCGAGGCCGTCATCGTCGGCGCGGCCGTCATCCTCACGCTGACCGCCACGCTCTTCGCCTCCTGGGCCTGGGGCTTCACGCTCAACCGTGTTTCCCTGTTCGCGCTGATCTTCTCCATCGGCATCCTGGTCGACGACGCCATCGTGGTGGTGGAAAACATCCATCGTCACCAGCAGCTCACGCCGCAGGCGTCGTTGCGCGAGATCATCCCGCGCGCCGTGGACGAGGTCGGTGGCCCCACCATCCTGGCCACGCTGACGGTGATCGCGGCCTTGCTGCCCATGGCCTTCGTGAGCGGCCTCATGGGCCCCTACATGAGCCCCATCCCCATCAACTCCAGCCTGGGCATGGCCATCTCCCTGGCCATCGCCTTCACGGTCACGCCCTGGCTCGCGCTCAAGCTCATGAAGCCCCAGGGTGCGCATGCCCACGCGGGTCATGGCGGCATGGGTGCGAAGCTGCAGAGCGTCTTCACCAGCCTGCTCACGCCTTTCCTGCAAAGCGCGCGGCGCCGCTGGCTGCTGCTGGGCGGCATCGGGGGCGCACTGATGCTCTCCGCTGGACTCACGCTGGTGCCTTCGAGCTTCGTGGGCGTGGTGCTCAAGATGCTGCCTTTCGACAACAAGAGCGAGTTCCAGGTGGTGGTCGAGATGCCCGCGGGCACGCCGCTGGAAGACACGGCCGCCGCCCTGCACGAGCTGGGCGCCTTCCTCGCGCAGCAGCCCGAGGTGCAGGACCTGCAGGCTTATGCCGGTACGGCCAGCCCCATCACCTTCAATGGCCTGGTCCGCCAGTACTACCTGCGCGCCGAAGCCGAGCAGGGCGACCTGCAGGTCAACCTGGTGCACAAGAAGCAGCGCAAGGAGCAGAGTCACGCCATCGCCCAGCGCCTGCGCCCGGCGCTCGAAGACATCGCCCGCAGGCACGGCGCGCGCCTGAAGGTGGTGGAAGTGCCGCCCGGACCGCCGGTCATGAGCCCGCTGGTGGCGGAGATCTATGGCCCGGACGAGGCCGGTCGCCAGCAGCTGGCGCAGCGTCTTGCCGCGGCCTTCGGCCAGACGCAGGACATCGTGGGCGTGGACACCTCGCTGCGCGAGGATGCGCCCCGCGCCTGGCTGCGTGTGCGTCGCCAGCGCGCCGAGTCCCTGGGCATTCCGGTGGCCGCGGTGGCGCAGACCGTGCACGCGGCGCTGTCGGGCAACGACGCGGCCTGGCTGCACGACGCGCAGTCCAAGTACCCGGTGCCGGTGCGCCTGCAGCTGCCGCGCGAACAGCAGATCGGCCTGGACGCCTTGCTGGCCCTGCCCATGCGCGCCGCCAACGGCCAGCTGGTGCCCTTGTCCGAACTCGTGCGCGTGGAGCGAGGTGTCATCGACAAGCCGCTGTTCACCAAGGACCTGGCCCATGTGAGCTACGTCTTCGGCGACATGGCTGGCCAGCTGGACTCGCCCCTGTACGGCCTGTTTGCCATCCGCCCGAAGCTGGAGGAGGCCGCGCTCAAAGGTACGGGCGAACTGGCCGAGTACTGGATCCGCCAGCCCACCGACACCTACCGCCAGTACGCCCTCAAATGGGACGGCGAATGGCAGATCACCTACGAGACCTTCCGCGACATGGGTGCCGCCTATGCCGTGGGCCTGGTGCTGATCTACCTGCTGGTGGTGGGGCAGTTCCGCTCCTACAGCACGCCGCTGGTCATCATGGCGCCCATCCCGCTCACCCTCATCGGCGTCATGCCGGGCCACGCCCTGCTGGGCGCGCAGTTCA
>JACCDS010559298.1_pt1 | contig 13168 bp, 14 predicted proteins | sample 7446441 | NCBI WGS metagenome assembly JACCDS01 (sample SAMN15323445, study PRJNA562643) | freshwater metagenome | isolation source: river surface water | place: USA:Blue River Watershed | collected 2017-08-17
AAAATAATCACCCCTAAAGCATTGAAGACCAATTAGTTATAAACCTAAATCATCTTTCTTAATCACCCCCTAGCTGTCTAGCGGAGTGCAAAGGTAAGGGTTTTTAAACTTCTAAAACAAAAAAAAATTTAAACCTTTTTTATCTCCCACCTTCTCATCAACCTTAAGAACTGTTCCCCGTTTTGGGAGTGCAAATATAGAACCTTCACAACTAATAAACAAACCTTTCTCAAAAAAAAATCAAAAAAAAGAAAAAACACTACAAACTTACCCCTCTTTTCCAAGGCAAGAACTGCTCATGAGAAGCAGAATAAGTATTTAACAACCAATACTCATTTAAATGATTTACTAACTTTTTTTCAAGCCTAACACCTTTGAAGGGTTTGTTGTGTAACTGTACAAGAGGGCAAATAGGATTATGTATATCAGCATTTGAATTGCCACCTAATCTTACCAAAATGGTAGCCCCCGCTGCCACTAATGCCGTTTGACTAATAGCATTGTTAGGTGGAGTGAACATCCAATTTAGACCCGTATGAATAGCAGTTTCTGCATAATCAAGCACATCTGCAGCTGCATCCCAAGGTACAAACCGCTGATTAGGCTCATCATGCGAAAGGTTTGATGCATATGCTGATTGATACAAATGCAACAATTGGTCAAACTTACTGATCAGCTTTGGATGCTGCAACTGACTTTTAACCATCTGTAAAGCAATATTACTATCATTTTGTGCCATCAACACTTTACACTCGCTAGCTACCAATTGACTGATTATTTTTTGTACATTGTTTGCATCGGTTTTACATACCAAAGGAGTATCTGTTTGTATACCTATACACAATTGGCTAAAGGGGGTATGTATTGGAACACACTGGTTGATTTGTTCTAAACCCTGAATTATTTGATTGATGGCTAAAGTTATCAATTGCTGTTCGCTAGCAGCCTGCTGCTGTTCTATTATATGTAGTGGCTTGTTAAAAGATGGGTTGGCAGTTTTAACGTACTGCAACAACTGCTGCGTTTGCAAGTTTTGACAACCCAAACTAATTATACTAACTCCCCCAACATTGGGATGATTGATATACGCTGCAAGTAGACGTGCTAAAGCGTCAGCATCTTGCCTAGTGCCCCCACAACCTCCTGTATGGTTTAGAAATTTAACACCCGTTACATTTTTGAATAAAGGCGCAACGGCAAAATCTGTTTCGCTTACTGTTTCATTTGCATTTAGTTGTGTACCTTGTTTATATGATTGTGCTAATTGATTTGCGTATGCAGCATAAGGATTGCTATTTTGGTATCCCAATTGGTACAAAAGTGCTTCCTTAATAACGTCAAGATTTCTATTTTCACAAAATACGGTTGGCACTACTAACCAAAAATTGGCAGTACCCGCCCTACCATCACTCCGCATATATCCAAGAAATGAGCTGTCAGAGGAAGCCGGTTGGCTATTGGAAGTTAATTTGTGTTTTGCTATTTGGCGAGACATGATTGCTTTTCTTGCAAAGAAATTGTGTATTACTTCTATTATCTTCTCATAAATTAACCATTATGTAAGCTATTTACACTCATTTGGCATCCAAATGTTCTTTAAGAAGCATATTTTCCATAAAACAGATACCACAACATTAAACATGATGTAGAATTAGGTAGTTAGTAGAAAGCAAAAAATATTAGGTGGTGGTAAAAGATTAGTAATTAGGTTGAATAGAAGTAATCATAGGCCTCTTTGAACGAGAACAACTTTACTTAAAAAGAATACATCATTTTTTTCAAGGCAAACAAGCCTGCATTAAAATTATTTATATTAATTTTTAGCTACGCCTAGCAATAACAATATCCAGGCTATAATTAACTGCAAACCACCAAGAGGTGTAATTGGTCCTACCCAAGCCAAATAATCAGCTCCTGCTATTTGCTTATAAGTTAGTAAATACAAACTACCACTAAAAAAAACTATACCGGAAATAAACAAACAGCCTGACCAATAAACATATTGGTTGGGAAAATCTTTGTACAAGAATGCAACAGCTATCAAGGCGAATACATGGTAAAATTGATAACGAACGCCTGTTTCAAAAATGGCAATTGTTTCGGCGGGGGCCATTTTTTTTAGTGCATGACTACCAAAAGCACCTAATGCCACACTTAAAGCACCTAATAAAGCAGCAGACTGAAAAAAAAATTTATACATATTGTTGAAGTATTGACAGTAAATAATCGATATGGATATTAGTTCCTTGTACATGCCATTTAGCTAGTTCGTAATAAGGTTTACGCGCCTCGTAACGTTCAGTAAACAACTGTGCTACTTCTGTTGATGATTTGTTTTGAATAGCCGGACGATGCGCAACTTGTTGCATTGCCCTACTCACCAAAATAGGCACGGGTTCGTCTATCCAAATGGTAATACCATGTGCATTCATCCAATCCATGTTGTTTAAAAAACAGGGTGTACCTCCACCCGTAGCTATGATAGCAGTTTGCTTCAGTTGGATATTTTGCAACGCTTGTGATTCTTTTTTCCGAAAGTAGGGTTCGCCAAAGGCTTCAAAAAGGTGCGCAATTGTGCTTCCCTCATTTTCTTCTATCACAGTATCTAAATCAAGCCAATGCAGTTGCATTTTTTCAGCGAGTAACTTAGCCCAATGGCTTTTACCACTACCCATCATTCCTACTAAAAAAAAAGTCATCAATTGCACATTTAGTATAAGGGTACAATATTACACCAATAATAGTAGTTTTGGGTGCCGTTATCCAATGTTTTGCATACAACATTATAGTTTTACAGTTTGCCCCGGCAAATGATAGCTAGGTGCGACCAACAGACCTTCTAGCCGATGGAAACAAACATCCTAAAGGCAAAGGATTGTATTAAAGTAAAATAAAGCTTCGAAATATTAAACAAAAAAAATATTTGACCGGTATTTATCCGAAAAAAAGAGGCTGCCTCTACAATTGAGGCAACCTCTTGAATAGGATTGTTTTGAATACCTAGGCCAACTTGGCTTTTAAATTAGCATCAAGTGCATCTAAAAATTCTTCGGTATACAAATAATGTTCTCCATGGTTTACTTTATTGCCGTGTATACAAACAGCCAAGTCTTTGGTCATTTTACCACTTTCTACCGTTTCTACACAAACTTGTTCCAATGCTTGGCAAAACTGAACCAATGCTTGGTTGTTGTCAAGTTTGCCTCTAAATTCCAAGCCACGCGTCCAAGCAAAAATAGATGCGATAGGATTGGTGGAGGTTGGTTTTCCTTTTTGGTGTTCGCGATAGTGACGGGTTACTGTTCCGTGTGCCGCCTCAGCTTCCATAACAGTACCGTCGGGAGTAACGAGGGTTGATGTCATTAAGCCCAAGCTTCCAAAGCCTTGTGCTACAGTATCGCTTTGTACGTCGCCATCATAGTTTTTACAAGCCCAAACAAAATTACCATTCCATTTTAGTGCACTAGCCACCATATCATCAATTAAACGATGTTCGTAGGTTATACCGGCTTCTTGGTACTTGGCTTTGAATTCTGTTTGATAAATATCTTCAAAAATATCTTTGAATCGGCCATCATATTTTTTTAAAATGGTGTTTTTGGTAGACAAATACAGAGGCCATTTTTTAATCAATGCTTGATTAAAGCAAGAACGGGCAAAACCTTTGATGCTTTCGTCAGTATTGTACATGGCAAGTGCTACGCCATCACCTTTGAAGTTAAATACTTCGAACTCTTGAACGGTACCGTCTTCTCCTTCGAACTTGATGGTTAATTTACCTTTTCCTTTGGTAACAAAATCGGTAGCACGGTATTGATCGCCAAAAGCATGACGTCCAATACAAATAGGAGCCGTCCAATTAGGTACTAAGCGGGGTACATTGCTACAAACGATAGGTTCGCGAAAAACCGTACCGTCTAAAATATTGCGTATAGTACCGTTCGGGCTTTTCCACATTTGCTTTAAACCAAATTCTTTTACGCGTTGCTCATCGGGTGTAATGGTAGCACATTTAATACCAACACCATATTGTTTAATAGCGTTTGCGGCATCAATTGTTACTTGATCGTTGGTTAAGTCACGGTTTTCCATACCCAAGTCGTAGTATTTAATTTCTACATCTACATAAGGAAGGATTAATTTATCTTTAATAAACTTCCAAATGATGCGGGTCATTTCGTCACCGTCTAGCTCTACTACGGGGTTAGCAACTTTAATTTTTTGTGACATATATGCAATTTTAACTGATTAAGGGTGCAAAAGTAATGATTTACAAATTTCAAACACTATTGTGTTGGTAGTATTCTACTACATTTGCCAAAAATAACCCTAGAAAAATGGAATCTACAACTGTTATGATATTGATTGCGGTAGTTGCGGTAGCCGGTATTGCTGCATGGTTTTTTATCAATAAAAAAACAGCTACTGTTGCTGCAAGTAATACGGCCACTCCTGTTTCTGCGGCTTCCAAAGAAATGCAGTTGCAAGCATACGAACGACTAACGCTATTAGCAGATAGGATTGCATTGCCCAATTTGATTCCTAGGGTTAACCAACCAGGCTTAACAGCAAGGGACATGCAAATGCTGCTTACCTTATCAATAAAAGAAGAATTTGACTACAACATAACCCAACAAATTTATGTTAGCTACGATGCTTGGACAGTAGTAAAGCAACTAAAAGAACAAAGTACCCTTATTGTAAATCAGGTAGCACATCAGTTGCCTGCTGATGCCACCGGAGCGGATTTGAACAGGGTGTTGATTGAATTTTTAATGAACGACCCTAAAGGAAAACTGCACGAAATGGCTTGTGAAATCATTAGCAGCGAGGCAAAAAAAATCATGTAAATTTTTATTACTCTTCAATTAGATTGAAAATTGTATATCGTAAACACAGTTTCCGACCTAAAGTAATGGTATTAATTACACAGCTTCAACGGCATTCAATCTGCTAGAGGAACCTTTACAAAATAGGTTAATTCGGTTCTTTATGAATACCGAGATGTCCATTCCGCGGTAGTGCTGAATAGTATTTCCGTCGTTGAACGGTGCCAACGCCCTTACAGCCCAATAAGTAGTAGTGGCCTCTGGCTCACAACCTTAAAAAGGCTACCGCGTAGCCGGATCACCCATTTAATCAGCGGTAAAGCTACTTGGTGAAAAAAAAGATTGTACTTATAGAAAAATAAAAAATCTACCACAGCAACCCAACCAAATAGTGAAAACGCATCTTTTAAGCATTTTTTTGGGTTATAAAAATGGTAGTTGATGCATTTTTCAACAATTGCGAAAACAAAATACGCTTCTGTAAGCACAAATGTCCATATATAAAAAGATGCAACATGGAAATTGACAATTGATTTTGTTTAAAAAAAATTGCTGGCAATTGAAAAAAGATTTAACTTTTCTTTTCTAAACGATTGCTAGTATGATACAACTCCACGAAATCAAAGTTGGCGACTTTGTGCGCGCCGAATACGACGGTCAATTATGGGAAGGCACCGTTAGTATAATCAATAACAACGACAATCTTATTTGCGTTGCCACTAGTGTAAAGGAATTTTGGTTTATTCCTGAACAATTGTACCCCATTCCGCTAAACGAAGAAAATTTGCTGAAGTTGCATTTTGATAAGGAAGTAAACGACGACGGCAGTATTAAGTTTTGGAAAGATGGTTTACAATTAATTGCTTATACCAACAACTTTGCCCACATAGACCTTTGGTATTTGAACCAAAAAAAGCAAATAGACAATGTGCGTTATTTACATCAACTGCAAAATCAGTTTATGGAAATTGCCATGTAAACAGCAAAGCAACTACAAAGGCTATTGTGTGGTATAGCTGTAACTACCCAATAGCCTTTGTACAAGCTAATAACTTAATGTATTCTATCGCCACGTACTTCTAACTGCTGCATCACTTCTGCTTCGTATTGCAGCCATTCTTTCCAACGGGTTTTCACCTTGTTTTTATCAATATACTGTTCTGCCAAATCTATAAACAAAGTATAGTGTCCGGCCTCGCTTTCCATAAAGCGACGATAAAATTGTCGGAAATAGGCATCCTGCAATCCTTCGCTTAAGCGCTTAAAACGTTCGCAACTACGCGCTTCTATTAATGCCATTGTAAGTAGTTTATCTAAAAACCGATCGTCGGGATGGCCTCCTTGTTTTTGAAAAGCAAGTAATTTATTAACATAAACATCTTTCCGTTGCATACCCAAGGTGAGGTTTCGGCGCTTGAGTTCGTTGAGTACCAACCGAAAATGTCCCCATTCTTCGGTTACAATTGGAGCTAGGGCATAAACCAATTCTGTTTTTTGATTATAATGTTGTATAAGTGCAATACAGGTTGTAGCTGCTTTTTGCTCGCAGTACGCATGGTCGGATAAAAGATCTTGCAAGCTAATACTTGCTAAATCAACCCAACGGGGGTCGGTGGGCAACTGTAAGCCAAGAATATTCTTGGTATGATCCGACAAGTCGGCAGTAAAATCTTGTTCCGACAAAAAATAAGGCGCTTCCATGAAAGTGTGTTTTTAAAGGAATGGTGTGGGCTGTAGCAATGCGGCAAATATCCGCTTTAATCTGCTATTTTTGACCAATGTATGCAGATGATTTTTTAGCCGCCAAACTACAAAAACGGCAACAGCAGCAAGCCTTGCGCAGTTTGTATGTACCCAATGCCCCGATGGTCGATTTTTGTAGCAACGATTATTTAGGCATTGCGCATGCAAACCTGCTAGCCATGGCTGAGCATGCAGGAAGTGGCTCTACCGGTTCGCGACTGCTTGCCGGCAATTCTGCTTTGGCCGAGGCTACGGAACAAATAATTGCTAGCTTTCACGATTCGGAGGCTTCCTTACTGTTTAACTCTGGTTACGATGCCAATGTAGGTTTGTTATCGTGTGTGCCGCAACGCGGCGATGTAGTTTTGTACGATGCATTGGCACATGCCTCTATTAGAGATGGCATACAATTATCGCTTGCCAAAGCTTATTCCTTTGCACATAACAACATGGAGCAACTAGTTGCTAAAATACAACAGGTGCAACGGCAACCCTATCAACATTTATTCATTGTTACCGAGTCGGTTTTTAGTATGGATGGCGATGCATGTCCTATTGAAGCCTTGGTAGACATTTGCCAAACATATGGAGCCCATTTAATTGTAGACGAAGCACATGCAACCGGCATTATTGGCAAATTAGGCGAGGGATTGGTACAAGCCAAAGGGTTACACCACCAAGTATTTGCACGGGTTCATACGTTTGGCAAAGCTTGTGGTTGCCACGGAGCAGCGATAACAGGTAGTAAACGTTTACAGCAATACCTCATCAACTTTGCACGTAGTTTTATTTACTCAACAGCCTTATCGCCGCACGCCGTCAATACCATTCAAGCTAGTTACCGCATATTTCCACAACTACACCAACAACGAAGGCACTTAGAGCAATTGATTGCACATTTTCAGCAGTCTACGCTCCCTTTTTACAAACTCCCTTCGCAAACGCCTATTCAAATTGTGGTAATTCCGGGTAATGATGCGGTAAAAAAAATGGCACAAACCTTACAACAAGCGGGACTAGATGTTCGTCCAATACTCAGTCCTACCGTACCGGCAGGGAGAGAGCGACTCCGGATAGTATTGCATGCATGTAACACCAATGCCCAACTTTCACAGTTGATTCACTTATTGCAAAAACAAACTTTATAACTTCCAAAGGTGAAAGATAGTTGTTCTACACACAATGACCTACTACCTATACCTTTGCTTTTTTATCGCTTATGCATCAATCACCTGCTTATCTCTCTATTTGGACGCTTTTAAAAAAAGATTTGCTCCTAGAAACCCGACAGCAATACACTTTATACGGCATACTCCTTTATGTTATGAGTACCATTTTTGTGGTGTATTTAAGTATGGGTCAGCCGGAGGATAAAATATGGAACGGACTTTTTTGGATTGTTCAACTCTTTGTATGCATCAATGCCGTAGCCAAAAGTTTTTTGCAGGAAGGTAAAGGTCGTATGCTCTATTTTTACTCTATTGTAAGTCCGCAACAGTTTGTTTTAAGCAAGCTGCTGTTTAACTTACTGCTCATGCTGTTGATGAGCTTACTTAGTTTGGTAGTTTTTGTGGTTTTGTTAGGCAACCCGCTAGCACATTTTATACAGTTTGCAGGAGTAGCCATACTAGGCGGCATTAGTTTAAGCCTTGTATTTACTTTTTTAGCTGCTATTGCGGCCAAAGCACAGCAATCTTCGGCATTGATGGCCATCATGGGTTTTCCATTAATCATACCACAAATACTGCTGCTTATGAAAATTTCGGTTACAGCATTTTCTAGTGTAGTACAGCAGGGATGGTGGCAATTGGTTTTTTCGCTGATAGGATTAGATGTTTTGGTGATTGCTTTATCGCTTATTTTGTTTCCTTTCCTTTGGAAAGATTGATTTTTGGGTATGAGCCACAGGCCGGTACTACGTATTAAGCTGCATTGGCGTTGGCACCATTCATCCAAACAAGTCTATTGAAAAAAGGGTAATTTACCTATTTTAGCAATGTAGACAGAAATACAGCACTATTTCCTGCATACCCATTTTCATCAACCCAATTAAACACCGTGTGCTAATATCTGCGTCTTATCAAATACTGTAAGCCGATAATATCAGCAACACTCTCGCTTATGCAGTTACCATCCTCCAATCGTCAACAGTTGTTATCAGGCATTGGTTTTGCCCTGCTCACCTGCATTATTTGGAGTGGCAATTTTGTATTGGCCAAAGGTATTACCCATACCATATCGCCTGTTAGTTTAAGTTTTTATAGATTGTGTGGCGCTAGTATACTCATGCTGCTTATTGGCTATAAAACCTACCGAAAAGAAACGGCTGCTATTTGGCAACACCGGCATTACCTAATCATTTCGGGAGCATTTGGATTTGCGCTATATAGTACACTATTGTACATTGGCGGCAACTACACCTCGGCTATTAATTTGGCATTGATTGGCTGTACTTCATCGCCCATATTTGCGGTGGTATTGGGCGTTTTGTTTTTTCATCAAACCACCACCAAAGCCCAACTGTTGGGTATGGCTACTTGTGCTTTAGGCATCCTATTGCTAATTTCAGATGGACGTTTGCGCAACTTAACACACTTTACTTTTGCTGTAGGCGATTGGTGGATGCTTGCAGGCTCGTTCAGCTTTGCATTGTACAACAATTATGTAAAAAAACGCCCTTTAGGAATTAGCAACGTCAGTTTTTTAACGGTAGCGTTTGTATCGGCCACCTTTTTGCTTTTTCCGGTGTATTTAATTGAGCTATTTTTTCTACATCCCCACCCTATTATCATTAATCTGCGCTTTGCGGCAACCTTCTTGTATTTATCGCTCGGTTGTTCGGTAATGGCTTTTTTAATGTGGAACAAAAGCATCCACCTAATAGGGCCAGGGCGTACTGCTTTGTTCGGCAATCTTATTCCCATTTTAAGTGCCATACAAGCAATTCTGCTACTGCACGAACCATTCAAAACCATACATATTTGGAGTGGACTACTGATATTGTTAGGTTTGGCAATTGCTAACTTACCTACTATCAGCCCAAAAAAATCTTACCCCAGCTAAAACAGTATATTACACATGGATACCACAATACTTGTTTGTATGTGTATAGCCTCTTTTTTGGCAGGTTTTGTAGATGCTATTGTAGGCGGAGGAGGCCTTATTCAGTTGCCAATTGGCATTGTATTGTTGCCTCAAAAGCCCATCAACGTTGTTGTAGCCACGTTAAAACTCCCCGCTTTTTTTGGCACTGGATTTGCCGCTTATCAATATGCGCAAAAAAACAACACCAATTGGCGCTTACTTGGTTGGCTAATGCCACTAGCAGCCGTAGCGGCATTGTGCGGTTCGCAACTGCTAACCGTTGTGCACAACAACTTCATGAAGCCTATTTTGTTGGTGGTTTTGGTATTGGTTGCCATTTATACATTTACCAAAAAAGATTTCGGATCGGCGGAACAACTACCGCCTAGCACAGGCAAAGGCTTTAAATGGAAAGCTATGGCTATTACCCTTATTATTGGCTTTTACGACGGCTTTATTGGCCCCGGTACCGGCAGTTTTCTAATACTTGCTTTTATCACTATTTTGGGATATGACTTTTTGCACGCCTCAGCTACAGCCAAACTGATTAATTTGGCAACCAATTGCGGTTCGATTGTATTGTTTATTTTAAAAGGAAAAATTTGGTGGGCACTTGCCATACCAATGGCTGCAGCCAATAGTGCCGGCGGCATACTTGGAGCCTACTTGGCCATAAGCAAAGGAAATACCTTCATTAGAAAAGTTTTTTTAGTGGTGGTTACTGCCACGCTTCTACGATTTGGGTATGATGTTTTTGTACACTAAAAGCCGAGTACAATTGAGGATGTTTATGTAAATCTCGTACCTTTTTTTACGATCCTTTTCGGTACGTTCAACGTATGTAAAGGAGGGTTCTGTTGATAGTTACGAAGCTGCAAAATATTCACTAAATGTAGCAGCAACTATCTTAAAAAGGGGTATTTGTATAGTTTAACCTTTTGTACACAATACCAGGTATCGGAATTACGTTTTTAGTACGTACTTTCCCATCACTCATTTGTTTGTACAACCTATTTTGTTACTATGAATCAACAGGCCATTGCAAATGCACATTTTGAACGCAAAAAAAATACCCAAGCGGCAGCTATTACCATTGGCGTATGCTTATTGCTGTTTCTAACCTTTTTTTTACTCAAATGGCATGCCCCTAATGTAACGCAACCGGTATTGAGCGAAGGAATAGAAATTAACCTTGGTGATGGCGAAACAGGCAGCGGCAACGTAGAACCACTCATGCCCGGAACACCCGCTCCCGAAGCAAGCAATCAAGAAAATGCAAGCATGCCAACAGCTGCTACTACCGAACCACAAAATATTGCCACCGACGACAATGACCCTGAAGCGGTTGCAGCAATTGCCAAGCCAATTAAACCCATTCATAAAGTAACCCCTACACCCAATACAACCCCTCCTGCAAACCAAGCAACAGTTAATAAAACAAGTGTTGCGGCAGTTCCTGTAGTAAAACCCAAAGCACTTTTTTCGGTGAAGGGCGGCACCGGAAACGGTGGAAATGGTGCTGATAGTTACAATCAAGTGACCAATCAAGGAACTGCGGGTGGTGTGGGTAATCAAGGTAATCCTAATGGTACCGTTACCGGCGACAGCTACACGGGTTACAATGGCAATGGCAAAAGCGGTATAAGTATTAGCAAAGGATTAAAAGGCCGAAAATTCAAATCGCTACCTAGTTTTGAAGACGACTTTTCTGAAAATGCCAAAGTGTATGTAAATATTACCGTTGATAAAAATGGGAAAGTGACCGATGCGCAAATTGACTTACGACTAACCAATACTGCCAATAGCCAAATAAAGCGTATTGCACTCAAAAAAGCCAAGGAACTCTCTCTTTCTGAAGGCAATGAAGACTTACAAAGCGGTACGATTCTATTTAATTTTATTGTGCGAGGTTAGTTGGTTTTCCATTGCTTTATTCGGCAACAAAACCCAAAATATCAGCTAGATTTGGATCGGTATAATCATCAACAAATGCCAATACATTAGAATAAGTACTAAAAGACTCTTTGGCATGCATAGTGGTTAATACAATGCAATTCATTCCTGCATTCCATGCACTTTCCACTCCTTTTGGGGCATCTTCAAATACAATACAGTCTTTTGGGGCTACCCCTAACTGATTGGCACATTTTAAAAACACTTCTGGATTGGGTTTGCTTTCAATTACTTCATTGGCACTTACGATGGTTGAAAAATAGTGGCGTAGCTGAAGATTATCTAATACAAAATCAATATTGAACGGAATTGCGGCCGAGCCAATAGCCATTTGAATGCCGCGCTTGTTTGCTGCGGCCAACAATTGTGGCAAGCCCTTAATTAGCTGCAAATGTGGCAAATACGCTTGTTGATACAAGACTTCTTTCTGCATGCCAATTTGGTGCATTTGCTCCATGGAAAAATGGCCTTTACCAAAAATACGATTCAATACTTCCTCATTTTTACCATACATTTCGTGTTCCATTTGGGCTTTCGTGATATTGCTTCCCAAACTTTGTACCATTGCAAACCAAGCATCGCAATGATAGGCCATATCATTGACCATGGTACCGTTTAAATCGAACAGAAAAGCGGAATAAGGCAATTGCATAAATAAACACTTATATTTTAATAACCGGCAAAAATAGGCTTTCTGTAGTTGTTTAAGGACAAAAAGGAGTATATAAATTTTTGTATACAGTTTGTATAGAAGTCGGATAATTTTGACCTCCTTCGGTTGGTATTTACACGATTATTATCATGGTGAAATGGAGTTGATAAGAGGTACGCTATAGATGACTTAATTGCATAAGATTTTTGTTCTTCCATCAACTAGCAAAAACACTTTTTAAAAAGGTTTTGCCCTTTCGGCAACGTACAAAAGGACAATTCTTTTTGTTTTTGTGCTTCCATACGGCAACAAAAGTACTTTTTGAAAAGTTTTGCCTTTTCCGCAACGTACAAAAAGGCAATTCTTTTTGTTTTTGTGCTTCCAACAATCAACGAAAACACTTTTTAAAAATATTTTGTTCTTTCGCCAATGTACAAAAGACCATTATTAAACCTATCTATGATATAATTCACTGCATTAGGGTGTTCAAATAGCAATTTTCTATTCATCCATCTAGTAAAGTATTGATCAAATCTTTTCAAGTAAATCAAGTAACAGTTCAAACAGTTGGAATCCACAACGGTAGCAAAAACAGGTTCGAAAGGAAGAAGGCAATTGTTAGCGTTAGGGATTGAAGCGGTTACCCCACAGCCGACATCCTGAAAGGTGGCGGCGAGGAGTATGAGCGAAAAGCCCGCCCCGCAGGGGAACGCCCAAACTTCCCAAAAAATACCGTTTTCAAACAAAAGGGTAACAAAAAAAGGACCGAAAAACTTCTCCACAAACATGGATTTAACGGCCTATTTGCGCTATTGCCTATTATATTCGCTGCCCAATTTAAAATCCTTTTATTTACCAATTACACAATATGGATAGCATACAAACCATTGCATCGCAACTGAATATT
>JACCDS011927763.1_pt1 | contig 13161 bp, 11 predicted proteins | sample 7446441 | NCBI WGS metagenome assembly JACCDS01 (sample SAMN15323445, study PRJNA562643) | freshwater metagenome | isolation source: river surface water | place: USA:Blue River Watershed | collected 2017-08-17
CTTCAATGCCCTGGCTCATGCCGCTATCGATTAAAAACAGCAAGCCATAACGCTGGAACAGGGTTTCTTCCGCCCGGTCTTTACCATCAGGAAATTTCACTTTGCCATATTGGTGGCCTTGCACAATATGCTTGACGCCCAGTTTTGCGGCGTAGCCAGCGAGCAGTTTTTGCGGGTCGGTTTTACTGTCGCCATTCATGAACCAGGCCATGCCGCCCGGCCCTTTTTTATTCAGGCGCGCTTCCAAAATCGAATTCTCACCAATCAATTCCTGGGTGGCAAAACCATCCTTGGCAAACCCGGCCACAATTGCCGCCTCCAGTTCTGCCACGCTGCGGTTTTGGCTGTTGCCAGCATGACTGAAAAACCAGTCATTGACCACCATGCCTATCGGCAAATTGCACAAGAATTGACCCAGTTCGCCCTGACAACTTGCGACACTGGCCGGATCTTGCCCGGTCGCTTTCAGTTCATCGGCAAATTCTTTGGTTTTTTTGCCGAGCGGGTCGGACAAAAACTCCGCTTCATGATTGCCCATGGTAATAATCACCTGCCCGCCCTGGCTGGCAGCATCGCTTTGCAGGGTGCGCAGCAAGGTAATCACGGGCAGCGAGGCATTCCATTTGTCGATCATATCGCCCGTTACCAGCAACACCGCCTTGCCCGCATTCCATTTGACTTGATCCGGGCGAGTCGGCAAAGCTTTGATCAAGCCCGCTGCCAACAGTGCCCCGGCCAGCCGTTGCGGGTCAGCATGTGGGTCACCCACGGCATACACTTCTTCGGATGTAGCAAGCTGGCCGATGGCAGGATGTTTTTTCCAGTCGCGGCTGGCGGCAGGGGCACTGGTTGCATCAGTGGCAAGGCCTGCCAGCAGGAAAAATATGAGGGCGGTGGCAAGGGTGACAGGATTCATGGCGAAAGTCTCCGGTAATGGGTTAAAGTTGAGGCCCGGTTTTGCTCTTTGCCAAGCGTAATATGATTTAACTGCCGGTGGTATTATTTTTCCCGGCTACCATCAAAAAAACACCCCTGTGTTGCAAACAGGAAGGCCCACCACTTTTCCGGCTCGCGTTCGGACTGACAAGCACCGGCAATTTAAACCAATTGCGATTTGACCCTCATGTTTTGGCGCGCAACAACCGATACTGGCACACCGGCTGCTGCCTGATTGCCCGATGGGTCAGGCGGTACAGCCTGATTTCCTTTTTTTTCGGAGCGACAGATGATCACCACTCTGGCCCATACCCAATGGCAACACCGGCTCAGCCTGCCGCTTGCGCGGCGCATCGGCCCGGCCACCAATGAATTGATCGACTACGTGAACCTGGTCAACCAGGCTTGTGGCAATCCGGGCCTGCCGGTTTCGATCACCCCGCCGCCGGACTTTGAAAACGATGTGAAAAGCGCCATTGGCGAGATGCCGCAGGCCGTGCTGCGGCTGCTTGAATCATCGCTGCTCGGGGTGTTTTTTGCCAATGACCTTGGCTCCTCGGCGATAACCGATGTGATGGCCGATGCCGAGGGCAATGTATTGGGCGCGGTGGTGGTGCTTGATGTCGCAGCGTTTATCGAGAAGAGTGCCAATGAATGGGCCACGTGGAAGGAAAACACCCCGTTCATTGCCCTGCCCCCGATGACGCTCGAAGCAGCCATTGCCAGCCCGGCCTACGATACGCGCCGCTCGGCGATTCAGTATTTGCTGCTGCATGAATTTGGCCATGTGCTCACCGCCTGCTGTGCCACCTTGCCCAACTGGTGGGAAACCCTGCCCGATTTACGTGGCGATGGACTCGTCGCCCATCCGTGGCCATTTTTTGATTTGAACTGGCAAATGACCGATGACGGACAAATTCTGCCCACAGCGGGCCATGATTTTGCCCTGCGCCGGTATGTGGCCTACTATAGCGGGGCCAATTTATCGACTGATGATTTGCTCTCGGTGTATGCTGCACTGGAGCAAACCAGCTTTGCCACGCTATATGCTGCAACCAATGTGTATGATGATTTTGCCGAAACCTTTGCCAATTATGTGCATGTGGTGTTGATGCAGCGCCATTATCAATTGCGCATTTTGTGCGACAAGATTGCGCTGTTTGAGCCGGAACCGTTTTGGCAAAGCGAGCGCGGCCGGGCCAAGGCGCAGTATATGCAGGGGTTTTTGGCGCTTGATGGGGCTGTACCAGCGCTGCCGCTGGCGTTGGCCGGAACCCGGCAAACGGAATCGATGCTGGCCGGGTAAGTTCATTGGCGCACTGGCCACGCGCCACATGCAACGGCGTGGGGCCAGCTTGGCCTTTATCTGTCAAAACCCGTGTGATCCGGCATAGGGCAAAAACAGCACCCAATGCCGATGCCAGCGCCGCAGCAGAGGCGGGCGGCAATTCCCGCCCGCTGGCATGAACCAATTCGACATCAACGATTGGCATAAGATAGCCTACCTGCCGAAGATTAGTACCACGGGGCGCTCAAGCCCTCGACTTCAAAGGCCCGTTGCACCGCAGGCCGTTCCAGTACGCGGGCCAAATACGGCGCGATGTTCGGATAGGCCCGTGCCGGTTTCTGGCCAAAGCCGCGCGTCCAGCGGCAGAGCATGAACACGAACGGGTCCAGCGCGCTAAACCGCTCACCGAGAAACCACGGGCCGCCGTGGCTGGCCAGGTGCTGGTCAATTTGCAGCAGCAAATCACCGATCCGGGCCTCGGCGTGCGCCTTGACTTGCAGTGCACCTGCGCTGTTGTCCGCGTCAACCATGCGTTCCGGGTAGAAATAGTGCAGCAGTGTCGCTTGCACGGTATTGGTTAGCCAAACCAGCCATTTGTATGCCTGCGCCCGCTCGGGCGTGCCAAGTGGTGGCAACAGTGCCGCCTGTGGATGCGTATCAGCCAAATGCAGACAAATTGCGGCGGTTTCATACAAAACCAGACTGCCGTCCAGCAAAACCGGAATCGTGCCATTCGGATTGAGTTGAAGGTATGCTGGCTGCTTGTGTTCGACAGCGGCCCGGTCAACCATTCTGAGGGTAAAAGGTACATCGAGCTCGCGCAGCAAAACATGTGGCGCAAAACTGGCGGTGCCTGGCGAATAATAAAGATCAATCATGTTGGATTCAGTCTAAGAAAGGGAAAAAGCACACATTGCTTGAATCGAGCCTATTTCTGCTCCTGTCGGGACTCCCACTCTTTGCGGGCTTTGCGCTCCTGATACAGTTCGGCAAAACTGGCCAAGGCATACAGGGCGATGATGACCGGGGTGGCCCACGGTGACAGAAAGTGTGACAGCGCGGCGCAGGCTATGCCGACAAAGATGACGCCAAACGGTGCCGAGAAACCGGTGGCACCAGAGAGGCGATTAACGAGCAAAAACACGGCCAAAGCGCCAAGGCTGCCGCCAATGAAATGAAACAATGTCAAGGCCATGTTCCCGCTCCTTTAGCGCCAGTCGCCCAACGTTGGGGGATACGGATGCCGCTGTTGGTATCAAACCATGTTCAACATCAGCGTGGTTTCCGCATGGCCCCGGTTTGCACTGCCTGCTGCGCATCCACTCATGCCGGACGCGCAGCCAAACCCAAGCGTGTTACTTGGCCGAAGCAGCAGCCGAAGCAGCAGCCGATGCACTGGCAGCAGGAGCGGCGGGGGCAGCATGGTCATGGCCATGGTCATGCCCGGCATGGCCTGCACTGGCCGACGCCGAAGCACCTACCGCTGGCACTGGCGAGTCGACGACCAGGTTTTCGATCTTGGCCTTGGCTTTCAATTCGTCAAAGAATTTCTTCAAATTCGCCTGTTGCACTGGCTGCTTCAATTGTTCCTTGACTTCTTCAAACGGCGGTGCCTGGATCGGGCGGCTGTCTTCGAGCAAAATCACATGGTAGCCAAATTGCGATTTGACTGGCTCTTCGGTAAATTTGCCCTTTTCCAGCTTGGCCACGGCAGCACCGAATTCGGGCACCATCATCTGCGGATTGAACCAGCCCAAATCGCCACCGTTGTCCTTGGAACCCGGATCCATGGTTTTTTCCTTGGCCAGTGCGGCAAATACCTTCACATCCTTTTTCAGCTTGGCAACGATGTCCTTGGCGGCGGCTTCTTCTTTCACCAGAATATGCCGTGCCTTGTATTCGGTACCACTGCGCGCAGCCTTGAGTTTTTCATATTCAGCCTTGAGCGCTTCGTCGCTGACCGGAGCCGTTTTCATGTAGTCCTGCACAAAGGCATTGGCCAGAATCGATTGCTTGGCCAATTCCATCTGGGTTGCGGTTTCTGGCTGCTTGTCCAATCCCTTCTTGTCCGCTTCTTGCGACAGCAATAATTGCAGGGTCAGGTTTTCGACGATTGACTTGCGCACTTCCGGGGTATCCGGCGCGCCGCGTGCGGCTTGCTGTTTGACGATCAAATCAACCCGGCTCTTCTTGATTTCAACGCCATTGACCTTGGCCACCACGGTGTCTTTTGCCGCTTCCGGGCTACTGGCAGATGCTTTGCTGGTGTCGCCAGGTTTGCAAGCGCTCAAAGCCAAAATCGAGGCGGCACCAAGCAACAAAATACGGGACTTATTAAACATTTATTAATTTCCTTATCTCAATAAAAATGTGCCGTGGTGCAAAGACCGGCCCGGCTAAAAATACCAGCGCGCATTTTAGCAGTTTGCTGGCAAATGGTCGCGTCGTCTTTGTTTTATGGCTCTAAAATTGCTCTGGTGCCATCACTTTTTTGGGACTGACCTGCCAACCGATCCGGCCATTTGGAGCGTGGTCGGCACTGGCGCTGCCCCCCCCCCCCTTCACGACGGCATCACCCATTGGTCTTTGACCTTCACAGAAAACGCAACATGAGCAACCATTTGCGGAACCGGCAGTATTACTGTGCGTCACTTCGGTGGTGGCCGCGTTTGGGGCGATTTCCATCCCGATTGAAAAGATCACTGGTAACTTTCGCGCATTGATTAACAATGTACTCAAACGTGCAATGAGTGACTCAAGCAACACAGAACACGATCTTAAGGTTTCATTAAGATTGACCACGTAAGATGATTAATGGCTTTACAGCCAATCTTTTGAAATTCTACTGCCAAAATTTAAAATATATAACTATTGACACATAAATAGTGCTATCAATCAAGAATAGCTTTTTTAAATCCAGCAATAATTGAAATTTAATACAAAGAAAAGGAAGTTAGATGAGAGCTTTTAGCACAATAGTCCCAGCCCTGCTTTGCGGCATTTTTTATTCTGGCACCGTTACTGCTGCTTCGGCAGGTTTCTACCCCAACATCTTGAACGCTGGGGAGTCAACCACTTTTATCTGGGACGGAAAGAGTGGTTTTGATTGCTCTGTGGATGGATTACCAAGTGGTCCAATTTATCATCAAACCCGCGGTTCGATTACCTTTATTGCGCAAACCAGCCTAACGGCCGCGCTACGTTGCGAAATAAGCGATGGGAAGTATAGCCGGGTTACTGCACAATTAACGGTTGTCTCTGGATTGCCAACAGTAACAGCATCCTATTCACCAAGCACCGTGTCACCAGGCCAGAACTCAACGCTTAGTTGGAGTTCAACCAATGCCGCCAACTGCAGCAGTGCGCAAAACAGCTCAGTCATTGGCAAATCAGGTAGTCTTTCTGTTCCGGCTGCCACTACAGCCGGCTCACAAACAACAACCATCAGTTGTACAGGCCCAGCGGGTACGACATCCCAAAGCGCTACCTTGACGACGGTGCCACCACGCCCCACAGTAAGCATGTCTGCCAGCCCTTGGGTAATTTATGCGCCAACCCAAGTGTTCTTCAGTTGGAACAGTTTTGGTGCCACCTACTGTAACCTCGGTGGGACAGCTGGCTTCTTCTACCGGAACGTCGACTATTTCACCACCGGAACATATTCCGTTACCTGTACGGGGCCCGGCGGCTCTACCACGGCATACACCCACGTTTATTGGAATGGTCCGTTGCTCAGCCAAACCAGCAACACCTTGCTTAGCAAAAACAGCACTACAATTTCGGCAAATGGTGCAATACCTGATTTAAAACATCTTGGCATTGACCTGGCGAAAAAACGCATGAAGTTTGTCAAAGGCGATCTCAACACGGATGGTTTTGAAGACCTGCTGGTCTTGGATCCGCTCCAGGAAAAGGCATTCATCGTCTTGGGCAAGGCCGGGAAATACCCAGCGATCAACAAGTCAGTCGCTGGCGTTACCAGCCTTGATCAGATCAAGTCCATCCAAATATCCCCACAAGGTGCTGCGGGCGATATCACTGTGATCATGGAAAATCGGCAATAAGTCTAGCTTGCCCGACTCGCCCTCCACATTCGAAATTGGGGGGCGATTTCGGGCATGCTATACTGCGCGTCACCCTGCCGCTTTGATCATGCCATGAAACTACTCACCTGTTCGCTCTTGTTCGCCTGCACAGCACTCAGTGCTGCCACATCGAATGCCGCTACGGTAAATACCACCATCCCCACCACCCCGGCTGCCACCCCACCGATTGAGCCGGGCGTATTGCGCGCCCATCTGGCCCTGTTGTCATCCGATCTGTTCGAGGGACGCGGCACTGGCCAGCGCGGTGGTGATTTAACAGTAGCCTATCTGGAAACCCAGGCCGCCGCGCTCGGTTTGCAAGCTGCTGGCGAAAATGGCTACCGGCAGGCAGTGCCGCTGGTCGGCATGACCACGTTGGCCGAACGCAGCAGCCTAAAAATCAAGCTTGGCGGAGCCGATGCCAATTTGCGCTTTGGCACCGATTGGATCTGGTCCAGCGCGCTGCCCGAGGCGACACAACGGTTTGATGCTGAAGTGGTATTCGTTGGCTACGGCATCCGTGCCGCTGACGAAAACTGGGACGATTTCAAGGATGTCGATGTGCGTGGCAAAATCTTGCTGATGCTCACCGAAGAACCCGCCCCGGATCAGGCCGAACCGAACCGCTTCGGTGGGGCCAACCTGACCTTTTACGGGCGACGTGATTTCAAAACCGCCGAAGCCCTGCGGCGTGGGGCCAAGGGTGTAATTCAAATTCATCGGCCCAAGCATTCCATCGCACCGTGGAGCATTATTGCCGACGCCGCCGTGCTGGAAAAATTTCACTTGGCCAATGAGACCGAACGCCTGCCGCTTAGCGCCATGGTGACACAAACCAGCGCCAAGGCCTGGTTTGCCGCTGCTGGCATGGATGCCGACGCGGTCATGGCCAAGGCCGAGACGCGCGCCTTTCGCCCGATTGCGCTACCGGTTCGGGTACAGGGTGAACTACAGCAGCAGGTACGCAAGCTGACGCAATACAATGTCGCTGCTGCCATACCCGGCACCGACCCGGCGCTAAAGCACGAATGGGTGATTTACAGCGCGCATTGGGATCATTTGGGCATCAAGCCCATCGATCCGGCCCAACCCGGGGCCGACCGGATTTATAACGGTGCGATTGACAACGGTTCCGGCACGGCGGCGCTGTTGGCGATGGCACAAGTTGCGGTAAAACAACCAGCCAAACGCAGCCAGCTATTCCTGTGGGTGGCGGCTGAAGAGCAAGGCTTGCTCGGCAGTGCCCACTATGCCGCCCAGCCGCTGTTCCCGCTGGCGCGCACCGCCGCCGCACTCAACTTGGATGTGCTCAATTTTGCCGGGCCAACCAGTGATATTGGCATTGCCGGTTCAGAGCGCAGCGATTTGGGCGAACATGCGCGCGCCACCGCTGCCGCCATGCAATTGCAACCAGCCGCGCCACGGGTTGATGCTGGTGGCGGATTTTTTCGCAGTGATCATTTTTCCTTCGTCAAGGCTGGCGTACCGGCTTTTTCCATCTGGGGTGGTAGCCAATATCTGGACAATCAGGATGCCCGCACCGCAGAGCGCAGGCAATTTGGTGGCCGGTATCATCAATTGAGCGACGAATACAATCCAAAATGGGATTTGGCCGGCATGCTGCAGCAGGCGCAATTCACGCTGAATCTGGGCTGGCGGGTTGCCAATGCGCCGGATTTGCCGCAATGGAAAGCGGGCGATCCGTTTGGCAAGATTCGTGCTGCCAGCAAGCCAGGGTCAAGCCAAAGCAGCGCTCATTGATCGAAACGGTGCCGGGCCTATGCGCCCGGCCCTTGCAGCGCCGGAAAAAACCGGCCCTGCATGCGCGCTGCATACGCCACCAGATTCGGCAATTGCTCGGCCTTGGTGCGCAATGGCGTGTCAAACACCTTGCACAAAATGCCGCCAACAAACGCAAACACGGTGGCATCGGCACCACACGGTTCATCGCCCATCAAATACGGCTTGTCGCCCAAAATACGCGACACCGCTTCCAGATCCTTGCCGCCTATGGTTTCAATCTCGGCCCGGCTATGCCGCCCCATGCCATGCTCGTGCAGGCTTTTGGCCACCTTGCGCCGGATCACCTTTTGTGCCAGCGGGCGAGCCGGCCACGGTACAATTTTGAAAAACATCGATGGCCCGGCCTCAAAATTGGCATCCACCAGCCAGCGCGCATCGACCACCGCCCAGTAAAAGTTATCTTCCAGCATTTTTTCCACCGCCCAAGCCACGCCCTTTTCGGCTTCAGACAGGTGCTGGTCCAAATCGAGCCGGTATTTTTGTTCCAGATGCCAGCGAATGAAGGTGGAATCGGCGATTAATTGCCCATCGTCTTCAATAAACGGCAGCTTGCCCTTGGGCGCTTTTTTCATGCCGCCGCGCCGGTTGGTTTGATACGGCACATTGGCCAGCTTTAACAACATCTCGGCCTTGACCACAAATGGGCTGGGGTCGGGCAAGCCAAAGGCGGGGCCGAAGGTGTACAGGGTAATCATGCTGTCCTTTCTGGTTGATTCATTCATTATCAAGGCCCTTGATCTGGCTGAAAGTACTTTTCAGGGTAGCGGCCCAGGCTGGTTTGTGGTATCAAAAACAACGAATTTCACGATCATACCATAGCGCGCCCAGTCCAGCCGCGTCAATCCCAATGCTCGATGTCGGCTGGCAAGCCAACCCAGGCGTGCTTGCGCATTTCATACACGGACACCATCGGCGGCGGAAAGGCCGGATCGGCAAACGCGCCGACCGGAATCGCAATGAACTCGGGCATATCGTCAAACGTGTAATACACGGTGGCACCGCATTGCGGGCAAAACCGAAAGCGCGCCGTATGTCCCTCATCACCGACCCGGGCAAATTCGCTGGCCTGACCGGTGATGTCAACCTGCTCCACCGGGAACCGGGCCTGCATGCCATAAGTGCTGCCGGTGCGTTTTTGGCAGGCCAAGCAATGGCAAACCGAGATGCGTACCGGTTCCCCGGTAACGCGGGCGGCAAGCTGGCCGCAACTACAACTGGCGAGTCTATCTGGCATGAAAAATTCCGTTGGAAAAATGAAGGAAGTAAAGGCGGCTCAAGCAAGAATTATAACGGTTCGCAGCCGATAACCCGGCCTATACCAAGCCTAGCCTTTCATGGGGGAAATAATCGTGATTTCAGCCTGCAAGTCAGCCAGCAAGTCAGCCAAATCAGCCCTCGATTTGCCGGTGGCTGAGGTTTGAGCGGATTTGGCCTGGAAATCGCACGCTATTCGGCATTTTCACTGGAAGCGCCGTCGCGTAAACTGGTACTGGTTTACATGGCCGGGTAACCCGCCATCCATTTGCGCTAACGCGCTGGCCCGGTGCTACGCCCGCCCTTGGCCCTAGCTTGGCACACGCTTGGCCCGACTTAGTTGCAGAAAAGTGCATAGCCACACGTTTGCCACGGCTTTTCAGCGCAATTCGACACGGAAACCGGGCGTGGCAGGCGTAAGCTAGGCATAATGACACTGTTGCAATCGGGCAGTACCGCTTGCCAGCACGCGCAGCCGGGCACGGGCTTGATTCTGGAATAGAAACGGATTACACGCGGTTGAAGGTGGGATTAAATATAGAGGCCAGCATGACCAAGGTATGTATTCTGGATTATGGTTCGGGCAACGTAAAATCGGTGTTCAACCTGATTTCATCGCTCGCCACCGATGTCAAAATTTCCAACGAGGTAGCCGAGATTGAAGCGGCGACCCATATTATTTTGCCCGGGGTCGGTGCGTTTGGTGCTTCGATGCGGCGCATTCATGAAAAATTGCCGCTGGCCACCCTGCGCGAACAGGTGCTGGTGCAAAAAAAGCCATTTCTCGGCATTTGTGTTGGGATGCAGGTTTTGATGGAAACCGGCTTTGAATTTGGCGAAACCGCTGGCCTGGGCTGGTTGCCGGGCACGGTGGACAAGCTTAAAACCGATTCGCTACCGCTGCCGCATATCGGCTGGAACAATATCAGTGTCGATAAGAGCAAACCTTTGATTCCCCTGCTCGAAGGGCTGGACGCTGAGCCGGATTTTTATTACGTACACAGCTTTGCCTGCGTTGCCGCCAACCCTGAGCAAGTGCAGGCCAGCAGCGAATACGGCCAGCGCTTTTGTGCCGTCATCGCGCATGAAAACATTCACGGCGTACAATTTCACCCCGAAAAGAGTCAACGGGCCGGGATTCGGCTGGCCAAAAACTTTCTGGCGCTATCATGAAAAAACATCGCATTATTCCCGTGCTGTTGCTCAAAAACGGCTGGCTGGTTCAGAGCAAACAGTTCAAACGCTACCAAAACCTGGGCAACCCGATTACGGCGGTCAAGCGCCTGTCGGAATGGGGTTCGGATGAATTGATTTACCTCGACATTACGCAAGATGACAATTACGATATGCGGCGCGATGATCTGGGCCACCCGAACCGGAATAATCTGTTTGACATTATTGCCGATGTCTCGAAAGAGGCATGGCTGCCGATCACGGTCGGTGGACGGATCCGTACCTTGCAAGACATCGAAAAACGGCTCTCAATCGGGGCCGACAAAATCGCGATCAATACCATGCCGCTGGAACAGCCGGACTTTGTTGAGCTGGCGGCGCGGGAATTTGGTGCGCAATGCATTGTGGTGTCGATGGATGTGAAACTGGTCGATGGGCAATATCAGGTGCACTCACATGGCGGCAGCACCCCGACCGGACGTCACCCGCAAGACTGGGCAAGGGAAGTCGAATCACGCGGGGCGGGCGAGATTTTGCTCAATTCGATTGACCGCGACGGCATGAAAAATGGCTACGACATCGCCTTGCTTAACAGCGTCTGTGATCATGTCGGGATTCCGGTTATCGCCTGCGGCGGCGTGGGCAACTGGGAACATCTGGCCGAAGGCTTGCAACAGACCAAATGCGATGCGGTCGCGGCGGCGAATATTTTTCATTATGTCGATCAAAGCGTGTTTCTGGCCAAAAAGCACTTGTTTGGCCAAGGGCTGACCGTGCGCTCGCCGGAATTGCTGGTCATTTGAAGCAGAATGAATTATAACGAATTAGATTAACCCGGATTTGAATCCATTACCGTACCAACCTGCCGATTATTTGCTTGGGAAACTATCATGAATTACCGGAAAATGAGTTATTGCACCAAATGCACCTATCCGTTTGTCGCGGTCAATCTGCAAGTCGATGATGACGGGATTTGCTCCAGTTGTCGCACCGCCGAACAGTTTGAATTGCTGACGCCAGAATTCTGGGGCAAGCGCCGCGCTGCGTTCGACAAGGCGGTGGCCGAGCTGGTCAAGCACAAGAATTCTGACTATGACTGCGTGATACCGGTTTCGGGCGGCAAGGACAGTTATTTCCAAACCCATATCATGACCCATGAATATGGACTCAAACCGTTGCTGGTCACGTACCATGGCAACAATTATCTGCCCGAAGGCAATTACAACCGGGACCGGATGCGCGAAGTGTTCAATGCCGACCATTTGGTGATGGGCCCTTCGGTGGAAGTGCTGAAAAAGCTCAACCGCCTGTGTTTTCGCATGATGGGTGACATGAACTGGCATTGCCATTGCGGCATCATGACCTATCCGATCCGGGTCGCGACCCGCTTTGAAGTGCCGATGATGATTTGGGGTGAAATTGCGTGGGACATTTCCGGCATGTTTGAGCCGGATGATTTTGTCGAATTTAGCGCCCGCGTGCGGCACGAGCATCAGTTGCGTGGCTATGAATGGTATGACATGATCCATGACGACTTGGAAAAACTGACCGAAGCCGACATGACCTGGGCCAAATATCCGAGTGATGATGAAATCCTGAAGGTAGGGGTGCGTGGCCTGTACATCGGCAATTATTTCAAGTGGGACCCGAACAAGCATACCCAGTTGATCAAGGAAAAATATGGCTGGAAACCGTCCGAGCGCCAGTTCCAGCGCACCTACCGCACAGCTTCCAACCTGGATGACCGCTATGAAAACGGCGCGCACGACTTGTTGAAATTCATCAAGTTTGGCTATGGACGCGGCTCCGACCACAGCTCGAAAGACATCCGCACCGGCTACATGACGCGCGAAGAAGGCATCGAAATGGTGCGCAAGTATGACCATGTGGTGTCGGACGATCTGGCCTACTGGCTGACCTATGTGGACATGAGCGAAGAAGAGTTTTGGCGCACCGCCGACCGCTTCCGCGACCCGCGCGTGTGGTGGATTGAAAACGGCAAGTGGGTGAAAGACAATATCTGGGGCAGCCCTTCGGCCTATGGCGAGGTGCATCTGACGCTGGCCGAGCAGGAAAAATACCGGCGCGGCTGATCGGCGCGGCTGATGTTGGGCGGGCTGCTTGCCAAAGCAGCCCGTTTGTATCGGCGCTGCCAAATCATGCTTTCCGTGCAAAGCTTGATCTGGATCAGCCGAACCGGCTTGCCACTTGGTTAGCATGGCGTTTTTTACTTTGGGAACGCTATGGCAATCGAACTTTTCAACAATGGCACGCACTTGTGTCTGATGTTTGCCGATCTGGTGGAAGACGACAATGGCGAATCGGTACAATCGAACCAGTTTTTGATTGTGCAAGATGGCAATGGTATCTTGCTCGATCCGGGCGGAGTGCTGACCTATAACGAACTGTTTATGGCGATCAGCCGCTATTTCCCGCCCAAGCAACTCAAGTACATCTTTGCCTCGCATGCCGACCCGGACATCATCGCCTCGCTGCCACGCTGGCTGACCGGTTCCGATACCCAGTTATTAATTTCCAGCATCTGGTCGCGCTTTGTGCCGCATTTTTGCCCGCAGGGTAAAACCGAAGGCCGGATTATTGCGATTCCCGATGCTGGCAGCC
>JACCDS012239279.1_pt1 | contig 13157 bp, 10 predicted proteins | sample 7446441 | NCBI WGS metagenome assembly JACCDS01 (sample SAMN15323445, study PRJNA562643) | freshwater metagenome | isolation source: river surface water | place: USA:Blue River Watershed | collected 2017-08-17
AATACGACATGGCGGTTGCGCGGGCGGTGGCACCGGCCATAGAATTATTCCAATGGATGAGTAAAAACTGGTCGCACAAACCCAAAATGGCATTACTCAAGGGAGGAGATTTGGCGGAGGAATTGAATGAATTGTTGATGTCCAAACCCAGCTTAAAAATCAAGATGCATTCCATTTCAAGCGTTTACGAAGAGAATTTCTTCGAAACCAAAAAAGTGGTTCTGGTAGGTTAATTGGGGAGTTTACAGAAGGTAGTTTGTATTTTTTGCAACTGTAAATACGCAATTTGCAATTTTCGCAAAACCCATAAAATCAACACGTTTAATTTAATTTGTAATTCCGCGATCAGGGCATTAGATTCGTGTATAATCAAGTTACCGGCATTGGTAGCGATATTGCAAAGAAACAGTGAAAAATGAAATGATATAAATATCTACAATGAGTTGGAAACTATATGAACATAAAGTATTAGAACGATTTCGTGAAATATATCCAACTTCCGAAGTTCAATACAACACTTCAATTAAAGGAATTAAATCTGGTCGTTCCCGACAAATTGACACATTGATAATCCATAAAGTGGGAAACACTGAAGTAAAAACAGTAATTGACTCAAAATGTTATGCAAAAAGAATAAGTATAACTACTGTTGAAAGTTTTATAGGTTTTCTTTCTGATGTTGGGGCTGATAGAGGAATAATGGTTACGGAAGTAGGTTATTCCAAAGCTGCAAAACAAAGAGCACAAAAAGAGGATTTAGAAATTGAACTGAATATTTTGACGTTTGATGAATTACCCGATTTTTTAGGGTTTCAAGGTGTTATGAAATTTGGTCCAATTGACTGTTTGTTTGAGGTACATCCAAAATGGATTCTTAATTCCAAAAATCCAACACTAGACGCTTTAGCAAAGATTTATCCTAATAAATATGATTGGAATTCTGCAACCAAGAATCGTGAATATATTTATGGAACAATTCTTCCTCATATTGACGAAAATCATAACGTGCCAGATGATTTTAATTTTGAAGATGTAATTAAACTAATAAACGATAGTTTGTTTTCTAAGTATCCAAAACTTAATAAGATAAACATAACACCACTCATTGATTTGGACGGTTCACCTGTAGCTGTTCATAATGCAATTATGGACAAATTCTCAGAATACGTGGCTGTGGCATCTTATGATGAGTATTCCATAATTTTTGGACTTGTAACGCCTAACAAAAGAGCAGAAATTAATCTAGAGGCACTTAAATTTACAGTTTCTCAATTACAAACAATTTTCACTAGATTTCCTAAACTTCCCAACCTTAGCGAAATGTTTCTTAAATTTAATGACTACAATTTCGTAAAAAATGAAAACAAAAGACCTGAAACGAAAAAAAACAACGAACCGATAACAAGGTATTGCCAAAAGCGGGGCTGAATTGCTTCGATTGAGCATTTGTTCAAGATTCAACAGTAGTACTTCCATTGAACTTCGGTGCTAAAAATCCCCACCTTCGGCAATTCCCAGGCGTTTGCACTCACCCTAAAAGACCGACACGACCGACAATAAACGAACAGAAAATGAAAGACCAAATGCCAACGCTGCTGCAAAATCAAAAGAGCTGCATCTCAACACTTAAACCAACGCATTGCAGCACATTTGCTTTTGCCCCTATGCAAATTAACAACACAAGTAAGTTTGAATGATTAAAATTCTAAAAATAAATAACTATTTTTTTAAATTTGTCACTTTCTGTCAAGTCAAAAAATAGCACTTAATGGACAACAAAATGCATAGAAGCAAAACCATAGGACAAACATTGAGAGAGTTAAGAGAGGGCAAAGACTTGCTGCTTAGAGAGGTTGGAGCTAAACTTTCAATTGACCCGACAATTCTGAGTAAGATTGAACGAGACGAAAGAATGCCGACAAAAGAGCAAGTAAAAGCCTTGGCAGACTTTTACAAGGAGCAAAAAAATGAAGTCATCATCGCTTGGTTGTCTGACAAATTGGTGCACGAAGTGGAAAATGAAGACTTGGCACTACAGGCAATGATCGTTGCAGAAGAAAAAATCAAGAACAAAAAGAAATCAAACCAATAATGAATACACAGCAAGTATTAGATAAGATTTTTAAAGACCCGAATGTAAAGTACGAACTTAGCGAGTTTGAAGGTATGGGCAAGCCCATTCACGAAATGATTCAAGTAATCAAAAAAGCGGGAACAGGTAAACAAACAGGCAAGGACCTATTTTACATCAAACCACTTGCTCCGCTTCATTCAGGGAAAGAGGAAGTCTTAATCTATGCTGAAGATGGTAAGTCAGCACCGGAAGAAGTGGTGCGTCAACTTTGGGTGTATAAACTTATTAACTACTACAACTACAAACCCGAACAGATTGAGTGTGAAATTCCTGTTCAGTTTGGAACAGAAGTGAATACAAAGTTTGCCGATATTGCTGTGTACCGGGATAGTGCCAAGGAAACGGTAAAGCTACTTTTTGAAATCAAAAAGCCAAAGCGTAAAGAAGGTATTGAGCAACTCAAAACCTATTTGGGGGCTAAAGGAAACCCAATCGGGATTTGGTCTAACGGTTCGGACCGACTGATTTTATACAAACCTCAAAACAGAGACTTTGATACACTTTCTGAAATCCCGAAAGTAAATGAAGAAGAAAAAGACGTTTTGGAATTAAAGCGGACTTTGGCCCAGCTCAAAACTTCTTTCAATTTTAAAAAAATCATTCAAGACTTAGAAGAACTTGTATTGGCTGACAGTGGTGTAGATGAATTCAACGAGATTTTCAAAATTATCTTTGCCAAAATTTGGGATGAAAAAGAAGCTAATGAAAACCGCAGGTCTCGTCCAAACAAGGAGGTTGAATTCAAAAAGTTTGAAGATGCTGAATTGACCTACGATACCATCAACGGACTTTTTCGAAAAGCTTGTCAGGAATGGCAGGGTGTGTTTGAAGACAATGAAAACATCAAGCTCAGAAAAGACCACCTGCAAGTATGTATAGGTCCAGTAGAGCCTGTACGATTGATGGGTTCAAACCTTCGGATTATGGACGATGCTTTTGAGTATCTACTCCCAACTGAAGCCAAGAAAAAGAAAGGGCAGTTTTTTACGCCACGCCACGTGATTGAAATGTGTGTGCGTATGCTCAATCCAAAAGACGATGAATATGTAATGGACCCAAGCTGTGGTTCTGCGGGCTTCTTGCTTCACGCTATGGAATGGGCTTTCCCTGCTCCATCTACGCAAGAGCAAGAATTGAGAAAGCACCGCTACGCCAGTAAATACCTTTGGGGCATTGACTTTGAAGCCAGAGCAGCCAAAACTTCGAGAGCTTTGATGCTGATTGCTGGCGATGGGCATACCAATATTTTCGGACCCGATGTAAGCAGTATTGACCCCCGCACATGGTACACCACCAAATCAGGACAGTATTTGATGACGGAATTAAGCAAGCGTAGTTCCTTGTTGAAAGCTCGAATTCCTGAAGGTGAAACCTTTAAAGACGATGACAAGGCTTGGGAATATTTTGGCGAAATGAATTTTGACGTGATTTTGGCCAATCCGCCTTTTGCAGGAGAAATGAAAGACAAAAAAATGCTTTCGCAATACGAATTGGCTAAACCTGCTTTGAAACGTGCCAAAGACAAAACAGCCAAAGAAGAACGAGATGTTTTGTTTATTGAACGCATTATCAAAATGTTACGTCCGGGTGGAAGAGCTGCTATTGTATTGCCGCAAGGTAAATTCAATAACTCTTCCTTGGCTTTTATCCGTGAGTGGATTTTGCGAAAAGCCCGCCTTTTGGCGGTGGTGGGTTTGCACGGCAATTCTTTTAAACCCCATACAGGAACCAAAACTTCGGTGCTGTTTATTCAGAAATACACCCAAGCCCAATTGGATGAAATCACCAAAATCCAAAAAGAAGCCGAAAACGCTTGCCCGGATTATGCCAAGCAAATTGAAGACTTGCTGAAACAATTTGAAAGCGAAGTAGAGATACCAGAGGAAAACATCCCCGAAAATATTTACGAATTGCTTTTGGAAGAATACCCTGAGCCTGAAATAGCTAAAGAAGAAGACACCGAAAAAGTAAATACCGAAGAAGACGAGCAAGAAGAAAGCACCGAACTTTCTTTGGACGAAAAATTGGAGCTTTTGGATGAACGCATTTCGGAACTCAGAAGTAGTTTGGTAAAAGCCAAAACCAAGTTGGACGGACTCAATGACGAAATTGAAGCATTGGAATTGACCCAAAAGGCAGAATTGGAAATTGCCAAAGAAAATTGGGAAGGAACTACCAAAGCATTTAATGAGCAATACAAACCTGTAAAAGAAGCGCACAAAGTGGCTTTGAAAGCATTGAAAGACAGCCAAAAGGAAAAAGCCAAGCAATTGAAAGCCGAAATCAAGAGCTATGAAAATGCCATTCCATTGGCTGAGGAAGAAAAGTTGCTCTTGACCAACAAAGGCAAATTGCAATTGCTGCTCAATAACGAAGATAGCATTGAAAAACTACGCAACCGCTACATAGATGCCGAAGTAGCCAAACGCTCCGACTACCCCATTTTTATGGCCGTAAGCGAAAGAGGTGGCAAAAACAACAGTGGTGATTATGTGTATTTGACCGATGAAGATGGCAATATTGTAGAAGATGCTTTTGGTAACCCGGAGATTGACCAGGACTTGGTAAACCACCGAATATCCAGAACGGAGCTATTGGCATTGGCAGCCGATAAACCCGAATACTCTATGGCAGCAGAGCCAAAAGCCCAATATTTGGTAAAAGGCAAGAAGCCTTATATAGCCGAAGCATTTGTTCAGTTTGCAATAGAACAAGGTTTTGATTTTTGGACTAATTAATTGGAGTTATGGCACAAATTAGTATAATTCAATATTCTCAAGTTTCAGATTTCTCAGGAAGAATTGATGCAGAGTTTTACAAACCCATTTCGCTATATGCGGACCAAGCAATAAAAAATATGAAGCATCAAAAACTTGGTAGTATGGTTGAGGATGGGTATAGAGTAGTTTATGAAAACACAAAAATTTTAGCCGTAAATAAAGTTAATCCAGAGAAAGACGTTAGGTTTCTGCAAGCTACTAATATTTCAAATGATGGTTTATGGATTGATGCTAATGAAATAGGTTATGTATCCTACAAAGATTGGGACAGATACCCAAAGGGAAGAATACAACCAGGCGAAGTATTGATTGAAGTAAAGGGGCAAGCAGAAAAAGTTACTATCGTTCAAGATTATGTTCCAATGAGAACTCTAGTTACGGGAACAGTCTTTAAGTTAAACCTGAAGAAAGAAACCATCAGTCCCGATTATCTATTTGCTTTTTTTAGTTCCACATATGGAAAAATATTGCGTGACAGAACCAAGGTAAACACACTTATAGCGTATGTTTCTAAACCTGAACTTTACAGCATACCAATTCCAATATTTGACAAAGAAAATCATCAATTAATTACCGAATATGTTCAATCAAGTTTTGAATTACAGATAAAATCAAAAAACCTCTACTCTCAAGCCACCCAAATACTCGAACAAGAACTTGGCTTGGATAAAATAAGTTTTGAAAAGCCGAGAAGCTATACGGCAAGGTTAAGTGAGGTTATTGATTTTTCTAGATTCGATAGCGAACACTATCAGCCGAAATATCAAAAATACAGAGAGTTAATAATGGCTTATTCAAATGGATATGAAAGATTGCTTACTAATGTTAAAGCTATTAAACCGGACTATCAATTAAAAAACCACCCTGAAAAAATCATCAATTACATTGAGCTTTCGAAAATTAATGCAGGTTTAGGCGTGATTGAAAATATTGTATCAATCGATAAAAATGCAGCACCTTCCCGAGCAAAAAGGTTTGTAAAAAGCGGTGATGTAATTGCATCTTCGGTTATTGGTTCGGTTGAAAAATCAGCATTAGTTTCCGAATTAGAAGATGGTTATATCGCTTCTAATGGGTTTTTTCAATTTAGATCAGATGTTTATTCGCCTGAGTTTTTATTGCTTCTTGTAAAAAGCCAATTTTTTAAAGAACAACTTCATCAACAGTCCACAGGTGGTATTTTAAGTGCGGTACCTGACCAAAATCTCAGGTATTTAATAATCCCAAAAGTTAAAAAGGAAGTACAAGATGAGATAACAGAAAAAATCAAGAAGTCTCACCAAATGAACAGAGAATCAAAGAATCTACTCGAACAAGCCAAAACTCGAGTTGAAGAACTTATTGAACAATCAATTGAAGCCAATGCATAAATGGAAAGAACATATTGCAGCCATAAAAAGCCAGTTGCAGGAACTCAACTCACAACTGAAGCCTTTATTGAACGCAGATAAACAAGAAGCTTTGGTAACACAATTGCACAGCATAGAGCAAACCATCAATAAGCTCAGCAAAACAGGTGTAGAAATTCCTGCGGAGTTGAGAGATTTAAAATTCCGCTTGCTCAGTGATATAGACCAATACAAAGAAGCTGCTACTGCTCAAAAAGACTTGGAAGAACTACTGCAGCACTATGTTACTCCCAAAAAAGCATACACCAGAAAAGAGAAAGTTAAACCGATAAAACAAAGTGTGGTTCGCACTACCAACACTCGTGTGGAACTAATAGACTTACTCAATGCAAAGGTAATAGCACCCAATACCAAGCTGTACCGCAACTACAAGAACCAAGATTTTAAAGCCACACTCACAGCCGAAGGTCAAATCAAGCTAGGCATCAACGGGCAAACCGAATATTTTGATAGTCCCAGTTCGGCAGCCGTTACCGCCACAGGCAAATCACAAAACGGTTGGACTTGGTGGTTGATAGAAAACGAAAACAAGACTTTAGACGATTACCGCAAAAAATATTTGAACAATGAAACAAGAAGATAATCAATTGCTGCAAGAGCTCTGTGCTCAATACAATGTGTCTTTGGATAAAGTGGAGAAATTGTTAGCTACTGTAAAGGAATACCAGTTCAAAGACCGCAGAACAGGCGTGTATGATGCCTTGAAAGAAATCATTAAGTCGGATTTAAAAAAGACAGGCAATGAAAATTAATAATATCAGAATAAAAAACTTCAGAGGATATGAAGATTTAGAAGTCAATCTAAATCCGAACTTCAATCTCTTTATAGGAGACAATGGAAGTGGTAAAACAGCCATTTTGGAAGCGTTGACTGTCGCCATCGGTTCCTTTTTTCTAGGCATCAGAGGAGCCAATGCCAGAGGGGTTCATAAAAAAGATATTCGCATAGCCACGTTTGAACATAATGAAGAATTGCAATATCCAGTAATTATTGATACAAAAGGAATTGTAAATGACAAGGAAATTAGTTGGTATAGATCACTTGATGGAGAAAACAGTAGGACAACTACAAGATATGCAAATGAAATTAAGGATATTGCATATGATGTAGACAATGCTGTAAGAAGAGGTGAATCTATCAATTTGCCCATTTTGGTTTATTATGCCACAGGAAGACTTTTTGATATAGCCAGAGATACAGATGAACTTTCAAGAGAGAAACAGGAGAAAATGCAAATTTCATCACGCTTTAGAGCTTACGAAAGAAGCCTAGAAGCAAAATCTACCCACAAGAAATTTCAAAAATGGTTCAGAGGCAAAGAGCTATCCAGAATTCAAAAAGGTGGAAGTAGCGATATCAATTTGGAAGTAGTAAAAAAAACTATCATTAAAAGTTTGCCAGGCTGTGTAAACATCTATCACGAATTTGATCCTGACAAACCACAAGGTTTAAAAATTGAATTGGAGGATGGTCGAATTTTGCCTTTCAATTCCTTGAGTGATGGTACACGTAATTTCTTCGCCATTATTGCTGATATGGCTTATATGTGTATCACATTGAATCCACATTTAAAAGAAAAAGCTTTGGAAGAAACCGAAGGTGTGGTTTTGATTGATGAATTGGATTTGCACCTTCATCCTGAGTGGCAAAGAAAAATCATTACCGTTTTGAGAGAAACGTTCCCTAAGGTTCAATTTATCGCCACTACCCACTCTCCTTTCTTGATTCAAGAAACCGGAGAAGGACAGTTGATTATTTTGAAAAATAGCAATATTCATAAAGTCACCAGTGCGGCTAATTTGAGTATTGAGGACATTGCTGAAGAACTTCAATATGTCGAGAATCCGCAATGGGGCAAGTTAAGACAAGAAATGTTTGAGAAAGCCCGTGAATATTACAAAGCGGTGAAAGAAGGCAAAGACACTCCGGAAATGAAAGCAGCATTGGATGAAGCAATGAAGCCATTTTCAATTGATACTGCTTTCTATTCAATTTTAGAGCAAGAGAGAATCAAAGAGGAATACAAAAAGAATAAGAAATGAGACCAGTGGACAAAGGAACAGCACCCAATGTCTACCCAGACTATGGAGATGCAAGACACGATTTAGCTGCCCGAATAGGTTATTACTGTTCCTATTGCGAAATGGCAGTAAAAAATATGATAGAGGTTGAACACGTCCATCCAATTGATAAAGGTGGTGCGGAACTAGATTGGAATAACTTTTTATTAGGCTGCAAATATTGCAATACGATTAAAAGTAATCGCAATGATGATAGAAACGGGTATTTGTGGCCAGACATTGATAATACTGATTTAGTTTTTGACTATTCAGAAACAGATGTAATTCAAACAAAAACAACACTACCAGCAAATCTTCTAAAACTTGCTACAAGTACAATTTCACTTACAGGATTAAACAGGATTCCTACATGTATAAATGAACCAACTGAAGCTGATACAAGATGGAGATCCAGAAAGGAAGCTTGGGATATGGCAAAAAAGAGTTTAAATGATTGGTTAGAAGCACCCATACCGCAAATGTCCAGACAAATTGCCAGAACTTCTCTTGCTAGTGGACACTACTCCATTTGGATGAAGGTTTTTGAGAAAATTGATGATGTAAAAACTGAAATAGATTTAATCTATAGAACCGTTGGTCTATTTAAAGAATTTCAGCCCGGGACCACAACAAGGACAATACGAATTAATGGCCAAATTTAATACACTATGAAATTCAATAAGCTTACCATAGAAAATTACAAATCGTTCCAGTTTCCAACAGTGATTCATTTTCCACAAAGCGGAGAAGGAAAAAGCATCTTCTTGGTTGGAGGGATGAACGGTGCAGGAAAAACTTCCATAATGGAAGCAATCAATATTTGCCTGTATGGTGCAAAACCCGAATGGTTGTACAAATACATCAATCGCAAAGAACTGAGCAAAGGCAACGCCTATATTTCGTTTGAATTGGAATTAGAAACTGACGAACACGAAACGATTTTGATTCACCGCTCCTGGAGTGCCGGAGCCACAGATAAACCGCAATACAAAGACTTAGCAGAAAAATTGGTGGTAGTAAAAGACGGCAAACGGGTAAGCGTTCAAAACAAGGAAATGTGGCAAGACTTTATCAATGCCACCATTCCTAAGAGTATCACTCAGTTTTTCTTTTTCGATGGTGAGAAAATCCAGGAAATTGCTGCCGATGATCACTCGGAAGTTCGTTTGCAAACATCTTTAGAAGCCGCTTTGGGTATTCAGTACATTTCACGTTTATCAAGCGACATATTGTATTTGAAGCAAGAAGAACGCAAGGGGTTTATAGAGATTTCGGATGAAGATATTGAATACAAAGAGAGCGAACTAAAAAAAGAACAGCGTAAACAACAAAACAAAAGGCAGGAAAGAGATGATTTAAACAATGAGTTAGAAAATTTCAAAAAGGAAAAAGACGAAGCACAAGTAAGGTTTAAAGCCATTTTCAGCATTGATGCCGAAACTTCTGAAATGGTAAAGCAAAAGGAGAAAAAACGCATACAACTTTCCAGCAAAGCCAATCTGTTAGAAAATCAGATCAAAACTTTGAATGAACAGTTTTTACCTTGGGCAATGGCAGGAAAACTTTTTGACAGTATCAAAAAGCAAATTGAAGCTGAAAGAGACAGCATCAAACAAAACGCTTTAGCATCCAATGCCAAAGACCTTGCGAAGCAAATTGTAGAAAGATTGGAAAAACCGGACCCAATCATTGAAAAGCCACTTTCATCTGAGCAAAAAGCCAAATTAGAAGAACGTGTTTTTGATTTGTTAGCTCAAAATAAAGGTGCTGAGAATATCCGTAAAATTCTTAATTTATCAGAAAGAGATGCTGCCAAAGTGCTGAATAGAATTGAAGAGGTGGAGCAAAGCGATGTGATGCAATTGGAGCAATTGCTCAAAGAGAAAGAAGAACTTGATGCTGAAATTCGGTCTATTGATACTAGTCTAAGTAATGCTGCATCAGAAAGCGAAAAAGAACTTTTTGAAACATTACAAAACACCATAGAAAGTTGTCAAACACAAATTGGGAGAATTTCGGTGAGACTTTCTAATGTGAATGAAGAAATCATGATGATTGAAAACCGCATCAAGGACATTGAATTGGAAATCAACAAGCTGTATGAAAAGCACAATATTTCAAAAGACAGAGCGGATTTTATTCAAGAATGTGATGCCATTGCCAATCTGTTAAACACCTACATTGTAAAACTCAGAAAAGCGAAGGTTCAGATGTTACAAGAGAAAACATTTGAAATGTATAAAATGCTTTCCAGCAAATCAGGCCTAATCAAAGATTTAGAAATCAATGATAAAACTTACGAAATCATCATCAGAGACCGAAGCGGTCACGAAATGAAAAAATCAGGTCTATCTGCGGGTGAAAAAGAAGTATTTGCAGTTTCATTGCTTTGGGGATTGGCTCAAACTTCTCAACTACACTTACCTATCATAATTGATACACCACTTTCAAGATTGGATAGTGTGCATAGAGACAATATTGTAAATCATTATTTCCCCAATGCAGCAGACCAAGTGATTATTCTTTCAACAGACACCGAAGTGGACAGCAACTATTTCAAAAACTTGGAACCACATTTAACAGGAGCAGCACGATTAGAATTCAGTCAGATTAACGAAATCACCACTGTAAAAGAGGGCTACTTTTGGAATTAAAACATTGAAATTATGGCAGATAGATTATACACATCACAGCAAGCAGACGAAGTTATTAGCTCACTAAGGGCCATAACAAAGTTGGATAAGGCAGTTATAGCTAGAATGGCGTTTTCATATTCCTTGGTGAATAATGGAACCAATGTTCCTTCAAGCTCTAATTTTTCAGGCGGTGAAATGAAAAGACCCACCTTCATAGCTACTGATGAAGTTTTTGTAAAGACCTTGATTAGTCAAGTGTATGAAAGAGACAATTTCGAAGAAAATGAGTTCTACAGCAATAAATCCATAATCAAAGACCACATAGACTATGGTGCTTTAATGCTTTGGGAGCTATTTAAAAAGAATAGTGAAGACATTAATCGTTGGTATGCAGAATTGGTAAGTTCCATAGAAATCAAAGGAGGAAAAACAAAAACAAAAGACCTTGACATTTTCATTGGTCGCAATATCCTTCAAAACAATGAATTGATAATGCACCTGAATGATACGACCAAACACGCCAACTCTCACTTAGCCATAATGGGAAAACCGGGTGTTGGTAAAACACAGTTTTTGCTCAAAATTCTTGCAGATATTAGAGTTCAATCAAACTATGAAACCAACTTTATCTTCTTTGATTACAAAGGAGATGTTGTGGACAATGAATCTTTTATTGATGTAACAAGGTCAAGAACCTATCGCCTTTTACAGAATAATGAAACATTGCCTATCAGTCCGTTTATTCTACCAAATTACAGCGACCAAGACATTCAGCTATCAGCAAGAGAAAAGGCGGAGAGTTTTGCATCCATCAATTCAAAATTTGGTCCGGTTCAAAAAGGTTCATTGACTGAAGCAATAGTAGCGGGTTACGCTTCAAGAGCTTTGATGACACCCAACCAACCTTTTCCCGATTTTGCAGACATACTTCAAATTGCAGTTGCTAACTACGAGAATGAAGGAAAGAATGATGACACTTTAATTGAAGTACTGAGAGACTTAGCCAACTTTAATTTGTTTTGGGCTCATGGTTCATCCGTTCCACCAATAGAGAAAGTCTGCAACAGGACAATGATTATCGATGTTCATAAAATGCCAGTTCTCAAAGAATTAGTCGGTTATTTGGTGATTGAACGACTATACAAAGAAATGGCTTCACTTCCCGACAGTCCAATAAAAGACGGGAGAAGAACCATAAGAACAATTTTAGTAATTGACGAAGCTCACAACTACCTTGGACAGAAGAATATTTTTTTAGAGAAAATTATCAGAGAAGGACGTTCAAAAGGTATTGTAGTCTTCTTTGCTTCACAATCTCCATCAGACTACCAACAAAAATTTTTCAACTTCCAAGAACTGCTTGAATTTTCATTCATCTTCCAATGTGACGGAGCATCATCAAAAGCATTACAAGACATTTTAGGTTGCAGCCCAAAGACAGCGAAAGACTTACAAGCAGAAGTTGCAAGACTAGAACCGTTTCAAGTAATTACAAGAAGCAACATAAAGACAGAAGAGTTTACAAAGTTCGTTGCTGAACCATTTTATAAAAACTATTAGCCAACGCATTTGGTGGCACATTTGCATAACAGCTAAAGCCAAGTTTTGCAAAAGAGCCACCAAGCCAACGCACCAAGACAGACACGCAATGACAACGAACAACCACGACAGAAAAGAAGGGCGAAGTGATAACTTTGGTTTGGCAAAATGGCGGTTTAAGTCCTTCTATGTCAGTTTATCGAAAGGTTCAAATTTAGTTTTCAATTAAACATTTTTGCTAAAAATCCCCCACTGCGGCAAGCGGCAAAACGTTAGGTGCAACCATAGACAACGACAATGAGACGACTACTATACATAATTTTTTCTCTGACCCTTTTAGGTTGTGGTGACAATTCTAAACAGGCTGATAATAATGTGGCTGACACAATTATCTCGATCGAAGAAGTTGTTAATGTAACAGACCCAAGTGACTATAAAATTTTACCTATTGACGAAAGCAAAAGTGACCCAACTTTAGTTGCATTCATAAATAATTTGAAAAAAGTTGTTTCAAACAAAGACACTTCTGGACTTTTTCAATCATTGGACACTGCAATAATTGTAAGTCACGGTGGGGGCATTTATGGAGTAAATGAGT
>JACCDS011778691.1_pt1 | contig 13154 bp, 10 predicted proteins | sample 7446441 | NCBI WGS metagenome assembly JACCDS01 (sample SAMN15323445, study PRJNA562643) | freshwater metagenome | isolation source: river surface water | place: USA:Blue River Watershed | collected 2017-08-17
GGTGCATTATGTGAGTAAAAACAGTGCCCCGCGAAGCGTGTACGCCGAAAAGTTAAAGGGGTATCGCACCAAATCGAGTATCGACAACCTGTTCAAGGGTTCGGGACAATACCATGGCGAAAGGCCCAATCAATTTGCGTGTTTGCTGGTAGACGAAGCGCATCGCCTCAATGAAAAAAGCGGAATATTTAGCCATTTGGGTGAAAACCAAATCTTGGAAATCATCCAAAGTGCTTGGTGCTCGGTGTTTTTTGTGGATGAGAACCAACGGGTGACGCTGAAGGACATCGGTTCGAAGGCATCGATCCGCGAATGGGCCCATAGGCAAGGCGCCGAGGTGCACGAAATGGCGTTGGAGAGTCAGTTCCGATGCGGCGGCAGCGATGGGTATTTGGCTTGGTTGGACCATGTGTTGGATATCCGGACAACGGCGAACACAGACTTGAACGATGTTGGCTACGATTTTGGGGTATGCGATACGGCAACGTCGCTCCGGGCGATGATTGAGTCGAAGAACAGCGAACCCAATACCAAGGCGCGATTGGTGGCGGGATACTGTTGGAAGTGGAACAGCAAAACGGATGCATCGGCTTACGACATCGAGTTTCCGGCGGAGGGATTTCAGATGCAGTGGAATTTGGCATCGGACAGCAGTTTGTGGATCATGAAGGACGATTCGATCAATCAGGTGGGTTGCATACACACATGTCAGGGCTTGGAGATCGACTATGTGGGTGTGATCATTGGTCCGGATTTGCTGATTCGCGATGGCAAGGTAGTTACGGATCCTAGCAAGCGGGCGAGTTCAGACAAGAGCGTTTTCGGATGGAAGAAGCGCATGAAGGAAGCCCCAGAGCAGGCCACTGCGGAGTTGGATTTGATCATCAAGAACACCTACCGCACGCTGATGACCCGCGGGATGAAGGGCTGTTACGTCTTCTCGGAGGACGAGGAAACAAGGAATTGGTTTAGGGGGAATTAAAGGAACGATAAAATCATGACCTACGATGCACTAAAAAAGTATTTGTTGCAGCAGATGAAAATGAGTCACGTGTATCAGCCCGTGATGTTGAAGCGTTTGCTCATCGGACATGGTTCTGCAAAGGTGGAAGAGATCGCTTTGGATTTGGTTCAAAACGATTTAAGTCAGATTGAATATTATACGGAGCGTGTCCACAATATGGTAGGCCGGGTTTTAAGGAAGAATGGATTGGTGGATCGCGACAAGAGCATTTATCAACTCAAAGATTTTCAGACGTTAAACAACCACGAGATCCAAGAATTGATAGAAATATGCGATGCAAAAATCAAGGAGTATATTCAAAAAAGAGATTTATCCATTTGGGATCATCGCAGGCGGAACCGCAAACCCATCGATGGCAGTATCCGATATCAAGTATTGAATCGAGCACATAACCGATGCGAGTTGTGCGGAATTTCCTCGGAAATAAAAGCATTGGAAGTCGACCATATTGTACCCAAAAACTGGAACGGAGCGGACGATTTACACAATTACCAAGCCTTGTGTTATTCATGCAATGCAAACAAACGCGATACGGACGACACAGATTTCCGTGACCGTGGAAAGGTATTTGATGTCCGCGAGGAATACTGCATTTTCTGTCATCCAGACCGCGAGAAAATTGCGGAAAACAATCTGGCCTATGCGATCAAGGACGCCTACCCAGTTAGTGTTGGGCATACGCTTATCATTCCGAAGAGGCATTTTGAAAGTTATTTCGATATTACACAACCCGAAATGAATGCGATGCATTCGTTGCTACAAGAATGCCAAAAAGCGCTCCGGCTAACTGACGAATCCATTACAAGTTTTAATTTAGGAGTCAATCAGGGTGCGGATGCTGGACAAACGGTATTCCATTGCCATATGCACTTGATTCCTAGACGGAAAGGCGATATCGAAAATCCCAGAGGTGGGGTTAGGAATTTGATTAAGATAAAAAATGAAATATAGCATGTTGACAGAATAAAATTCTAAACAATTGAAATTTCCAACAAACATTACATCAAAGCTCATTGAAGCAAGATTGATTTTCTATTCTGTTAAAAAACAAATGTAGGGTATTCAAATTGCGCAGTTATCTAATGTTTTTATATATTTTTGAATTGAATAACATATGGAAATCAAAGTCGTTGAATTGTTCGCAGGAGTTGGTGGATTCAGGATAGGATTAGAAGGCTTCGATAAAAAAAGTGCTAGTTCTAATTACAAAAAGAGAATTAATACAAACTTCAAGGTGGTATGGTCCAATCAGTGGGAACCATTAAAGAAAAAACAAACTGCATTTGAAATTTATACATCTAAATTCAACAGTGGAATACACTCCAATCAGAACATTTCAGAAGTTACTACAATTGAAATACCTTACTGTGACCTATTATGCGGAGGATTTCCATGTCAAGATTATTCTGTAGCTACTACATTAAAAAACAGTGGTGGGATTATCGGAAAAAAAGGAGTTTTATGGTGGGATATTGAGCGTATTGTGCGCGAAAAAGAACCTAAGGAAAGACCAAAAATACTATTTTTCGAAAACGTAGATCGACTATTAAAATCTCCGGCAAAACAGAAGGGTCGAGATTTTGCAATATTACTTGCAAGTTTAAGAAATTTAGATTATTCAGTTGAATGGAAAGTAATAAATTCCGCAGAATACGGCTCGCCACAAAGAAGAAAACGAATATTCATTGTTGCCTATAAAAACGAAGTTTTACCGAACATTAGGACAACTGAAGATTGGGAAAAATGGTATTTTCAAAATTCAATATTAAATAAATCATATCCAGGCGATAGTTTCAATTCTAGGACGATACCCTTCCCTATTGATGAACTAAATGAAATATCTCAAAAATTCAACATCAACAACACTCTTTATAAAAAATTAAAATCCAACCCATTTTTAAATAGTGGTTTTTTTTTCAATGAAGAAATTAGAACATTTAACCAAACACCTATCTATCACGGTAAATACAGAAAGTTAAAAGACATCCTCCAACCATATCAAGATGTAGACCAGAGCTTCTTTATTGACTCGTCCGAAATTCAGAAATGGGAGTTTCTAAAGGGACCGAAAAAAATAATCAAAACGAATAAAGAAGGATATCAATATAAATTTTCAGAGGGTGCTATGTCTTTTCCAGACAATCTCGAAAATCCAAGTCGAACGATAATAACAGGAGAGGGTGGCAAATCGCCGTCAAGATTTAAACATATAATATTTCAAAACAATTCTTATCGAAGGTTAACACCTTTAGAACTAGAAAGACTAAATGGTTTCCCAGATGATCACACTAAACATTTGAATACATCACCCACAGAAAGAGCCTTTTTAATGGGGAATGCGCTAGTGATAGAAATAATCGAAAAGATAGGAATCGAAATAAATCAATTTATACAATCCATATATGAAACTAAAAATTGATAACTACTCTAACTTTCTGGTTTTCAACCAAAAAGAAGTTTTAGAATTTCAATCGATTTTAACAGACCTACTCGAATCCGAGATTATGGTAGAAAATATTGAACGAATTAATAAAAAAAACAGCGTCTTTGGAATTAAATCATCTTCAATCAAAGAAATTGTAGATTTAATTTTAACTAACTGCATCTCTCATTATGACAACCCAAACATTACAATTACCACATCAAACATTAATAAAATATACATTATCAACTACAAGGACATGAAATTCTGTTTAAAGTTTCAAACAGCGAATTGGGCCGTGTTGTATAAAGATTTTTTTCAATTCACAAACGACAAAACCTATCAAGACTTTAACAGTATTTTTTATTTGGTACCCGACAAACAACTATGTAACTATTTGAGTAGCGGAACAGTAAATTATGAAAACACCTTACGATTTATAAAAAAATACTCCGGAGCATTTAATCATAATTTTTCTATATTTGGCTTAAATATTGTAAATGAATAAAGTAACAGGAACCATACATGTATTAAATCCCGGTTTTGGACTCATAAAAGAAACTGAGACCAATATACATTTCTTATTCACTTCTGACGATTTCAAGGACTTACTTTTCGCGAGAACCGGAGACCCAGTGAAATTTGATATTTACACCAATTCCTACAATAAAAAGAAGGCAATAAATATTGAACTACTTAGTTTAAAAAGTGAAATCAATACGGAAACTATTGCGGCTGATAGTACATTCTTATTCAAGAATAAAAATGACTTCAATAGCTTTACGAAATACAGTCTAAAATTCATTAATTCACTTAAAGAAAATTTAAGAAAATTCGAAAACCCAATTGAAGTAGAGGAAAAGTTAAACAATTATTTAAAAATATTAGAAAATATTGGAAGTGCTCAAATTCCGAATCAGGAGAACTTCACGGTTCAAAACATTATTGATCACAACATTGGCGAGAATATTGATATAATTAATGAACTTTTCTCGTTTTCAAATTTGATATCTGATTTAGAAGATATTAATGGTGACATAAAAACGGACGTAAAAGAAGCGCCTAATGAATTTATTTGGGGCGGATGGCGCCTGGAAGAGTCTCGCGAATTCTTCAAGGGCTATGAGAATGGCTATTTCAAAAAGTCTTACATTGAAAAAGGTGTAAGTGAACAAATAACTTTATACGAAACACCTCCACCATCTACTCATTGGAAAATACAGAAAATCACACAAAAAGGACATGTGTTCTTTATTGGAAAGGCCAAGGTAAATCAAATAGCTCAATCCAGTTGTGTACCATCATTACCACCCAAAATGAGTATAATTGAAACCGCAAATCGAATAATTGGGTACAACGATACTGCAACAGAGTGGCAGCGGGAAATGGACAAAGAAAGAATCTTGAAAATAGAAAACTTCATTGGTCAAGAATCCAATGTTATCGCAAATGCTCCTATGCTTTATATTAATAACTCAGATGCAGTAGAGATAACAGACGAAACAATAACTATTCATTTTAATAAATTTCTTAAATATCAAAAAAGCGGAATACACGAGGGCTTTTATACAGATAGAATAAAGGAAAGTGAGACTGATGAATTTGGAAATTTCACGTATCAAGATTTCAGACCATTATGGATAATTGATGGTCAACACAGATTACGGGGCATTCATCAAAATGAGCAAATGCAAGACATTGAAATACCTATTATTATATTCCCTAGTGATTTCAACTCTACTAACACCGCTAAAATATTCGCTGAAATTAATACTTTGCAAAAAAAACTCGACCCATTACATGAGTTATTTATGCAACATAAATTCTGTATTGACCATGTAAATATTAAAAGAAAATTCATAAATTATTTAGACACAACATTCGAAGATGCTAGACTCGCGAACATCGAAACGGATTGGCTTCATTCGAGAGCTAATCACTTAGCATACCGAATTGCTGCAAGACTTGCGAAAAACGGTGCACTTGCTGGAAGAATTAAATTCCTACCTCAAAATCAAGATAGTCCTAATCTTATAGTAGCGTCGGCTGATCAATGGCTAAATTACGCAAGAAATATATTCTATAGTAAGTGCTACAAATTTCAAAAAGAAGGCACAGTTGCTTTTGTATCGAATCCAAATGAAGACGAGGCAAAAATGACTGAAGAAGACGTTTTTTTTGTTGAAATGAACAACTATTTCAATGCGATAAAAACGACATGTACGAAAAATTGGCCAGCAGAGTATCCACGATGGATTCCAACAGGCAAAGACAAAGGATTAATTCAAACAAAATCACACTTCATCATTTTACTAGAAATATATTATCTCGTTTATCGTATCACCAAAGAACGAAACAAGAGAATGTCTATAGACGGAATAATTCAAGAAAGTCAATTTGAAGAAACTCTAAAACCCTTGCAAAATGTCGATTGGATAGACCGAGAATTAATCAATCAATTTGGCGGCGGAGGAGAAAAAGGCAGACGGTCGTTAGAGGCTTGGATAATTGATGCAATAATTCATGGAAAGTCATATTCAGTCGATGAAATTATGAATGATTCTGTTTCAGGCGAATATGGCAAAGGCATTTTATCTGATTTAGCTTCACCGAAATTCAGCTTTCAAATTGAACCACTTGGGTATGAACATTCCGAATTTCAACATGTGTTCATAGACAATGAAACAAACGTAAAACTTACCGCTTACCGCCCTCCCAATGCCAGATTCGAATCGACTTGGGTAGTAGTGGATTCTAAGGGTAAAATTTTACAAACCAAAAATATTACTGTATCGAAAGACCAAATCGGATTACCCGCTAGATTTGACTTCACCGTGAAAAAATCGTATTTTCAAAAAGCTGAATTTGTCGAATTTAGAGTGACATTCAAAAATCAAAAAAGCGGACGGGAAGAAACTTTATTACGAATGAGTTTAAACAAATAACTTAGAAGGTAAGTAAACAGGCAATTGATCACAGTCTGCGACCCAGGAGACATTGATTATTTTAGAGTCACAAATTGGCTTAGGAACATCATGAAATGCTATAAGTTTGAGTGCTTCTTCTGAAACTTCACTAAATTTATAAGATTGGTCGTTTAATAATTTCTCGCCTCTAACCTTCTTAGCTCTCGAAAACTTAGCTAGTATAGAGGAGTCTTTACAATATTTGTCAATAATTTTATTTTGCAAATCAAAACAAGATAAACCAGAGATAGAATCTTGATTTACTTTTATACTAACAAGAAATCCAGTAAATTCTGACAAAGCTTCAACCTGATTCAACGCCATAAATTCGTGTCTCCGATCTGTTGAATTCGATGTGGTTTTTACTTCTAACAATAGTTTTTTATTGATGAATTTAAAATCATGCAACTGCCTTCCAATAGGGCTTTCCCAAGAATCCAAAACTTCAGACATTGTATATCCTATATCCTCCAATAAGAATAAAATAAAAAAAAGCTCCCCCCAGCAACCTAATATCTCAGAATATTGAATTCGATATTTTTCAACAATATCAGAAAGACTAATAAGAAATGTCCTAATATCGCTTTCTAAAAAATTCTGCGAAACATTTCGAGTAGTATAATCCTCAAGTGCATCGTAAAGAACAGCTAAATCAATATTCTCCAATAAAAACGAAACCATCAAAAACTTTTCGATGGTAGTATTTGTATTTTTTGAATCAAACTGAATTGAATCAAAATACTCGAATTTGAAGTTTTTAAAATTATCTAGGTAAGTTAAATTCGGGGGGTATATTTTATTAATTATTATAAAATATTCTACATCACTAAACCTTCCGAAAAAAAGATTATCTCTACTAAATCCTCTAATCAAATAAACGCTGTTAATTTGATTCAAACTCAAACGGCTGGAACATTGAATATTCAACCATCCATAACTATTTGAAACTTTATTCTCCGTATACATAATCTCGTTCTTGGCAGTTAGCCAATGTTATTAACTTATTCGAATACACATCATATTTCGGGCCTCCGTTTGGTGTTGAAATTGAAAGTGTAACCAATGGATTGGTTTCACTAATATTTTCTAAATAAAACTCACTTGTTTTCGGAATGAAAACGTCATTTTTATTGGAATCTTGCCCAATATAATTCCCATCCAACAAGTAAAACATAAATAATATTGGCATACCCTTTGTTCTTTGAGCTCCAAAATTTTTACTGTAGTTTTTTGTATGAAAATCCTGATCATAATCCACAAAAATATCCCCCAGATATGGAGATTTACGACTATCCGCCGGTCGACCACCACGATAATTATTTAATTTAAAAATAGATTTTTCAATTAAATTTTCAGCATTTTTTTCTTCATTCAAATTGAAATCATATGTTTTTCTCTTTCGCTTTAATAGGCCGTCTTTGCATGCCTCGCCAAAAATAGCAACATTAAAAGTAGGCAATTCACCTTTCTCTTTTAACCACGCTTCCAAATAATCGCAATAATCGTTGATGCTATAATTTAATTGACCATTATCAAAATGCAGAGATTTCAACATGGTTATTAATTCATCACGCCCAACATCAAAGTAGAGCTTTGCTCTACCCATCATCTTTAAAGAACCAGAAGAACTAATAAAATTCTCACTGCGATTGAAAAAATCATTTAATATTTTATAATTCTTATAATAATTGTGGTTTTTGAAAGGCTCAAGATTATCAACCGTCAGACCAGAAAAAGCGGTTTTTTTTGCTTTAACTAATAATCGGGATTTTGAAGGACTAGTTACTTTAAACAATGGACTATTAAACAATGAAAGTAAAACACATTCCATATCATCACCATCGTTAATATACTTTTTAAATTGTGATCTTAATTGCTTATCCGCACTTGCAATGTCTTTGAAAAGTAATTGAGAATGTTTCTGATAATAAACTGAAAGCAAATCGATTTCATCACGCTTATGACCAAACCACCTACACATTTGTAAATTCGTGTCTCCCAAACTTATGACCTGTGACCTGCAATAAACTGCGACACTCAGATTCTCGATTGTCAAACCACGTGCTAATATATTCCCACCTACAACTAACGTTGCTTTTTTAGGTCTTGACTTTTGATCTAAACTCGAATATTTTAAAGTTTGCCCTTCGTCTTGGGAATTCAGAAGATAGATAAATCTTCCATCACTACCATATATATCCATACGAAGAACCGCAAGGAACAACTTCACAAAATAGATTAAATCCTCTTGCGCAGGGATGTGCTTGGAAAAATTATCAGACTTGTTTAATTGATTATTATATCGCTCTGCAAAATGCTCCTGTTTGAATTTCAATTTCCTAAATTCATCTGTAAGCTCAATTGTCAATTCTTCAAACAACCTCATTGCCAGGCTTTGAGTCTCATTTAATTGAGAAACATTCACCATCATGGCATGATATGGGAATTCTGGAAAACCGCCTTTTGTGGCTTTGTCATTTTTTTGATTAATTTCCAGGACTTCTGATTGAATTGGGAGTTTATCCAGGAAACATCCATGAAAGTGTTTACAATTCAAATAATGACGATACCATCTTATTGCGCCACCTACAATAAAATCAGCAAGAGAGGTTTTAAACTCAAATCGAGTTTGAGAATCATTTGAATTTTTTGAAATCAAATCGAGAAGCCAATTTTTCTCTTCTTTAATCAGGTTAGACTGAACTATTTCGCCATTACCATTATATAAACCTAGTTTTTTTCCAGTGGAAACATCCTTTGTATAATATGGCCAAGAATTATCCTTTAAAGTATATGTTAAAAATTCAGGATATTTAATAAAATACTCTTCCAATCCTAAATATGATTCTGTATCTCCATTGTCATTCACAAATGGCTCTAATAACCAAATAAAATCTTTTGGATATCCAATAATTTTGGAAGGGTCAGCGCTTATACAAGCTTGAGGGGTTGCAGTATAAGCAATATAACAATTTAAGGGTATCGACTTCCTGAGTTTAACCAAACTATTGTGTAAAGGAGTGCCTATTTGATTTCTAGCAGTATCTTGACTTCCAAAATCAGCCTCATCATCAATAATTAAACATTTAAATGGATTTGCTTTTTCACTATCATTAAAGTAAATACAAAGTTCATCCATGTGACGAACCAGAGCTTCCAAGTTATTAATTTCCTTTTTAATACAAACAAAGTATTTGTTCTCTCCATCAAAGTCACCTCCCCATACATCCAAAGCACTATGACCTCTAGAAACCTCTAAATAGTCTGCATTAGGTAATGTAATACTCCTTAGATTAGGGAATTGACGACTAATACCAGATTGTAATTTAAACGAGTTATCAATTCTATTCTGTGTTTGATTACGTAAACTATCTTTATCCCCTCCAAGGATTATAAACAGATTGTATTCAGTCGCTAATGCAAGAGCCACAACATTAAGCATATTAGCAGTCTTACCCGATTGAACCATCCCATAAACTAAACCTTGCTTATTTTCCGATGAATCCGACCAGTTGCTTGGGGAATTACATCGACCTAAAATATGCAATGCATTCAATTCATTTTCAATCCTAATGCGTTCAGATTTTCCATAGGAATTTTTAAATGTTTCTGAATAAATTTTCGAGTTAATTAGTTCATTTCTCAAACTATCATCTTGTAACCATCCAAAATTTGAAACCAAACAAAGCCTAGACTTGTTGACCAACTGAAATTCTTCAACAGTTAATTCATCTCCACATTCATTTATTGAAGGCTCTTCCTTATGCAATTCAAATGGGTTTGGAAACAACATATTAAATTCTTCAAGTGAAATTTCTCCTGAATTAAAAAACTCTAATACAGGTGGCCATTTCATAAATTTTGCATACCCTGAAGTTGGATCATTCTGAAAATTACAGAAATCCCAGTAATCTTTAATATCCTGTATCATTTACTTGTTTAACAATTCCAATAATTGAATCAAAAACCCAACAACAGACTCTTGCTTAATTGCACAAATTGAATGTTGAGCGTTAACTTTAATGTCTGCACCCCCAAAATCATCAAAACTCAAGGCTTTTTCAAATTTCTTATGCCATGAGTAAGTAGCAATTCTTCTAATTTCATCAATATGATTCTTATATTCAATAATTTCACCAACCACACCAAAACCAGTCAATCTGAGATATTTATCCCCGTTTATTTGTTGCGCCCCTTTACTTGTTAAGTCAAAAACTAGCAAATCACCTACTTTTAGATTCCGACCATTTGGAATTGAAATTGGAAAATCATAACGTTCAAAAGGTGAGTCATGATATTCACTTTCTGGCTTTTGAAATACAAAATACACATTAGACATGTTTCAAATAAAATATAAAAAAATCAAAGAACAATTAAACCAACAACTTACTTTTGGTTTCAACTAAAATTGGTAGACACTAAACGATTCCTTTGTTTAATATCCCACAACATCAATTCCATGGTTATAAAACTCTCTGTTAGTATTTTTCGCTGAAGAAATCGGTTTGGTTTAATTTCAAGGTTTTGCGAAACTGACCTCAATATGCCATTAAGAAACGCGTCTATTGAAATTTACTTACGCGGTCGAATAAAACTGTAGAGGATGACTGATGCACCCATAGCAAATATCAACAAGCCAAATATTACGAGAAAAAACGATAATATCTCAATGCCAAGTGCGACGATAAGAAACGCAATTACCAACATGAGAAATCCCTTCAGTCCAAAATTGGGCCTTTTTCGCTCCTTCTCTTTGAATTTTTTCTTCGCAGTAACTACGGCTTTTTGAATGCTCTTTTTCTCAGCGATATTGGGATTTACAGATTTGACACCTTGGTCTGCATGAACAGGAATAGCGAGATCCGCGTCAACGTTTAGCGGGCTTACAAAAAGATTCACTTTAGTGGTCTTGACAACATCCGATGTTACAGGCAACGCAGTGGCTTCATGTAATTCTTCGCTCAATATCACCTTGTTGGCAATTGTATTATTTGCCAAATTTCCACTCGCCATTTTTGCTGGCTTGGCTTCCCTGTGCGATGCTTTCTTGAGAAAATTGGATTCTATGTGATATCCAAATGAATGGTATTTCTTGGTAATTGTACAGCTCGAAAATCCAACAACCATGAGAAACACAACCAATTTTAGCGCCTTGGACAACATGATTCAAGGTTAGTCATTTTTCCAAGCAATGAAAAACGGAAAATCGCAAAAAACCCTTTTGTACTTTACGGATTATCGCAAAAAAACCATTCCCACACTTACATTCCAAACGGGTAGATTATCATAAAAAAGGGCACCACGAACACCGTACGCTGGCGAGACCATGAAGGAGGTTTTATCGTTCATCTTCACATCAAACCACAGCGGAACCAACACACTGTATGTATTACCAATGGTTTCACCGACATAAGCACCGGCATCGCTTGTGATATTAACTGTTTGCTTCAGGCGGTTAACATTGAGACCTGCCCCCATGCGCACATTGTTGGTCTTGGCAATGATGGGAATAACCGTCAAACCTGTAGCCATTGATTTGGATTGATATTGGTTCAGCCCCAAATCTCCGTTAACCGAACTTTTAAAGCGGGTCAACCCAACTACAAATCGGTTTTGCAAAACCACGCCAAGACTGCTTGAACCACCAAGTACCTTTTGTTTTCCCGTTTCGTAAATGGGGACGGGCATTCCATCCCACTTGAAATTTCCAGTATTTCCACTGTATTCGTGACAATCATTAACCACACCTATTGCAATGAAAGGACTTACCTGCGCTTGTGATTTTATCGCCACAGTGAATAATGCAACCAACAAATAGGTTCCTAGATGAAATGATGGTTTGTATTGCGGCATGTTGTGTTTCATGGGTGGCTGTTGTTCAAATGTAATGCTGACTATTTAATAAAACACAGTCATCTATTCCCAAAATACTAATTCCTGAAGAAGTCAAATTTTCCATTTTCCGTCCATTTGCTGACGAAAACAGGATCGTGTCTCGGCGGATCATTGATTTTGCAAAACGATAGAGATACTCGAAAAACAACAAATGAAATTATTTGAGAAGAATTAATTTAATTTGTTTTGAAACAATCCATGAGAGCAATATTCATAACCTTATCGGCGATTCTTATTTCTTTAAATCTGGGCGCGCAATCAGCAGAAAATCAGCACTTGCTTTTTAAAGCCGTTCCAATCGATGGCACCATGAATGAATATGTTGCCAAAATGAAGTTGAATGGGTTTGTGGTGAAGGCCTCTGAACCTGGTACATTTCTGTTACAAGGCGATTTTGCAGGCTATAAGGATTGTTTTGTTGGGGTTGTCACGATGAAACAGAAAGATCTCGTAAGCAGCATCAAAGTTCTGTTCCCCGAACAAGACGATTGGGCCTCGCTATACGGCAACTACATCAACCTCAAAGAAATGCTGATCCAAAAGTATGGGCAACCAACAGAAGTGGTGGAAGAGTTTCCTTCATATCCATCGGTGTCTGATGATGGCTTGAAATTTTCATATACTCAAATTGGCCAATGCAATTACAAAACGGTATTTGATACACCCAAGGGCCAGGTTAGTTTGTACATCGACAACACCGATTCAAACTGCTTTGTTGGCCTATCTTACACAGACAAAATAAATGGTGAGATCATGAAAGCCAAGGCCATTGATGATTTGTAACAATGAAGCATCGCAATTTTATCATCGCCATTATTTTCATTCTGTTATCTGCTTGTGGCGGTGA
>JACCDS012316174.1_pt1 | contig 13150 bp, 9 predicted proteins | sample 7446441 | NCBI WGS metagenome assembly JACCDS01 (sample SAMN15323445, study PRJNA562643) | freshwater metagenome | isolation source: river surface water | place: USA:Blue River Watershed | collected 2017-08-17
GAACATGCCGAATCCGCGACCCGCGGCCGGGATGAAACACCGGATCAGCGCGCGCGGCTGGCGAGAGAATATGCCCGGCTTTCAGAGCGATGGGCGAGCGTGATTGCACAAGATCCATACTACAATTCGAACTTAAATCTAGACCGTTACAGCTACGATAGCTTAGCGTTCCCACCGAGAAGCCGGGAATCATGAAGGTACTTTTCATTCATCAGAATTTCCCCGCCCAGTTCAAGGCCATCGCAGAGCGACTGGCTGCGCAAACCGGCAACGAAGTGCTGGCGCTTCGCCAAAACCGGCATGAAGTCCAGGTGCAAGGCGTGGGCGTCTTGAGTTACCGCTTTCTCCACAAACCGATTGAGGGGCAGCACCCGCTGCTGGCCGAGCTGGAGGCCAAGGTGCTACGAGCGGAAGCCGTGTCCGAGGCGGCTATTCGACTCAAGGCGCGCGGCTGGAGCCCCGACGTCATGGTGGTGCATCCTGGCTGGGGCGAGGCTCTCATGGTCAAAGACGTTTGGCCGGACGCCAAGCTCATCAGCTACGCCGAATATTTCTATGCGTCCCGCGGGCAAGACTTCAACTTTGATCCCGAGTTTCCGACGCGCGAGTCGTACGAAGCGGCGCGGCTGCGTTTTAAAAACACGCCGATGCTGCACGCGTTGCATGAATCGGATGCTTTGTGGACCTCGACGGCCTGGCAGCGCAGCATTTTTCCTGAATGGGCGCAGCCGCATATTCGCGTAATCCACGAAGGGGTGGATATGGATTATTACCGCCCGGATACCGATGCCAGCTTTATCGTTGCTGGCAAAGGCGTAACGCTCAAGGCGGGGGATGAAGTCATAACCTATGCAAGCCGTTCGCTGGAGCCGGTGCGCGGCTTTCACATTTTCATGCGCGCGTTGCCCGAGATCCTCAAGCGCCGGCCGAACGCGCATGTGCTCATAGTCGGCAAGGAAGAGGCGACCTATGGTCCCGAGCCCAAAAGTCACAAGAGCTGGCTCGAGAAGATGCTGAATGAGGTTGGCAAGAAACTCGACCCCTCACGCGTCCATGTCACCGGCTTCTTGCCCAAGGAAGCGTATCGCAAAGTTTTGCAGGTCAGTGCTGCGCACGTTTACCTGACCTATCCGTTCATTCTGAGTTGGTCCGTGGTGGAGGCGTTGGCTTGCGGAGCGCGGCTGGTGGGATCGCGCACAGGCCCCATCGAAGAAGTCATGCCACCGGCGAGTGAGCGTTACACCTTCAATTTCTTTGATGTTCCCGGACTCGTGGATTCAGTGTGCGCCGCGCTGGAGCGTTCTCCGAAACAGATCGATGCGGACCGTAAAGCGGCAAGGGCGCAGGTCGAGGAAGAGTTCTCGACGGCCTGGCAGACACGGCAGCTGCTGGAATTGCTCTCTGAAGTCGTGACTGCACGGAGCCCGCAACAGGCCGCAGCGATCAAGGCCGGGCAGAAGGTGACGCAGGGCGCTCGTGCGCGCCAATCGGTTGCCACCAAAGGAATCACCAACGTTGCCAAAAAGGTTGCTATCGGTGCCAAGCGGAGCAAGCGCGCATGAGCGCGATCGTTCCGATCATTCAGTGTGGCCGGTATTGGCAGTCACGCCCGGAGATTCGCGCATGAGGCATGAGCGCACACGACCCAATCAGATGCCCGGCAGATCGACTGGGGCAGTTGTCCATTCCGCGCTGGACGATGCGCTGACTCGGCTTTCTCGGCTCGAGATTCGTTACGCTGCCTCGCAGCGGGAGAATCTGGAGCTTCTTCAACTGCTGGCGAAATATGCTGAACAGGATAATGAGCCACTGGTCGATGAGGCTCAGAAGGCGGTCGCCCCGGTGGCCGAACCCAAAGGCGTATCCGCACCAAAGGTGGCGATCGCCGCGAATACTGCGAGCGATGAAAAGATCAGGGAAGCGCAAGAGTCGGCAGCACTGCTGCGGCAGCAACTGGAGCAGGTCGAGGAAGAACTCGAGCGCGAACTCCTGAATCGGATTGAAGCGTCGGCACGCGCCGAGAAGGCCGAGACTGCGCTCGGATTGCTCGCGCAGCACAATAACGATGCCGTTGCGTGGACTGGCGAGGAGTTTGTCGATGCTGATGTGCGCCTGCGCCTAGACCTTGAAAACGCGATCCTTGGCGGTCGCAATGTTGCACGGATCGTTATTGAGGCACTGCGCAGCGACGAGGACACCGCTTCTCTCATCGTCCGGACGGAGAGCCTGCGTCACGAGCGGATTCTTGTAAGCGCGCAGGGTGGACTTTGGCGCACCAACGGACAACCGTTGTTCCTTGACCGCAAGGAGCGGCTGATCGTTCGCGGCGCGCTGATTGCGCTTCAGCGTATCGTCGCTCAGCGTCGGCCGGCAAAGGCAAACGTCTGGAGCAAGGCGTTTGATGCCATGCGCAAAGGCCTCGATGTCAGGGCCGAGGGTTGGAGCGCGCGGCGGGTTGTGCTGCGCGCAGTCCTGGCCCACCCGGGCTATGAACACCTTTGGTTCGAACTGCAAGAGGCATCCTTCGGCGATGCTGTGTGGCCGGTATTCCAGTTTCGATTAGGGGCTGCCAGCGTGCGCAAGGGTGGGTTCTCGATGCACCCGAGACTCGAATTCCCGCTTCAGGCGCCGGCTCCGCATCAATTCGAAAAATGGTTTGACGAGTGCGAAGACGAGCATGGTCCCAAGCTGGAGCTGCGCTTGGACCTTCGCAAGGGCGCCGTGGATCTCGATGTCTGGAGCGAGCTGAGCGCTGCCGACCAGCGAGCGCTGGCTGGCTTGCTGGCGGACCTGCCTGCTTGGATTGAACATCATTATCCGCACCATCCCTCTGCGCGACGGCCGGTGGCCGAGTGGATTAATTTGGCGCGCGAAGTTGCCGATCTTCTCCATGCCCGCGATGTTGCTGCGGGAGGAACTGCATTTGCCTGAAGTGACCATGGCCGTTCATATATTTGTCCAATACTATGTCCCTCGCGACCTGACCAGGCAGCGTGAGACCGATACCTGCCTGCGCCGCAATATCGACAATCCGCTGGTCGATGTCATCCATGTGTTCCTCGAAAAGGAAGAGGACAGGCCGCGTATTCCGATCGACCGGAAGGTCAAGGTAAGTCTTCTGCCACGGCGCATCACCTACGCAGACTGGCTTGAAAATACCAACACACTGGCCGTCGGCGACATCAGCATCTGTCTGAACGCCGATATGTACCTGGACGAATCGGTGGAGCAGTTGCGCAAGCACGCGAAGATGCTGTCCGAGCGTCGCCATTTTCTCGCGCTTAGCCGCTACAACCACGACGGGAAGCGCTTTACGCTGAATTCGAATCCGCATTGGACTCAGGACACGTGGGTTGTGGTGCGTGGCGTTCAGCCGTTTCAATCTGCTTTGCTGCAGGAAACCCGGTTCGAGTTGGGCCATCCGGGGTGCGACAACAAGATCGCCTACGTCATGCACAGCTATGGCTTCGCCGTAAGTAATCCGTGCCTGCAAATTCGCACGATTCATCTGCATTCCGATGAGGGTCGGCCCTACGATTCTCGCAAAGACAAGCTGATCGGGCTGCATGCCTTCGTACACCCGGCTCCCAGGCTGGGTGAGGCCTCGAGGCTGGATGTGGAGCTGTTGAGCCGCGCTCGGACAGACCTGACAGAGATTACAGTCAATCAGTGGATTAATGAGCGCAAGCAGTACAAGCTGGCCGGGAAATCGCCGAATACGGCGCATGAGCACGAGCCGCTACCCATGGTGGATGCCAATGTGCTGGAACGTGCGCACTTTGCCGGCGATGTTCCCGAACTCGCGCCGCCATTCGATACAGACAAGGTGACAGGCAAGCGAGTGTCGACGCCGCTGATTCAGAGGCCTGCTGCCAAGGGGGGGGAGATCTTTATTCCGCACCTGCCTTTCGTGCAGGTGCGTCGCAGCGAGGTGAACTTCAAGCCGTTTCGCTTGCTGAGCCGCATTGGCCATCGTTTCGAGATATACGAGAGCGACCATGAATTGCTGTTCGCCGATGCTGGCTGGCCGGCCGTGGCGAAGCTACGCAAAGATGAACTGGACAACAACTTCAGCGAACTGCCACCTGCCGAGCAATTTGCACTCGGCTTTGCTTCGCCCGTGCTGGATCCATTTCCTTCGGTCGTTGCAACGTTTGCACGCAACAAGCAAGACCTGTTGTTCTGGCAGTACCCTTGCCGCACCGAGCAGGATGCATGGGAAAAGACCATCGCTCAGCGCGCGTACCCGAACAAGACCGACGAGCGGAATATCTATGTGGGCCTGCCTTGGGCGACTTTCATCGACAAGGAAAAAAATCCGGACGTCTTGTTGCTGCTGATTGCCTCTCGCCTGCGCGAGGTACGTGAAGTGCTGGAAGGCTATGGCATCAGGTTGCGGGTACACACCGTGTGCCAGCATATTTTCTGGCCAAAGCAGATGCCCAGCTTCAAGCGGCTCGGCATCACCGATGTATGGATTTCGCATAAGCAGAAAGGGCATGACGAGGAAGAGGGCGTGCGGCTACACGCGTGGTCGCTGTATGCAGTGAATTATCGTGACCCGAAGCGTCAGGCAGGTCTTGAAATCAAACCGATCGTCGAGCGGCGCATGCTGGCCAGCTTCAAGGGCGCGCACATGAAGCACTACATCAGCAAGGTGCGGCTGGATCTGAAAAAGCTGGTCGGTCGTCCGCGAATGGATGTGGAAATCTCGGACGAGTGGCACTTCAACAAGATTGTCTATGACGTGCAGGTCGCGGGCAACGATGTCCACGACAAGACCATCGATCAGCAGTCCGTGTTGGAGTACAACCGCAAGCTGTCGAATACGGTTTTCAGCCTGTGTCCCGTCGGCGCCGGACCGAACACGCTGCGGCTGTGGGAGTCGCTGGCGGTTGGCGCCATCCCTGTCGTTCTGAGTGACACACACGAGCTGCCTGACCCCGACTTGTTCGCCCCAGGCTGCGGCTTGAGCTGGGGGGACGCGATCGTCTTCCATCCGGAGGCTGAGGTCGCCACACTCGAAAAGCGCTTGCGCGCCATACCGCTGGAGGAGTTGCAGAACATGCAGCGCGCCGGGCGCCTGCTGTATCAGCTGATGGAAAGCTTTTCGCCAGTAGGCATTGCACGCAGCCGGAGCGACTGGCCGGTGGAATTGATTGACGCATTCAAGCCGCAGCAATTGCAAATCGACGGCAACACGGCGCCCGTGGTCGATGGCAAGGCTCGCTGGGATTTTGCGAGCATTGATCTTGCGTCCGGCAAGAGCGGCTTTCTTCATTTCGATAAAACCGAGCTCCTGATGGGCGTCGCCGTGGCCTTCGATATGATTCCGGATGCCGAGCCGCTGACCTTGCAACTGCTCAGTGCACAAACACCGCCACTGAAGCCGGTGCACTTGTGTACGGTAAACAGCAGCCGAGGCCACTTTCAGACCTTGTGGTTTGAATCGGTGGCGGATGCATGCTGGGTGTATTCATTGCGGTGGATGGTCGGGGGTGTATCTGCTGGAGATGCGGATAAGGCGCGCGTGCTCGTGACCCCGATTGTTGCCAAAGACAGGTACGCAATCGAGGTCAGGGCACTTGATGAAGCGGGCGTGATCAAGGCGGCGTCCGATGATAACCCCAAGCGACGGGATGACTTGTTCGATACCGAGTACATCAACACCGCTGCAGTGCTGCAGCGACTCAGCCAGATTGCGGGCGCGCGCGAGTGTCTACAAGGCGATTGCTTGTTTACGCCTGTGAAATCACGCAAGACCAATCTGGCCGGTGAACCAGTGCGAAACGGCATCACGATGTTCGTGCATCTGATGAACCGCAACGACAACGTCGCGAAGAATTTACCTAACTGGCTCGAGCAAAAATTCGATGAACTGATCTTGATGGACTGGTCATCCGAGCCTCCTGTGACTTTGGTTGCCGGCGTATTCGACGACCCGCGAGTTCGTGTCGTGCGGGTCGAAGGCCAAAAGAATTTCATCCGGGCCTGGGCGCAAAACGTGGCGACGCGCATGGCGCGCTACAACCGGGTATTCAAGTGCGATTCAGACGTCGTATTGACAGGTGATTTCTTCGGCAGCCATCCGCTCCAAAAGGGCGAGTTCTGGGTAGGTGACTGGATGCAGGGCCGCGATTTCAATGAGCGTCATCTGCATGGCGACACCTATTACCACATCGACGATTTCGATCTTGTGAACGGCTATGACGAACGGATTGGCTCGTACGGCCATGACGACACCAATCTCAAAGATCGCATGGTGCTGGCAGGGCTACGCAAACGCGTGTTTTCGTACAACCAGATGCACCACCAGCCTCATGACAACACCAAGCGCACCAGCAATCAGAAGATGGTGCATCCGATGGTGAACACGCGTTATCACCGGATTGTCACCAATGAAAGCGTACTGTGGAGCCAGGCGCTGAAACCACTGGCCGAAGTAAAGGTGGTTGCCGTCGACGAGCGTATCGTCACCCTGCGCATGAAAAACAAATTCCCGCAGCGTGACGAGCCACAGGCGTTGGAGAAAGCAATCGACCTGGTTGCCAGCTGGTACGCACCACCCAAGCAGCTCAAAAGTCTGTCGACCGAAAAGAAAGTCCAGCTGATCTGGGATAAATCCGTCGAATGAAGAACCATCTGAACGCGCGAAACTGAATATGCTTCTCATCAATCACCCGCCGCTTGGGCCGAAAAGCCCGAACTATCTGAAAACGCTGGCTGCTTTGCAGGCTGTATCCGACAGCCCGAGCGCTTTCTTCACCACCGGCGCGCCGGGCGATGCGGAGCGCGAAGAGCTGATCCTCGGAACACAGCTATTCGACCTGCCGGTGGCGCGACGCGCATACCTGTATCTGCTTCGCAGCTTACTCGGGCGACGAGTACCGGAGGTGATGACTCCTGAGCAGTTGGGCAAACAGCTGCTGCTGTCAGCGCAGTTGTTTGCGGAGGCGCGCAACGCGTTTTCCAAGGCAGCGAAGACGCAAGAGGAACTGATTGCTTTTTTTCTCGTTGTGCGCTGTGCGTCGCGCAGCCAGGTGGTACTGCCGGATTACCTGGAAGAGATGACCACGAACTACGCGAAGGCGGTAGCTGCACGGGCCGAAACTCTCTCCCACCAGCTCTTGAATCAACACGATCTGCCGGGCTTTCTGGCGATGACCACTATCGCGTTTAGTGGGTACGAGGACAACACCGTGCCGCTCAGTATGGCCGAACTCAAACGTTACGGTGGACTCACGGTGCGTAGCCTGACGAGGCTCCATGAGTACTTGACGGCGCAAAAAGGCAGACTCTCAGCCACTGATGTCGCGATGGTCCAGCGCAGTATGGCGTTACTCGCGTCTGCCCATCCAGCTGATGAATTGCCGGCGTGGTTGCTAGAGGTGGTGGAGCGCTCACCGGCACGTGCAGTAACTGCGTTCCTCCAAGAGGCGGCTGCAATGGATAAGAAGCGGAAGATTGCCGGATCTGCTTGGTGGTGGATGCATGTGGCTGAGGTACATGACTCCGGAGCGGAATTTGAGAGCTGGCAAAAGCCGTTCATCAACGTTGCTAAAGCTGAAGCAGCAAAGCGACTAGGTGAACTTGCGATCAAGGAAAGGGACGCGCAGAAGGACTTTATGACGTATTCGCATTTATCTTGCTGCACGCATAAACTCGTTCTTGAGCTGGTCGATGTTCCTGCAAATTGGCTAGAGGGATTTCGGGTGGACGAGATGCGCAACTTAATGATGGGGTTGATGAGATTTCCGTCTCAAAGTGAAAAATCGATACTTAATATTGGAATTGGCATTGCTGGTTTGCTCTGGGTTTGTGTGGCCAAAAACAAAAAAGAAGAAATGGCAATTAAAAATATAATCAGGCAAACTTTGTCTCAACTGGCTGAAGATCAAGCTGGTCAAATTATTGAGATCTAGGCTTGGTGATTTTTTGATTTTTATATTTTGAGGTCTTTATGGCGCATGAAATCCTATCTGGAAAGATAGATGCGAAAGATTTTGAATTTATTCAAACCTACTGCGACAAGAATTTAATTCGGCCGGGTGAGTGCGTTCCTGCTTGGTTAATTTGTAAGTTAATTAATTTCCTGAGGTTGAATTACGATTTCTCGCGTGTTGAGCGACTAGCATCCCTGTGTGATCTTGAATTTATCAGTGTCGATGAAAAATCTGCGGTGATGAGGGAATTCAATAAACAAGTTAGTCAAGCTCGGATTCTAAGGTCGTCACTAGAGCAATTTAATTTGAATAAGCTGAGAATTGAGGAAAGTAATAAGTGGGGGCTTTATCCGGATTTTTTCCAATCGCTGAGTGAATCCCTTAAACAAGGTCGCGGGTTTTCTTTCGTCCGACTGGGTGATGGTGAGGGAAATACTCTCGCTCTAAGGGATTCCTTTAGAGATTTTGGAGTTCGGGATTGGAGCAAAAAAATATGTGATCTTCAGTTTGGCGCCAAAAAACCTCTTTCTTTTTCTGAGCAAAGAACTCTGGGTGGTCACATCGCGAATGCGGCACTTAATTCCGATTTTTTGGGGGTCATTAGGCCAGAAACACTTAAGTCAAAAATTGGTGCGCAGACATGGCCAGCAGATCGCCAATTGCATGGAAATCTGACGTGCGTTGAATTTGTCTCGGAAAATATTGAAAACTTTAATCCGGCCATAAAATTTATTGATTCTAGTGTGCACAAAGATCGTGATTTTGTTGGCAGTATATTTGAATTTTTTAGGGGTGAACAATTAGTGACATTTATCGGGCCTCATGCTGAAATACTCAAGGTCACGAAAATGTATGATTTTAAAATGAGTGTTTTAATTGAGATTCCGGGGGAGTTTAAATATTTTCAGCCGGATGCAAATCACTTTTTCGATTGTTTTGAGTGCGTTTCAGATTTAATTCGTCCCACTTATGGTGGGGCTCCTTTTTTTGTGGGTGCGGGATTGCTTGGAAAGCATTATTGCGATCTAGCAAAGCGGCGAGGAGGTGTAGCTATTGATATCGGTTCAGCAATGGATGATTTATGTGGTTTTTCGAACACTCGATCTGGATGAGTTTATGACTGGAAAACAATGAGAACTGCTCTCATAACCGGCATCACTGGCCAAGACGGCAGCTACCTAGCCGAATTCCTGCTGTCCAAAGGCTACGAAGTCCATGGCATCAAACGCCGGGCGTCGTCTTTCAACACCCAGCGTGTCGACCACATCTATGAAGATCCACACGCCACCAACCGGCGTTTCAAGCTGCATTACGGAGACCTGACCGACAGTTCCAACCTCACACGCATCATCGCCGAGGTACAGCCCGACGAGATATACAACCTGGGTGCGCAATCGCACGTAGCTGTGTCTTTCGAGGCACCCGAATACACGGCCGACGTAGATGCGATGGGTACGTTGCGCCTGCTTGAAGCGGTGCGCTTCCTGAAGCTGGAGAAGAAGACTCGCTTCTACCAGGCCAGCACCTCCGAGCTGTACGGTCTGGTACAGGAAACGCCGCAGAAGGAAACCACGCCGTTCTACCCACGCAGTCCGTATGCAGTGGCCAAGCTGTATGCGTACTGGATTACGGTAAATTACCGCGAGGCCTACGGCATGTATGCCTGCAATGGCATCTTGTTCAATCATGAAAGTGCGCGGCGCGGCGAAACCTTTGTCACTCGCAAGATCACCCGAGGTCTCGCGCATATTGCTTTAGGACTGCAGCCATGCCTGTACATGGGCAATATCGATTCGCTGCGCGATTGGGGGCACGCGAAGGACTACGTCAGGATGCAGTGGATGATGCTGCAGCAGGAGGTGCCGGAAGATTTCGTGATCGCTACGGGTGTTCAGCATTCTGTACGTGAATTCATCTGCTGGGCTGCGCGTGAACTTGGCATTGAGCTCGAGTTTTCCGGCAAGGGTGTGGATGAAATCGGCATTGTCGCCAGCGTCAGAGGCGATTTGGCACCGGCAGTGAACGTCGGCGATGTGATTCTTCGCATCGACCCGCGTTATTTCCGTCCCGCCGAGGTGGATACTTTGCTGGGTGACCCGAGCCGAGCGAGGGAAAAGCTGGGCTGGGTGCCGGAGATCACTGTGCAGCAGATGTGCGCCGAAATGGTCGCGCATGATCTGGATCATGCGCGACAGCTGAGCGTGCTGCGCGGTGGTGGCTTTCACGTGCCGATTCCGCAGGAGGGCTAGGAAGTGGCGCAGCAACAGCAGCTTGGCGTATTCGTGGCGGGACATCGAGGAATGGTCGGCAGCGCTATCGTCCGTCGCCTTCAGGCGCTGGGCAGAGGGCCGATATTGACGGCGACGCATGCCGAGCTGGACCTGACCGACCAAGCGATGGTCGAGGCTTGGTTTGCCGCTCACAAGCCATCTGAGGTCTACCTTGCTGCTGCGAAGGTCGGAGGTATCCATGCCAACAATACCTATCCCGCCGACTTCATCTTTGACAACCTGATGATTCAGGCGAACGTGATCCATGCTGCCCATCAGCATGGGGTACAGAGGCTGCTGTTCCTCGGCTCGAGCTGCATCTACCCAAAGCATGCCGCCCAACCGATGAAGGAGGACGCTCTGCTCACCGGTAACCTTGAGCCGACGAATGAGCCCTATGCAATCGCCAAGATTGCCGGCATCAAGCTTTGCGAGAGCTATAACCGCCAGTACGGGCGGGACTATCGCAGCGTCATGCCAACCAACCTGTACGGGCCCGGAGATAATTTTCACCCGGATAACAGCCATGTCATTCCCGCGCTCTTGCGGCGGTTTCATGAGGCAGTGAAAGCAGGTGCACCCGAGGTTGTTATTTGGGGAAGTGGCACGCCGATGCGGGAGTTTCTTCATGTGGACGATATGGCCGCTGCCAGCGTTCATGTAATGAATCTGGATCCGATCCAGTACCAGTCCAATACGCTGCCCATGCTCAGTCATATCAATGTGGGTACCGGCATTGACTGCACTATTCGTGAACTCGCCGAGACCCTGTCCAGAGTGGTCGGCTTTACCGGACGCCTGGTCTGGGACACCACAAAGCCGGACGGCACGCCACGCAAGCTGATGGATGTCAGCAGGCTGAACGCCATGGGGTGGCGCGCAGGTGTTGGGCTTGAAGAGGGCTTGCGTGATACCTACCGCTGGTTTCTCGAGCATCAGCACGATTTTCGCCAATGACTGTGCCGTTGTCAGAGGAAGATTTCCGCAAGGTCGTGGACCTGACACCTCTGGTTGCGATTGACCTTGTGGCGACTGATGCTTCCGGGCGTGTGCTGCTGGGGCATCGACGCAACCGGCCTGCCCAAGGTTACTGGTTCGTGCCGGGTGGTCGCATTTTGAAAGGCGAGCATCTGGATGATGCCTTTACGCGCATCACGAAGTCGGAGCTTGGTGTCAGCCTCGGACGCAGCCAGGCGTCTTTGCTTGGTGTATTCGAGCATCTGTACGAGGACAGTGTATTTGGCTCTGCCGGCGAAGGACCGACGACTCATTATGTCGTCGTCGCTTATACCCTGCCGCTCGGCTCGGCGGATATTGCCTTGCCCAAAGAGCAGCACAGCGACTACCGCTGGCAGCATGTGGCTGACGCTGTCAGCGATGAGGATGTGCATCCGAATTCGCGGACGTATTTCCAGAATCTCGCGAAGAAAGTAGAAGAAGAGAGGGGAGAGGCTTGAGCGCTTTCTGTGCGATCCGCGAAGCCTGCTTGATCGAGCGCCACGCGATGCATTTGCCAGTTCGGCGAGAGCAGGGAAATGCCCCTGCGCGAATGTAACGACAGAAAAACCAAATACAAACGGGAGTGCTGCTAATGGCGCCTCTTATCTCAGTTGTCATGCCATCACTCAACCAGCGCCCATTCATTGCCGAGGCAGTGTCTAGCGTACTTGAGCAAGGTCAGGTGGGCGTTGAGTTGATCGTAGCCGACGGAGGTTCTACCGACGGTACGGTCGAATGGCTGGAAAACCGCGCACTGGCAGAGCCAAGATTGCGTTGGTCATCCGGGCCTGACACAGGACCGGCGCAAGCTATCAATAACGCAATGCGCAAAGCTCGTGGCACTTTGCTGGGCTGGCTTAACTCCGATGATTGCTACACCCCCGGCGCCTTGTATCGTGCCCAACAAGCGCTGCAGGCACATCCTGATTGGCTCATGGTGTATGGGAGCGGCGAGCATGTGGACGAGCACGGTGTCGTACTTGGGGATTACCCGACCCTGCCGCCAACAAGCTCTCTCGCTGAATTTTCCAATGGCTGTTTTGTGTGCCAGCCTACAGTCTTGATGCGCCGTTCATTTGTATTGCTGAATGGGTCGCTGGATGAGACGCTTCAAACGGCCTTTGATTTTGATTGGTGGCTGAGGGCCTTCAGGCGTTTTCCCGACCGGATCGGATTTGTCGATGCGGTACAAGCGCGTAGCAGGTTGCATGACGCTTGCCTCACTATCCGTCAACGGCTGATGGTGGCAAAAGAGGGTATGCGCGTATTACAACGCCACCTTGGTGGCGCGCCATCGCATTGGATAAAAACCTGGGTAAACGAGGCGCGCCTGAGCGGCCAGATTTCAGGCCCGGATGATCTTCAGGTCAGTGATTTAATAGAAGAAGTCGATGCCTGGCTGGTGCCCTCAGACCGAGAGGAGATTCGGCGTTGGCTGCTCCAATTGCGCTTGTCAACTGGGGATGATTGTCACCTAAATGAGCGAACATTTTAAATTTTCGGGTTGAGGTAAGACTTTCTTTCATTTCGCAGTTTCAATCGCACCGACGCAATTCCAATTACTTGGGCAGAGTCGATGCTGGCGTTACTGCCATTTCCGTCGGTGCTTGCCAGGCATGAGATGGGTTTGCTTTCAGGTGTACGTTGAACTGCCGACCCCGATGAAGATTGCCACCCACCGCACGGACCGCCCCGAATCTCGTCATGGCAAATGATATGAATCCATCCGAATGGAGGCAGCTTGATCTTCAGCGCCTGATTCTCATGCTGAGAACGATCGACCTGCGTCATCGGCTCGGCTTCGATCGCCCGGAAAACACAGAAGCGTACAAAGCCTGGCTGGTGACTTGCGGCTCGAGGGAGTACCACGCCTTGCGCGAAGATGCCGCATGGTGTGAAGAACTGAGGGCGCCCGGCCATTCTCTGAAAGAGCTAACC
>JACCDS011190691.1_pt1 | contig 13146 bp, 12 predicted proteins | sample 7446441 | NCBI WGS metagenome assembly JACCDS01 (sample SAMN15323445, study PRJNA562643) | freshwater metagenome | isolation source: river surface water | place: USA:Blue River Watershed | collected 2017-08-17
CACGCCCTGGCTGGGCAGCAGCGCGGTCGGGTACCACAGCACCTCGGCGAACCAGCGCATGAGTTCGCCGCGGGCGATGTCGCCTTCGCCCTGCAGTTCGGCCATCGTCACCAGCCCCTGCAGCTGGGCACGCAGCAGGCCCCGGCCGGCGATGTAGCTGTCCACGACACGCACCGTGACGCCAGGCCCCAGCGTGATCGTCGCGTCCCACAAGAAGCCGGGCCGGCGCGTGCTCACGCGCTGCCGCGAAACAAAGGGCTTCCACTGCTGGCCCTTGGGGGCCATGTTGAAGGTGCCGGCCATCTCGATGGTGACCGCCGTGACAAGGGGCTGGCCGTCCTTCAGCACGGCGCGGAAGTAGCGCTGCACCGGGGCGGGCAGTCCCTCGAGTTCTCGAGCGTCGTAGCGCGTCGGCGGGGAGCTGGCGCCTGGCGTGCCATCGATGCGGCCGTGTTCGAGGTCCGCCTGCAGGGCCGCCACCTCGCGGACCCAACGTCGCTCACCGAAGGCCGTGAGGGCGACAGCCGCAACGACCACTACAACCAAACACAAGCCCAGCCACCACCACCCGGTCATGCGAGTCTTTCCAAAAGCAAATCGTGCCTCACACCATCACCGCCGCCACCTCCACCCAGTGCGCCTTGTCGGCGGCCTGGCCGACGAACACGGCGATGCCGGCCGAACGGCGCAGCTGCCGTGCAGAGCGGTCGTTTCCACCCTTCGGCGTGAAGACCCAGCGAAAGGCCAGCGCGCCCAGCCACGTGGGGATGTTCGGGTGGCCCGAGGCCGCGCCATGGCGGCCCGATGGTGAAGATCGTCGTCGGGCAGGGCAGGCCGAAGCTGGGCGAGGCCGGAAGCGCATGCCCGGCACAGGCCGACCAGACCGGGTACACCAGCAGCGAGAAGACGATCAACATGACGCCGGCCGCGCCCCGCCAGCCCGGCACCCAACGGATGCTGAGCCTGCGTCGAACCACGCCTTGCCAGATGAAGACAGCCGCGCCGGCCGCTGCCATCGGTACCCACTGCATTGACCAGACGGCTGAGTTGTAGACGCTGAAGACACCGCAGAACTGGTCGGCCGTGAAGGGAAGCACCATGGAAACCCAGCCTGGGCGAGCCGCGCTGCGCCGGTCTGTTCGCTGGCGGACGGCAGTCAGTCTCTTCGGGGGCCGCACCGCGGCTCGGGGCTCATGACCACGTTGCAGCGGTCGAAGCCTTCCGCCTTGGTGGCGCCCCGTGTCGTCCGGTAAGGCCCGAAACACGCCACGCTTTCGTCGTAGAGGCGCCAGGCGGTCGCACAGTCGGTGGCATCGGTGACGATCTCGGCCGGCCGCTTTGCGGCGGCTTGAGACACCGCCTTCACGGGTGGCGCCGCACTCGACGCGGCGCCTGCCGGCGGCCTGGCCGCCGCTCGGCGCGCACGTGCCTTCTCGTCGGCCGCCTTCGCCTCTGCGGCCTCGCGCTGTTCCGCGAGCAGTTCGTGGTGCTGCGAGTCCGTGCAGACGGCGTGCTTGCTGTACTTCTCGGGAACCACAGCCGCGAAGTGCGTGCGCCCGCTCGAGTCCACCCAGCGACAGAGCGGTGTCGCGCACGCACTGCTGGCAAACAGCACGAGGAAAGCGCCAGCGATCGATCCGAGCATCGTCATGGTTCAGGCTCCAAACAAGCACGGCTCGCCCGGCCGGTAAGGCCATGCCAGCCTGTTTGCGGGAGGCGGCCTTTGTGCCGCGGGAAGTGGCTTCGGGCTCACCCCGCCTGGGCCGGCTTCATCGCCCCCACCGTTTGCGACAGCAGCAGTTGATGATCGGCTTGCAACCCCATGGCGCGCGCCAGGGCGTCGCGGTCGAACCAGGCGCGGATCACCGCCGCCAGGCCTTCCGACGCGCAGTACAGGTAGACGTTTTGCGCCATCGCTCCGGCCGTGGCGTGGGCGTAGGCCTCGCGCCGGGCCGCCGGCACGAGCTTCATGCGCGCATGGTCGGCAACGAACACCAGATCCAGCGGCGCGGTGTCGACGAAGTCCTGGTTGCCGGTCACGCGCCGCACATCGCTGGCCACGACCAGCCGCAATGCATGCGGCTTGGGTTCGTAGAGAAACAGGCCCTGTGGCATCGCCACGTACAGCAGCACTTCCTGCGCATTCAGCGCACTCGGCGCGGTACGGCCATCGATGTCATGCCGGTTGATGCCACCCGCTGCCCACAGCAGATCGGACAGAACCTGTTCAGGCAGGGCATCGGGTGCGAACTCGCGCAGCGACTGCCGGCCAGACAGTGCCGACATCAGCGGCATGCCGCCGCTGAGCGACGGTGACAGCAGAGCCTGCAACGGCGTCGAGTCTCCAACCGGCGGCAGAGGTTTGAGCTGCCCGATCAGGCCCAGGGCCAGTTTGGTCAGCGTGTTCACGGGGGTGTCGCTCGATGCATGAGTTCAGTCTGGCGCCTGCAGCGGCCACGATCTGTTCGTTGCCGTACCAGGCGGTACAGCGCGCCCTGCTCGGGGCGGTGGCGTTCGCCGTGGGCCGGGGCGCATCGGGAGCCCGCTGAGGCTGCTGCAACGTGTCTCGCACGATGGGCTCCCGGTGGCGAGAGTCCGCACGGTCTCAAGCGGTGCTCCATGCGTCCATCGGCTTGATGGCCGCCCACGGGTCTGTGCCCTCCGCTGCGGAGCCTCACGCGGGTGACTGTGGGGTTGTCCGACCGGCTGCTTCAGGGCGGCGATATCGGGACAGCCGATGTCGCTTCCGGGTTGGGAACACCCCATCGCCGAGTGGGTAAACGGTCACTGAAGCCACCCCACGGAACATCGAGGGGCTCGAGGTCTGCTGCACAGCCGCAAGCGGTCGCTGAGCCCGGGAGATCTGCGCTTGCCACATGACTGCTGAGCGCCAAACATCGAGCCTTGCGGTCGCGGTGACGACCGTCGGCAATCGCTGCACAGGTGCCTTGGACATCTGCACGCGTGCAGCGCTGACCAGACGACATTCGCACGACCCGCCGTGCCAGCCAAGATCGGGAGTTCCGCGGAGCCCGTCCTGCTTACCGGGGCTCCCTCCCGCCAGGCACCTTGCCCTCGGGCCGCTCACCACGTTGCCTCGTGACTCGACGAATGGGCGGTGCTGGCGCCAGGAGCCGCTGCAGGTTGCGTCGAACCAGATCCTGCGCAGAGGCCAACTGGACTGGACCCAGGCTCTTCCACCCAAGATGCCGCATCACACCGGCCCGCCCCACGCGGAAGACCATCATCTGGCCCATCAGGGTCACGACGGTCAGCTTCGCGTCCGACGCCGTGCGCGTCCTGTCGGCTGTCTGCACGAGCTGAGTCATCGTGCCAAGCACCCGCTTCATGAAGCGCTCGTAGACGAGGTCGAAGGCCGGCGTGGGCGCCTGCTGTTCGCGCATCATCAGCGGGCCCCAGGGGCCGCTGGCCTCATCTGCCAGTGTGGCCAGCATCGCGTCGCACAGCCGGCCGAGCAGTTCGACCGCGCGCTCCGCCATCGCCTCGGGCGCGGCCCGGCTGGCCAGCGCAAGCTCGATGGCCGCCAGGGCGGGTTCGACCCGCTCGCTCATGGTGGTGGCCATGTGCTCGAACACCGCGAGGTACAGGCCTTCCTTGCCGCCAAAGTGGTAGCCGATCAAGGCCGGGTGCACGCCTGCGGCCGTGGCGATCTCGCGCGTGCCGACAGCCTCGAAGCCCGAACGGGCGAAGACGTCGGTGGCGGCGGTGATGAGCGCCGCCCGCGTGGCGTCGCTGCGTGTCTGACCGGTTGCGCGGCTGCGGGGCATGGCCCGCATTACACCCGAGCGGCGGGGCGCTGGTCGTCGACCAGGCGGCCTTGTTCCATCGTGAGGATGCGGTCCGCCAGGTCGATGACCTTGCTGTCGTGCGTGACCATCAGCACCGTAGTGCCCCGTTCGCGGCCCAGCGCCTTGAGCAGGTGCACCACCTGCAGGGCCGAGTCGCGGTCCAGTGCCGCCGTGGGCTCATCGGCGAACACCACGTCGGGATTGCCGACCAGCGCCCGCGCGATGGCCACACGCTGCTTCTGGCCGCCCGACAGGCGCGCGGGCACGTAGTGCAGTCGCTCGGCCAGGCCCAGAAGCCCGAGCAGGTGCTCGCCGGCCGCCTGCCACTGCCCGGCGACGGCACCGCCGTGAACAGCCAGGCCCAGGCGCACGTTCTGCAGCGCCGTCAGGCTGTCGTGCAGGTTGTGGGCCTGGAAGATGAACCCCAGCTGGCGCCGCATCCGCACCAGCGTGGCCTCGTCGGCGCCGAGCAACTCCTGGCCCAGCAGCCGCACCTGGCCTTCCTGCACGCCGCGCAGGCAGCCCAGCAGCGTGAGCAGCGTCGTCTTGCCAGAGCCCGAAGCCCCCATCAGCACCGTGAGCTCACCGGCGTGGATGTCCAGATCCACGTCGAACAGCGCCTGCTTGCGCGCCTCGCCTTCACCGAAGCCATGCTGCAGCCCCCGCACGGCCATGCTGACCGGGCCGGGTGATGGTGTCGTGGCCATGTTCAGAACAGCTCCGCCGGGTCGGCGCGTGCCAGCCGCCGCGTGGCCAGGGCACCGGCCAGCGCGCACATGAGCACCGTGCCCACCAGCACGGCACCGGCGCGGGCTGCAGTCAACGCCATCGGCAGGCCGGTCTGCGCAGCGACCAAGGCGTACAGGCCGACGGAGATCAACAGCCCCGGCAAGAAGCCCAGCACGCCCAGGATCACGGCCTCCTCGAACACGATGCCCAGGAAGAAGCGGCCCGGGTAGCCGACGGCCTTGAGCGTGGCGTACTCGCGCAGGTGGTCGGCCACGTCGCTGGACAGCACCTGGTAGACGATGACGATGCCCACGAGCACGCCCATGACGACGCCGAAGCCGAAGATCAGCCCCACCGGCCGCTGCGTCTGCTGGAACCGCTGGTCGGCCGCGATGGCCTCGTCCAGGGTTCTCACCTTCACGTCATCTGCCGGGCCGAAACGCTGCCGGATCGAGGCGGCGACGGTGGCTGCGTCGGCTCCCGGCTGCAGGGTGACGAGCCCCAGGTTGGGTGCGCCTGCGCTGCGGCTGGGGAACAGCCGCAGAAAGGTCTGGTCCGATGCGAGCAGGTAGCCATCGGCCGAGAAGCCGCCCCCGATCTCGAAGTGGCCCGCCACCTGGATGCGCTGGCCCCGAAGTTCAAGCACCAGCGGGGCCCCGGGCGAGGCTGCGCGCAGCGTGGCGGGATCGACGCCGCGCGTGCGCGCATCGATCATCACGGTGTCGGCCTCGGCCAGCGCGGCTTGCTGGCGGCGGATGCCCTCGGGCCGCAAGGGCGTGGTGGCCGGCTCGAAGCCCAGCACGTCGAGCGTGCGCAGGGTGCCATCGGGCTGGCGCCAGTCGACGCGCCCCAGGTGGACCGGGGTGACGGCCTGCACGCCCGGCACCGACAGCGCCTGCCACAGGCGGGCCCGTGCGATGGGGCTGGCGTCCGACAAGGTGTTCATGTCCGTGGCGCTGATCAGCAGCTGCGCGTCCAGCGCCCGGTAGGGCAGGGCGATGCTGCCGAGCAAGGCGCCCTGGAAGCCGAGCTGCATCAGCACCAGCAGTCCGGCAAAGGCCACACCGCCCACGGCCGACAGCAGCCGGGCGCGGCTGTGGCGCAACTGCAGCCAGCCAATGGGCAATCGGCCCAAGAGGCGCTCCAGCGCGTGAAGCAGCCACGCGTCTGCGCGTGCCACGGCGGTCGCAGAACCCGGCCCCGTCATGGCGAGCCGGTCTCGATGTGCGCTCGCACCTCCAGGCCGACGAGGGACCGGGCCCGCGCGGAAGACGCCGCGTCGAGCACGACCGTGGCCTTCACGACGCGGGCGTCGAGGTTGGCGGCCGGGCTGGTGTCGATGCGCTGCTGGCGGCCGACGCTCAGGCCCAGCTGGCTGATCTGCCCCACCAGCTCTTCGTCCAGGGCGGGCGAGCGCAACCGGACCCGCTGGCCCGCCCGCACGCGCGCCACGTCGCCCTGGTAGATCTCCAGCTCTGCGGTCATGGACCGCGTGTCACCGAAGTCGAGCACGCCAGCCGCCCCAGGCCGCTCGCCGGGGCGCGTATGGATGGCGACGACGGTGCCGTCGGCGGGCGCCACGAGCCGCGACCGTGACTGGTCCTGGGCGGCCCGGTCGCGCTCGGCCATCGCCACGGCCACGGCCTGGCGGGCGGCTTGCAGCTCGGGCTGTGCCGCACCTTCACCGGCGTGGCGAGCCGCCACCGCCTGGGCCCGGCGCAGCTCTTCGGCGGCCTCGTCTCGCGATGCGCGCCGCTGGTCGGCAGCGGCGGGCGAGACGAAGCCCTGGCCCACCAGGGCGGCCCAGCGCTGGTACTCGGTCTCGGCCGCCCGAGCAGCCACTTGAGCGCGGGCCAGCGCTGCACCGCTCTCGGCCTGGCTCGCGAGCACGTTGCGCTCCGCGTGCGCCAGGGCAGCCCGCCGGCTGGCCAGCTGCTCGTCGGCCACCCGCCACGCGGCCTGCAACGCGGCGGCGTTGTCGAACAGCACCAGCGTCGCTCCGGCCGACACGTGCTGCCCCTCGGTCACCAGCACCTCGGCCACCCGGGCATCGCCAGCGCCGAAGGGCGCGGCCAGCGAGCGCAGCTCGCCCAGAGGCGCCAGTCGGCCCAGGGCCACCACCCCGGGCGCTGCAGGCTGGGCGCGTGCGGCGTCGTGGGCGGGGGTTCCCGCACCCCCTGTGGCGACCAGCAGGCCGGCAGTGCCCACCGCCACTGCGAGCGCGAAAACGATCGCGGCGTGCAGCCGCGTCCCGGCGCGAGAAGCGGGGCGGGCTGGCAGCGAAGCGATGCTGCGCCGATCGACGATGAGCAAGGGCAGTGCCGAGGCGGCTGCCGGGGGTTCTGCATGCACGGCGGCGATCCCGAGTTGTCCAAGTGATCAAATTGTACAGTCGGACAAAGGCACCGCAAGGGCCGCTCTTCGAGCCATTGCCCCGTGCATCGGCAGACGCTGGCAGCGACGCGCAGGCCTGCCGCAAACCTGTGTTGACGTCGTCGACGTCCAGCAGCAGCTGCCGCGCGCGCTCGAGTCGCGCCACCTGCCGCCACGGCAGTCCTGTCGGCGCACCCAGCGCATCTCGGCGCTGCGGTTTGCGGCTGTCAGAGGAAGCGCAGGCCGTGGCCGGCACGCGGTGTCTCGGGCTTGACGAGGGCCATGACGCAGGCCAGCGTAGGCTACGGCGATGCTTGATTGGCTGCCGGTGCTGGACACGGCGCTTGTGCAGGTACCCAGCCGGCAACTGGCGCCCGATGTCGACACCGTCGTGAGGCACCTGAAAATGCATCGATTCAGACGCCTGGTGTGAGCCGGGGCGAGATCGCGCCGGCCCCGAAACCTGAAAGCGGCGCGTTGCTTCGGCCATCACGGGTGGCTGCATGCGGCGCAGGTGGACCTGTGCGGCGTCGAGCCGACGGTACAGAGTCGACCCGGAGCCTGCGCCTGGGCCGACCGGCCGCTTCGCCACTCTCTGTGGCGCTAGGGTGTGCCCATCGCCTCTCTCCAGCGCATCGCATCGTGAATCCGATGCCGGGCGCTCGGATGATGGAAGAACACCACCTCTTCCAGGCGCCCCGGATCCGGTTTTCGGTAGTCCGAGAGTTTCAGCATCACCTCGGCAAAGCCATGGGGATCACGGGCCAGATTCAGGCCGAATCGGTCGGCTTCGATCTCCTGGATGCGGATGATGCTGTTGAACACCGGCGTGGCCGCCAGCATGAAGACCGAGAACACGGCGGTCAGCAGTGGCAAGCTCGCCACATCGGCCACGGCCTTCGTGCCCCAGCGGTGCCCATGGCGCGCAAACAGCTGGCGCATCCCCCATTGGCAGAACAGCAATCCGAAGAGGATCAGCAGCCCGAACTGCATCAGCATCTTCGGCGCGTGGTTGAGCACGTAGTGGCCCAGCTCATGGGCCATCACGGCACGGATCTCGGGCAGCGACGTGCGATTGAGCAGGTTGTCGTTGAGCCGCACCGCCGCCGTGCCGCCCAGGCCGCTCACATTCGCGCTGACGCGCCTGGTCTGCCGCGAGGCGTCGAAGACGTAGACCTCATCGGCCGGCACGCCATTGGACTTCGCCAGGGCCAGCACGGCGTCGCGCACCGGCCCAGGCTCCAGCGGCTTGTAGGTGTTGAACAGCGGATCGATGAGGATCGGGCTGACGAGCAGCATGAAAGCCAGCAAGGCGGAGCAGGCGGCGGCTCCCCAGAGCCACCAGCGCTCGCCGGCTCGGCGGAACACGGCATACAGCAGCGCCACCGCCACCGCCGTGCCGGCGACCTCGACGCCCAGTGTCAGGGCCCACTCGGCCCACCAGTCAACGGCGGTCTGCGTGGACATGCCATAGCCGTGTTCACGCCAGTACCGCCGGTAGAAGTTCAGTGGCAGCAGCAGCAGCCCGCTGGCCAGGCCATAGACGGCGCCGTACAGGCCGTCGCGCAGCAGGTCACGGCGCCCGAGGCGCTCTGCCCAATCGCGCACGCGGGCCGAACGGCCGCCATGCAGCATCAGCGCGGCGATGCCGAGACCGAGCAGAAACTCCCAAAGTTGCAGCCAGTAGCCACCCTCGTCGTAGTCGTTGGAGCGCATCACCGCCTGCGTGGGCAGGCGGTCGAGATAGGCCTGCGTGGCCAGCCTGGCATCGCGCGGCAGCGCCGCCCGCCAGGCATCGTCGACGGGTGCGATGTGCAGCGGCGCGCGCACGCCACCTTCGCCGGCGTGCGTGTGCGGCTGAGCAAGCTCCGCCGCGCACACGGGCGCGCCCAGCTGCAGACAGCACAGCAGCAACACCAGGCCGATGCGGCGCGTCAGTTCGGGCCAGAGGTTTGGAACGTTCATGGGTGTGTTTGAACAGCGAAGCGCGCAGTCTCCCGAGCAGACCCGGCGGCAACCCGTCGCATGCGACGAAACGGCAGGCGCCCGGGATCAGCTGCTCGAACAGATGCGCAGGACTGGCCCTCGTCTGCCTTCGGCCATCGTGGGCCGGGTCGCAGCCAGTCCGCCGGTCCGCCTCTGGCCAGGATGGCGTCGCCTTCGGCTGCGCTCTCACGAAGCTCGACTCTTCAACCGCCGCTGCCAGTCCGTCTCAACGCCCCTGGCTCGCCGAGCCTCCCGTCGCGCGCTTCGATGCCGCCGTCTATCGACGTTAGACTCCGCGCCCAATGCTCCTTCGGCCTGATGGCCGGCGGTTCCTCTGTCTTCTGTTTCAGGCTGCTGAGATGCGATTGACAATCCCCGGTCGTTGGCTGGCCACGGTATCGCTGACCTTGGTGATGCTCAGCGCCTGTGGCGGCGGCGGCGGGAGCGCCGAGCGCGGTGCCAGCGATGGCAGCGGCAGCGCGCCGCCGCCTCCGGTCGCGCAGCCCCCATCGGAGCCGGGTCTGCTGGCCTTCACGCCCACCAATGCCGGGCGTGTTGCCGGGTACCCGTTGTGGTCGACGGAGATGATCCTGCGTGTGGCACAGATCGTCAGCGAGGACATCGCGTCGCCGCCGGGATACGGCCATCCTCAAGGCTGCCCCAGCGGCGGCAGCCTGCAGCGCAACTGGACCGACTCGGACGGCGACGGCGTCTTGAGTGCAGGCGATGAGATTTCGCTGGTCTATGACCAGTGCTCACGGCATCCACTCACCCGCGGCATCAGCGGGGCCGCCACCGTGAAGCTCAGCCACGCTGCGGCCAACGGCGACTTCGACGCGCAGCTGGCCTTGCCCCAGCCCGGGGTGGCCATTGGCTACACCACCGGTCTGGCTGGACGCAGCGACTTCCGCATCTCCGGGAGGACCCGTCTGACCGTTTCGCGAAACGAGCTTCGCCACAGCCTCACCGTCGGCAACGACAGCGAGTCCGCGATCGAGATCGCTTTCCCAGGGGAGCCTCACGCCGCCGACCGCATGACCGCGCTGCGCATCAGCAAGACGCACCGCTGGGAGGAGGCTCGCACCCACGTCGCGCTGCAGATGCGGTTCGACAGCCCCGAGCTCGGTGGCGCCTTTGACGTGGCGACGCCGGCACCGCTGGTCGCCTGGCTGGACACCTACCCCGAGCCGCACGAACAGCAGGGCGAGATTCAGATGCGCGGGCGTGGCGGCGACGAAGTTCGCCTGCGGGTCGTGGGGGCTGGCAGCCTTTCGACCACGGAGCTGCGCGGCTGGATGGACCAGGGCGGCGACGGCGTACGCGAGCTTGAGCTGACAGGCACCTGGAGCGACGTCGGCGCCGTGTCGGGCGTGATGTTCGCGGACTACACCCGGTTCGGGCGAGGCGGCGCCTATGCCTTCAGCTCCAGCGAGTTCACCATGCGCAGGGCATTCGTCGGCGCCAGCACGCTGCCCGTGGACACCGACTTCGTCTTTCAGTTCACCCGCCCTGTGGCCAACGCCTCGGGGTGGCAATGGCGGCTGCTGGACCGTGGCCGGCTCGACCAGGCGCCAAGCGCCGGTACCGAGGTGGCGGTGAACGTTGAAGCGAACGGCGCGAGGATCCGCGTGCGGCCTGCCCAGGCCTTGCTCTATTCGCGGCGCTACGAGCTGCGCGTCGAGACCGGCGAGCCCACCCCGGACGGCCAGCTGATGCGGGCCACCACCGGCGGCGAGTTGTCGGTCTTCGCCGGATTCATTGGGGAATTCTTCACCCCGGACTACCTCCGCCCGATGGCATCGCTGGTGGAACGCCCCACCTTGAAGGCTGGCGTGCCGCTGGACGTGAGTGCCACGCTGCCACTGGGCGATGTGCCCTCCGGGCTGCGCCACCGATGGTCCGTGCTCCGTGGGTCGGGGGTCGTGATCGCCCAACCGGAGGCTCGCGCGACCACCCTCACGCTGGCTCCAGAGGCCGTGGGCATCGGCTCGGCCACCGTGCGCCTCACCGTCGGCCTGGACGGCGTCGACCAGACCGAAAGTGCCGACTTCGTGATCAGAACCGTGGCTGACACCAGCGGGGCTTGGTTCAGCCGATTGCGGATCCCGCGCGACCTGTCGAACAGGCTCGCCGAGCCCGAGGAGACCTGGAGCGGGCCCGCTGTCGGCAGCCTGACGGCCCATCTGATGGGTGACCGGATCGTGCTGGACCACGTCGAGGCTGCGGACCCCCAGCACCCGAACGGCAACTGGCGCATCGAGCTGCGAAGCGCCGATGGGCAGGCACTCCGGCCCGGGCGATACGCCAACGCCTACGCCAGCGACGGGTTCATGCGGCCGCCAAACGTGCCGACGCTCGACCTGTCCAGCGGCTCGATCGCCGGTGGTGGCGTCCGGATGTCTGCAACGAATGGCGAGTTCGTCATTCACGCACTGCAGGTCGATGACGCGGGCCGCATCACCCGGCTCGCACTGGACCTGGTCGCCCCGCAGAACGAGGCGGGGCTGGTGGTCGCCAGGGCCTCCGTTCGCATCGACAGCGGGCATGCGCTGCCACCGTGAACGCGTCTGCCGTGCGGTTCGCGATCAGCGTCCTTGCCCGATGTGACGCTCCCGCCCGGGGCCCAGCCAAGGCCGCCGGCCCCTGCAGCAATGGCACCAGAAGCTGGAGCGGTCATGCGGCTGGTGGGGCGGGGCCAGCCGGCTCAGCGTCGAGATCCTGGCCCAGGGTCTGGTCGCGGCGCCTGGTGAGCATTACCACGTCTCCAGCATCGGCCACAGCGTGGTGGCACAGCTCATCGAGCACATTCGTGGCCCATGCCCAGGACGGCAGCCTGAGGCTCACCCACGACGGCTCGAACGGCGGCTCCTACGCCAGCCTCGACCATGACCCGGCCCCGCCACTCTTCGGCTTCACCGCCTCCTAGGACATCAACCGCGATCCCTTCGCGCTGATGAAGGCGTTGCACCCGCTGCTGCTGGCGGCCCGGCCGTGAGCCCACGGGCCATGCCGTCAGCCTGGTCGAACTGCATCGGCCGCGTGCGCAGGCCACGACACGCGCGACACGGTGGCCTGGCGCCTCAGACCCATCCCTGTCGCCACACCCGGGGGTCGGTCAACTCGCGCCAGTGCAGTTGCAGCACGCGCCCGGAATGCACGGCCTCGAGCTCGACCTGATCGATGCGCACGGCCGGCGGCTCGGGTTCGATCACCCTCACCACGACGAAGTGCTTCTCGCGGTTCTGGGGCTGCATCGCCGTCCATTTGCTGAGCAGCAGCTTCTTCGGGCTGAGGGGGTTGCGGCGTGCCGGCAGCACCGCGGGCGGCGCTTCACCGGGCGTGGCGGGCGGGTCTGGCCGGGGCTTCATGGCGCTGCACCCCTGCGCAGCTCGCGCTCGGCGGCTTCCAGCCGGGCGTCTTCGATCTCGCGCAGCACGGCACTCAGGTCCACGGCTCCGGGCCGGGGCTCGTACCGGCCCGTCAGCGGGGTGTCCGGGCTCAGGCGGCCCGCGGCATACAGGTCCCAGATCTCGGGGCCATGGCGCGTGTCGCGCAGCTCCGGCGCGTGCTGGCCGAAGAATCGGCGCAGGTTGTCCACGTCGCGCATCAGCATGCGAGGGGCGTGGTTGTTGCCGGCGGCGTCCACCGCCTGCGGCAGGTCGATGACGACGGGGCCGTCCTGGGCCAGCAGGATGTTGAACTCCGACAGGTCGCCGTGCACGACGCCGGCGCACAGCATGCGCACCACCTCGCGAAGCAGCAGCGCGTGGTGCTCGCGCGCGGCCTCGGGCGTGTACGGCACATCGTTGAGCCGCGGTGCTGCGTGGCCGTCGGCGTCGGCCACCAGCTCCATCAGCAACACGCCCTCGAAGAAGTGGTAGGGCTTGGGCACGCGCACGCCGGCCGCGGCCAGGCGGAACAGGGCATCGACCTCGGCACTCTGCCAGGCGGCCTCCTGCTGCTCGCGCCCGTATCGGGTGCCCTTGGCCATGGCACGCGCCTGGCGGCTGTTCTTCACCTTGCGGTTTTCGGTGTAGTCCACCGCCTGGCGAAAGCTGCGGTCGGTGGCGGCCTTGTAGACCTTGGCTGCACGGGTTTCGTCGCCGCAGCGCACCACGAACACCTCGGCCTCCTTGCCGCTCATGAGTTGCCGGATCACGTCGTCGATCAGGCCGTCTTCGAGCAGGGGTTGGAGTCTTTTCGGGATTTTCATGGGCGCCTCAGGAACCCCCGGGGTTGATGATCGGAG
>JACCDS010479127.1_pt1 | contig 13142 bp, 11 predicted proteins | sample 7446441 | NCBI WGS metagenome assembly JACCDS01 (sample SAMN15323445, study PRJNA562643) | freshwater metagenome | isolation source: river surface water | place: USA:Blue River Watershed | collected 2017-08-17
CGGGATAGAGGATTTCCTCGACCACGGGCGAGAGGCGGTGGATCTCGTCGATGAAGAGCACGTCGTTCTTCTCGAGGTTGGTCAGCAGCGCGGCCAGGTCCTTGGGCTTTTCCAGCACGGGGCCGCTGGTCTGGCGCAGGTTGACGCCGAGTTCGTGCGCGATGATGTGGCTCAGCGTGGTCTTGCCCAGGCCGGGCGGGCCGAAGAGCAGCACGTGGTCCAGCGCCTCTTCGCGCTTGCGCGCCGCGCCGATGAAGATCTCCAGCTGCTCGCGCACCTTGGCCTGGCCCACGTACTCGTCGAGCAGCTTGGGCCGCAGCGCGCGCTCGATGGCCTCCTCGCCGGGCGACACGGGCGCGGCCGAGACCACGCGCGGGCCGGAGGGCATTTCAAAATCGTCGGTCTGGATGCTCACGGCCGTCAGGAGGAAAGGCAGAGGGGGAGAGGGTTGCCATGCCGGTGCGGCCAGGCTGTTGCGACTATAGCCGACCCCGTGGCGCCAGGCCCCGCCTCAAGTTCTCGCGGCCCTTTGCCGATAGGATGAGAGACGATAGCCCTGAGACTGCCCATGACACCCTCCGCCCCCGTCCCGTCCCCGCATCCGGCCCGCCTGATCCTGCTGGCCGGCCTGCTGGCGGCCGCCCTGCTGCCGCGTGCCCGGGCCGTCGAACCGGCCGTGGCACCTGCCCCCGCGCCGGCGGCCCCGGCACCCACCGTGATCGAAGGGGGGCGCAAGGACATCGAGTCCCAGCTGCGCGACGCCATGAGCCGCGGCGACCCCAAGACCAAGCGCCTGAACCTCATCATCGACGGCAAGAGCAGCAGTGCGGGCATGGCGGCCACCCCCGGCGCCGCACCGCCCGTCAACCCCGTGGACAGCAGACCGCCGGCCGTGGCGGGGTCGCGCCCGCGTGAACCCGGCCTGGTGATACGCCAGCAGCAGCGCACCAGCGCCCCGGCCAAGCCGGCTGTACCGGCCCCGCACAAGGACATCCACTGGAGCTACGAGGGCGAGGGTGCCCCGGCGAACTGGGGCAAGCTCAAGGCCGACTACGCCACCTGCGCCAGCGGCCAGCGCCAGTCGCCCATCGCCATCGAGGACAGCGACACGCTCAAGGGCCCGGCCGAGGCCATCCAGTTCCGCTACGAACCCAGCAAGGGCACGGTCACGAACAACGGCCGCACCATCGAGGTCAAGGTCTACGGCGAGAACAGCCTGACCGTGCGCGGCAGCAGCTATCAGCTGCTGCAGTTCCACTTCCACCACCCGGCGGAAGAGCGCATCAACGGCCAGGGTTACCCCATGGTGGCGCACTTCGTGCACCGCAACGAACAGGGCCAGCAGGCCGTGCTGGCCGTGCTGATGGAGCCGGGAGAGGCCAACCCTCTGATCCACAAGGTCTGGACCCACATGCCGCTGGACGTGAACGACAGCGTGCGCCTGCCGCCGGACCTGATCCACGTGGGCGAAATCCTGCCGAAAGACCAGCGTTATTACCAGTACATGGGTTCGCTCACCACGCCGCCCTGCACCGAGGGCGTGCTCTGGCTCATCCTCAAGCAGCCCGTGAGCATCAGCCGCGAACAGCTGCGCCTGTTCGGCCAGCTTTATGCCAACAATGCGCGCCCGGTGCAGCCGGTGCACGGCCGGCCGGTGCGTGACGCGGTGCTGGTCGCCCCGGGCGGACTGCCCTGACCCGGCCACCGACCCGCCCGGATGGCACGGGATGCCTTGAGTCCGGTCTGTAACCAAGTTACATTACAGTATTCTTAAAGCAACTTCCCGCCCAGGCATGGAAGGGCCGGGTGATTCCGACAGTTCGTGATACGCGCCGGCGCACCAGCCTTATGACCCGCATGAACACAGACACGCCCCCCCAGCAACTGGACATCGTCATCTTCGGCGGCACGGGCGACCTGGCCTTCCGCAAGCTGCTGCCGGCGCTGTACATGGCCCATCTGCACGACCGGCTGCCCGCGGCCACCCGCATCGTCGGCATCGGCCGCCAGACCTGGAGCCGGGACGCCTACCTGCAGTTCGTCCACGAGAAATCGGTCGCGTTCATCGAAGCAGAGGCCTGGTCGGAGGCGAACTGGCAGCGTTTCATGGCGCGCCTGGACTACGTGGATCTGGATGTCACGCAGGCCCAGGCCTACGGCAAGCTGCAGCAGGCCCTGAGCCCGGACGCCCTGCGCGTGTACTACCTGGCCACCGCCCCGGACCTGTTCGCGCAGATCTGCGCCCGGCTGCATGCCACCGGGCTCATCGACGGTCACGCGCGCGTGGTGGTGGAAAAACCCCTGGGGACCGACCTGGCCTCGGCCCGGGCCATCAACACCGAGATCGCCCGCTACTTCCGCGAGGACCAGATCTACCGCATCGACCACTACCTGGGCAAGGAGACGGTGCAGAACCTCATGGTGCTGCGCTTCGGCAACGCCATCTTCGAGCCGCTGTGGCGCACGCCGTCCATCCGCGGGGTGCAGATCACGGTGGCCGAATCGGTGGGCGTGGGCGCGCGCGCGGGCTTTTACGACGGCGCCGGCGCGCTGCGCGACATGGTGCAGAACCACCTGCTGCAGCTGCTGTGCATCGTGGCCATGGAGCCGCCGATCTCGCTCAACCCCGACGACGTGCGCGACGAAAAGCTCAAGGTCCTGCGCTCCCTGCGCAAGATGGACCCGGCCGCCATCAAGCGCGACACCGTGCGCGGGCAGTACACCGCCGGCATGTGCGACGGCGCCAGCGTCCCGGGCTACCTGCAGGAGGCCGACGTGCCCGCCCACAGCCAGACCGAGACCTTCGTGGCGCTGCGCGCCCACATCGACAACGCGCGCTGGGCCAACGTGCCGTTTTTCCTGCGCACCGGCAAGCGCATGCAGAAGCGCCAGTCGGAAATCATCATCGAGTTCACCGAGCAGCCCTTCTCCCTCTTCGGCAAGAGCCCCAGTCTGCAACCGAACCGCCTGATCATCAGCCTGCAACCCGAGGAATCCATCCAGCTGGCCATGATGGTCAAGGAACCCGGCTCGGGCATGAACCTGCACCCGGTGCGCCTGAGCCTGGACCTGCAGGAGAGCTCCAGCAAGCGCCGCGCCGACGCCTACGAGCGCCTGCTGATGGACGTGATCAAGGGGCGCCTGACCCACTTCATGCGCCGCGACGAACTGGAAGCGGCCTGGACCTGGATCGACCCCATCCTGGCCGGCTGGCAGACCCTGGACGAAAAGCCGCGCCACTATCCGGCCGGCAGCTGGGGGCCCGCCGCCTCGTCCGCCCTGATGGCGCGCGAGAACCTCACTTGGTTCGAGGAATCCTGATGGGAGCGGCCGACCCGCTGCAGGAGCTGCTGGCGCGGCACCGCCATCTGCAGGTCCACCGGACCGACGCCGCGCGACTGCCCGGCGAACTGGCCCGTGACATCGCCACGCGACTGCAGACGGCCATGGCCGCGCGCGGCCACGCAGTGCTGAGCGTCTCGGGTGGCAGGTCACCCGTCGCCCTGTTCGAGGCCTTGCGGCAGCAGGCCCTGGCCTGGTCGAAGCTGCACATCACCCTGGTCGATGAGCGCTACGTGCCCGGCAGCCATGCGGACAGCAACGCCCGGCTGGTGCGCGCCCACCTGCTGCAGGGCCCCGCGGCCCGGGCGCAACTGCATGCCATGGTGCCCCAGGCTACCCCGCCCCTGCCGCCCCTGGCCGCTCTGGTGCAGGACGCTGACGCGGCCCTGCGCGCCCTCGGCCCCGCCGATGTCATGGTGCTGGGCATGGGCGCCGACGGGCACACCGCCTCCCTCTTCCCCGCTGCGCCCCGGCTGAGCGAGGGCCTGGCCCCCCACTCAGCCCGCGCCTGCCTGGGCATGGAACTCGATCCGCCCCCGGCCGCCGCGCCCCATGCGCGCCTGACGCAGACGCTGGCGCAGATCCTGCGCTCGCGTCATCTGGTGCTGCCCATCGCGGGCAGCGACAAGCTCGCCACCCTGCAGCAGGCCCTGGCCGAACGCAGCGATCGTCTGCCGGTCTCGCACCTCCTGCACCAGGAGCACACGCCCGTGGCGCTCTGGATCTCGCCATGAGCGCCGCCCTTCCACCGTCCTTGCAACAACAACGCCATGTTTGAATCCCTGGCTCCCACGACCTCCGCCCCCGCGGCCTACCCGCGCTGGCTGGGCGACATCGGCGGCACCAATGCGCGTTTCGGCTGGCAGGAGCGCGCGAGCGCGCCCATCAGCCATGTGCAGGTGCTGCCCTGCGCCGAACACGCCTCGCTGGCCGTCGCCGGACTGGCCTATCTGCAGGCGCAAGGGCTGCCCACGCCCGCCTGCGCCGCCTTCGGCATCGCCAACCCCGTCACGGGCGACCAGGTCGCCATGACCAACCACCACTGGAAGTTCTCCATCAGCGCCGCGCGCGAGGCCCTGGGCCTGCAGCGCCTGCTGCTGCTCAACGACTTCACGGCCCTGGCACTGGCGCTGCCCCAGCTCCCGCCCGAGCACCGCCGTCAGGTGGGCCCCGGCCAGGCCGCCCCTCAGGCGGCGCTGGGCCTCATCGGGCCGGGCACGGGCCTGGGCGTCTCGGGCCTGCTGCCCCTGGGCTACCAGGACAAATGGCTGCCCATCGCGGGCGAAGGCGGGCACGTGACCCTGAGCGCCAGCAATGCGCAGGAATACGCCGCCATCGAACAGTTGCGCCAGCGTTACGGCCATGTCTCGGCCGAGCGCGTCATCTCCGGACCGGGCCTGGTGGACCTGTACCACGCCCTGTGCGAGCTCAAGGACGGACAGGGCCGCGAGATCACCACACCGGCCGAAGTGATCGAACGCGCCGAGGCCCTGCCGCGGTCCACCGCGCAGGAAGCCCTGGACATGTTCTGCGGCCTGCTGGGCAGCGTGGCCGGCGACCTGGCCCTGACCCTGGGCGCGCGCGGCGGTGTCTACATCGGCGGCGGCATCGTCCCGCGCCTGGGCGCGCGCTTCGACCGCTCGCCCTTCCGCCAGCGTTTCGAAAGCAAGGGCCGCTTCAAGACCTACCTCGCCGCCATCCCGACCTGGGTCATCCAGAGCCCGGTCTCGCCTGCGCTGCACGGGGCTGCGCAGGCCCTGAACCTGACGCAGTGGTAAGCCCGTCGTCACGATCCGCTGAGGCACAATGCCCCGCATGGCGCTTGTCCTCATAGTCGAAGACGACGATCTGCTGCGCGAAAGCGTGTCGGACCTGTTGACGCACGCCGGCCACCGCGCCCTGCCCTGCGCCGACGGCGCCAGCGCCCAGCAGCAGCTCGCGAGCCAGGCCGTGGACGCCGTGCTGCTCGACCTCGGGCTGCCCAAGCTCGACGGCATGAGCCTGCTGCGCTGGATCCGCGAGCGCTTCGAAAGCCTGCCCGTCATGATCATGACCGCGCGCGACAGCATCGACCACCGGGTCGAGGGCCTGATGGCCGGGGCCGACGACTACCTGACCAAACCCTTCGGCAACGCCGAGCTGTGCGCGCGGCTGCAGGCCCTGCTGCGGCGCGCGCGCCTGCCCGCCTTCGAAGCCCAGGGCGCCGGCGGCGAAGCACCGGCCTCCACGCAAGCCCTGCAGTTCGACCCGCAGCAGCCCCGCGTCTGGGTCCAGGGGCAGTCCATCGTGCTGACCCAGCGCGAGTACGAACTGCTGCAGGTGCTGCACGCGCAGCTCAACCAGGTCGTCAGCCGCGATGACGTGCTGCAGGTCTGGCAGACCGACGGCTCCGAACCCATCGCCTCCAACGCCCTGGAGGTCTACGTGCACCGTCTGCGCCGCAAGCTGCAGGGCACCGGCGTGAGCATCCGCAACATCCGCGGCCTGGGTTACATGCTCGAGACGGCATGAAGTCCATCCCCTCGCTGCGCCGCCAGTTGCTGGTCTGGCTGCTGCTGCCGCAGCTGGTGCTGTGGCTGGTGGGCGGGGCGCTGGCCTACCGCATCGCGCTGATCTCCGCCGAGAAGGCCCTGGACCAGTCGCTGCTGCAGTCGGTGCGCTCGCTGGCGCGGCAGGTCAAGCCCATCGGCTCGGGCCTGCTGGTGGACTTTCCCAAGGCGGCCCAGGCCATCATCGAGGAAGAGCCCGAGGACCGCGTGAACTACATGGTGTCCTCGCCACCGGGCAAGTTCCTCATCGGCAACCAGTCCTTCGCCGAACCGCCCCAGCCCCTCAAGGCCGGCGTACCCGCCATCTACCGCGTCGAGCAGGCCGGGCGCGTCATGCGGGCCGTGGCCCTGGACGTGCCCTACGGCGAGGCCGACGCCGCGCAGCTGCTGCGGGTCCAGCTGGCCAAGAGTTATGTGGCGCGCGACCGCATCGCGCGCGAGCTCATCGCGGACCTGCTCGCGCCCCTGCTGGCCCTGGGCGCCATGCTCAGCCTGCTGGTGTATGCCGGCATCAAGCGCGGCATGCAGCCCCTGACCCGTCTGGAAGCCCAGCTCCAGCACCGCTCCCCCCATGAGCTCACCCCGCTGGAGTTGACCACCGCGCCGCGCGAAGTCCACGCCCTGCTCACCGCCATCAACCGCCTGCTCGCGTCCGTGGCGCGCAATATGGTGCAGGAAAAACGCTTCATCAACGACGCGGCCCACCAGTTGCGCACGCCCCTGGCCGGCCTGATCAGCCAGACCGACCTGGCGCTCAAGGAAGAAGAGCCCGAGCTCATCCAGGCGCGGCTGCACAAGGTGCACGCCGGTGCCCTGCGCAGCGCGCACCTGCTCAACCAGCTGCTCATGCTGGCGCGCAGCGGCGCCGAGGTGCCCCTGCAGGCCGTCGACCTGGCGCAGCTGGCCCAGGCCGTCGCGCGCGAGTTCAGCCCGCGGGCGGTCAGCCTGCGGGTGGACCTGGGTTACGAAGGGCCCAGCCAGGCCTGGGTGCTGGGCTCCGAGGTGCTGCTGCGCGAGGCCCTGGGCAATCTGATCGACAACGCCCTGCGTTATGGCCGCAGCGAGGGCGAGAGCACCGTCACCATCTCCGTCCTGGACCATGGCCCCCAGATCGAGCTGCGCGTCGAGGACAACGGCCCCGGGCTCGACGCATCGCTGCGCGAGCAGGCCTTCGAGCGCTTCTGGCGCGGCAGCGAACTGCCCGGCGGCTGCGGTCTGGGCCTGTCCATCGTGCAGGAGATCGCGCGCCGCCATGGCGGCGAGGCGCAGATCGAAGCCGCTCAGACAGGCAGCGGCCTGCGCGTGCGGCTGCTGCTGCCGCGAGGGCCTGTTCACACTCATTTCTCAAGTGCGAACGAGGTGAAAACGGCGTCAATCTAGGCGCGCGACGACACCCAGGCGTCCGCCTGGGCTAGGAGTGCAACAACGAGTGGCGTCGTTTTCACCCCGTTCCCTTCGGGTTGTGGCCAAAAAGGCCATGCGGGGTGTTGCGCGGACTTGCCGGGGGCTACCCCGGCGGCGCCCACGCGCCTACCGCATGGCTTTTTTGATCCACAACGCATCTTGAGAAATGAGTGTGAACAGGCCCTAGAGACGAGTCCCTGAAACCGCGTCGAACCAGTGCGCCTGGCCCGGGCTGACCTCCAGGCCCACGCGGTCACCAGGGCGCACCGGAACCTGCGGCGAGGTGCGCACCGTCACCATGCCGGCGGCCGTCTGCACCACCACATAGGTGTCGGCGCCCGTGGGTTCCACCACATTGACCTCGCCGCGCCAGGCCGCGCTGTCGCTGAACAGCAGGTGCTCGGGCCGCACGCCCAGGGTCAGGGCCTGCTGGGCCGGCGCCGGGCAGGCCAGGGGCAGCAGGGCACCGGGCAGCACAAAATCATTGCCGTCCACCGCAGACGTGCCCGCGATCAGGTTCATGGTCGGTGAACCGATGAAGGTGGCCACATAGGTGTTGGCCGGCCGGTTGTAGATCTCGTCGGGTGTGCCCAGCTGCTGCACCAGGCCGTCCTTCATGACGGCGATACGGCTGCCCAGAGTCATGGCCTCGATCTGATCGTGCGTCACGTAGACGCTGGTGATGCCGCTGATCTGGTGCAGGCGCTTGATCTCGGCCCGCATCTCGACGCGCAGTTTGGCGTCGAGGTTGGACAGCGGCTCGTCGAACAGAAACAGCGCGGGCTTGCGCGCCAGGGCCCGCCCCATGGCCACGCGCTGGCGCTGCCCGCCCGAGAGCTGCGAGGGCCGGCGGTCCAGCAGATGGCCGATCTGCAGCATGGCCGCCACTTCGGCGATGCGCTGCTCGCGCTGGGCCTTGGGCACCTTGCGGATCTCCATGGCAAAACCGATGTTCTGCGCCACGCTCATGGTCGGGTACAGGGCATAACTCTGGAACACCATGGCGATGTCGCGCTGGGCCGGCGGCACGCCCACCACGTCGCGCCCGCCGATGCGGATCTCGCCCTCGGTCGGGTCGTCCAGGCCCGCGATCAGGTTGAGCAGGGTGGATTTGCCGCAGCCCGAGGGGCCCACCAGGATCAGGAATTCACCCGGACTGACGCTGATGTCGATGCGCTTGAGCACCTCCACCAGCTTGTCGCCCTTGCCGAAACATTTGCGGATGCCGCGTATATCCAGTGCCGATGCCATGTCCCTCAACCCTTCACGGCGCCGGCGGTCAGCCCGCGCACGAAATAACGTCCCGCCAGCACATAGACCAGCATGGTGGGCAGACCGGCGATCAGCGCCGCCGCCATGTCCACGTTGTAGGCCTTCACGCTGCTCGTGGTGTTGGCCAGATTGTTCAGGCCCACGGTGACGGGCTTGGAGTCCGCCCCGGTGAAGGCCACGCCGAAGAGAAAGTCGTTCCAGATCTGGGTGAACTGCCAGATCAGCGTGACCATCACGATGGGCGTGGACATGGGCAGGATGATGCGCAGGAAGATCATCCAGAAGCCCGCCCCGTCGATGCGCGCCGCGCGCAGCAGCTCGCCCGGAACGGCCGCGTAGTAATTGCGGAAGAACAGCGTGGTGCTCGGCAGGCCCGCCAGCAGGTGCACCAGGATCAGCCCGCCCACGGAGCTGGACAGGCCCAGCCAGCCCAGCACCTGGCTCATGGGCAGCAGCACCACCTGGAAGGGCATGAACACACCGAACAGCAGCAGGGCGAACAGGGTGTCGCTGCCCCGGAACTTCCACAGGCTCAGCACATAACCGTTGAGCGCGCCCCAGGCGGTGGACAGCAGCACCGCTGGCACGGCCATCAGCACCGAGTTCCAGAAATAGGGTTGCAGGCCCGAACACTGCGCGCCCGTGCAGGCCGTGGACCAGGCCAGCGTCCAGGACTCCCAGTTCAGGGCCGTTGGCAGAGCCAGAAGATTGCCGGCGCGGATCTGCTCGGCGTCCTTGAGCGAGGTGATCACCATCACATACAGCGGCGCGAGGAACACCAGCGCGCCCAGGCCCAGGACCAGGTAGATCAGGCCGCGCCACAGCCAGTTAAACGACCGCGGTCTAGCGTTCATGAGGTTTACTCCGCAGCTCGCTGTACAGATAAGGCACGACCAGGGCTGCGACTGTCATCAGCATCACCATGGCGCTGGCCGCGCCCAGGCCGATCTGCCCGCGCGTGAAGCTCATGGCGTACATGAAAGTCGCGGGCACGTCGGTGGCATACCCCGGCCCGCCCGCGGTCAGCGCCATGATCAGGTCGAAACTCTTGATCGCCAGGTGCGACAGCACCATGAGCGTGGAGAAGAACACCGGCCGCAGCGCCGGCAGCACGATGCGCCAGTAGATGCGCGGCAGCGAGGCCCCGTCGATCTGCGCGGCCTTGATGATGCTGTCGTCGATGCCGCGCAGGCCGGCCAGGAACAGGGCCATGGTGAAACCGGCCGACTGCCAGACGCCCGCGATCACCACGCAGTAGATCGCCATCTCGTTGTCGACCAGCCAGCCGAAGCTGGCGCTCTCCCAGCCCCAGTCGTGCAGCAGCTTCTCCAGCCCCAGGCTGGGGTTGAGCAGCCACTTCCATACCGTGCCCGTGACCACGAAGGACAGGGCCATGGGGTAGAGGTAGACCGTGCGGATGAAACCCTCGGCGCGGATCTTCTGGTCCAGCAGGATGGCCAGCAGGATGCCCAGCGCCATGGAACCGCCCACATAACCCAGGCCGAAGATGCCCAGGTTCTTCAGGGCCACCCACCAGCGGTCCATCTCCCAGAGCTTGGCGTACTGCACCAGGCCGACGAGCTCGTAATTGGGCAGCATGCGCGAGGCCGAGACCGAGAGCACGCCGTTCCAGATCATCAGGCCGTACACAAAGGCCAGGCCCAGCACCACGCCCGGCGCGAGCACCAGCCTGGGCAAGAGGGTCTCAAATCGGTGCTTCGATGTCACGGCGATTCATGCATTCAAAAAAAAGGGGAAGAGCAGCGCCCTTCCCCGGTCCGGGGTCCGCGCCGCCCCGCCTCAGCGTGTTTTCGCGGCCGTGAGCAGGCGTTTGACGCCTTCGTCCACGCTGATCTTGTCGTCGTTCCAGAACTGGCTGACCACGTCCTTGATCGCGCCTTCGGTCACGGGCGCAATGGCCATGCCATGCGCCACCGAGGGCACCAGGCCGCCGGTCTTGGCGGTCGCCACGAAGTCCTTGCTCGACAGCCTCGCGCAATCGTCGAACTTGGCCATGGACATGTTCAGGCGCACCGGGATGGACCCCTTGTTGAGGTTGAACACCTCCTGGAAGTCCGGGCTCATGATGGCCGCGGCCAGGGCGCCCTGGGCCTTGCGGGCATCCGCGTCCTTGAGCTTGAACATGGCGAAGGAGTCCACGTTGAAGGTGAAGGCGTTCGCGGTGCCCGGCGCCGCGGCGCAGAGGAAGTCCTTGCCCGGCTTCTTGCCGGCCGCGATGAACTCGCCCTTGGCCCAGTCGCCCATGAACTGGAAACCCGCCTTGTTCTGCATCACCATGGCCGTGGCCAGGTTCCAGTCGCGGCCCGGCGCCGCGGTGTCGGTGTAGCTCTTGATCTTGCGGAAGGTCTCGAAGGACTTCTTCATCGTCGCCGAATCGATGGCCTTGGGGTCGAGCCTGACCAGGGCGTCCTGGTAGAACCTGGCGCCGCCAACGCCCAGCACCACCGATTCAAAGGTGGTGAAGTCCTGCCAGTTCTGGCCGCCGTGGGCCACGGCAATGAAACCGGCCTTCTTGATCTTGTCGGCCGCGGCGAAGAACTCCTCGTAGCTGGCGGGCATGCCGCTCACGCCGGCCTTCTTGAGCACCTCGGGATTGGCCCAGACCCAGTTCACGCGGTGCACGTTGACCGGCGCCGCCACGTAGGCGCCCTTGTACTTCATGACATTGGCCACCACGCCGGGCAGCAGGTTGTCCCACTTCTCGGCCTTGGCCACCTCGTCCAGATTGGCCAGCACGCCTTCCTGCGCCCATTCCTGGATGGCCGGGCCCTTGATCTGCGCGGCCGCCGGCGGGTTGCCCGACACCACACGGCTCTTGAGCACGGTCATGGCGTTGTCGCCACCGCCGCCGGCCACGGCGAAATCCTTCCAGGCGTGGCCCTTGGTCCCGATGATCTTCTTGAGTTCGGCCGCCGACTTGGCCTCGCCACCCGAAGTCCAGTAATGCAGCACCTCGACCTCGCCCGCCAGGGCCGTGCTCAGGGTCAGGGCCATGCCGCTGGCCAGAAAAATACGATGGAGTCTCATGATGGAATCTTTCTTGTCAGTGTTCAAAGCTACTCAAACCACCGATCTGAGTGCTTTAATTTTTCATTAATTAAATGAATCTGAAGATCGGTGTTTACCCTCGATCCGGCCCGGCATCAGCGCAGCCAGGGGGCTTTCCTATGGGAAAAGAGGGGGCAGGCAGTGGCCGGGCCCGTGGCCAGGAGGCACGTCTCCAGCAGGGCTGCTGCAAGAAGGAAGGCCCACGCCTGGGCCGGGGTGCCAAGCCCCGGCTCGCGTCGCCGGGTCGCAGCGACCGGGCCAGGCGCCCTACTTGGCCAGCGCCTTGAGCGCGAGCTTGATGCCCTCGCTCACGCCCACGTCCTTGGGCAGAGCCTTGAGCGCAGCCACGGCTTCCTTGTCGCTGTAGCCCAGGGCCAGCAGGGCCTGCAGGATGTCGGCCTGCGCGTCGCTGCCCGGCTGGGCGTGGGGCGCACCCATGTCGGCGCCCAGCTTGCCCTTGAGCTCCAGCAGCAGGCGCTCGGCCGTCTTCTTGCCGATGCCCGGCACCTTGACCAGGCGCCCGGCCTCCTGCAGCGTCACGGCCTGGGCCAGCTCGCCCACGCTCATGCCCGAGAGCACGGCCAGCGCGGTGCGCGGCCCCACGCCCGAAATCTTGATGAGTTCACGAAAGGCCTCGCGCTCCACCGCCGTGCCGAAGCCGTAGAGCAGCTGCGCATCTTCACGCACCACGAAATGCGTGAGCAGGGCCACCTTCTCGCCCAGGGCGGGCAGGTTGTAGAAGGTGCTCATGGACACCTGGACTTCATAGCCCACGCCATTGCAATCCACCAGCACATGGGGAGGATTCTTTTCGAGGAGGGTGCCGGAGAGCCTGCCGATCATGGGACGCCTATCATTGGAAATCTATTCAAGGAATTATCAGTTGATTCTGCGTCACCTCTTCTCACCGCCCAACAACGCGCGCCTGGCGCGCCTGTGCGGCCCCGCCGACGAACACCTGCGCACCATCGAGACGACGCTGAACGTCAAGATTGCTCACCGCCACGAGCAGTTCAAGGTGGAAGGCCCCAAGAAACAGGCCCAGCGCGGCATGGAGGTGCTGCAGGCGCTCTACGAGATGGCGACCAAACCCATCGACGACGCCATCGTGCAGCTGCTGCTGGCCAGCGACAGCTCCATGCCCCTGACCGAAGACGGCGAAGTGCTGCAGACGCGCCGCCACGAGCTGCGCGCGCGCACGCCCAACCAGGCCCATTACCTGGAAAGCATCGCCGGCAACGACATCACCTTCGGCATCGGCCCGGCCGGCACCGGCAAAACGTATCTGGCCGTGGCCTGCGCCGTGGACGCGCTGGAACGCAGCGCGGTGCAGCGCATCGTGCTCACCCGCCCGGCCGTGGAAGCCGGCGAGCGCCTGGGCTTTTTGCCCGGTGACCTGACGCAGAAGATCGACCCCTATCTGCGCCCGCTCTACGACGCGCTCTACGACCTGATGGGCTACGAGAAGGTGCAAAAGGCCTTCGAGCGCAACGCGCTGGAGATCGC
>JACCDS010161169.1_pt1 | contig 13140 bp, 13 predicted proteins | sample 7446441 | NCBI WGS metagenome assembly JACCDS01 (sample SAMN15323445, study PRJNA562643) | freshwater metagenome | isolation source: river surface water | place: USA:Blue River Watershed | collected 2017-08-17
GAATTGTCTTCAAAAAATCCAAATAGAGTGTATGTGACTTTAGACAATCATGCCTATGGTGACCATGCTACTTATGTAGTTGTGAGCAATGATGCAGGGAAAACATGGAAAAAATTTACATCTAAAGAGTTTACAGGATTTGCCCATGTGATTAGAGAAGACCTTGAACAAGAAAATCTACTTTTTTTAGGAACCGAAATGGGATTGTTTATTTCAATTGATGCAGGTGCCACTTGGATGAGAAGTAAATACCAAAATATTCCTTGGTATGCCCTTGTAAGAGATTTAAAAGTAGTGCCACAAACTGGTGATTTAGCAATTGCTACGCATGGTAGAGGTATTTATGTTCTTGATAATTTAGCTTCACTTAGACGTCTTATACAGTCAGATCTTGCAAAAGACGTACAATTTTATCCTGTTTCTAATTTTAAGTATGACTTTGCACCACAAGTACCTTCTGACGATGGAAATTTGTCTGGCTGGGTTGCAGGTAACAAAGCAAACCTGCCTGCATTTGAATATTATTTGAAACAGCGTTCAGAACAATCTGTAAAAATTGTTTTGTATGATGCGAATAACAATAAAATCAAAGACATCAATGCAACCTCCAATAAAGGACTCAACAGGGTGTATTGGGGACTTGATCAAAATCCATGTAAAGTAGCATTGGGTGGATTTACAGCACAGTCAAGTGTTCTATTTTCTTCTGTATTAGGCCCTAAAGTTAAAACTGGAAAGTATAAAGCTGTTTTAGAAGTAGGTGACCAAAAATTTGAACAAACATTTTTGATTGAGCCAAATGATGAAAAAGGTTTTACAGCAATAAAAATCAATCAACTACATGAGCAGTCTATGCGCTTGTTTAGGTTACATGAAAAATTAGCAGTACTTGTAGATTCTTTAGACCGCTCTATTAATCTGCTTTCAAGTAAGACTAATAAATCTTCTATTGAGGTAGACAAATACAATGCATTAGATAGTCTAAGAAAGGAAATCATTGAAACCAAACGTAAAACTGTCTTTTTTGATGAATTCAAGTTCCGCAGAAGACTGAGTGATGTATATTTCTCACTTATCATAGGTATTGAGCCTTTTTCTCCTTCAAGAATTGGGGCTATTGATGTACTTGAAGATGAATTTATAAAAATTGAAAAAACCTTCTATGGTTTAATGAAGTAATTTCTATTTATAGTTTCAGTAAATCAACAAACAAAGGACTTACGTTAAATCGTGGGTCCTTTGTTGTGTCATGAAAACACCCCCTGAATTCGGTCCAAATCGGTTGTTTTCGGTTTTGTGAAAACATAACTAATTTCAAATCAACGACTTACGTTTATTCGTAGGTGGTTTTTTATTATCGTGAGGAACACCTCACACATAATATCCTGTTTTATTTATTTTCAAACAAAAGTGAACATTTTAGAAATTGATATTCTTTAATTCTCTATTTATGCTCCTTGTTGTGATACCTAAATATTCTGCTAAATCATTCTTTTTGAAAGTGATATTTTGTTTTTCAAGTAAGAGTAATAAATTTTTTAAAGAAACTTGAAGTGGATTAAGCTGTTGGCTTGAAGCTCTTGTTGCGGTTTTTTGTAATCTTCTAGCCAATTCAGTCATTAATAAGATATTAAAATTTGAATCATTAATTAGGTGCTTTTTAAAAAAGTTAATTTCAATTTTGTATAACATGCAGTCTATCAAAGTTTTAACTGTAGCAAGGTTCTTACATTTTAATAATGTTTCTATTTCGCCAATTATTTCACCGATGCCTAAAAATTCTAAAGCGTAGGATTTGTAGTTTTCTTCCATAATCGAGCATTTGACAATACCTTCTTTTAGTATATAAATGTACTTATTTGACTTTCCCTGTTCTACAATATTTTTATTCTTTTTAATCGTAACCAGTTTGATTAAATCAAATTCTTTATGGTAATTATTATCAATAAAGTCAAGGATATCGCTATTAGTAAGTATCATAGGACAAATGTCCTGTTTTTTTCGATTCTATAACAATAACTTTGTAATTAATTGAGAGTATATGAAAATCAAACAATTACTAATATTATTTTTTATGTGTTCATCAAGTGCTGCTTTTTCACAAAACAGGTATAGTAATTTACCTAAAGTGGAATTGCATCTTCATTTAGATTGTTCATTAAGTTATGAATGTGTAAAGCAATTAAGTCCTTCTGTGACTTTAGAGGATTATAATAACTCCTTTATAGCGCCCCCAAAATGTACGGATTTGGCTGATTATATTACAAGAGCAATTAAGGGTTTTGAATTAATGCAAACAAAAGAACAATTAAGGTTGGTTACTTTGGATTTATTCAAACAACTTAAAAATGATAATGTTGTTTATGCTGAATTTAGATTTGCTCCATTACAACATACTTTAAAAGGACTTACTTCTGAAGAGGTAGTCCAAATTGTCAATGAAGCTACTGAGGAGGGTATAAAATTATACGGTGTTGAAGCAGGTATAATTTTGTGTACATTAAGACATTATACGCAAACTCAAAGTATGGAAACAGTGGAGTTGGCTAAAAAATTTAAAGGTTCGCATGTGATAGGATTTGATATTGCTGCTGATGAGGCTGGATTCCCTATAGATAATCACATTAAAGCGTTTGATTTTGCCAATATGAATGAAATAAAATGTACAGCACATGCAGGTGAGGCTAGAGGAGCTGAAAGTGTTTGGGAGACATTAAAGAATTTTAAACCTTCCAGAATTGGACATGGTGTAAGGAGTTTTGAAGATATTAAACTTTTGGACTTTTTAAAAGAGAATGATATTCATCTTGAAATCTGTCCAACTAGTAATGTTCAAACAAATGTGATTGATAAAATTGAAAATCATCCAATAGATAAAATATATAAGTATGGTGTTTCACTGAGTGTGAATACTGATGCAAGAACCATATCCAATGTTTCACTGAGTTCTGAGTATAAACTTTTGAATCAGAAATTCAATTGGGATTTGAGCTATTTTAAAAAATGCAACTTAGAAGCGATAAAACATGCTTTTGCTTCAATTGAAGTAAAGAAAAGAGTGATTGATTTAATTAACGCTTCATATTAAGCATTTTGAGTGATTTTTTGTCAATTCTTAACAAAACACGAGCCTTTATTGCTGATATTTCTACTGCTAATAAAAGCATTGATTCAACGGAATTTATTTTACTATTTTTACATAAATTAAAACATTATTATGCCTTTCGTCTCTGTAACCAGACTTCGTGTAAAATCCCTATTTTTTTTATTCTCATTTATGAGAGCAAATGAAGCCTCAGTGAAAGAATTAAAATCTTCAAGTGGTTTATTAATGGGGAAAGAACTAATTGATAAAAAATTAACTTTTTGGACAATTACATTATGGGAGAATGAGGAGTCAATGAAAAGATTTAGAGGTTCTTCATCGCACAAAAATGCAATGAAATACCTTCCAAAATGGTGTAATGAAGCATCCTATCACCATTGGGTTCAAGAAGAGAATGAAATTCCAAACTGGACTACTATATCAGATAAGTTATTTTCACAAGGGAAATTGAGTAAGGTTAGAAATCCATCAAATGCACAAATTACCAATCAGTTTCCTCCAATTCAGTGGACTAAATTTGAAAGAAAATTAAAGTAAATTCGTATTAGGATTATTGAAACACGTTGCGTGAGGAAAACACCCCCTGAATTCGGTCAAAATCGGTTGATTTCGGTTTTGTCAAAACATAATACACTACTAATCAACGCCTTCATTTTCTCAAAAAATCTTCATAACCCTGAGGTCACGAGTTCAAATCTCGTTCTCGCTACAAAGCCTTTCAAACGATTCGCAACGCGAATTGTTTGAAAGGCTTTGGATAAGGCGAACTTGTTGGGATGACAGCGTAGTGCAACGAAGCTGGCAATCCGGTCTCGCTACATGAAAATCAAGGACTTACGTTAAATCGTGGGTCCTTTTTTGTGTGAGGAAAATAATCATTTTATATTGAAACCCTTGTTATCATTGAGTCTTATTGCGTGAGGTATAGTTAACACTTAATATTTCTTCTTGTGAAGATACCCAAAAAGTCTATTTAAAGATCTTCATCTTTTAATGGATTTAGCGAAGTAGCTGCATCTTTTTTGTTAACATTTTTAATTAATCAAGTCCTTTTCTTTTTCTAAACGCAGATGGATTTTCTCCAGTAATTTTTTTGAAGATTTTATTAAAGTAAGATAAGCTCTCAAACCCAACCTCATAGCAGGCTTCAGTGACATTGGCATCTTGCATTAATAATTTTTTAGCATGGTTAATTCTATACTGATTTACAAAATCGGTATAAGTTAGTTTAGTACTTTTTTTAAAGTACCTGCAAAAAGCAGCAACCGATAAATTCACATGCTTTGCTATAGCATCCATCACAATAGGCTGTTGAAAATTATTTTCAACATATTGATAAATCAAATGCATTCTTTCTTGCTCTTTAATAACAGCATGATTAGCGATAGGTCTTGTATGCAGTAAACTGTATTCGCTAGATTTAGATAAGAGATCAAAGACTTTCATTAAATGCATTAATTGCTCGAAGGGTTTTAATTCAGTTAGTTGCTTCAACATGGCTCCAGCTGCAGCTTTTGTTCCCCCATAAAAAGCAATACCGGTTTTGGCTTTTTCAAATAATTCAAAAATGCCTTTCATTTCTGGTTGACCGTAAAAAGGATCCTCATAAAAATTTTGTCTAAACTGCACCACCACCGTTTCAACCACAGACTGTACACCATAATCAAAATTCAAGTGTGGTATATAAGAACCAATCAATGCTAAATCACTTCCTTCATAAGTACTAATATGGTCTCCTATATGTCTAACACCTTTATCGGCCTCTACATATACTAGCTCAATTTCAGGATGAAAATGCCAGTAAAAAATCTCATTTAGTTTAGGCGTAAGTAGTATCCTAAAAGAACTACCCTCGTCTGGTTTGATATTTTCTAAACTTAACCTCATTAGTGCTATAATTACATTTATAGTATAAATTTATAGATATTTTATCAATTTAGAACAAATAATGGTCAATTTGGTTGTTTATTTCTGTATTTGTTTATTTGAAATTTGTTTTACAAAACGATTGATATGCTTTACAAATCAAACTCAACTATTCAAACTAAAGTAAAAGTTTCTGAGGCTTCAATGAATCAAACGGGTCAAAAAATTCTTAAGAAAAAGGATCATGTATCTTGTAAAAATTTAGATAGTACTGGATATTGTTTGAAATGTAATAGAATCTGTCCAGCTGTAAAAAACCTTCATTAAAACCACACAAAATAAATTTTATGGAAAATCAACAACAAGGCATGGTGCCAACAATGGTACCCACAATGGCAACACCAAATAGTAATGCTCACAAAGACATCCCAGGAAATCCATCTACTGCAAAAAGTAGTGCGACTAAATTAAATGATCGCTCAAATGGAAAACCATTGAGAGTATTAAGTGAAGAAGACTGGAATTTCTGGATTCATAATGGATATATCGTTATCAAGAATGCAGTTCCAAGAGAACAAGCATTAGTCACTGCTAAATTTTTATGGGAGTTTGAAGAGAAAGATCCAAATAATAAAGATACTTGGTATACAGCACCAAGAGCAGAAATGAAAATGAAAGAGCTGGCGGGTACGGGAATGGTGGAGTGTTATAATAATCAACACTTATGGAATAACAGACAAATGCAAAGAGTATATGATGCATTTGTAGATATTTGGGGAACAGAAAAATTATGGGTAACTATTGATAGAGCGAATTTAAATTTTCCTATCAGACCAGGTCACGAATACAAAGCTTTTATTCACTGGGATTACGATCCTGAAACAAAACCTGTGAATGTTCAAGGTGTATTAGCCTTAGCAGATCAAACAGATGAGAACATGGGTGGATTCCAATGTATTCCTGAATTATTCAGAACCTATGAAACTTGGAAATTATCTCAACCAGAAGATAGAAATAGATTCCAACCAGATACAACTGGGTTTACTCCAACCAAAGTTAAATTAGAAGCAGGAGACTTGTTAATCTTTAATAGCTTAGAACCGCATGGTATTAGAGCAAATAATAGTGAAGATAAAGTGCGTATGGCTCAATACATTTCTATGATGCCTGCAGAGGAAGATAATGAAGCTTTAAAAGAATGGAGAGTCAATTCTTGGAAACATAGAATTGCTCCAGAAGGATATGCTTTTCCTGGTGATCCAAGAAATTGGGAACAAACTAAATATGATACTGCAGTATTAACAGATTTAGGCAAGAAATTATTAGGCTTAGAAAATTGGTAGATGAGAATTTTGAAACATTTAAGAAATAATAACGTATGAACAATTTTATAAAAGTGAATTCTCTGCGTGAGGAAAACACCCCTTGAAATCGGTTAAAATCGGTTGATTTCGGTTTTGTGAAAACATAACGCATTACAAATCAACGAGTTCATTTTCTTAAAAAATCTTCATAACCCTGAGGTCCCGGGTTCAAATCCCGGTCTCGCTACAACACATAAGTAGCCCATAGTATTTCATTGATACTGTGGGCTTTTTGCATTATTGCCATTTGCAATATCTCCATTAAAGCATCTCAAAAGGTATCAAATTCACTGGTATCATTTCAAAAAAGGAATTGAATCCTATTTTCTAGAACTCAATACAGTATTGCCTTGTAGGGCATTAGATTCCTTTCCTTCCCCGCTATTTATTTGTGCTACCTTTTTTCAGCACTAAACAATTTAAAATCAATTGATTATGAAAATATTATTCTGGCTATACAAGTCTAGGGTAAACTCCAAAGGGACATCGCCAATTAAGATGAGAATCACTATAAATACTGACAGGATTGACTTTAGCACCTCTATTGAAGTGCCAATGGATAAATGGGATCAACAAGATCAACGTGTTCGTGGAATGGATGAATTAGCTATCCAATACAATAATACCCTTTCTACATTAAGGTCATTAGCTTGGGATTGTTACAACCAAAAACTACGAAGCAAACAACCTATTACGGTAGAGATTATTAAAGCAGAAATTCTTGGAAGGGATAAACCAAACTATACGATCTTGGATGCAATTGATTTTCAAATTGCTAATCTAACAGCTAGGATAGGAAATGATGTTTCTCTTAACACAGTAAAGAAGTACAAGACGATTAAGCTTAAAGTGATTGATTTCTTGCAATCAAAATTAAGACGCAAAGATTATTACTTACTTGAGCTATCTAATAAGTTCATTTTTGATTTTGATACCTATCTAAGAACAGAAGGTAATCTGTCACACAATGCCGTTGCTAAAAACATGCAACAATTAAGGAGAGTGATTACTGTTGCTATTCAAAATGAGTGGCTACCCAAAGACCCATTTCCTAATTACCGTATTACACCTAAAGAAACTGAAAGAGGATTTCTTTCTTTAGAAGAAGTTGAACTTATCAGTAGTGCCGTTTTAGTAGAGCGGTTGGACAAGGTAAGAGATGTTTTCTTGTTTTGTTGTTACACAGGACTTGCTTATGCTGATGTCTCAAAGTTAAATCCGTATCATTTGTTTAAAGCAGAAGATGGGCATAAGTGGATTAAGATCTCCAGAACCAAAACAGGCACACAATCTTTAATACCTATTATACCACAGGCACTTTTTATCTTAGACAAGTACAAGCCTTTAATGAATGCCGCCAATAGTGAGCTTCTTTTGCCCATTATTTCCAATCAAAACCTTAATAAGTACCTAAAGGAGATAGGGGAAATAATAGGCATAAAAAAGCGTCTTTCAATGCACCTTGGGAGACACACATTTGCTACTACAATTACGTTAAATAAAGGTGTTGATATAGTAACAGTTTCTAAGATGCTTGGGCATAAGAACCTTAAGGTCACTCAAGTTTATGCCAAGACAAGCATGCTAAAAATATCAGACGATATGAAAAGGTTCTTCTGTAACGACAACTAGTTATCTAAGTATTTCAGGCAGGTTTTGTTTCTACGTGTACCTTTCAAATAACCTTTGACAGTAGGGTAGGGCAAACCTGTCTGCTTAGATGCCTCTTTGATACTTGGGTAAACTTTGTTTGTACAGCTATCAATTACTTTTCTTTCTGAAGGTCTAGGTATCAAGCGAAGATCATGTGCATGTTGGATGTTTTCAGCATGTGTTACCCATTCCAAGTTCTTTGGTCTGTTGTCTAGCTTGTTGCCGTTGCGATGGTTTACAAAGGGCTTTCCCATGTGATTGGGTACAAAAGCTGCTGCGACCAGTTTGTGAATGTACTTTGTGCTTGTATTACCACCTTTGGATAACCTTACTGTAGCATAACCAGCTCTATCAACTCTTGTAGTTAAATACTTGTGTCCAGTTGTGTTTAAATGTTCAACGATTTTACAGTTGCTTAAGTTACTAATTAAGTATTTGCCATCGTAGCCACCAACTTCCTTCCAAGTTTGTAATTGTTCAATATCCATAATTTGTGTTTTACAACTTAAAAAACCCATGCAACAGATCTGATGCAGTAGCCCTAATAAATGCCCCCCTACCCCCCATAAGTATTATACAGTTTTAGAACAGCCTTATGGTAAGGGTAGGGACAAATATTAGATGATATGCAGCGAGTCCTCAGCTATCACCCCTAAGCAGGAAAATCCACTGATCCATACACTTAGTAAACTTTTGATTCGCTTATCTACCATTTCATAGGTAAGCCAGGGGATTCCTTTGAAGAACAATAGTTAAATGTTTACGTCCATACCCCAGGGTGAGTCATACAACACCCTTGTCAGATCATACACCCCATTAAGGGCTGTGGTCCTTTAGCTTCTTCCCAGTATAATCAGTTGTCGCTGATTGCTGTAGTACTGTGTAACTATAAAGCGTATTTTTTATAGCTGCCTTTTTACAAGAAAAAAAGACGAAAATCTGATAAGTGGATTAACACCCTGAAATAGGATTAAGCTTGAAACAAGCCCAGATAGTTTTTAGGTCTCTTCAACACAAAGGATGAAGAAAAAGATGGCACAAAAGTAAGTAGTAGTTCTCTAATAACCAAATATATCTTGCTTTTGCAGAGAATTTGTATAATGAAATTTGTTAGATTAAATTATTGTTAACCAATGCTAAATTAAAAGTTTGGCACGAGATTTGAATAGAATGTAAGTTTGATCAGTGTACACATTATACCAGATAATCAGCACTAATTAAATTAATTAGAATTTTACGGTGCCAATACTAATAATATAGCAATCACTAACTGAATTAATTATTTTTTTAAGATTTGACTTAATTAATCTGCGTGTAAAAACAGTGGGGACTCCCAATTAACTACCCACCGTAATTATTGGTAGTTGGGGATTGCCCGTACTAGTAATTGTGTGATAATTACTCCTCAGGTAGGAGATCAGCAACTTTTACATCTAAAGCACCAGCAATTAATTTAAGATAGGATACGGAGAAATTTATCTTACCAAGCTCCAAACGGTTGATTTGGGAATAATCTTTATCGTTGCACTTAAACGCTAAATCAGTTTGGGATAAGCCTAGAGTTTGCCTGATAGAACGTACTTTCCCCCCAATCCTTTTTAGGAATTCATCATCTCTAAAGTAAGGTTTCCTTTTAATTTTATTCACATTACAAATTGAGTGAATAAGGATAATTTGTCATAGGGATAATTATCCTTATATTTGATTTCCCCCAATAGTTCTTTTTAAATGAAACAATTAACAAAAATGGTGTCCTGTTACCTTTCAAACAGGGGAGTATTCTGAAAATCCTTAAGAGTAGGAATAATAAAAAAACAAAAGAAAATGAAAAGAGTAGCGCTAGCGTTATCAGCATTGCTTATCTCAGCAGTGACATTTGCAAAAGGAAATGATGTATTAACACTTACAAGTAACAAGTCATTTAAGGGTGATGTTGTTAGAATCAAAGATTGTAATGTTGTATTCAAGGCAGAAAATGGTGAAAAGTACACTGTTCCTGCTAATGACATTGAGACATTAAAATTTGAAGACGTAAACAATAAAGTTTACACGAACTACCTGTCAATGATTAATGCTGACAACAGTGCATGTATGAAAGGTGCTTCTGATGGTAAAGCATTTCATGGCAAAGGTGGAATCCACGTGGCTTTAGGTGTTTTATTTGGTCCATTTGCTGTGATAGGTGCTGCAATTGGAAGTCCAAATCCAATGAATGGTGCACGTACTAATGAAATGTCAAAGAACAGTGATTTGTTCTCAGACCCAACTTACTTAGAGTGCTACAAAAAAGCAGCAAGAGGTAAAAACGTTGGAATGACTGCAGCAGGATGGGGTATGTGGATTATCTTATTGTTGTTGTAATATTAAAATTGACAATGAGGTTGCTTCTTTTTTAATTATTTGTACCAGTTTAGGTATCAGTTATATTATCAAAGTTGTAACTCACTGGAAATCATAACCCTGAGGTCACGAGTTCAAATCTCGTTCTCGCTACACAGTAAAGTGTTGAAAACAAAGGACTTACGTTAAATCGTGAGTCCTTTTCTTTTGTTATAGGTTGTTGCGTGAGGTTCTGCGTGAGATATTGCGTGAGGTGATGGATGTATTTTTTCAGTATTAATACCTAATTTGGTTTCTTGTTGATCATGTATTTTAGACTATTAAATTTAAATTATGGAACCAGTTTCACTTATAATTTTAGGTGCTTTATTAGAAAAAGGAAGTGGTAAATTTGCGGACAAGATTTGGGACTCTGGTGAAAAGTGGTTAGATACATTTTATAAGAATCATAGACCCATAGCACTTGAAAAAGCGAAAGATAATACAGTTAGTTTTTTAGATGAATTGGTTAAGAGAGTAGAAATACTAGAAAAAGAAAATAGATTGTCAAGTGAAGTAATTAGTAATACTCAAGAAGATCCAGATTTTGGTGTAACATTACAAAAAGCAATTATTGCTGCTTCTCAAACAGAAGAAAAAGAAAAACATAAAATTTTAGCCCGATTAATTTCAGAAAGACTAACGGTTGATTCTACTTCTGTATTTAGTTTAGCAAGTAAAATGGCATGTGATTCTATTTCATATGCTACAAGTAATCAATTAAGATTGTTAGCATTTTTAGTGAATTTACATGGAATAAGACCGGAAAATTTTCATAATTCAAATTTAGAAGGTGATAAATTTCAAGAATATGTTGAAAATTGGCTCGATAAATCATTAAATCCTTACCTAAATCTTAATATTGGAAAACAAGATTTAAATCATCTTGAATCTATTTCATGTATTAGACAGAGTAATTTAGGTTTCATGCGATTAGATGATTTATTTTCAACTGATAAAAACAAATTCTCAGTAGAAAAATTAAAAAATTTAGAACTAAAAGAGAAGTTAAATTCATATTGGCACGAACAAAGATTAATGGTAGCGCAATTAAACACTGTCGGAACAATTATTGGAGTTATTGTTTCAGATTATGTGGCAAATACAAGAACAGTATTTAAAGATTGGGAGTAGCTACTTTCCAAACACCCTCACCTCCAACGCATCTTTCTCCACCGCTGACATAATTTTAGGGTCTATGTAGTGATTCTTTAAGACGTTTCTATCAGTACTATTGGTAACTAAACCTATGTCAACACTTAATATTTTGGTTGTAACCTAGTAAAGTTTAATAAGGTCTTTTAATAATTTGTTAGGATAATTATAATAACAACTCTATATGAAAATCAATCATTTACGTTTATTTGTAGGTGGTTTTTTATTTTACGTGAGGATTTGCGTGAGTTTTTATAATTGTTCAAGTTCTAGATGCGGAACTGAAATAAAACAAAAAGGGTTATAATTGTATAGTGTAACCTTTTTAATTTGTCATGAAACCAAAAGAGATATTACAAAAGTGGGTTGAATACTTTAACCAATACGATTATGAGCGTTTAGGTAATTTATATGCAGAAGATTGTATAAATCATCAGACCCCCAATGGAATCATAAAAGGAAAAGATAATATTAAACAAATGTTCAAAAACGAATTTGAGCAATTTGAGATGGTTTGCATTGTTGAAAACATTTTTGAGGATGGCAATGTTGGAATGTTAGAATGGAAAGATCCCAAAGGCCTTAGAGGATGTGGATTTTTTTGGATGGAAAATGACAAAATAGTTTATCAAAGAGGATATTGGGATAAACTTTCATTTATGGAACAACAATCCAAGTAATTTTTATGTCGCCAGAATCTGATTTAAATGAATCGATAAAAAAATCTTTACTAAAAGATACAAAGTCTGCTCTTATAGACTTGGCTGAAGCATCTTTAGATGTATTAACAAAAAACGATTTTACAAAAGAACTGCCAATTATAAAGTGGGTGATTAAACCTTTTAGTATAATAGACAGAATAAAGACAGAATTTTATATAAAAAAATTACAAATATTCTTAATAAATGTATCAGATCTTACAATTGAAGAATATGAGGATTTTATTTCAAAAACTAATAAAATTGAGACTGAAAAACTCAATAAATTTTTATTAATAACGATTGATCGTATTAATTCGGAAGAAAAGTCGGTTTTTATAGGCAGACTTTTTAAATTACTTGTTCAAAAAAGAATTAGAAATCAGGTATTCTTGCGATCAGTAAATATTATAGAATCTTTATTTATTGATGATCTATGTAAATTTTTATCAAAAGAATTTTATTTTTCTTCAACTCATAGTCTTTTTGAAGTTAATATTAATCAGTCTTTAGTTAATCTTGGTTTACTAGAAGCACATATTGTAGAATCAAATGACAAAGTCAAACGAGTTCACAATGACTCTGGTTTAAAATTTCAATATGTTGAGTCAGAATATGGACGCAACTTTAAAAAATGGTGCGGCACGTGTAAAGGATAGTATTTTAGTATGCAGTTATTAATTAAAGAGTCATATAAATTGAATGTCATAAGTATAGAATAAACATTATTTTTGTTTTGATTTTAGGTCATTTTCATAGCACCTTAATGTGTTATCTGACATAAGACTTAGCCCTTCTTCCCAAACACCCTAACCTCCAACGCAGCTTTTTCCACCGCTGACATAATCTTAGGGTCGATATAGTGGTTCTTTAAGACGTTTCTATCAGCGCTATTGGTAACAAGACCTGTGTCAACACC
>JACCDS012160100.1_pt1 | contig 13139 bp, 10 predicted proteins | sample 7446441 | NCBI WGS metagenome assembly JACCDS01 (sample SAMN15323445, study PRJNA562643) | freshwater metagenome | isolation source: river surface water | place: USA:Blue River Watershed | collected 2017-08-17
AGACGCCGGCGATTTTTCACGACGACTTTGAAATGCAGTTGCGCGGACAGCAACTGACGCAGGAGTTTGGTCTGCCCATTACTGGGTTTGATGTGTTTGTGTATCGGGCCAGGCATGGGACCAGTGACACCCGCCAGTGGACTTACCTGTGTAAAAATGGTGAGCGCAAACAAGTGCGCCTCAGTGTCTCTGCGATCCGCACCGATCAAGGCGAGCTGCGCGGATATCTCGGCGTCGCCATTGACGTGACGCAGCTCGAGCAGCTGCACCATGCCCTGCTGCTCAGCGAACAACGCCACCGCTCCATGCTGGAAAATTTGCCCGGCGTGGTCTACCGCTGCATCAACGACCAGCACTGGACCATGTTGTTTATCAGTGACGAAGTGGAGAAGCTGACCGGTTATCCGGCGCGCCATTTTATCCGCAATCAAAAAATCAGTTTTGCCGATCTGCAATTGCCTGAAGACATGGAACGGGTCCATCAGACGGTCGACATCGATCTGGTCAATCAGGCACGCTTTTCGGTGGAATACCGGATCCGTCACGCCAATGGCAGCCTGCGCTGGGTGCAGGAACTGGGCCGCGGCATTTATGACGATGCCGGCGAGCTGCTATATATCGACGGTTTTATCTGGGATGTCACGGCGCAAAAAGAAGCAGAAAAAGCGCTGCGTGCCGGTGAGCAGAAGCTGTCATCTTTGTATCAGTTGGCTCCGCTGGCTATTCTGCTCAGTCAGTTTGACAGTGGCGAAGTTCTCAACGTCAATCCGCAATGGCAGAGCCTGTCCGGCCACTCCGGGGCCCCGCCACCGTTGTCGGCGTTATTGTCATTTGGCGCCGAACAATTGGCCGCCCGCAACAGTGCGCTGGCTTTACATGCCAGCTACGGGCCGGTCGAGCTGGAACTGAGCAGTCACAATGGTCAGCAAATTCCGGTATTACTCAGTGAAGTGCTGATCCGCAGCGCCAATGGCGAAGCGCAAATATGGTCGATTATTCAAGACATTACTGAGCGCCGTCGCATCGAACAGATGAAAAACCAGTTTGTCTCCATGGTCAGTCATGAACTGCGGACCCCGCTGACGGCGATTTCCGGCGCCCTGAAGTTAATCTCGGGCGGCGTGTTGGGCCCATTACCGGCATCAATGCAATCGATGCTGCAAATTGCGTCAGAAAACAGCGAGAAACTGACTCAACTGATCAACGACTTACTCGATATCGACAAACTGGTCGCCGGCAAAATGCAGTTTGAACTGCAACTGTGTAACGTGCGCGAGCTGCTGGCGCAGGCTATCTGCCAGAATCAGCCTTATGCGGACAAGTTTGGCAGTAAAATTCAGTTCGAGCCGGGGCCAGATGCCCGCCTGTTACTGGACCCGCTGCGGTTTTATCAGATCCTGACCAATTTATTGTCCAATGCCGCCAAATTTTCACCGCAAGGCTCCATCATCCGGGTCACGACGGCTTTGACCGCAGAAACTTGCAGGATTGGGGTACAAGATCAGGGGCCCGGTATTGCGGAGAGTTTCCGTCACCGGATCTTTGAGAAGTTTTCGCAGGCAGATGCCGCCGATGCCCGCGAAAAAGGTGGGACTGGCCTGGGGCTTGCCATCGTCAAAGAATTAACTGACCACATGGGTGGCCAGGTGACGTTTGTCAGTGCGCCGGCACAAGGCTGCTGCTTCTACCTGGATTTTCCGCTGTCAGAAGTGGTCACTTGCTGGTCTTCAGAGGCGACTGCCACGCCACTGGATTGATAGAGCACAACTTGATTACGACCGGCATGTTTGGCCTGATAAAGCGCCTGATCTGCATGCTCAATCACCACATCCACCAGCTCGCTGTCCGCACCGCTGGTGACACCGGCGCTGAAAGTACAATGGAACGTTTGCCCGTTGCTGACAAACGGGATCTGCCGGAACGATTCACGCAGCTGATTAATCACCTGCCAGGCTTTGTCCAGCTGGCACTCCGGCAGCACCAGTAAAAACTCTTCGCCGCCATAACGGCCAATCAAATCGGTTTTACGCAACTGTTGACGCAACAGGTTTGCCAGACTGCTGATCACCTGATCGCCGGTCAGGTGGCCGTACTGGTCATTCACTTTCTTGAAGTGGTCAATATCGAGCATTGCCACGCTGACATCCAGCTGCAGCCGGCGCGACCGGTCGAGCTCAGCACCCAGCCGTTCTTTGATATGCGCATGTTGCAGTAAGCCGGTCAGGCTGTCTTTGGTCATCACTTCAGCTAACTGACGGGCGCGCTGTGCTCGGCAAAAATGGCCACCACCAAAGCATTGTCGCTGATAGGTTTGGTCAGGAAATCATCGCCGGCTTTGATTAAAGAGGCCATCTGACGGTCGCTGTCCGTTTCGGAAGACAAATAGATAATGGGAACACCCAGCCACTCATCCTGTAGACGGATCGCCTGCGCCAGCTCGGGCCCTGAACATTCCGGCATATTGACATCCAGCAGGATCACATCCGGATGAAAACGCCGTAATCCGGCAAAAATCTCTGCCGGATTGGTCAGAATTTCTGCCCGTAAACCGGCTTTTTGTAAAACCAGCGCATAATGCTGCGCCAGCAGCATGTCATCATCGACAATCAACACCCGAAACGCATCGCGCTGGCGCACCGCCAACAAGCGTTGCAGCCTCGATTCAAGCGCAGCGGGATTCAGCGGTTTGTTAAAGTAGCCCATGGCACCGGCACGTACGGCCTGCAGGTAATGGGCAAAATCATCTTCTGCTGACAGCACAAACAAAGGAACCGGTTGCTCCAATGGATGCTGCATCGCGGCCAGTTCAGTAAAACCGGTTGAGACATCCGTCAGCGCATCCAAATCCACAATCAACACATCCGGCGTGTTCTGCCGCACGGCGCTGACAAAAAGGTCCAGCTGGTTGAAACTGTCAAGCCGGTAGCCAAAGGTCCTTAATGTTTGAGCGATAGGTGCTGCGGTGTTTTTATCCTTACACAGCAGCATGACCAGGATGTCGGCACCGTCCTGACGATGTTGTTTGGTGCTGGTTTGAGAGCTGGCAGGCACCTGACCTGCCGCTTGCTGCATTTCGACGAAAAACTTCTGGATCTGGGCATGGTCACCGCGGGCGGGTAGCTGCTGCTGACTGAGCAGGCTTTTGATCTGCAATTCGATGCGTTTGGCCAGCTGCCCCACCATCGGCAGACCAAAGGTACCAGCCGAACCGGCCAGTGTGTGAAAACGCATGACCAGCGTGGCCGCCTGTTCGCGCCAGTCCGGGCTGTCGGTCTGACTGAATTGCAATAACAACCACTGCAGCTGTGGGATCTCCTGCTGCAGTCGCCGTAAATACTGCTGGTTCAACTCCGCCAGTTGTTGTTCCAGATTGCCAGAGGGTCCGTTCATGCACCTTCCACTAATCGCTATGCGATGTCCGTCGGCTCGTTTCGCTACTATAGCAACTGATTTGCCACAGCTCCAGAGCCACTGCAGCGTTGCAACTGCACGCTGTTAAAGGCGAATTTGCAGCCCCTGACTCAAGTTGCGGCCAAACGCCTGCAAAGCGGGAATAGCCCCCAACACCAGCGCCAGCAGCACAATGCCGCCCAACACGGGCAGCGTATGCGGATGCCAGGCAAAGGGGCTGATCACCAGTCCATACTGACTGCTGAGCCAAGGCTGCAAGGCCAGCAAACTGCCGGTCAACAGCACAAAAGCAGCCGTGATGCCACTGAGCGTCAGCAGCAACACTTCCAGTTCAATCAGCAAAAACAGTTGCCAGGGTCTGGCGCCGATAGCACGCAGAATCGACATTTCGCGCGCCCGCTCCTTCTGCGCCGCCAGCAAAGTGGTAGTCAATCCTATCAGCGCTGCCAACAGCACCAACGCTGTGATCACCAGCAACAGATTCTCGACCATACTGAGCATCTGCCAAAGCTCCGCCAACGCGGCCCCCGGCAGGATAGCGCTCAGCGGCTCGGCTTTAAATTCGTTGATTTGTCGCTGGACAGCGAATGTCGCTATCTTGGATTTAAGTCCAAGCAAAGCCCCGGTCAGCACGGTCGGCTTCAGCGCGGCCAATTGCTGATCATCCGGCAACGAGGCCGCTTTATGCACCGCCGGCGCACCGTTTTGCCAGCCCAGATGAATGGCTTCGATGCCGGTCAGACTGACATGCACCGACTGATCAACCGGCGTACCGGTCGGCGCCAGAATCCCCACCACCGTAAAAGGCTGGTCTTTGTGCTGACTGAAGCTGACTTTGCCAACCCCGTGTGACAACACAATCTGCTGACCCAGCGCATAGCCGAGCTTGGCGGCCACTTCGGCGCCCAGCACAGTTTCATAAACACCGCTGAATTCCCGGCCCTGTGCCAGCGTCAGGCTCTGTTTTTCACCGTACTGAAAATAACGGAAATAGTCGGTATTGGTGCCAAGCACCCGATAGCCGCGATGTGAATCTCCTAAAGCCAGTGGGATGGCCCATTTGACCTGAGGATGCTGGCTGATCTGCTCAAAATGCGCATAAGAAATGTTGTTGGTGGCGTTGCCAATCCGAAACACGGTGTAAAGCAGCAAGTTAAGTTGACCGGAACGCGCCCCGACAATCAGATCTGTGCCTGAGACCGTGCTGGTAAAGCTGCGTTTTGCTTCAAGACGCAAATGGTCGATGCCAAACAGCAGCGCCAGCGAAATCATCAGCGAGCATAAGGTCAGCAAAGCCGTACCGCGACGGCTCCACAAGCTGAGCCGGGCTAATTTCAGTAACATCAGTCAGGCTCCTGTTCTGTGGCTGTGGTGGGTTGCAAACCGGCGCTCAGGCAGCTCATATCCAGCTGCCAGTGGAAATAAGGCGCCAAAGCCTTGTCGTGACTGACAAACACCACGGTCGTCCCACTTTGGTCTGCCTCTTTGAGCAGCAGGCGCATAAAAGCGTCGCGGTTATCAGCATCCAGCGCTGATGTCGGCTCATCGGCAATCAGCAAGGTGGGTTTATTCAGCAAAGCGCGGGCAATCGCGACCCGTTGCTGCTGACCCACACTGAGCTCGCTGGCCTTTTTCGACCAAAGCGGCGCTTCGAGCTGTAATTCTTCCAGCAACTGCGCGGCTCTGTGCTGACTGGCGGCTTGCCCGCTGAAAGCCTGGCCCAGCAACACATTGTCCAGCACCGACAAATAGGGGATAAGGTTCAACTGCTGAAACACCACGCCAATCTGGCGGGCCCGCAGCCGGTCACGCTGCGCACTGCTGGCGGGTTGCAGCTTTGCCCCCGCCAGCCAGATTTCACCTTGCTGCACTGGCAAAACGCCACACAACAAGTTGAGCAAAGTGGTTTTCCCCGAGCCAGAAGCACCGCGGACAAACAGATGTTGCCCGGTTTGCAACAGCAGGCTGTCCAGCACCAGTGCAGCCGGCTGACCCGGCCATTGATAACGCAGATTTTTGAGTTCAACTGCGGGAATATTCAGATCCGCTGCCACAAGAGTTCCTGTCAAAAGTGATATGATGGCAAAAAACCCCGTTTTTATACCACCTTGTCAGGAACGAGCTCCAATGTTCAAACCGTTGTTAATAGGATTCTGGCTGGCACTGGTCGCATCGGCGCCGATGCAGGCTTTGGCTGCCGACAGTAAAACTCAGCCCCCTGCCCGCGTGCTGCCGGCGGCCAAAAATGGCGTGATCACGCTGGAATGGACAGATTTACTGCCCGACAGTGATCTGCAAAAAATGGAAGCGCTGCCTGAGATCAGCCATGATGGCGGCGAAGGTGGCGGTTCTGCCATTAATAAATTCAACAATGCCGACCCATCGATGAAAGCCTGGGCCGATGTGATGGCCTCGGCCAATGTTCGTGGCGAACTGAACGGCAAAAAAGTGCGTTTACCGGGTTTTATTGTGCCGATTGAGTACGACGGCGAGCAAAACATCACGGCGTTTTTCTTAGTACCGTATTTTGGCGCCTGTATTCACGTGCCGCCCCCACCGCCGAACCAGATTGTTTATGTCAGCGGCGCGAAAAACCTAAAAGCCGACCTGATTTATAACCCGTTCTGGATTGAAGGGACGCTGACCACCGACACTATGAGCCACGACCTGGCCAATTCAGCTTATAGCCTGAAAGTCGACAACATCACCGAATACGTCTACGAATAAAGCCACATCAGCCCTGAATTGCCGCAGCTGGCGGCAGTTCAGGCTTGCACGTCAATACTCATCACCTGACACAAGCACCTTAAAACCTTGACTGACTGCGCGGGTTCTTACAGAACCAGACCTCAACCGGCTTTTAACTGCAGCAGACTGGCCGCAGGTCTAAGCGTCGCCGCGCCTTGCCCGTCCTGATGGACCCACTGCACAGACAGCTGTTCAAGCCCGGCTGCAAGTGAAAATAACGCTTTAAAATCAATCTGCTGTAGAGCCTCCGGCGCCTGACATTGCAACTGCAGTGTCAGACTGATGTCGCTGTGTCCACGCTGCCCCGCCGCCCAAGGGTCGGTCAACTGATGGCCGGTCAACTGACAGGACGCCTTTGCCGGCAACTCCAGCCAGCCGCCGGCGGTCAGTTGCTGCTGCAGCCGTTGCCAGCTTTGTTGTTCAGTATCGGTCGCCGGCGCATGCTCAAACCCCAGCAAATCAGCCGCCGTCAGCTCCAGCATCACTTCCAGGCTTTGCCCTTCCGTCGCCAGCATCAACTGGCCCTGCCCATGCACATGAGCACCGTGTTCTTCGTGGCTTTCAGCCTGATGTTCGTGTTCATGCGGATGCGCCGAGGGCCCGGCCGCCAGCGCGCCCCCGGCAGAGGAAACCGCCAGAGCGGTCAACAACACAGGCATACAAAGCCCTGATGAAAAACGAATACGCATGAAAAGCCCCCGACGTGAAAAAGACCTTGTCTGCTGCCAGCGATGCGGCGCCAGCGACAGATCGCCAAGCTTAATGTGACATTATCACAATACCAGCTTTTTCAGGCGAGACAACGGATAATCAGGCTGAAGCCATTGCTTGCGTGCAGTTCAAGCTGACCACGAAGTTTCTGCTCGACCAGTTGTTTAAGAATGGACATGCCCAAACCGGTGCCACCACCGGTCGGCTTAGTGGTAAAAAAAGGTTCGAAAATGCGCTGGCGTACCGCGTCACTGAGGCCGACCCCATTGTCCTGATAACGAAACTCCAGCTCCTGCTGCTCATTGATGGTAGCGCTGATGCTGATGGCAGGATGCGCGATCCCCTGAAATGCATGCAGGCAGCTGTTCATCACCAGATTGGTCAGGATCTGCAACCAGACATCGGTCGCGGTGATCAGGGTCAGCTTCGGGTCGATAAAAACATCCGGATATACCGGCACCTGCCGGGTCACCGGGCTCAGGCTGGCCAGTAAATCCACCACCAGCTGGCGAAATGCCACCGGTGCCGACTCCGTGCGGGTCTGGTGCGCCGCAGTTTCTTTGAATTGTTGCATCAGTCGCTGAGCACGCTGCAGATTGGCGCTGATCAGCAAGGTACTTTCCTGCAATTGGCCGAGCAGAAAGCTGGCTTGCGTCGCGGTCAGGCTTTTGTCGTTCAGCGCCTGTGAGAATTCCGTTAACCGTTGTTCCAGCAGGGAATTGGCGGTCAGCGCCACCCCAAGCGGTGACGCCACTTCATGCGCGACGCCCGCGACTATACCACCCAGCGTGGCCAGTCGCGCCTGAGCCGCCAGCTGCTGGTGCGCGCGTCGCACGGTCTCATTGTAATCTGCCAGTTGCTGGCTGCGCTGCTCGACCCGCTGCTCAAGCTGTTGATTTAACTGCTCGAGCTGGCTCTGTACCGTCAGAAAACGGTCGGCATTGAGCGCCCGGCCGACCTGATCAGCCAGCGCCGCAGCGAACTGGACCTCAACCGGCAACCACTGACGCGCACTGCCGGTATGCTCGCAGCAGATAATGCCAATCATTTTGCCAAGATGGCGGACTGGTAAATCCAACATGGCATGAATGTCATGTTGCTGCAGATACGGATGCGCAAATTCAGCCGTTTGCGGGTCCTGCCTGGCGTCATGGGCAACAATGGCCCGCTCACGACGCAGCGCCTGAAAATAACGCGGAAACTGACTGCCACTGAGCCGCAACGGCTCATCTGCCTGCAGATCGCCGTTTAACAGCAACTGACAGACAATGCTCTGTTCATCCTGGCTGTACAGCCACAAACTGACTCTTTGCACCTGCAAACCCAGTTGCGCACTTTGCAACAACAACAGGCTGGCCTGATCCCAGGCCCCTAAATCAATCAGGGGAGAAGTCGACACATCCAGTAAAATTTGTTCTAAACGCTGCAAAGACCACTCCGAATCAGGCTTTATCCAACCAATGTATAAAAAATAAACTAGCGAATCTGCCGGCCGAAGTAAATGCTGATCCGGTTGTGGTCAGCTGTCGTACCGGCTTCAAATATCCACACCAGGTTGTTGAATTCAGCTTATGCCTGCTTTAGTTCTGATCCTCGGCGACCAGCTGAGCCCTGCGCTGAGCGCGCTGCGCGACATTGACCAAGACGACGAGGTTTTGCTGGCTGAAGTCGCCGCCGAAGCGACTTACAGCTGGCACCATCAGCACAAGCTGGTGCTGATTTTCAGTGCGATGCGTCACTTTGCTGCCGCTTTGCGCCAGCAAGGTCTGCAAGTGCATTACATCGATTACGGACAACAGATCCCCAGTTTGCTGGCCGCCGTGCAGCAGGTGCTGGCGGCAAACCCCACGCTTGACCGCGTACGACTGACCGAAGCAGCCGAATACCGGCTGGCCAGCGAAATCAGCCAATGGCCGGCCACACTCGGCATCCCGGTGGACGTGCGGGAAGACGACCGTTTTATCTGCAGTCACGCCATGTTCCGCCGCTGGGCCTCGGGCCGTAATCAACTGCGGATGGAGTACTTCTACCGTGAGATGCGCCGCTACACCGGCTTGTTGATGACCCCCGCCGGGCCAGCCGGCGGCCGCTGGAATTACGATGCCGACAACCGAAGCGCCTGCCCGGCCGATACGGTCTTACCGGCGCCACAGTGGACAGAACCTGATGACATCACCAGCGAAGTCATCGCACTGGTTAGCCGCGAATTTGGCACGCATCCGGGCGATGCCCGCACTTTTCGTTTTGCTGTGACTGGCAAGGACGCCAGAGCAGCGTTTTTACACTTTGTCCGCGAGCGGCTGCCGCTGTTTGGCCGCTATCAGGATGCGATGCGCGATGGCGATGCGTTTATGGTACATAGCCTGGTGTCGGTCTACCTCAATTGCGGGCTGCTGGACGCCCGCTGGGCCTGTCTGCAGGTCGCACAGGCATATGAGCAAAATCAGGTGCCGCTGGCTGCGGCTGAAGGGTTTATCCGCCAGATCATCGGCTGGCGCGAATATGTGCGTGGCCTGTACTGGTTATTGATGCCAGAGTACAAAAGCCGTAACTTCCTCGGCGCCAGCCGGCCGCTGCCAGGCTGGTACTGGAACGGTCAGACCCGGATGCGCTGCATGGCGCAGGCGATAGATCACACCATGCAGCACGCCTACTCGCACCATATCCAGCGGTTGATGCTGACCGGCAATTTCGCGCTGCTGGCGGGTTTGTCGGTTGAAGCAGTGTGCGACTGGTATCTGGCCGTTTATGCCGATGCTTTTGAATGGGTCGAGCTGCCCAACACGCTGGGCATGGCGCTGTTTGCCGATGGCGGTGTACTGGCGTCAAAACCTTATATCGCCAGCGGCAATTACATCAACAAAATGAGCAACTACTGCCAGCATTGTCCTTATGATGTGAAGCAGAGCACCGGCGAAAACGCTTGTCCTTTTAATGCCTTGTATTGGGATTTTCTGGCCAGGCATCAGGAACAACTGGCCGGCAATGCCCGGTTGCAGCTGATTTACGGCCAGTGGCAACGTAAAGATCCGGCGCTGCAACAACAATTGCGGGAACGGGCGGCCTGGCTGCTCGGGCATCTGGAGCAGCTGTGAAAAGGTTGCTGCTGTTACTCAACGACGTGCTGCGGCTGCACGACAACCCGCTGCTGCAATGGCCACAAGCGGCCGATGCGGCACTGGCGGTGGTGATTTTACCCAACACGATGCGCCAGCCGGCACTATGCAGTCCCCGCCGGCTGCAACTGCAGCTGGCTTTATTGCAGCAATTTCAGCAACAACTACAGCAACACGACATTCCCCTGCTGATTTGTCAGGGTGAGCCGGCGCTGGTATTAGCAGAGCTGCTGGCCCGTTATCAGCTGGATTTGATTGTCGCCGCCGAACCGGTCGCGCCAGACGAACGACGCTGGTTTCACGCGCTGCCGGTACATTTTATCGACTCCAATGCCTTGTGGGCCGATGCGCTGCGCCCGCAGCCATTGGCGCCGGGTTTGAGCTACAGCGCCTTTCGTCGCCTGCGCGAACCTGAACTGGCGGTCTGCCTGCCTGTCGACAATCCGCTGCCCATCAGTGCTTTGCAACAAGTGCTGACGCCCGTGCAGGCGGCGTCACTGTCTGCGCCGACGCAGGCAGCAGAACAACCGCTGCCGCCTCAGCTGTGTCATTGGCTGCCTGCTGGTTTTGGTCACAGCGACAGCGTCGGCGAAACCGGCGCCCGCCGCCAGCTGCAGCAATATCTGACCCACCGTCATATCGACCACTACAAAGACAGCCGCAACGCGCTGCTCGGCCGTCACTTTGCCAGCTTTTTGGCGCTGCCGCTCAGTCGCGGGACTTTGTCGGTGCGCTGGATCTGGCAGCAGATCCTCGATTACGAGGCCAGAGCCGGCCAGAACGACGGCAGCCTGTGGTTAAAATACGAGTTATTGTGGCGCGAATATTTTCGCCATCTGATGCGTCAAAGTGGCAGTCAGCTGTTTCGCCGCCGCGGTCTGGGGCTGCATCCGCAGCCGCCGATGCAAGCTGTCGCAAAGCAACCTGAGCGGTTCAGACGCTGGTGCCTCGGCCAGACCGGCGAGCCGCTGGTCGACAGCAATATGCGGCTGCTGAATCAGACAGGCTGGATGTCCAATCGCGGCCGACAGAATGTTGCAAGCTATCTGATTTTTGAACTGGGGCTGGACTGGCGCGCCGGCGCTGCCTATTTCGAGCGCCAGTTGCTGGACTACGATGTGGCGAGCAACTGGGGCAACTGGGCTTATATCGCCGGCGGGTTGTACGCGGCGCCACGCCGCTTTCATCTGGCCCGCCAAACAGCCATATATGACCCGGACGGCGACTTCTGCCGCCGGCTGGGTGGCTGACATGCGGACGCCCCAAGAGATTGCGCCAGGAACGTCAAAGACGGCCTGCCATTCGGGCTGGCGGCGATGCTGACGCTGGTCTGGTTCAAACGCGACTTGCGGCTTGAAGATCACGAGCCGCTTTATCGGGCGGCGCGCGAGGGCGCGGTTTTACCCCTGTACATTATTGAACCCGATTACTGGCGCCAGCCAGATACGTCGCTGCGCCAATGGCAATTCTGTCGCGATGCAGTGGCCATGCTGGCAAAGCAGCTGGCGGCGCTGGGGCAGCCGCTGCTGCTCAGAAAAGGCCCGGCCAGCCGGGTGCTGCGCGAAGTGCTGGCCCAGTTCCCGATAAGTCAGGTATACAGCCATCAGGAAACCGGCAACAGCTGGACTTACCAGCGCGACCTCGCTGTCGCCCAGCTGCTGTGTGAGAGTGGCATCCCGTGGCGCCAGTTTCGCCAACATGCGGTGTTTCGCGCCCTGGCCGATCGTGATCAGTGGTTTGAGCAAGCCGATGCTTTTCTGAAAAGCCCGCAGCTGCCAACCCCGGCACAATTGCCGCTGATCTTGCCGCAGCAACCTGATTTTAGTTTGTGGCAGGCACCGCAGCGCTCTGACACCATCGCTTGCAAAGCGCAGCAAGCCATCGACCTGCAACCCACACTGGACAGCTTTCTGCAGCAACGCCACTGGCGCTACCAGCGTGATATTTCCAGCCCGCAACAGGCGCAGTACAGCTGCTCCAGACTAAGCCCCTATCTGAGCCTTGGCATGTTGAGCCTGCGCCAGTTGCAGCAACACACCTACCGGCAACTCAAACAAAGCCGGCACGGCGCGCAGCAGCAGGCGCTGTCCGCTTTTTTCAGCCGGCTGCGCTGGCATTGTCATTTTATGCAGAAACTGGAGGACGAGCCGGCGATTGAATTCTGGCCGATGAATCCTTTGTATCAACACATGCGGGCGCCCTTTCAGCCCGCGTTGTTTGATGCCTGGGAGCGTGGCGAAACTGGTTTTCCGCTGATAGACGCCGCGATGCGCTGCCTGCGCGCCACCGGCTGGCTGCATTTTCGCAGCCGCGCTATGCTGGTCGCCTTTGCCAGCTATCAGCTGTGGCTGGACTGGCGGCCACTGGCACTGCATCTGGCCCGCTGTTTTACCGACTACGAGCCCGGCATTCATTACCCGCAGATCCAGATGCAGGCCGGCACCACGTCTATCAATCCCAACCGCATGTATAACCCGCTGAAACAAAGTCAGGATAAAGATCCAAAAGGCCTGTTCATCCGGCAATGGTGCCCGGAACTGGCGAACCTGCCGGATGACTGGCTGCATCAACCCTGGTTGCTGCCAGCGTCGTTACAAAGCCGCTTTGGCGTGGTGCCGGGCCGTGATTATCCGCTGCCGCTGGTCGATTTAGCACAGGCCAGCCGCGAGGCGCGCCAGCGTTTAACCCAGTGGCGTGCCCGCTTTAGTAGCACCGAATGGCAACAGCATCGTGAAGAGGTCCGCGAGCGACATGCCAGCCGCAAAAGACCAGCAGAGCGTCGTCACCGCGCGCAGCCAGATCCGGCTCAGTTTGATTTAGGTTTCTGAGCCGCTTGTAAACGCTCAGGCGGCAGTGCATCAACAAACTGGCGGCTTTGTTCAATCAGCGCCAGCACCGCCTGAAAGAACTGCGGGTCAATCCGCTGCCAGTCGTCATCGGGTGTGTGGTAATGCGGGTGGACGTCGACGCCAAAATACAAATAAGGCAAACCGGCCCGGCGAAACACCGCGTGGTCGCTGGCGTTGGCCCAGTCGACGGCCTGCACACCGCTGCGGCCCAGCCGGCTCTGACGCTGATCGTGCGCCAGCACCAGCCGCACCGGCGAGTGCTGGCCTGACGGGTTTTGGCCTGAGACATTGTAACGGTCCGCAA
>JACCDS010156804.1_pt1 | contig 13137 bp, 14 predicted proteins | sample 7446441 | NCBI WGS metagenome assembly JACCDS01 (sample SAMN15323445, study PRJNA562643) | freshwater metagenome | isolation source: river surface water | place: USA:Blue River Watershed | collected 2017-08-17
CTGCCTGGCGGGTGCGCTGTGGTCTGGCTTCGTGTCTGCCAGCGTGGTGGAGCAGAACGCTACAAGCTCCGCGGCAATGAGTACAGGCTGGCAGTTGCAGGCGGCATCGGGTCTGCAAGTGCCACGGGCAGCGCATAAAACCACGGCGCTGGCGCCGGACTTGCTGCTGGTCAGCGGTGGCTGCAGTGGTTTGCATTGTAGTCCGGTTGAGCGCAGCGCCGAATTGTGGCAGCCGGGCGGCCACAGCCAGACGGCCGGCCTGATGAGCGAACCGCGGGTGTCCCATCTGGCAGTGCGTCTGACCGATGGCCGGGTATTGCTGGCCGGCGGTTGGACCGGCGAGCGCACCACCGCTTCGGCGGAGCTGTTCAGCCTTGCTACCCGTCAGTTTCAGCCGGGTAAACCGATGCAGCAGGCCCGGATGGACGCCAGCGCCACGCTGCTGGCCGATGGCCGGGTGTTGATCGCCGGCGGTGCCCGCGCGACCAATCAGCCAATAGCGGCAGCCGAATTGTTTGTGCCGGCGCTGAATACTTTTGTGCCGGCTGGCACTATGCAACAGGCCAGAGCCCACCATGCCGCTGTGCGTTTGCAGGACGGCCGGGTGTTGCTGATGGGCGGGCTGCAGGCGCCACGTCAGGCCAGCCGGCAGGCCGAGCTGTTTGACCCGGCGACCGGCACTTTCAGCGCAACCGGTGCTATGTTGCAGGCACGCTGTAAACACGCCGCCGTGTTGCTGCATGATGGCCGTGTGCTGGTGATTGCCGGCTCGGCCGACTGTGATGACCGCGCGCGCCTTGCCCAAACCGAATTGTATGACCCAAACACTGGCCAGTTCTCGCCTGGGCCTGTGTTGCAGCAGCCGCGCTACAAAATTGTTGATGCGGCCGCGGTATTGCCAGGCGGTGAAGTGGTGGTGGCGGGTGATGCCAGTGACGTCGAGATCTGGCAGCCCGGCAGCGCGGCTTTTGTCAACGTCAGCACCGGCATTGGCGCCGCGCTGGCCTTTAGCAGCGCCACCCCGCTGGCGGATGGCCGGTTGCTGGTGTTGGGTGGCTACGACGATGACATCAGGCCAACTGCCGGCGCCTGGCTGTTAAGCCGTCTGCCGCTGCAAAAGCAGTTAATTCCCAGTCAGTTGATGCCCAGTCAGTTGCGTCAACTTTCGGTGATTCAAGGTCCTGTGATTCAAAAGCCGGAGATTCAAAACCCGACGATGCAAATGCCGCTGAGCCACAGGCCAGCGCTCCAAACACCATCAGTTGACAGATCGCCGACAGAGGTAACGCCATGACCCCCTCACATCCACTCAACGACGGCCATATTCATGAAGCGATAGACCGGCTGCATGTCGCCGTCCAGTATCTGGAGGCAACGCTGGCCGAGCATGCGCTGATAGCCGCGGTGCCGGCGCTGGCTGCTGAAGTCGATGCGGCCATCGACCGGCTGGCGGCTTTGTATCAGACCATAGGCCAGCATGATCAGGTGGCCGCTTTGTTGCGCCACTATGGTGTGTCACAGCGCGATGGCACAAGATAACGAGCGCCTGATGACGAAGACGCAGGACTGTGCTGTTGTGCCGCTATTGTCTGTCAGGCAGCAGCAAGCGCTGGCCCGGGACGGTTTCTTGCTGCTGACGGGGGCTATCCCGCCTGAAACACTGCCCGCGCTACAGGCGTTGTTTGACCGCTCAGTGCTGCCTGCTGAGCAGTGGCCGGTGCCGCGCGGGCACGACTGGCGCCATGCGCTGCTTGACCTTGAGCCTGCTATTCAGACGCTGTGCCGGTTGCCATTGCTGCTGGCGGCCGCCGGGGCTTTGATTGGTGAGCGGTTTTTTCTGGCGCAGGTGGAAGGGCGCGAGCCGCTTGGCGGTGGTGGTCATCAACTGCTGCATCGCGATTTCTGCGGCCAAAGGCCCGGTGATACCGCGCAGGTGCTGGTATTTCTGGATGATTATGGCCCGGCCAATGGCGCCACCCGGCTGGTGCCGGCCAGCCACAGACCGGCCAGCGCTGCCGATGCCAGCACAGCGACTTTAGGTTCTGGCGCCGGCGGTTCGACACCTGTGCCGGACGAGGCTGAAGCTGCGGCCATTCAGCTGAGCGGTAAAGCTGGCGATGCGCTGATCTTTGACGCCGACCTGTTACATGCCGCCAGCCGCAACCACAGCGGCGCGCGCCGTCGCACTCTGCTGCTCAGTTATCAGAGTGAAGCGCTGTATGCCCAACATCTGCAAACGGCGGCATTGCGTCAGGTGCGGATGGACTGCCGCGAACGTTTTGAGCCGGTCGTCTCCTGAGTGGTATGGCTTGTCAGTGGCGATGGGCTGCTTTAGGCTGACTTTTTTAACAGGAGGTTGGCATGGGATTGTTTGGCAAATTACTCGGTAACGCCGGCGCGGCGGATTTGGACGAAGTGGAGCAGGATTTACAGCAAATTCTGTTGCCTGATGAGAAGCCGCAGCAAGCTTATAAAGTGATCCGCGACCTGATTGTCTTTACCGACAAGCGGCTGATCCTGGTGGATAAACAAGGCCTGACCGGCTCGAAAAAAGAATTTATGTCGGTGCCTTATCGCGCCGTGGTGCGCTTTAGCGCTGAAACCAAAGGCCATTTTGATATGGAGTCTGATTTAAAAATCTGGCTCAGCAGCACCGAAGCGCCCATCGTGAAAACCTTCAGTAAAGACAGCGCCATTTTAGATGTGCAAAAAGCACTGGTGCAGTATTGCTGCCGCTGAACAAAACCAGAGGGTGTGCGATGACACCACTGTTGCTGAGTGTCGGCGCCCTTTATGTGTTATGTGCAGGTTCGCCGGTTTGGATGCGATGACGTCAGGTGCAAGGTTATGACAGGGAGCGACCAGAAAACCGACTTGTCGAATGGTTACCAGGCTATCGCAGACGAGTTCCGCTATTGGCGTGAGCAGTCAGTCGTGGGCTCTGACACAGTGCGGCGCTGGGCTTTGCAGCTGCCCAAAGGCGGCGATGTACTGGATTTAGGTTGTGGTTCAGGGTTGCCGCTGGGGCTGGTGCTGCAGCAGGCTGGCCTGACGCTGTATGGTATTGATGCTTCGCCAACGCTCTGTGCGGCTTATCGTCAGCATCTGCCGCGCGCGACTGTGGCCTGTGAAGCGGTGCAGCATTCGGCGTGGTTCGGTCGGCAGTTTGACGGCGTGCTGGCGGTCGGGTTGCTGTTTTTATTGCCCATCGACACTCAGCTGGCACTCTTTGCCAAAGTGGCGCAGGCGCTCAGGCCTGGCGGGCGGTTTTTGTTCAGTGCGCCGGCGCAGTGCTGCAGCTGGACCGACGTGCTGACTGGTCAGCATTCGGTGTCGCCCGGTGCTGCCGCTTATCAGGCAGCCGCTGCTGCGGCCGGGTTGCAACTGGACGCGCAGTTGCAGGACAGCGGCGGCAATCATTATTTTTCGATGCGACGCAGCGACCTTGCGCAGCAACCGGCCGGCGTAGCAGGCTGATTGCCGCAGCGAATTGCCGGACACAGAGGCCTGATTAACGCGAAGTGCAGATTGTCGCAAGAGTGTTTATTGCAGCTGGTTGCTTGTCGCAGCAAGCTGATTGTCACAAAAGGTTGAGTGTGGCCCGGTACGCCGGGCGTTTGCGCCGTTTTACACAGTTTTGCGCCGTGGCGCCTGCGGTGCCGTCTGTCCCCGTGGTTACCCCGCTGGTCACGCTGCCAGTATGTCGCCTTGCCTTATGGTTAATCTGCTGTTTGGAATCATGGACCACCAAGCAGGAGCATTTGATGAACAACCTCAACCGTCTTGTTATTTCAATCAGCATCAGCAGCCTGATCGGCTGGAGTGGCCTCGCTGTGGCCGACAGCAATACAAACACCGCACAGCTGGCCGCTGCACAAGCAACAGCCTTGAGCGACACATCAGCAGCCCTCGGCAACACATCAACAACCCTCAGCGCAGCACAAATCCGCCAGCAGGTGGAGCAGGTCAATGCGGCACAAAACCAGATGATGCGTCAGGGCTCAGTGCCGGCCGATATTGCCGCATTATTTGCGCTCTACAGCGCCGGTTTCAGTTATTTGCACCCGCAATATGGCGGCACATACAGCCGCGCCGAACTGGAGCAAAATTCACTGCGCAATCAGGCGGCCGGGCGTTTTAATCTGACACAGGACCGCTACCAGATCCGCCAAATTCTGACCGGCCACAATGCGGCGGCGGTCGAACGGCTGGAGCTGGCGAGCGGCCAGACACATCTGACGGTGTTCGAATTTAGCGGTGACAAAGTGTCGCGCATTATTGAATACTGGCAATAAATCACGCCGCAACTTCAACAGGAACAAAGAATGTATCAGGGCAGTTGTTTATGTGGGCAGGTCCGGCTCAAGGTCGCAGGCCCGATTGAATCGGTGATCCATTGCCATTGTTCAAGGTGTCGCAAAAGCAGCGGCACCGCTTATGCCACCAATGGTTTTATCGCCCGCAGCGGCCTGACGATTGAATCAGGTGCTGAACTCATCCGCAGTTATCAGTCGGCGCCGGGCAAACTGCGGCATTTTTGCGGCAACTGTGGCTCGCCGCTTTACAGCAGCAACGAACAGACGCCAGAGCGGCTGCGTATCCGGCTGGGCGTGCTGGATTCGGATATTGTTGAACGGCCGGTCTCGCACAACTTTATGTCGTCGCGGGCCAACTGGGATGACCCGGACGCAGTACTGCCACATTCCGACGGCTATGAAGCCGGCCGCGACTGACCACTGCATCACTGTCCGGACTTGTCAGCACGGCTGGTTCGACTTAAGGTAAACCGTTGCCAAAGCGCGGATGGCGCAGGTAACCCCCGATTTGTCAGTGCCTGTTCGTCAGTGCCTCTGACCGCACTGCAACTGCCCGGAGCTTTAAGATGGACCAGCCTGATACCCGCCAACGCATTGTTATTGCTGCAGATCAGCTGTTTTATCAGCATGGTTATGCGCATTGTTCCTTTAGTCAGATCGCCGAATCTGTGGGCGTTTCCAGCGGCAATTTTTATCAGCACTTCAGCAGCAAAGACGACATTCTGGCTGCTGTGATCGGGCAACGCCAGCAGCGAACCCGCCAGATGTTGGCCGGCTGGAGTGAAGGCCGCACGCCCAAAGCGCGCATCCAGTGTTTTATCCGTATGTTTGAACAACATCAGCTGCAGATCAGCCGCTTTGGTTGCCCGATTGGCACTTTATGCGCTGAACTGACCCGGCTGGCGCATCCGCATGCTCCCGGCGCCCGTCAGCTTTTTGATTTGATGCTGCATTGGCTGCGTGACCAGTTTGTTGAGCTCGGCCGGGTGGACGACGCCGACACGCTGGCGATGCATCTGCTGGCGAGCAGTCAGGGCGTCGCCACACTGGCCTGCACCTACCAGCAACCCGCGTTGCTGCAAGCCGAAGTGGTGCGTTTAACTGAATGGCTGGACCGCTGCTGCCCTGACTGAAGCCAAGTCAAAACAAGGAGTTGCTGATGGACCAAACGATCATCGGGCCCGACGGTCAGCCGCGTTGTCGCTGGAGCGCAGCCGCGCCTGAGTTTGTCCCGTATCACGACCAGGAATGGGGTTATCCGGTCGTCGACGATATCCGGTTGTTTGAAAAGATTTGCCTGGAAAGTTTTCAATCAGGCCTGAGCTGGCGCACCATTCTGGCGAAAAGGCCGGCGTTCCGGCTGGCGTTTGCCGGTTTTGATTTTCAGCAGGTGGCGCTGTTTACTGAGGCGGACGTGGCGCGTTTGCTGGCGGACAGCGGGATAGTGCGCCATGAAGGCAAAATCCGGGCGGTGATTAACAATGCCGCCCGCGCGGTCGAGCTGGTGCAACAACAAGGGTCGCTGGCGGCTTTTTTCTGGCAGTTTGAGACGCCACAGGCCGAACTTGCCACGCCACAAACACAGTCCAGTTCGGCGCAGTCGGTGGCCTTGTCCAAAGCCCTGAAAAAACTCGGCTGGCAATTTGTTGGCCCCACCACCTGCTTTGCTTTTATGCAGGCGATGGGGCTGCTGAACGATCATGCGACCGGCTGTGTCTGCCGGCCGCTGGCGGCGGCCGCGCGGGCAGCCTTTGTACCGCCAGGGCGGACCTAATCAGCCTTTGTTCTGCTGATGGCGCGTTTTGGCGGCTTCAAACAGTTGACTGACCGGAGCTTTCACCTGATTAAACTCCAGTTGCTCGCCTTCCGGCCCTTTGCAGTACGCTAAGGCCCAGCCGTTTGAAGGCCCCGCACTGATCTCCAGCGCATTGCTGCTTTGCGGCGCCTGCCGGCGGCCTTGTTCGCTTGCGACATCTACATTGCGGTTACAGCGCACATTGTCCATACCACGCGCTTGAGCGGCGGCTTCAAAGTCGGCAATAAACTGGTCGAAGTTCACGCCTGGGTCGACCTGAAATGACAAATGCATATTGGTTGGAAAGGCTGGCGCGGTGAACGGATGCGCCGGCGCAAAAGTGCCTTCAGTCCAGGCTTTTTGCTCGGCGTCGCGATACTGCAACAGCTCAATCACCACGTTATCAAACTGGATAAACACCACGTCGAGCCGCTGATCGCCACTGCGCAAATTCGGCACGCCGGTGGCCTGCGGGTTCAGCTTGCGGCTGGCGGCCGCTAAATCATCGGCCTGCATCAGGGTGTTGTGGATGCTGGCACCCTGGAAATCGCCGTCGCGCATCACTTCAGTACCGCCCAGTACCTGGGTGTAAAACTGATAAGCGCGGTCGATATTACGCACTGTGATGCCAAAGTGCTGCACGCCCTGAATACTGGCTGCGACGCTGTTGCCCGGAACAGTGTTAGTTGGAGCAGCCAGTGCTGTTGAGGCACTGGCGAGTAAAACGCCTGCAGTCAGGCTGTGGATTGCGGTTTTGAATTGGCTTTTCATGAAATTTCTCCTGTCAGGCGGGCTGCCACCGGCAGCGCCGCAAAATATGTTGAATGAGGCAATAGTTCGGTGTTAACGGCCAGGCTGGCCCTGCGTGCCGGTCCAGACCCGCATAATCAGGTAAGGCGGTTTACCCAAGTCCTGTGCGCCGCTGAAAATCGGGTTACGGTGCAGCTGGTTGACCGCGACATAGAGCCAGGATTTATCGCCAAAATGCGCGTTGTCCGGCCACAGCATGCGTGAGTCACGCACCAGTGGTTTCAGCTCGCCGTCTTTGGTCAGCACGTCGATGCCGTTATCGGGCAGATTGGTAATAAAGTGGTTGCCTTCGGCGTCGGTGGCGGCGCCGTCGGAGATTGGTTTATTGCCGACTTTGTAAATCGCTTTGCCAATCACCTGGTCCGGCGCTTTGTTGCGCAGCAGCCGGGCTGGCAGGCCGTACCAACTGGTGCCGTTCATCGCGCCGAAAAACAGCGTTTCACCGTCGGCAGATAAAGTGATGGGGTTAATACCGACGCGGGCCGGCGCCATCTTGCCGCCTTCGCCAGGGAACAGCAGCGGTTTGCCTTCAACCACCAGCTCGATGTCATCGGCCGCCAGTGCCGGATGGTTGCTGAAACGGCGTGCATTGCCGCTGTGCAGGTCGACCATCACAATCGCCGGTTCCAGCCCGCAGTCGGCGATATAGACCACACCGCGCTCAGCGTCGACCGCCAGGTCCTGCAGGATCTGGGTGGCTGGCGCGGTGTTTTTATCAAAATCATGGCGATACACCAGCTTGCCGCTGTGGATATAAAAAGCCAGCAGCTTGGGTGGCTGTGGTTTGTCCAGCCAGTTGCCATGGTCAATCACCCAGAGCCGGTCCTGGCTGTCGATCACCACGCCATGTGGCGTGTTTAACACATCGGGGCCAGAACCCGGCGCGGCATTCCAGCGTTCATCCGGAAAGGGTTTGTAGCTGTTGCGGCCGGTGATCTCAATCAGTTGCACCGGGCCGCGGCGCATGCCATGGATACTGGCAAAAATACGGCCATCTTTGGAGGCGGTGACATTGCCCGGCGTGATATCGAGCTCTGCCACCACTTCCAGCTGGCCGATTTGCGGCGTTGCAGCACTGATAGTGGTCGCTGTGGATACTTCAGTGGCAAATGCGGTGCTAATGGCACCCGCTAACAAGCTGATGGCGAGCAGGGCTGTGGTACGTTTTTTCATGATAAAGCTCCTTAGTAACGGTGTTGCTCAGGGCTGCCGGCATAGCCTACAGTCCAACAAATCAAAAGGTTCAGGCGGCAGCCACTAACACAGCGCGGCTGACGGCCGGTGTGATGTCGCCGTATTCGCCCAGCGCGGTCATGCCATGTGCGGTCAGTTTGTCCAGCACAGCGCTGAAATCGGGCTTTTCGATGCCATAAGCGGACAAGCGGGTTGGTACACCCAACGCTTCAAAAAACTGGCGGGTGGCGGCAATCGCGGCATCGATGCGTTCATCTTCGTTACCGGCTTCAATGCCAAACACCCGGCTGGCGTATTGCAGCAATTTGGCTTTTTTCTGGCTGCGGCGGGCTTCCAGCATGGCCGGCAACACAATCGCGAGCGTCTGGGCATGGTCCAGCCCATACAGCGCTGTCAGTTCGTGACCAATCATGTGAGTTGACCAGTCTTGCGGCACACCGGCACCGACAAAACCATTGAGCGCCATAGTTGCTGCCCACATCAGATTGGCCCGGGCGTCATAATCGGTCGGGTTTTGCAGTACTTTCGGGCCATCACTGACCAGCGTCTGCAGCAGGCCTTCGGCCAGAAAATCCTGTACCTTGGCATTGACCGGATAGGTCAGGTATTGCTCAGCGACATGGACAAAAGCATCAACCACGCCGTTGGCACTTTGGCTGGCCGGTAAACTGAAAGTCACTGTCGGGTCCAGCACGGCAAACTTTGGGATCACCAGCTCAGATTTAAAATGCAGCTTGTCACCGGTTTCGCGCCGGCTGATCACCGCGCCGCTGTTCATTTCCGAGCCGGTCGCCGGTAAAGTCAGCACAGCACCAAGCGGCACTACGTCCGTGAGCGCAAGTGTCTCGTCAGCAAAGCGGGTCAGGATGCTCCAGGGTTCGTCGGCGTAATTGAGCGCCGCCGCGATAAATTTGCTGCCATCAATCACTGAACCGCCGCCGACCGCCAGCACATAATTGACCTGATGCTGCCGGCCCAGCTGTACGGCATTAAGCAGCGTGGCATAGTCCGGGTTGGCTTCGATGCCGCCAAATTCGGTGACGGCGAAACCTGCCAGCGCCTGACGCACCTGCCCCAGCACGCCGTTACGCAGCACACTGCCGCCGCCGTAAGTCAGCAGCACCCGGCTGCCCGCCGGTAACTGAGTGGCCAGCTGGGCGATTTGGCCCTGACCGAATAACACTTTGGTTGGCGCGTATAAAGTAAAGTTAAACATGGTGAATTCCTCGGGTTTGCGTTGGGATTGCGTGCATCTTAGTGAGCCGTTAAACAACCGTGTAGCTAGATAACAGTTGTTTTATTGCCAACCAAAAGTTGATAATTGTGATGATGCGAACAGATTAACCGGAGGCGGTGATGGATGATTTCAGAGCTGTGATGCTGTTTGTGCGGGTGGCCGACAGCGGCAATTTTCAGAAAACCGCCATTGCGCTGGGCATGACGCCGCAGGCAGTCAGCAAGTCGATTGCGCAGTTGGAGCATCAGCTGGGGTTTCGGCTGTTTCACCGCACCACCCGCAAAAACAGCCTGACCGAAGATGGTCAGCGTTTTTTAGAGCAGGTCAGGCCAAATCTGGCGGGGCTCAGCCGCGCCATCAGCGAAGCGAGGGAGCAAACCCCTGACAGCGGCGGCCTGATCCGCATTTGTGCCACCCGCAGTGTCGGTATTCAGGTGTTATTGCCGCTGTGTGCCGAGTTTCGCAAGCTTTACCCCAAAGTAGAATTTGAACTGGTCACCGAAGAAAAAATGACCGACATGGTGGAAAGCCGCATCGATATTGGTTTTCGCTCCGGCACTATGCCGGATTTGCAGGTGATTTCCCGCCGCTTATTTCCGCTTCGGCTCATCCCCTGTGCCTCGCCGGCTTACTTGCAGCAGTTTGGGATGCCGATGAGCGTGGCCGAACTGCAACAGCAGCATCTGTGCACCGGTTATCGCCATGCAGTGACCGGCAAACTGATGCCGTGGGAATTTGAACAAGGCGGCGAGACGCAGTTTTTTAATATTCCGGCGGTGTTTTGTGCCAATGATTCCGGCGTGGAGATGGAAGCCATTCTGGCCGGCCATGGCGCCGGCATTATGGACAGCCTGCTGGTGACGCCACAAATCCGCAGTGGCGCTTTAGTGCCGTTTTTAGTCGACCAGATCAGCTCCCGCATGGGGGTGTATATCTATTATCCGCACCGCACTGACATGCCACGCCGGGTGCGCGCTTTTATCGATTTTGTCGTGCCGCGCCTGCTGGACAATCCGCTGTATGTGCCGTCACTGCAGGAACTGTCTCAGTATCAACAGCGCTATTTGCAACAGCAACAGCCCTTAGCACGCTAGGGCGCTCGCCAGCCGCCGATTGATCACGCGGTCAGACGGGCGCTGCTGCCACTTCGGCGACAACTTCGGCAATCAGCGCCCGCAGCCAGCGATGTGCCGGGTCCTGCCGGTAGCGCACATGCCAGGCCATTTCAATCGGAAAAGCGCCTAAATCAACCGGCGCCGGCACAATCTTCAGCCGCGGGTCGCGCGCCAGCTGGCGGCAAATCAGCCTTGGCAGCGTCGAGCAATAATCGGTGACTGCAATCATCTCCGGAATGGCCAGAAAATGGGTAACTGACACTGCGACGTCGCGTTTGAGCCCCTGTTTTTCCAGCGCCTGAAACAATCCGGCTTTAAGCCGGCCCGGCGGTAACATATTGACGTGTTTGAGTTGTTCGTACTGGGCCCGGTTGATACTGTCACCAATCAGCGGATGGTCGGCACGCACCACGCAAGCGAGACTGTCCTCGCCAAGCTGCTGCACCACCAGATTGTCCGGCGGATCAATGATGCGTCCGATCACCATGGTGGTATCGCCGGACACCACGCCGGTGTCGGTTAAATCCGAGCCATAAGGTGTCAGCCGCAGTTTAATGGCGGGCGCTTGTGCCCGAAGCCGCGCCACAATGGCCGGCATCAGCGCATATTCGACATAACTGTTTGGCGCTATGGTCACCAGCTGGCAGGCGTTGGCCGGGTCGAAATCACGTTGACCCAGCACCACATCATCAAGGCTGGCCAAAGCGCTGGCGATGACTGGCGCCAGCTCCAGCGCTTTTTGTGTCGGCTGCATGCCGTAACGTTCACGGATAAACAGCGGGTCATGCAGCATGTCGCGCAGCCGGGTCAGGGCGTTCGACAGCGCAGGTTGGGTCATGCTAAGCCGTTCGGCAGCACGGGTCACACTGCGCTCTTCCATCAGCGCCAGAAAAATCGGCAACAGGTTCAGATCATATTTCATCAGCGGGTCGCTCCGGTGCAGCCACGATAGGCGGTTAGGGCTTAGATATATTCTAGACGATATATCTTAAATTCAATGAATCAATTGGATGAATAAGTTCAGGCAGCGCATGCTTGGCAGCGATGAAACACCAGCCCCGGCGTATTGGGGCAGATGCGGCGACAGACGCCATGAACCCTGTGCCGGCTACACCCGGCAGCGCACTGAACGAGGATACACTGATGAAAAACCTGACTGACACCGCCGCCCATCCGGCTTTGTTCCAACCCTTGCAGCTGGGTGCTTATCAGCTGCCGAACCGGATTTTTATGGCGCCATTGACCCGCTCGCGCTCATTGGCCGACGGCCATGTCCAGACGCCGCTGCATGCGCTGTATTATGGCCAGCGCGCCAGTGCCGGCCTGATTATTTCCGAAGCGACCCAAATCAGCCAGCAAGGTCAGGGTTATGCCTGGACGCCGGGCATCTACACCGACGCGCAGGTACAAAGCTGGTTGCCGGTGACAGCTGCCGTGCATAACGCTGGCGGCCGGATTTTTAACCAGCTGTGGCATGTCGGCGGCGTGTCGCACCATGTGTTCCAGCCTGACCAGCAAGCACCGGTGTCGGCTAGTGCCTGGACGCCTGCCGGTATGACATTTGTCGGCAACTATCACCCGGATGGCCCCATAGTGCCGCACCCGGAGGCGCGGGAAATGACCAAAGCCGATATCAAACAGCTGATTAAAGACTATCAGCACGCGGCGTTAATGGCACTGAAAGCCGGCTTTGACGGCGTTGAGTTCCATGCCGCCAACGGCTATCTCATCGACCAGTTTTTACGCGATTCTGTCAACAAAAGAACCGATGAATATGGTGGTTCAGTCGAAAACCGCATTCGCCTGCTGTTGGAAGTGGTCGATGCTTTACTGGAAGTGCTGCCGGGCGAAAAACTAGGTGTGCGTTTAACCCCGATTGACGGTGTTGGCGGCAGCTACGACAGCGATCCGGCCACTTTATACACCGCCGCCGCCCAAGCGCTGGCCGGCAAGGGCCTGGCATATTTGCATGTGGTGCGGCCAAACAGCCATGTCAGCAGCGAGAAAAACCTGGGCAGCGGCGAAGCCATAGTGCTTGCCATGCGGGCAGCTTTTGATGGTGTCTTTATCATCAACGGCGAATTCAGCCCAGAGGAAGCCGAAGCCTGGATAGCCGCCGGCAAAGCAGACGCCGTGTCATTCGGCCGGCCTTTTGTCGCCAATCCGGATTACCCGGCGCGAATTGCGCAAAACGGCCCCTATAATCAGGCAGACCGCGCGACCTTTTTTGGCGGTGATCACCGTGGTTACACCGATTACCCGAGTCTGGCGCATAGCACCAGCGTTTCGAACTAAGACTGCAACATCAGGAGAATGATCATGGCTTTAAAAGAAATTCTGCCCGGCAAACTGGGTTTTGGTACCGCACCGCTTGGCAATATGTTCCGCGACATTCCGGAAGCGGAAGCGCGTGCAACGGTCGACGCGGCCTGGAACGACGGCATCCGCTATTTTGACAACGCGCCTTTTTACGGCGCCGGCCTGGCCGAACTGCGGATGGGTGAAGCCTTAGCCGGTCGCAACAGAGCCGATTATGTCATCAGCACCAAAGTAGGCCGGCTGGTGCTGGATGAAATCGAAGATGTCAGCGCCCGCGATTTAGGCGAAAAAGGCGATGTGTTCAGATATGGCCGGCCGAATAAAATCGTCAACGACTATTCCGCAGATGCC
>JACCDS011351065.1_pt1 | contig 13136 bp, 6 predicted proteins | sample 7446441 | NCBI WGS metagenome assembly JACCDS01 (sample SAMN15323445, study PRJNA562643) | freshwater metagenome | isolation source: river surface water | place: USA:Blue River Watershed | collected 2017-08-17
CCACCATGCCGGGTGCGCAGAACAAGCAGATCGCCGAGGTGCTGTGCATGAGCGAGCACACCTTGCGCAATCACCTCACCTCCATCTTCGGCAAGCTCCAGATCAAGCACCGCTTCGATCTCTTCACCTTCGCGCAGTCCCATCGCAGTCGCCTCCAGGTGAGCAGCGTCCTGCCCGACTCCAGCACGCTGGGATAAGCCGAAGGGCTGGGCCGGAGCCCGGCCTCCACCGCTCCTTGTCCCGGAATGGCTCATCAATTCATGGGTCATATGTCCTGTTTTATATAAATCAAAACAGGACATCTTTACTGCACAGAAAGGGCACTCCCTACCGTGCAAGCACCTCGGCTGGTACATACAGTTACATACGTAACGAAACAGGTCAGGAAGCCGGTAAACCCCGTGGGGTAAGCAGGGGCTCGTGACAGATACACCCGAACGCATGGCCTAAGGCACAGGGATGAGCGGACGGGTCTGACGTGGACCGAGATTGAGACAGAGCGAGATGGACAAGGACAAGCCACAGTCGGGGAGGGGGCAGACCCTATTGAGCCGCTACAGGAGCGTGCTGGGGGTTGGCCGTGCGCCCAGCGGCCTGGGTCTGCTCTTTCTCCTGTCCATGGTGCATGAGCTGGCACGCGCCGATGGCGGCGAACTCGATGCCGCGCAACTGGCTGCACTCTCGAGCCGTCTGGCCGGGCAGCGCGATGAGCTGCTGGCCATGGTGGATGTCATCCGCAGCAGCTATCCGGAAATCTCGGACCAGCTCTACGGCGAGCAGATCTCCGACGCGACGCTCGGCAGTGACAGCGAGATCGATCTGTCGGCCCTCGCCGAGGAAATCAGTGCGCTTGAAGCCTCCGGCTATCTGGACCAAGAGGACATCCTGCGCCTGCACAAGGCGCTCCAGGCCTTGCAGGAGGAAGCAGCGCGCGGTGATGCGGTCGTCGTGGCCCAGGCTGGCGCATCCGCAGCCACGGACGGGGACCCTGCCGTTGACGGCAGGTCGGGTGACCGGGCCGCATCAGGCGAGGGCGGGGCTGCCGGTGCCGAGGAGGCGGCGCTGGATATCGAGGCCTTGCCGCCGCCTGGTGCTGGCCCGCTGCTGGCCCTGGGTCCTCTGGTGGCCGGCGGGGCGACCATCGCCGCCGCCAGTATCGTCACCGATCCCGGGGCGGATGGCTCCGTGCTGGACACGACTGCTCCGGTGTATGTCAGCACCGCGACGTCGATTGCCGCCCAGACGATCACCCTGACCTACAGCGAGGCCCTGAGCACGACGGGGGCTCCGCTGGCGAGCAGCTTCTCGGTACAGACGCGTGCCACCGCCACCGACCCCTGGGGTTCCGCGCTCACCCTCGACAGTGTCACCGTCTCTGGCTCGACCGTGGTGCTGGACCTGAACGGCACACCGCTTCAGACCGGCCAGTTGTTGAGGATCACCTACACCGATCCGGCCGGCGACGCCATCAATGCCATTCAGGATGCGGCCGGCAACGATGCCGCCACCGTGGTCGTGAGCATGGGTATCGTGGCCGATGGTTATGTGCGCGGAGCGCAGATCTACATCGATGCCAACGGCGATGGTGTGGCGCAGGCGGGTGAGCGGCTCGAGGGTGCGACGACCGATGCCAACGGCAACTTCTTCCTGCCCGACAGTGTCGGCAGCGGCGCCATCCTGGCTGTCGGAGGTGTCAACATCGACACGGGGGTGGCCAACACCATCGTGCTGAAGGCGCCTGCGGGTTCGATCATGATCTCGCCGCTGACCACCCTCGTGCAAAGCTACATCGAGCAGAACGGTGGCTCCGTGGCCCAGGCCAATACGGTGGTGGTGGCTGCGCTGGGCATCACCCTGCCGGCGGGCCAGACGCTGGCCACCTACGATCCGCTGGCGGCGCTGGCCGCCAATGGCAGCGATGCGGATGCGCTGGGCGTGCAGAAGGCGGCGGCCCAGGTGGCGACCATTGTTCAAGCCGCAGCGGCACAACCCGGCGGGGGTGCCAGCGCCACGGCTGTGGCTGCCAACGTCATCACCAATCTGGTCAACCAGATTGAAACCGCGGCGGCGAGCAGCACGACGGTGAGCCTGAGCGACACCACGACAATTGCCGCCGTCCTGGGCTCGGCAGGTACCACGGTGAGCGTTGCTGAGGTGGAAAGCGCCACGGATGACATTGCCGCGGCGACGACCCTGAGCGGCATTTCCGCAGCCCAGGCCGCGCTGCTCGATACCACCGCGCCTGTCGCGCCCACCGGGCTGGCCGTGGTCGCCAGCTCCGACACCGGGGTGTCCAACACCGACGGCGATACCCGGGACACCACACCGACAGTGCGTGTGACACTCAACGTCACCGCGACGGATGGCACGGCCGCCGTGGCTGGCAACACTGTCAGGATCTACGAGGGTGCAGTCCAGCTGGGGTCGGCAACGCTGACCTCGGGCCATATCGCCAGCGGTTATGTGGACATCACCGTCAGCGCGCTGTCGCCGGGCGAACACAACCTGAGGGCGACGGTCTCGGATGGTGCGAGTCCCCCCAATGTGTCTGCAGATTCGGCGCTGTACAACATCTCCATCGAGACGGGTGCGCCTGCTGCCCCCGGCTTCGGTCTGGCGGTCGACAGCGGCGTGTCCGGTACCGACGGCATCACCAATAACGGCACGGTCCACGTGACCGGCCTGGAGCCAGGCGCGAGTTTTCAGTACAGCACCGATGGTGGCAGCCTGTGGACCACGGGCAACGGCAGCAGTTTCACGCTGCCCGGAACCGCCTTCTACCAAGCCGGGGCGATACAGGTCCGGCAAACCGACGTCGCGGGCATCGTGGGCCCGGTGGCAAGCAGCAGCTCCAACATCACGGTGGGCAACGGCACAGCGCTGACCATCGCCTCAGCGACCGAAGCGGGAACGCTGGGTACCCTGCTGGCGCAGGGGAACCAGGACGGCTACCTGCAGGTGCTGGACCTGGCGGACAACAGCATCGACATCACGGCAGCCCAGGCCAGGCTGCTGATCGACCAGGGACTGCAGTTCGCTGCCGACGATACGGTCCATGTCCAGGCCAGCGGCACCCTGCTGAACACCAGTCTGACCGGCTTGCAGCAGCTCGGTGTCGACACCGTGGCCATCACCGGCGTGTCGGGTGACTACGCGGTGGCGGCCGGCAGCGGCGCGCTGGATTTCGGCGCGCTGCCCGTCCTCTCCGCGGGCCCGGGAGTCAACGTCGGTCTGGAGCTGGCCGACAGCCTGCTCCAGGCGCCGACCACCAGCCTCCAGGCGGGTCAGCTGCTGGCTGCCGGCATTGATGTGCTGACGGCCGCCGATGGCAGCCTGAGCGTGGGCTCGGAACAGCTGGAAGCCATCCGCAACGGCGGTCTGGCCTTCGACACGGCCGACAGCATCACGATGCAGATCGCCGGCGCCAGCGAAGGCGTGGCCATCAGCAACCTGGTCGGGTCCTTCAGCGCACCGGGTACCGCCGGCTACGACTACGACATCGACATCCTCGATGCCCTGGACAACACCCTCACCATCACCGACGCCCAGGCCAGCGCGCTTGTGGGCGAGAGCCTGGTCTTCGCCGCCGACGATACGGTCACCGTCAATGCCACGGTGGGCAGTGCCGTCGGCACGCAGCTGCAGACCAGCCTGCACGGACTGCAGCAGCTGGGGGTGGACATCGTCGGCATCACCGGTGCCACCAGCGGTGTGGTCGACATCCAGGCCGGCGGCACGGTGGACTTCGGCAACCTGCCGCAGGTCAACACACCGTCGGGCGTACTGGCGGGTCTGGAGCTTTCCGATGCGGCCGTGGGTGGCCTGTCCGGTGGCGACATGGCCGCGCTGGCAGGCAGGGGCTTCGACGTGCTCTCGGCCAGCGACAACAACCTGACCCTGACGTCGGCCCAGGTCGATGCGATCCATGCCGCGGGCCTGCAGCTCAACCCGGCCGACAGTGTCACGGTGGAGATCGCATCGGCCAACGAAGCGGCGGCAGTGAGTGGCCTGGTGACGGCCATCGGCACGGCAGTCGGTGTGCCGGGGGCCTACCGTGGCGACATCGACGTGCTCGACGTGGTGGACAACGGCATCAGCATCAGCGATGCCCAGGCCAGCGCGCTGGTCGGTGCCGGCCTGCAGTTCGCTGCCGGCGATACCGGCGTCGCGATCCAGGCCAGCGGCACGCATCTGAGCACCAGCCTGACGGACCTGCAGCGCCTGGGGGTGGACCTTGTCCATACCGATGGCGACGTCAACACCGTGGTGCTCGACTGGGGCACGAGCGGTGGCGTGGGCAACACCCTGCCGGTGTTCGACAGCGCGGACCAGGTGAAGGTATCGGTGCGCGACAGCGAACTCGACGAGGTGGTCAGCTTCCTGGGCGCCGGTGGGCACAACACGCCGAATATCGACGTGCTGTCCATCGCGCTGCGCGATGCCTTTGGCGCCGAACTCGCGGGTTCGGGAGCTGGAGACCCGCTGTTCCAGATCAACAACATGGGCGTCGAGCTCAACGCATCCGTCGACCAGCTGGTCACCCTGGGCATGATCCTCGAGGCGGCCGACGGTTCCAACGATGCCCTGGCCGCCCTCTACGGGCTGTCGGGCCTCACCCTGGCAACAGGCCTCGCTGCGGCTGGCATCAGCAAGATCCATGTGGATGCCGTCACGCAGTTCCAAGTGACCGATGGCGATCTCAACGCCCTGTTGAACGCCGGTCTCGTCTCCGCCAATGCAGCGGCAGATGTCACTGTGACCAACACTGACGGCACCCTCGATGTCACGCTGGCCCAACTGGCCAACATCGGTGCCGATCAGGTGCAGACTTCCGGCGCAACACTGCAGGTGGATGCCGGTGTCAGCTTCTCGACGGGGGCCGAACTCACGGCGGCCCTCCATCAGCTGGTGGCAACGTTCGAAGCCCAGGGTGGCGGCACGGTGCAGCAGCTGTTCGAGGCAGCCGACACGGTCGACCTGCGTGTGGCAGGCTCGCTACCCGACTTCGCGTTGGATGCCGGCCTGGCGACGAAGCTGCAGCTGTTGGGGATCGATGACATCAAGGACGCTGATGGCCATTCAATCAAGCCCAACCCCTGAGATCCCCCTGAGCGTATCCGCTGACCTCGGCGGCCGTGTGCGGGCCGACGCGGCGCGGGAGGGTGCGCATGCTTGACAAAGCCCTCGGCCTGCTGTCCCCCTGCACACCAGGCCAGAACAATCCCTTGCGTGAGGTGCTGGGCCAGTGCCGCCAGGCCTTCTGGCTGACGGCGGTGCTCACCTTCGTCATCGAGCTGCTGTCGATCAGCCCCATCCTGTACATGATGAACATGTTCGACCGGGTACTCAGTAGCCGCAGCCACGTGACCCTGGTGTCGCTCACCGTGCTCATCCTCGGCCTGTACGTGTTCTGGTCGGCGCTGGAGTGGCTGCGTTCCCGGCTGATGGTGCGTATCTCCATGCGGGTGGACTGGGACCTCGCAGCCGCCACCTTCGATGCAGCTTTTCGTCGTTATGTAGGGCGCAGGAAAGTCGACGTGCACCAGGTGCTGGGCGATCTGTTGCAGGTCCGGCAGTTCCTCACGGGTCAGCCCATCCTGGCGCTGATGAGCGCGCCGTTCGCGGTGCTGTTCATCATCGTCGGCGCCTTCTTCCATCCCTACCTGGCGGTGTTCATCCTGGTGGCGTCGGCCATCCTGCTGGTGGTGAGCTACATGACGCAGCGCGTCACCACGCCGGTGCTGCGTGCAGCCAACGAGGCCAAGGCCGACTCCAACCGGATGGCGGCACAGAGCCTGCAGCACGCCGAGTCGGCCCTGGCGCTGGGCATGCAGGCGGCCATCCGGCGCCGCTGGTACCAGCGTCACCAGGGTTACCTCGGCATGCAGGCTCACGCCAGCGAGGCGGCGGGCGTGATGGGCGGCGCCAGCGGCTTCCTGCAGCACGCCTTCCCTTCGCTGCAGATGGCGCTCGCGGTCTACCTGGCGATCGAAGGGCAGATCACCGGTGGCATGGTGATGGCCGCGACCTTTCTCATCGCCAAGGCGGTGGCGCCGATCCAGAAGCTGCTGGGCAGCTGGAGCGAGATCGTCGCAGCGCGCCAGTCCTTCGAGCGGCTGGAGCAGATGCTGCTGGAGGACGACCTCCACCAGGATCGCCTCACCCTGCCACCCCCGAAGGGCCGGCTGCTGGTGGAGCATGTGGTGGCGTTGCCGGACGGGGCGAAAAAGCCCGTGATCGACGGTGTGAGTTTCACCATGATGCCGGGCGAGGTGACCGCCATCGTCGGGCCCAGCGCCGCCGGCAAGTCCTCGCTGGTGCGCCTGCTGGTGGGGATCTGGCGTCCGGTGGCCGGCTCGGTGCGGCTCGATGGCGCCAACGTGGCCGACTGGGTGCGCGACGATCTGGGGTCGAACATCGGCTACGTGCCCCAGGACATCGGCTTCTTCGAAGGGACGGTGGCCGAGAACATCGCCCGCCTGGGCGCGGTGGACGACGGGAAGGTCGTCACGGCCGCCAAACTCTCGGGCATGCACGAGACCATCCTGTCCTTTCCGGCCGGCTACGAGACACAGCTGGGCGAAACCGGCCATGTGCTCACGGGCGGCCAGCGCCAGCGCCTGGCGATCGCGCGCGCGCTCTACGGCACGCCGCGCTACATCGTGATGGACGAGCCCAACGCGGCGCTGGACGACGCCAGCGAACGCAGCCTGATTGCCTTGATCCGCGCGCTCGGCAACAACGGCTCCACCGTGCTTTTTACCACCCATCGCCCTCAGCTGATCGTGGCCGCCGACAAGCTGCTGGTGCTCGCCCACGGGCGGCAGGTCGGATTCGGCCCGGTGTCCGAACTGCTGGCTACCGCACGCCAGTCGACCGAAGCCACCGGGGCTGGCCGGTCCGAAGTGCCTGCGGGTGTCGCCGACAGCGCTCCCGTCGCCGCCGGGTGAAGGTCAGCATGCAGGCCCCGAACTTCCCATGAGCAACACCCTGAGCATCGTCAAGAACCGGTTCGCCGCCTGGCTGGACCAGCTCAATCCCTACGATCCCGATCGGCTGGAGCGTGACGGCGTGCGCCCCATCCGCCTGGAAGAAGCCCAGAGCAAGCGTGTTCTGGCCCGTATCGCCCTGCTGAGCTTCGTGCTGTTCATGGGCTGGGCGCTGTTTGCGCCGCTGGACGCCGGCGTCGGTGTGAGCGGCACCGTGGTGGTCATGGGTAACCGCAAGGCGGTGCAGCACCCGGCCGGTGGTGTCGTGACCGAACTGCGGGTGCGCGAGGGTGACGCCGTCCGGCAGGGCGATGTGCTGCTCAAGGTCAATCCGCTGACGACCGAGGCCAATCTCTCGGGCGTCGAGATGGACTACATCAATGCCCTGGCCACCGAGTCGCGCCTGCAGGCCGAGCGCGAGGGGGCCGGCAGCATCAGCTGGCTGCCCGAGCTCGTGGCCTACGGCAAGGACCCGCGCGTCGAGGAGGCCCAGGCCCTGCAGACCAAGCTGTTCCAGTCGCGCCGCAGCGAATACGGTGACCAGCAACGCATCTACCAGGAGCAGCTGCTGGGACTGCAGGCCCAGTTGCGCGAGTTACACAACGTGCTCACGCTACGCAAGGAGCAGCTGCTGGGACTGAACGAGGAGGCAAGCAGCAATCGTGAGCTGGCCAACCAGGGCTTCATTCCGCGCAGCAAGGCCAACGAGGTCGAGCGCACCCGCTCCGAGATGCTCTCCAGCCTGTCCAATGTGACGGCCGAGATTGCCAAGGTGCAGTCCGGCATCGCCGCCACCCGCCTGCAGCTCACCCAGCACCAGGCCAGCTACCGCAAGGAGGCCGATACCCAGCTGGCCGACGTGCAGAAGAACCGCAAGGCGGGCAAGGGCAAGGTCGAGGCGCTGCAGTTCGACCTCAGCCTGGCCGAGATCAAGGCGCCGGTGGACGGAACGGTGGTGGGGCTGAAGGTCAACACCGTGGGGGGTGTCATCCAGAGCGGGCAGGTGCTGATGGAGATCGTGCCGCGCGAGGGTCGTCTGATCGTCGAGGCACAGGTGCCGCCCCAGTCCATCGACAAGGTGCACGTCGGGCTGGAGGCCGACATGCGCTTCTCGGCCTTCAACCTCAACACCACGCCGGTCATCCCCGGCCGTGTGATCCTGGTGGGCGCCGACAAGATTCCGGGCGCCAGCCCGCAGCAGGGCGACTATTACCTGGCCCAGGTTGAGACCACGGCCGAGGGCCTGGGCCTCCTGGGCGACCGCGTGGTGCAGCCCGGCATGCCCGTGGAGGTGATCGTCAAGACTGGCGAGCGCAGCTTCTTCAGCTATCTCGTCAAGCCCCTTTCCGACCGCTTCGCGCGTTCCTTCAAGGACTGAGCCCGATGTCCAAGCCCATGCGATCAGCCTTTGTCGTCTTGGTCCTTCTCATGGCGGGGACGCAGGCCGGGGCGGCGCAGCCCCTGGTCGACGCCTTCGAGCAGGCGCGCCGCTTCGACCCGCTGTTCCAGGCGGCTCGTTCCGAGCGTGATGCCAACCAGGTGAACTCGCAGATGGCCGGTGCTGCCTACTACCCGCAGTTCCAGGCCAGCTACACCCAGCTGGAGAACGATGCGAACACCCGCCGAACCTATACCCTGACGCAGCCGCTGGTCAGCGCTGACCGCTATGCGACCTTGCAGGAACGCGAGCCGCGAGAGAAGCTGGCCAGCGCGACCTTCCAGTTGCGCGAGCAGGACCTGAGCCAGCGCCTGGTCAAGGCCGTGGCGGAACTGCTGCGCGTCGATGAAGGCGTGCGACTGAACAAGGCGAGGATCGACGCGCTCGAGAAGCAGGCCCTGTCGGCCCAGCGGTCCTACGCGCTGGGGCAGGGCACGGTGACGGACGTGCGTGATGCCCAGGTACGGCTCGACCAGGCCCGTGCCGACACCTTGACGCTGGAGGCGCAGGCCGGTGCCGCGCGACGGCAGCTGGCGGCCATCACCGGTGCGGCGGGCGAGTCGCTCCAGCTCAGCGTGCCGCGCATGGAGCGCACCTTCGCGCTCCAGTCCATCGAGGACTACATCACCAGCGGCGCCCTTGCCAATCCGCAGCTGTCGGTGGCGCAGCAAAACCAGCGTCTCGGCGAGCTGGCGGTGACACGCGCTGACAGCGCCTGGTTGCCCACGCTGTCGGCTGTGTGGATGAACACCACCTCCAGCCAGGTGACGACCACCTACGCCGGCGTCTCGGTCAGTCTGCCCCTGCAGGCCGGCAGCTTCTACCAGATGAAGGGCGCTGCCGCCAACGCGCTCAGGCTGCAGGAGCAGGCGCGGGAGGTTGAACTGCGTAACCGGCTGGAGGTGCAGCGACTCTGGTCGCTGGTCCACGCCGGGCGCGGCGAGGTGGCGATCCGGCTGGAGGCCATCCGCTCGGCCGAGCTCAGCGTGGAGGCCAATGAGAGGAGCTTTCGTGGCGGCGTGCGCTCCCAGATCGACGTGCTTAACAGTATCCAGACCCTGTACCAGGTGCAGCAGGACTACGTCAACGCCGTGCTCACGCTGGCCGAGAACTACCTCCAACTGCTGCTGCAGGCGGCCACCCCGGTCGACCAGGCGGTCGCCCGCACGCAGGCCATCCTGTTTCCTGACCGGTGAACGCATGGACGTGATGGACCTCAAGGCCACCCTCAGCCTGGCCGACCAGAAACGCCAGGCCCAGCAATGGCGCGAAGCGATTGCGCTGTATCGGCAGCTGGAGGAGCAGCTGACGGGCCATGCCGCCCTGCACCACAACCTGGCGCTGTGCCTGCTCGGCGCGGGTGAACTGTTGCAGGCCCTGGTTCAGTCTGACCTGGCCCTCACCCAGCAGCCCGCGCTGTGGCAGGCCGCCGTGGTGAAGGCGCGGGTGCTGACAGCGCTGGGGCAGGGCCTTGAAGCGTCTGCGCTGCTCGAACGCCTGCGCCATGCCCATCCGGAGCGCGGTGAGCCGGCGCTGGAGCTCGCCACGATGGCCCTGCACGAGGCCTGCGACGCACGCCGTGCCCGCGCGCTGGTGCAACCCTGGCTGGCCAGTCCGGACCATGCGGCGGATGCCCAGCTGACCGACCTCATGGCCAGCCTCTACGACCGGGATGAGGCTGAACACAACGCCGCAGACGTGAACGACCGGGCCATCGCCTTTGCGCGTGCCCACCTCGAGCGCGGTGTGGCCAGCAAACTCTTCGGGACGACCCCCCCCACAGCGCGCGCGCAACGCATACGCCGGCGTGTGGGCCTGCTTTCGCCGCTGTTCAGCTGTTCACCGGTCTATTTTTTCTGTAGCGGCGCGCTGCGCCTGCTGGCGGCGGATTTTGACTTCTACTTCTTTCATCGTGGCCGCCACAGTGACTGGGCCACCCAGGAGTTTCGCGGTCTGGCCGCAAAGTGGTTCGACGTGCCCGACCTGCCGGCCGAGGCCCTGGACGACTTCATGCGTCAGCACGCGCTGGACGTCCTGCTCGATCTCGGGGGCTGGATGGATCCGGCTGGTCTGAGGGCCCTGTCCACCAAACCCGCCAAACGCATGTACAAATGGGTGGGCGGGCAATCCATCACCACGGGCCTGCGTGCCTTCGACGGCTTCATCACCGACGCCGAACAGACCCCGGCTGGTCACGAACGCTGGTTCACCGAGCCGCTGCTGCGCCTGCCCCAGGGTTACGTGAGCTACACGCCGCCCTCCTACCTGCCCCTGCCTCGCCCGGCCCCGGAGCACGCGCATGTGCTGGGTGTCATCGCCAATCCCGTCAAGGTGTCGCGGGCCTTCCTCGACAGTCTGCAGCGCACCATGCGCGAGCGGGCTCAGGAGGGCGTGCCGCTGGAACTTCATTTCGTCGACCGGCGTTACCGCCATCCGCAGCTGCTGGAACGCATACAGACCGCCTTGCAGCCGACGCTGACGAGCCTGGGTGAGCAGGCCCGGCTGACTTTTGTCGTGCCGGACAGCCACCAGGCCTATCTGAGCGCGGTGGCGGGCCTGAGCGAGATGATGGACACCCATCCTTATACCGGGGGGCTGACCACGATGGAGGCGCTGAGCCTGGGCGTGCGCTGCAGCAGTGTCGCGGGCACCCTGTTCTGCGAGCGACATACCCACGCCCATATGAATTTCCTGCGATCACCGGGAGAACGCCGCAGGCGGGCCCGGCCCGTCAAGCCTGGCGCGGAGCGCCGGTCGCTGGTCCCCGCCGACTGCCCGCGTGCCAACCATGCCGCGCTGGCACAGGCGCTGTCCCAGCTGTTCCGGTCCGGCTCACTCAAGGGGCTCCTCGCATGATGAGCCAGCAGCTGACGAGCACCCGGGATCTGGCAGACGGCCTGGACCTGCAGGTCGAGACCCTGCTGGTCATGCCCTCGACCGACATCGCCATGGCGCGCCGCGCCGCCACACTCATGGCACAGCGCGCCAATGCGCCGGGCCATGTGCTGCTGGTCGAGGACCAGGCAGGCTGGGGTTTCATCCGCATCGTCAACCAGGTGTTCAGGCAGACACGAGGTCGTTACTTCGGTTACGTGGCGCAAGACGCCTTCGCCGGCCGTCAGTGGCTGGCCCTGGCACTCGACGCACTGCAGCGCCCGGGCAAACATCTCCTCGCCTTCAACGATGGCAAGTGGCATGGTGCCTTTGCCGGCTTCGGTCTCGCCGAGCGTTCCTGGGCCAGCCGCAACTACCCCGGTGGCGATTTTTTCCATCCTGCTTACCGGCGTCACTACGCGGACGTCGAGTTGTCGCTGCTCGCCATCAGCCAGGGGGTGTATGTCTACGACCCGCGCAGCCTGCTGGTGGAGGTGGACTGGGCCAAGGACGGCGCTCCCGTCGATCCCCATGACCGCGCCTTGTACCAGGCGAGGGCGGCCGCGGGATTCGAGGCGCGGGTGAGGTCGCCAGACCTGCGGCAGATGGTGACATGAGCGGGCAGGCGTACGGGCGAGGACCACTCCAGAGGACAGAAGCAGCGATGAGCACCAGCATGAACAAATCCAAGGCACACCCGATGTCGCGTGAAGGCGCGCGCCTTGCGCCGCACCCGCGGGCGGGGCGCCAGGCATCCCCGAAGGTGACGGACCAGGTCAGCGCCAGGGCGGCCGTCGAACCCCTGGCCAAGGGCGCCGGGGCCGCAAGAAAATCCGGGTCGAACGGCGGCACAAGCACCGGCGCCCGGGGCGCTGCGAAGCGTGGTGCAGACGGGGGCGCTCCAGCAGCGACACCCGGGTCCAAGGGAAAAGCGACGGTGGTGAGGGCGCAGGCGGTCGCCCGGCCTGCGGTCCGCAAGGCCACGTCCGGGCAAGCCCCCGGGCGGGCACAAGTCCGGCCCAGGCCGGTGGCGGCCGAGCCCGTCGCCGTGGTCCGCCCCAGGGGCAAAGCGGCGGTGGCCTCGCCCAGGGGCTTGCATGACAAGGTTCGGATCTTCCAGATCTATTACCGGCCCGAACAGCGCCAGTTCCTGGACCCGTCTTTCGAGCCCTACGACAACGCGGGCGAGCGCAGCCCGCTGCTGGAGTTCCATGTCTTTCGCAAGCTCATGGACGCTGCGCTGCCGGGGAAGGCAGAGTTGTGGGGCGCCCTGTCCTGGAAGTTCAAGGAAAAGACGGGGCTGAGCGGCGAGCAGCTGCGGCAGATCATCGCCAGCCATCCGGGGCATGACGTGTATTACTGCAACCCCTTCCCCGAGCTGGAGGGGCTGTACCACAACCTGTGGCTGCAGGGTGAGACGTCCCATCCCAACTTCATGATCCTGTCCCGGGAGTTTTTCCAGGCGGCGGGGCTGGGCGAAGGTGAACTCACCCGGCTTGTGCCTTCGTCGCAGTTTGCCGCGTCCAACTACTTCGTCGCCACGCCGGCATTCTGGCAGGGGTATGTCAGCTTCATCTCCGATGTGATGGCACGGGCCGAGAGCGGCATGTCCGCGACAGCCAGGGCCATGATCTATTCAACGGCCGCAGATCGCAAGGCCATGCACGCCGGAGCCAGTTACATGCCGTTCATTCTGGAGCGACTGTTCGGCGTCTATCTGCACCGGACCCAGGGCCAGTACAGACTCCACAAATTCAGCTGCGAACGGCAGGAGACCCGGCTCAATGTGCATCTCCAGCTGTTGCGACAGATGAAGGACGTCGCGATCAGCAGCA
>JACCDS011386505.1_pt1 | contig 13136 bp, 8 predicted proteins | sample 7446441 | NCBI WGS metagenome assembly JACCDS01 (sample SAMN15323445, study PRJNA562643) | freshwater metagenome | isolation source: river surface water | place: USA:Blue River Watershed | collected 2017-08-17
AGCTGCGGTTGAGGTTGCGCAGGTCGGGCGCCGGGGCGGCATTGGTGCTCGCATCGACCCCATGGCAACGGGCGCAGGCCTGGTTGTAGGCATCGCGACCGATGCTCACCGCCGCCTCCGCCACCCCCACCTCCTGCTGGCGGTAAGGGTTGGCGGCGAGCCAGGTGGGGCCGAGCGCCGGCAGGCGGCCGGCATCGACTTGCGGGGCGATGGCGACTTCGTTGGCAGCGAGCGGCAGCGCGCTTAGCGCGAGCAACAGGGAAAGAAGAAAGCGACGCATCGTCCGTCTCACCAGTCGGTCGGGCAGCCGGAGCAACCCTCGAAATCGGCTTCCTGGAAGACGGCGAAGCGGCGGACGGTGCCGGTCAGGTCGGCACCGCGCAGATTGACGGTGAACATCTTGGCTTCCTGCAGGTTGGCGTTGGTCAGGCGGGCGCCCTTGAACCAGGCGAAGTTGGCCTTGGCCGCTTCGAGGTTGGCGCCACTCAGGTCGGCATCGGTGAAATTGGCTCTGAACAGGCGGGCAAATTCAAGATCGGCACCGACCAGCCTGGCACCGCGGAAGGTGGCCGTCGGTGCGCTGGCCTTGATCAGTTTGGCGGCCGTCAGGTCGGCACCATCGAAATTGGCACCGGCCAGGTTGGCCCCCGTCAGATTGACGCGAGCCATCTTGGCGCCGGAAAAATCGGCACCGGCCAGGTTCCTGCCCGCCAGGTTGGCGTGGCGCAGATCGGCGCCGCGACACTGGGTATGCGGCCAGATGGCACAGCCGTTGATGACCGGCGGATCGCCGGCTTCCTCGGCCAGTGCCAAGGGGGGAAAGACGAGCAGGGCAACGAGGAGCAAGCGGCGCATCGGGAGCGTTTCTCGATCAGCGGTGAATCGGTGGGCGAAGAGGTGACAGGGCCGGTGTCCATGCAGCACCGGCCCCGCCGGGTGCTACGCTGCAGGCGGGGAAAGGTCGCCTGCAGCGCGGGGGAGAACGTTCAGTGTTTCGCCATCTTCGGCAGCTTGAAGACCCACATCGAACCGCCCTGCGTCACTTGCTTGGTCAGGTCGGCCATGTCGCCGCCCCACAGCGGCACGGCGCCGCCGTAGCCGGACTGGATGCCGAGGAACTGCTCGCCGTCCATTTCCCAGGTGATCGGCACCGAGACCACGCCGGAGCCGGTCTGGAACTTCCACAGCTCCTTGCCGTTCCTGGCGTCGAAGGCCTTGACGTAGCCGTCCGAGGTGCCGGTGAACACCAGGCCGCCGGCGGTGGTCAGGGTGCCGGCCCAGAGCGGGAATTTCTCCTTGTGCTCCCAGACGATCTTGCCGGTCTTCGGATCCATGGCGCGCAGCGTGCCGACGTGGTCGTCGAACAGACGCTTGATGCGGAAGCCCTGGCCGAGGTAGGCGGAGCCGGCCTTGTAGGTCAGCTTTTCGGTCCAGTAGTCCATCGCCCAGTGGTTGGCCGGGATGTAGAACAGCTCGGTCTGCGGGCTGTAGCTCATCGGCATCCAGTTGGTGCCGCCGAGGAAAGGTGGCGAGACGAAGATGGATTCGCCCTTGTCGGCGCCCTCCTTCGGCTTCGGCGGGTGCTGGCCTTCGACGATGTTCGGCTTGCCAGTCTGCAGGTTCCAGCTCTTCGCCCAGGTAATGCCCTCGACGAAGGGCCAGGCGCCGATCAGCGAATTCGGCTTGTTGGGATAGCCGGCGCCATTGGTCAGCTTCTCGCGGTCGGTGACGAAGAAGTAGCCGTTGCGGTCAGCGTGGGCCGAGGCCTTGACCAGCTTGCCGGTCTTCGGATCCTTGTACTCGAACAGCACCACCGAGTTGTTGCCGGAGAAATCCCAGGCATCGTTCGGCGTGTGCTGGAAGAAGCCCTTCAGCTCGCCGGAATTGGCATCGACATAGGCCTGGCCGGAGGTGAACAGGCTGTCCCAGTTGCGCGGATCGTCGCCTTCCTTGGTGCGGTGCCAGGTGTTCCACGGCGCCGGGTTGCCGGAGCCGATGACCACCATGTTCTTGTCCACGTCGTAGCTGGCCGTCTGCCACGGGGCGCCGCCGCCGTGGTTCCAGGCCTCGACCTTCTTGCCGTCCGGACCTTCCGGCCAGCTGGGCGCCTTGGGGTCGCCGGTCGTCGTGCTGTCCTTGCCGTTCAGGCGGCCCATGTGGCCTTCGACCATCGGCCGCGCCCAGACCTCCTCGCCGGTATCCGGGTCGCGGGCGAACAGCCAGCCGACGACGCCGAACTCGTCACCTGAAGAGCCATGCACCAGCAGCACCTTGCCGCTCTTCTGGTCCTTCACGACGAAGGGCGCGCCGGTCATCGTGTAGCCGATCTTGTGGTCGCCGAACTTCTTCTTCCAGACGACCTTGCCGGTGTCCTTGTTGAGGGCGACGATGCTGGCATCCAGCGTGCCGAAGTAGATCTTGTCGCCATAGATCGCCGCACCGCGATTGACCACGTCGCAACACGGGCGGATGTCCTCCGGCAGGCGGGCCTCGTACTCCCACAGGCGTTTGCCGGAGCGAGCATCGATCGCGAAGATGCGCGAATAGGAGGCGGTGACGTAGATCACGCCGTCATGCACCAGGGCCTGGGATTCCTGTCCGCGCTGTTTTTCGCCGCCGAAGGAAAAGCTCCAGGCCGGCACCAGGTTCTCGACGTTCCGGGTATTGACCTTGGCCAGCGTACTGTGGCGCTGCGCCTTGAGGCCGAGGCCGTAGGACAGCACGTCCTGCGTCGACTTGTCGTCGTTGAGAATGTCTTCCCAGCTCACTGTCTTGCCGGCCAGCGCCGGGGCACACACCGTCGCTGCGACGAGTGCGGCGACCAGGGTCCGGCGGGGGGCGCGTTGCATGGTTTTCATGTTCTTCCTTGTCTCCAGATAGGTTTTTGTCTCGTTTCCCCGGTGGGGCTGCCCGCCATGTCCAACAGGCCGTGCCAGTCTAGGAAGCCGGGCATCCTCTCGTCTCGGGAGGCAATCACCGGCGAACCGGGAAAAATTCCCGTGCTGTCGGCAGGCAAGTCACGTCCGGGTACGAAACCTGCGACACCCAGAAAAACACACCAAAAAGGAGACATATGGATCTGCGCCGCCGCCTGCTCGGCTGGCTCGGCCTCTTGCTCGGCGGTTTGCTGACGATGGCCCTGATCGTCCAGCTCCACTCGCTGCGCGCCGACATCGCGGCTGAAGTCGCCGCCTCCTCGCGCCTGGTCGACGTGCTGCTCGCCGCCGACGGTGCAGCCCCGGATCTGGCTCAGCACCTGGCTGCTGCCGAGCTGCGCCACCTGACCCTGCGCAGTGCCGAATCTCCCGCTGCCGAAGAGAGCGCACCTTCACTACTCGTCCGGCTCGGCCTCGCCCCAACGGTTGGTGCGGGGCATGAAATCCGCGTCGGCGAGCACCGCCTCCACATCGCGCCCAACCCGGCATCGGAGATCGAGGAGCGCCTGGGCGACACTGTTCGTTTATTGATCACCTTGCTGCTCTATTCTGGAGCAACCCTGCTCGCAGCCTGGTGGGCCGCCGACCGCGCGCTGCGCCCGGTGCGCGAACTGGAAAACGGCCTGCACCGCCTGGCCCGCGGCGAGGCCGACCCCCATCTACCCGCCTTCGCCCTGCGCGAATTCCGCCAGGTGGCTGGCGCCATCGACCAACTGGCGGCGGCGCTCGGCGCGGCGCGGGCCGCCCAGCGCGCACTGTCCCGCCAGTTGATCGCCGTGCAGGAAGACGAGCGCCGCGCCCTGGCCCGCGACCTGCACGACGAGATGGGGCAAACCCTGACCGCCCTGAACGCCACCGCCGCCCACCTCGAACGCAATGCCGCCCGCCTCGATGCCGCCACCGTTGCCGAATGCGCGGCCGACCTGCGCCGGGACATCCGTTCTTCCGGCGAGCAATTGCGCGCCATGCTCAAGGCCCTGCGTCCGCACGGCCTGGATGCCGCCGCCCTGGTCGCCGCCCTGCACGAACTGGTCGACGGATGGCGCAGCCGTGAAACCGGCATCGAATTTGCAGAGGAGATTCCGGATCGCCTGCCGGCGGTCGACGAAGCGACCGCGCTGACCCTCTACCGGGTCTTGCAGGAGGCGCTGACCAACGTCGTCCGCCACAGCGGCGCCCGGCAATGTGCCATCCGCGTCGCGGCCAGCGGCGGGACAATCAGCCTGGTTGTCGAGGATGACGGGGAAGGCCTGCCGCAGGCCGGCCCGGCCCGCCGCGGCGGATTGCTCGGCATGGCGGAACGGCTGGACATGGCGGGGGGCAGCCTGCAGCTCGATAGCCCGCCCGGGAAGGGGCTGCGCCTGGAGGCAAGCTTGCCGGTACGGTACGCCGCCCCGGAGAGGAACGAAGGAGAGAGGGAATGACACGTATCGTATTGATCGACGACCACGCCGTGGTGCGCACCGGCTACCGCCGCCTGCTGGCTGCCGAGCCCGGCTTCGAGGTGGTCGGCGAGGCATCGAGTGCCGACGAGGCCAATGCGCTGGTCATCCGCACCCGGCCCGATGTCGCCCTGGTCGATCTCAGCCTCAAGGGGAGCAGCGGTATCGAAGCGATTCGCGGCATGCTGGCCCGCCAGCCGGCCCTGCGCGTGCTGGTGCTGTCCATGCACGAAGGAGTCGGCCATGTTACGCAGGCGCTGAAGAGCGGTGCCCACGGCTACCTGACCAAATACTGCGAGCCGGATGAGGTGATCGACGCCATCCGCCGCGTCGCGGCCGGGCGTCGGGCCTTCTCGGCCGATATTGCCGACATCCTGGCCGGCGAAGCCATCGATGGCGACACCCCGCTGCAACAACTGACACCGCGCGAATTCGAGGTGCTGCGCCTGCTCGCCCACGGCGAGACGGCCAGCGACATCGCCGATGCCATGCACCTGAGTCCGAAGACCATCTTCAACTACCTGTCGCTGATCCGGCAAAAGCTCGATGCCGACAGCGATTTCAAGCTACTGCACTATGCCGCCCGGCATGGTCTGGTCGACATGCCGAGCGCCGTCGTCGCCTGAGCATCGCCCCCCTTTCACCCATACCCACTGGAGACAATCTCATGCAACACCTCACCCGCCGCGCCTTCGCAGCGCTCACGCTGGCCGCCGCCAGCACCCTGGCCATGGCCGCCGACCACGCCACGCCGCGCGAGGCCCGCGCTTTCTTCGACCAGGCCGTCAAGCACCTGCAGGCCAACGGGCCGGAGAAGTCGTGGAAGGTCTTCAACAACCGCACCGGCCCTTTCGTCAAAAAGGATCTCTACGTTTACGTCATCGACACCAAGGGCACCTACGTCGCCAACGGCGCCGCGCCGGTCGACCTGGTGGGCCTGAATGTGCTCGACACGGTCGACGCCTCGGGCAATCCGCTGTTCCGCAACATGATCGCCGTCACCGACAAACAGAAGGAAGCCAAGATCCGCTACGTCTGGCTGAACCGCAAGAGCAATCATGTCGAACCCAAGGTGGCCTGGCTGCACCGTGAGGGCGACTACATTCTCGGCGTCGGCTACTACGCCCCGCGCTCGACGGCCGACGACGCCCGCAAGTTGCTCAACGCCGCCAGCGTCGAGGTCAAGAAGTTCGGCATGAGCAAGGCCGCCGCCAGCTTCAACGATACCAAGGGCAGCTTCGTGCACGACGATCTGTACGTTTTTGCCGTCAATCTGCAAAGCGGCAAGTTCGAGGCCCATGGCATGAATCCGAAGTGGACCGGCACCGATGCCATCGACCTGCACGACGTCGAAGGCAAACCGCTGATGAAGGAAATGCTCGACCTGGCCAAGACCCAGGGTGAAGGGACCGTCGATTACGTGTGGCGCAACCCGGTAACCAATGCCGTGGAAAAGAAGCGCAGCTTCATCCGCCGCGAGAACGGCAGCCTGATCGGCGTCGGCTTCTACAACGAGTAAGCGCTTCGGTTAGCAGCGCGACCATGCATGGCCGCCCAACGGTTCACAGCCGGAGGAGCGGCCATTTTTCTTGCCGAGACCGACGATCACGACGGGCGCGACAAATGCCTGAGCAGCGTGGCGAAGAACAATTCCGGCTCGACCGGCTTGGTGACGAAATCGTTCATGCCGGCGGCAACGCAACGCTGGCGGTCGTCATCGAAGGCATTGGCGGTCATGGCGACGATGGGCGGCTGCTCGATCCGCGTCATCGCCCGGATCGCCCGGGTAGCGCTCAGGCCGTCCATGACCGGCATCTGCATGTCCATCAGGATCAGGTCGTAGTGGCACTTGCCGACCGCCTCGACAGCTTCCTGGCCATCGACGGCGATGTCGGCTGGCAATCCGACTTCATCGAGCATGGAAATGGCAATTTCGCGATTGAGCGCGTCGTCCTCGACCAGCAGGAGCCGCTTGCCCTGAGCCAGGGCGGCCAGGCAGTTGACGACCTCTACCGCCTCGACGGGCAATTCGACTTCCCGGACACAGTGGTCAATCGGGAAACAACCGGTAAACCAGAACGTGCTGCCACGCCCCGGCTCGCTGGTGGCTCCGGCATCCCCGCCCATCATCTGGGCGATCTTGCGCGTTATCGCCAAGCCCAGGCCGGTGCCGCCCTGGCGCCGTGCCGGTGAATGGCCCACTTGCTCGAACTCCGAAAACAGCGAGTCCATGTCCTGGGCTGCAATACCGATGCCGCTATCCTCGACTTCAAAGCGCAGCACGACATCATCAGCGGTCTGCTCGACCAGGATGACCCGCAATTGCACACGCCCGGCCTCGGTAAATTTCAGCGCATTGCTGACGTAATTGAGCAGCGCCTGCTGCAGGCGCAGGGCATCGCCCATCAAGCCTTCCGGAATACGCGGATCGATCGCGGTCAGCAGCCCCAGACTTTTCTCCGCCGCCCGCTCGCTTTGCATGGAAACCAGATTCTGAACGACCTGCCGTACCGAAAACGGGGCGACGGTCAGCACGAATTTCCCGGCCTCGATCTTGGAGAGATCGAGCACCCCGTTGATCAGGTCGAGTAGATGCCGGCTGGCGGTATCGATCCGGGCCAGCTGTTTATCCTGACCTTCAAGCAGGCCATTGCGCCTGAGCAAATGCAGGCCACCGGTGATGGCGTTGAGCGGAGTGCGGATTTCGTGGCTCATGTTCGCCAGGTAGGTGCTCTTGGCCTGGCTGGCCGCCTCTGCGGCGCGTGATGAATTGGCCAGCGCCACCGTCCGCTCGGCAACCTGAGCCTCGAGTTGATCGCGATGGCGCTCCAGTTCCTGATGCGCCCTGTCCCGCTCTCTCGCCCAGTTGGCGCCCAGCCAGTTGCCCCAGAATATTCCGGCCAGGCCGATCAGCCAGATCGCGACATGGGTAAACGCCAGGCCGGCCCTGGCCGCCGCCATCTGCGCCAGATAGGGCGCCAGCGGCAGGTTCAGGCCCGTGGCGCCGCGCATGTCGCCGGTCTTGTAGCCGAGGATGCCGTGGCACTTATCGCACCCCGGTTCCATGAACATGGCCCGCAGGAAGCGCAGGTGCGGCTTGCCGCCAACCTCGTTCACCGCCCAAACCTCCGTCGCCTCGCCGCGTGTGAAGCGCTCCAGTTGTACCCGCTCCCAGTCGTCCGGCGCGTTGCCGGGATTGAGCTGGCGCAGGCCGATGATCCGCCCGCGCACGCCATAGTCGGCAGCATAGAAATCCATGATCTGGCGCAGCATGGAGGCCGGGTTGAGCAGGGTCAGCTGCCGCCCGTCCGTTGTCTGGACATCGCGCCCCGGCACATGTGACAGCCAGGGAACCGATTGCTGGGTATCGGTAATCGGCACGTAGACCCCGCCATGCAGGGTGGCCCAGCGTCGGAATGAAATATCCTTGTTCAGATTGGCCCTGGCCTCGGTGTAGGCCAGGTTCATGATCTGCTCTTCGCTGTTGTGCAGGTTCCAGAAAGCGGACAAGGCCATAAGCGCGGTCCACACACAGACCGCGACAAGCAGCAGACGCCGCCGCAGGTGATGACTTGCCAAGGGGGTTAGCACCGGGAATTCACAGGAAGGCTATCAAGCAAACGGAATATTCCGTAGCAATATCCCACAAATCCCCTACAAACATAAGTGTCTGAATTCAAAAACCTACCAAAACGCCAATCAAGCCCCCCGATCTTTCAGGCCAACCTGACAGCGCGAGGCTAAGCCGGTCCGCCAGCCGTGCGATAGGTACTGATCCGATTGCGCCCTGCCGCCTTGGAGTCATACATCGCGTTATCAGCCCGTTTCAACACCCGGTCAACATCGTCGCCTTCGCCGCCAAACAGGGTGAGGCCGATACTGGGAGTACTTTCATAGGTGATATCGCCCAGCACATAGGGCTGATTGAGCGCCTGCAAGACCTTGTTGCCGACAACCAGGGCTTTTTCCAGGGCACTCGATGAGTCTGCCCCCACCCCCTCCAGCAGCACGATGAATTCGTCTCCGCCCAGCCGGGCAACCGTATCCTGCTGACGAACGGTTCCGCTCATGCGCCTGGCGACTTCCTGAAGCAACAGATCGCCCATGGCGTGGCCATGCGTATCGTTGAGTTCCTTGAAACGGTCCATGTCGATGAACAAAAGGGCGCCGAGCTCCTTGCTGCGCAGGCATTTGTACAAGGATTGCTGCAAACGGTCGTTGACCAGCCGGCGATTCGGCAAGCCGGTCAAGGTATCGTAAAACGCCAGCTGATGAATTTCGGCCTCATGGCGCTTGCGCTCCTCGATATTCCGGATGCTGCCGACCAGGCGGGCCGGACGCCCGGTTTCGTCGCGATACACGACCTTCCCATGGTCTGATACCCAGATGTACTCGCCATCGGCATGACGAATCTGGTATTCGCAGGTGTAGAAATCAACTCCCTGGAAACAGGTATCCAATGCCGAGCGCACCCCTTCGGCATGCTCAGGAAGAATCCGCTCGCTGTACTGCTCGACGGAATGCCGCAAAAACTCGCTGGGCAGCCCGAGCATGTGACACCACATGAGGTTGTGGGCAACCTTTCCGGTGGCCACGTCCCAATCCCAGATGCCGTCCCCGCTGGCCTCCATGACCAGTCTCAAGCGCTCCTCGCTGCGCTGCAGGTCGCGTGACAACTGAGTGAGCCTGAGGATATTGCGGATACGTTGCCGTACGAGTTCGACCCGAATCGGCTTGGTAATGAAATCAGCCCCGCCTTCCTTCAGGCCGGCCACTTCCGAGTCGAGGTCAGTCAAGGCGGTAATGAAAATGACCGGGATGGCCGCCAGTTTGGGATCGGCCTTCAAACGCCGGCAAGTCTCGAAGCCATCCATCTGGGGCATCATGACATCGAGCAGAATCATGTCGGGGGGCGCCGCCGACGCCAGGGCAAGACCCGCGGCTCCGGAAGCTGCAAGCCGGAAATCGAATTCCTTTTCCAGTGCGGTTGCCAGCAGGACCAGGTTTTCCGGCGTATCGTCGATGGCCAGTATTTTAGGGCGAGAGGTAGTCATTCGGTTTTCACTCCTGTCAGCGCAGCGACGAGTCGGTTCATGGACACGATGACCTGATCGAACGCCATACGATTGAGCAAGGCGCTTGCATTTTCGAGGCTGGCGGCAAACTCCGTATCAGCCAGGAGCGCCTTCAAGCGCCCGAGGCAGGCAAATGAATCAAATTTCTGCTCCGCCAGCAGGGGCATCAACTCGCGAACCAGATCGAGCGCGGCGTTGCGCACCGACGGATCCATCGACGAGGCATGGGCCGATGCATCGGCCTCCGGCAAATAGTGCGCAAGTGTCGTCGTGATGACACGGAAGTCGACGGGTTTCGTCAGTACATCGACCATCCCGGCTGCCAGACATTGCTCCCTATCGGACTCGTAGGCCTGCGCGGTAATGGCCAGCACCGGCGGCAGCGGACGCTGATTCAATCGGCACCAATCGCGTATCTTCTCCATCGCCTCCAGGCCATCCATCACCGGCATGAGCAAGTCGAGCAATATCAGGTCGAAGACCTGGCCTGACATCACGGCCTCGAGCGCCGCCTGGCCATCCTCGACCTCCACGGCAGACAATCCGAGGCGCCCCAGCGCGGAAGAAATCACCAGACGATGTGTCGCATCGTCTTCGGCGAGCAGCAGGCGCCCGCTGAGTTTGGGCACAATCCTTTCACCCGGCTTGCCAGGCAGGGAGCTCGTACTCGCCGAGCCCGTCACCGGGCCACCGCTGTGCGGAGTGACCTTGACCCGAAACCAGAAACGCGAGCCTTGACCGGGAATCGATTCGACACCCGCCGTGCCGCCCATCAAGCGCGCCAGCTGCCTGACAATCGACAAGCCAAGCCCGGTTCCCCCGTGCTGCCGGGTAACCGAATCATCGAGTTGCGAGAAGGGTTCGAACAATTTCCCCAGCTCTTCCGCAGGAATTCCCGGCCCTGTGTCTCGCACCGCAAACTCCAGCAGCACGCCATCCGGCAACTCTTCGATGATGCTGCCGGTGACAAGCACTTCACCCGCTTGCGTAAACTTGATCGCGTTGCCGATCAGGTTGGACAGCATCTGGCGAAGACGATCGATATCTCCGGTGTAACGGGCCGAAGCCTCCAGCGTCGAGTGCCAGTCCAGATTGAGGCCCTTGCCATGGGCCGTGGATACGAAAAGACGAATGCATTCCTCGATCAGGTCGCATGGCGAAAAAAGCACGGGAAACAGCTCCAGGCGTCCCGCTTCCACCTTCGAAAGGTCAAGAATATCGTTGAGCAACGAGAGCAGCGCCTGGCCGGCACGCAGAATGGTCCGCAGATGCTCCTCCCGCTTGTCTGGCGGAATATCCGGCTCGAGAAGGACTTGGGCCATGCCCAGAATGCCGTTCATCGGCGTCCGGATTTCGTGGCTGACCGTCGCCAGGAAGCGGCTCTTGGCCCGGCTGGCGGCCTCCGCAGCCTCCTTCGCCCGGTACACCTCGGTCAAATCCATGCGGATGCCGACGATGTGACCGCTCGAGGTGCGTCGTTCACGAATCTTGATCCACCGCCCGTCATCCAGTTGCTGCACGATTTCATGATTGGCAGCACGATGCCGCTCCATGCGCTCGGCCACCCATGCGTCGACACGCCCCAAAGCCGAGGTGTACTGGCCGTGTTCGGCCCCGTAGCGAATGATTTCCTCGAAGGTCCGCCCGAGCTGGATAGCTGGCGCCGATATCGCGTAGATCTCGCGATAGCGCTCGTTGCAGAAGACCAGCCGATCCTGCGGGTCGTAAATCACGAAGGCCTCACCCATGGTTTCAATGGCTGAGCCCAGAACCTGTTCGTTGGCCAGCAACTGGCTTTTCAGGTTGTCGGACAGATCGGCGAAATGGGAGCGACTCCGCCCCAGTGACCAAACGGTCAAAAACAGCAGCAGATCGATAACCGCCCCCCCCAAGGCCACACCCCAGGGCAGGAGGCGTTCGGAGGTCGTCCAGAAAGCCGGCCGCGCTTGAACAATCACCCCCCACGCGCGCGGACGATTTGGAATCTCGATGCGCATGCTCAGCGCGCCATCGCCGACGGCATATTGGGGCCCGCTGTGATCTGCTGCGAGGTTGTGATGCAGCAGGCTGCCCTCTGCCGGATGCGGCGCATCGAAAACCTGAAGATCCAGCGTATCCAGATTGCCCAGCCCGACGCCTCGCATGAATTCGTCTATCTGGTATGCGCTGAAGGTATATCCCCGAATCGCAATGCGGCGCTCGGCGATGCTGCCAATAGGCATATTCGGCTGGTAGATCGGCATGTAAAAAGCAAAGCCGCTATGCTCGACACCATCCCTGATCGCCAGTCGAATCCTGGGCGAAATAGCGGGCTCGCCGGTATCGCGGGCGTGTTCCATCGTCGCCTGCCGGATCGGATCGGAATAGGCATCGAACCCCAGCACCGAGCGATTCGTGACGTTGTCCGGCGCCAGGAAAGCAATCGGCGAATAGACCTGGCGCGCCCCTTCGGGCCATACCCGGTAGTCGTTGAGACCCCAGCTTTGCTGAGTGGCGACGTGGCTTTTCAGTTCTGCAGGCGTAATCAGCGGCAGATAGGCAACGCCCAGCATCCCGGGATAAGTGCTCTGGATATTCAGGGCATCGACGAACAGATACCACTCACTCCGTGTAACTCGCTCCGAGTGGGAGACAAAACCGGCCGTTGCCCGGAGAACCGTTTGCGACTCCTTCAGGCGCTTGGCGAGCACTGATGCAATTTCCTGGCTGCGAAATTCGAAGCGCTGGCGAACCGTATCGGCCACATAGCCATCCGTCAGCCTCCACGCGACAACCGTCAGCACCGAGGAAACGAGCAAGACCAACCACGCAGCGCGTTGGTTCTTGATCAATCCGGACACTTTAGCCCCCTCACCATCACTCCCATGCTTCGCCACCGGCTAACCAATATTTTTGAAATTATAGTGACGTATTTCGCATTTATAAATATTTTGAAACTTAATACACGGGTTTATTTCAATCCGGGGGAACTGCTCCAAAACGCAACAACTGCTCCACGGCGTAGCACGAACACCCCGGGCAACACCTGAAACACGGGTGCAACAAACATTACAATTGATTGATTTTATTATGTTTTTTGGAAAAAAAATCAAAAACAAGTGGCTGGCACGTGCCATGCGACTTATCTGGCACGAGTCACGGCAGGTCGCTTAGGAAGCAATCGAATCTGTCGGCCTTGAGTTACCCGTTAGCAACTTCATTCCAGAAAACAGGAGACAAACATGATTTATGCAGCTCCCGGCGCCGCTGGCGCAAAGATCGCCTACAAGGCCCAGTACGACAACTTCATCGGCGGCAAGTGGGTCGCCCCGGTCAAAGGCCAGTACTTCGATGTCGTAACGCCGGTCAACGGCAAGGTCTACACCAAGGCCGCCCGCTCCACCGCCGAAGACGTGGAACTGGCGCTGGACGCCGCCCACGCTGCCTTCCCGGCCTGGGGCAAGACCGATGCCGCCACCCGCTCCAACATCCTGCTCAAGATCGCCGACCGCATCGAGCAGAACCTCGAAGTGCTGGCCTACGCCGAGACCGTCGACAACGGCAAGCCGATGCGCGAGACGCTGAACGCCGACATCCCGCTGGCCGTCGACCACTTCCGTTACTTCGCCGGCTGCCTGCGCTCGCAGGAAGGCGGCATCTCGGAAATCGACGAGAACACCATGGCCTACCACATCCATGAGCCC